>ERZ778017.1398-NODE-1398-length-24079-cov-5.498002_pt1 | contig 24079 bp, 30 predicted proteins | sample MGYA00375747_ERZ778017 | MGnify/ENA primary metagenome ERZ778017 (study PRJEB29350, sample SAMN05509838) | bioreactor metagenome | biome: bioreactor; material: wastewater | place: South Africa: University of Cape Town | collected 2014-03-17 ...
CTTCCACGGGTAGGCCGGCCACGACGGACTGTGGCCGGTACATCGGGCCGATAACGGCCCCGCACACTACATCCAGGGATTGGCGGCGCTTCACCTTAATCCACTGCCTAACGCCCCCCTGGTAAGTCTGGCCGGCACCTTTGACCACGAGCCCTTCAAGGCCCGCGTGGTGCAGTTCCTCGAACCACGTGAGTGCCTCGGCTCGGTCCTGGGTGATGGGGGAGAGGTTGAGTGGAGGCTCCCAGCCGGCAGCAAGTTGTTCCAGCAGCTCCCGGCGCTGATCCAGCGGGGTGTCCCTGATGTCGTGCCCGGCAACGGCCAGCAGATCGAAGGCGACGAACGATGCCGGCTGGTCTCGGACCAAGGCGGGCAGGCGGGGCTTTGAAGCGACCAAACGCCGCTGCAGGGCGTCAAAATCGAGCCGGTCGCCGGACCAAACGACGGCCTCACCATCGAGAACACAACCGGGCGGAACCTGCCGCGCCACAGCCTCCAGGAGCTCCGGGAAGTACCTCGACAAGTCCTTCCCTTGCCGCGACCACAAGGACACGCCATCTGCCCGGACCAGGGCGCAGGCCCTATAGCCGTCCCACTTGGGTTCATATCGGCTGCCGCCCGGCAACGCGGCCTCAGCCGGGATCGAGTCCGCGGCCTTAGCTAGGGCCAACGACACGGGTGGATGCAGGGCCGGGGGCACGTCCTCCTCTGTCATAGCGCCACGCTACCCCCGCCAACCCTGCCGGGCTTAGGCGGCCGCAGCCCCGGCGTCCGTGATGCCGGCCAGCAACCACTGCTCCGATAGTGGGTCGCGGCGCAGCTCGAACGTGCGCAGCGCCGAGGTCGAGGTCAGCCGGACCTGGACTTGCCAGTGCTCGACGCTGACCAGGTCACCGCACCCGACCGGCGCCCGTTTGGCGGTGTTCCACCAGTCCGAGCGGGTGAACCAGCGCACAGGTTCGGCGGCTACGGCCCAGATCCGGTCGTCATATCTGATGGCCAGGGGAATTCCTTTGGCGGTAAATCGGACCTGCACGGGGACGTCCAGGGGTTTATCAGTTGCTGTTCTTGCCACGGGTCCGCTCTCCCAAATTCCTGTTCATCATTTCCTCCCGGCGGGTGACCGCCGAGCTCCATACCCAGGTCCGGTACGTGACCGGACCGTCCTTCCATGTCACTTCGGCTGCTTTCGCGGTCCAAGCGAAGACTTCGCCGTCCACCAGCTCGGCGCAGTTCGGGAACCGGATCCACGCCTTCACCGGGATGCCCGGATATCCGTTCTTGGCCGGGAAGTGCTCAAAATCGAGCTCTTCCACGGTTAGCCCGATTGGGCCGGCCCGCCGTGCGTACTGCGCCTGCAGCGCGGCCGCAAAACTCTCGGAGGACATACCACAACCTTAGAACATATATTCGAATAGACACGCCAAAGGATGGCGGCCAAACGAATGGCCGCCATCCCGTCAGTATGGGTGAGGGGTCCGACAACAGGACCATGTTTCCTGCCTACAGGTCCTTCGGTCCTTCGTCCCTGTCCTTCTGTATGCCTTTGATCGTGCGGGTCATGGCCCGCACGGAGTCCAGGTTTTCCTCCCAGCGGCTGCCGTCACGCGTACAGGCGCGAAATGACGTAACGCCGGCTTCCTGGGCCGCCTGCCGCAGCTCGGCCCAAGCCTCTTCCAAGTCGGCCAGTTGTGCCGGGGAGAGCGGGACGTGCTCCGTCTCAACTGCAGCCACGGGCATGGGATCAGCTGCAGCTGGTCTCCCTCGCCAGCCAAGAAGGCTACGCAGTCCCAAAATCATTTCTCCTCTTAGTAAACCGGGCTGTCATCGGGGTCAGGGCTCTCTGCAATTTCGATATCCCGCAGAGCCTGTTCCTTGGATACCTCCTGCCCCTGAGGGTCCAGTAATGCCCAGCGAAAGACCGGGTCAGGACCCGGCTGAACAATCCGCCGCGCCCAACGATAGCGGTGCTCTTTGAGCTTTTCCTTGTCGTCCCGGAACTGTTTGTCTTTTGCTACGACCCGCTGCGCCCTGGCTTTCGAGGATTCACCGGATACGCACTGGCTGCAGACGTGCCGGCGCCCGTCAGCGCTGGATGGCCAGCGATCGAAGGCCTCTGCCGGCAGCATCTCCCCACACTGTTTGCACTTCTTGGGGTCATGGATGTGAGGGCCAACGCCAAGATCGACCACTTCTTTGCAATACCCGCACGACTTCAAGTCCATGCCCCGCAAGGTACCAGAGTGACCCGACACCGGATTGCGGGGACGGACTGGGGGAGAGGCAGGCTCGCGGGGCTCGCCCTGGTTTTCGCTGCGCTTCAACCAGTTGATGGGCGTCCGCTGGCGCGGCCGGCTGTTGGGTCCAGGGCGCGCCGTCGCAGAGCTCCGGACCCCCTGAACCTGTCTTGTCTACGACGATGCTCCTATAGGCGTCAAATCGTCATTTCCGTCACTGTGGGCGTTGGATTTCGGGATGCGTTGAGGACTTAGCCCGCTGACTGGATTGCTTCCAAGCTGTGTGCCCTGCTTACTGTTCCCGGACGTACTCCCAGCTCAGACTGCCGTCCGTCACAGAAGGCTTGAAGGAAAATGCCGGTACTCCTGTTCGCAGGCTGGTTAGCGTTTCCTCCAGGAGAGCTTCAACGGAGGACCAGATCGCGGGGCGCCAGTCGGCTTCTTCCTTAAAATATTCGCTGACGCAGCCCGTCTGCCGCCCTTTTCTGAGATCGACGAATAGAAAGTCGCCGGAGCCGTCGTCTGCGATCGGCAGGAAGGAGGGGATAAACATGGAAGCCTGAGTGCCGGCGTCTTCGGCTTCTGCACGGGCTGAATCGTAGGGTTTTTGTGGTTGGGGGCTAGGAGCGCCGCTGTAGGTGTCGTAGGCGGCGCGCAGATTCAAATAAAGAGGGGACGTATGTTCACTTTCGAAGGCAGCGTTTGCTTCCTCTCCACCCGCGCCCAGATTTCGAGAAGCATTTGCCGAGTCTTTTCGGCTTCCTTCAAGGAAAGGGGCCGGTAATTTGGGAAGATATACCCTGCCGTTGATGGTTCTGCGCCGTCGAAGAGCCGATACAGGGTCGACAGGTTGTTGGGCCACCCATCGGGCGTTGACTCTTCAACTGAGCGGACGTGTGCCTCCGGCGCAGGCGTTCGTATGGTTTTGGCTGTCGCGGGTGCGTTAGCGTCCAGCCACTTTGCAATTCCGGTCCAGAGTTCCTTTATCCCCATGAGACGAATTTATCTGTCCTTAACAGATGTTCTGCAGCGCGCCGCGGCGAAGGGGTTTCAAGCGAATGAGCTTTGGTCATCCACTCCGAATTCGGCTGTTTCTCGCTCAACCATTGGCGATAGGTCGCCGCGAGCTCGTCATTGCGGATGTGGCCTCGTTCCAGACGCGAAAGGATGGATACCCATTGGCCAAGTTCACCGGCTACTGTCGCGATGGTCAGGCCGAGATCGGTCCGCATGCGGCGGAGGTCGGAGTTGTCTGGTGCCGGCCGGGGGTTGGTGATCTGGCGGTAGATTTCCCGGGCTGCGTAGCGTTTGAGGCAGCGCATGATTTCGCGTTTGCTCTTGCCCTCGGACGTACGTTTAGCCACGTATTCCTTGGTCCGTTGGCAAGAGGCCATGCGGACAAGGACTACCTGATGGAGGGCGTTATTGGCGCTGCGGTCGCCGCCCCTGCTGAGGCGGTGCCGGGTTGTCTTGCCGGATGAGGCTGGTACCGGAGCGACGCCGACGAGCGAAGCGAACTGGGCTTCGCTTCCCAGACGGTCCGGGTTGTCCCCGACGGTAATCAACAGCTGGCTGGCTACCTCGGTCCCGACACCTGGAAGATCACGCAGCATCGGAGCGTAGCTGTCCAGGATTTCCTTGAGTGCCGTATCAGCTGCCTCGATTTCCGCTCCCAGCGCCTGGCAGCGCACTGCCAACGCTTTGAGCGTCAGCAGGGTCACGTACTCGGGATCGGCCAGGTGGCCGGCTGGCCTGGTGCGCTGCAGGGCAGTAATCAGCGCGGAAGTTGCCATCGCCCGGTATTTCGCCCGGATTTTGTCCGGGGCTGAAACGAGGAGTGCCTTGATCTGGTTGATGGCCGCGGTCCGCGCCTTGATGGCTGACGCGCGCCCGGACCGCACGAGCCGCAGGCATTCAACGGGGCCATCCTTGGCCTTCGGGATCGCCTTCGTCCGTCCCTCGAGCACCGACTTGGCAGCCTGGTAGGCATCCAGCGGGTCGGACTTTCCGTTGAGCCTGCGCGCCGCCCTGTTCGGGCGGTTGACCTCTAGCACGGTCAGCCCTTCACCCCGCAAAGATCGGGCGAGTTCGGCGCCGTAGGATCCCGTGCCTTCGACACCGACGGCGGTGACCGCGCCGTAGGAGGTGATGAACTCGATGATCTTGCGGTATCCAGATCCCACGGCGAGGAATTCCCTGTCCGCGAGGGGCTTGCCGTGTTCATTGATCACGGCCACGTGGTGTGTGTCGGCGTGGGTGTCGATACCCGCGATGACTTTCGTTGGTTCGCTTGCCAAGATGGAATTTGCCCCTCAGTCGCGTCGAATGCTGATTGATCGGGCGCGGGCCAGGTGGGCAGACAAAACGGTAATGGGACCGGTCGTATCAGGCTCCTATGAGGTCATGTCCGCCTGGCTCGACACCCCTTTTAACGGTCCTTGAGCCGGCGGACAGATCGTCGGAAAGACAGTGCCGCCTGGTACGTCAGTTTTTGGCTGGGTCACGCCGGCTCAAGGACTGTTCCAGTATTACCGTTTTTGGCTGCTGTCCTTCGGATTGTACGTGCCCGTTCCGGCCCCTCTAGCCCCTTCGTTCCTCCGGGGCCTGCGGCCCGGGAAAGTCTTCTCCGGCGCTCCTTCGTCGCTTATTTCCTCCGAAGATTTCCCGGGTCTTGCCCTGCGGGTAGACGGGCCTGCACGGGCACAGCTCCGCAAGCTTCGCCAGCAGCCAAAAACAACGGGGGGAGAGGGGAGCTGGCCGGTCACCTGAGCCGCCCCACCCACCCAACTTCTCGGCAAGAAGGAGCAACACCATGAATGCAGCACCCACGCTGGAAATGCTTGACCCGGCAACGCTGACCGTCGATGTCAACGTCCGCAAGGACGCCGCCCTGACCCCGGATTTCATCGCCAGCATCAAGGAACACGGCGTCATGGAACCCGTGATCGCCCACCGCAGGGACGACGGAACCGTGCACGTCCTGATGGGCCAGCGCCGCACCCGCGCCGCCGTCGAAGCGGCTCGGCCCCTGATCCCCGTCATGATCATCGAAAGTCCCGAGGAAGCCGAACGCATCGTCACGCAGGTAGTGGAGAACATCCAGCGCGCCGAACTCACCGAAGCCGACGAGGCCGACGCCTACCACCAGCTGTCCCTGATCGGCGTCTCAGCCGCCGCGATCGCCAAGAAGACCGGACGGACCAAGACCACCGTCGAAAGTGCCCTCAAAGCCAAGTCCACCGAGACCGGAGCCGCCGCCCTGGGCAAGGGATACACCATTGAAGAAGCCCTGATTTTGTCCGAATTTGAGGCAGACGAAGACGCGACGGCCGAAATCGAATCTGTCATCATGGACGAACCCGACATGCTCCTGCACGTCACCCAGCAGCTGCGCGACAAGCGCGACCGCGCCGCCGCGCTGGCCGCACTCACCGCAGAGCTGGAAGCGGCAGGAACCATCGTTGTTCCCGAGTGCGGATACGGGGAGGACAGCGAAACCCTCCGCGTTACCTCGCTGAAAAGGGCAGATGGGGAACCGGCCAGCGCCGAGGACGGCAACGCCGTCTACATCGAGACGGACTATCGCGGCGAACACTCCGCCGTCGCCGTGGTCACCGGCTGGAAAGACCTGGGCTTCACGCTCCGCTACTACAGCGGCTACGGCACCTCTTCGGCCCCCAAAGGCCCCATGACCGAGGAACAGAAAGCCGAACGGAAGACCCTGATAGAGAACAACAAACTGATGCAGTCAGCTACGACCGTCCGGCGGGAATGGGTCAAGAACCTGCTGGCGAAGAAGCAGGCCCCCAAGGGCTGGCAGTACTTCACCCTGCACGCGATCACCCACCACTCTGAAACCGCCAGCGGTTACGAAGGGAAGGTCGCCGCAGAAATGGTTGGGGCGAAGTTCGAAGAGTCCAGCCAGTGGGCGTGGAACCCGCTCAGGGACCACGTCGCCAAAACGACAACCCGGCCGGAGTTTGGACTGATTGCGCTGATCTGCGCCGGGTATGAAAAGACCATCCAGAAAGACTCGTGGCGCTCACCGAGCCAAACCCACCGGGACTACCTGAACCAGCTGGTCGCATGGGGATACACGGCATCCGAGACTGAGCAGATCATCATCGACAGCGGCGACAAGACAGAGACAGCCGGATAAACCACGGCTTCTGTGCCGGGCGGCGGATCCCAAACCCCGCCCGGCACAGGCCCCAGCCCAATCGCCCAGGAAGGCCAGGAACCTTCCGGAAGTCGGGCGGTCCGCCGCCCGGGGCGAACCACAGCAGCCAATCACCAGCGCCGGACCGCCGATTAGCGCACCCCACGTCCGCGCCCACCAGGTGCCGCGCCCCCAGGGAACAACGACGCTACCACCGGCTGCAGCACCCGAACAAGAACATTCAGCTAAGCTGAATCCATAAGTTTCCTTTGCCGAGGAGAACGCAGAATGGCCGGCCTAACCGCCGGCCATTCTTGTGCCCCCAGGCAAACCCGCAACGCAGAGGCGTCGCTCAGCAATCAGCCCGGGACGTTCCGCGGATCGTTGCCGTAGCTGTTCTTCGAGCCAATCTGGCCGTCCTGGTTCCTGATGACGTGCTCCACCTTGTCCGCCTGGGCCGCTTCCCGGCCCGCCGCTACTGCCTCGTCCTTGGTGCCGTAGCCTGCACCAAACGCGCGGTCAGTACCCTCACGCTTGTTCTTCCAGGCGCCGTCTTCGTAATACGTCTCGATATCGCCCTGAGCCACTGCACACTCCCTCTGCCGATCGGATACAGACACCCACTGCATCGCGGGTAGCGAAAAGCCCCGCAGCACGTGGGACCGCGAGGCTTTCCTCGAAACCACTTCGCCTGATGGGGGCCAGGCGAAGAAGCTTGACTCCAAACAATAATAGAAAGCATGCTTATTATTCAAGCTGTGGCAGAGTCTCAACGATGAGGTGAAGATGGAGTGCAATGAAGAACAGCACGCTGTGGTGTCGGTGATCAACACCCTCGCCGGCAGGTTTCCCGGCCGCCCCAGGACCGACATCGAGGACGCCGTCTGCGAGGAGTATTCAGCGTTCAACTCGGGCCCGGTGCGGACGATGGTTCCCGTCCTGGTCGAGCGCGCCGCCACCAAGCGACTTCAAGGCAGCCCCGTCTAGCAGTGCTGCGGACACCTTCCCCATGGTCCACGCCCTGCGCTGCCGGCATACCGGCCATCGTGGTCAATGAGCCCCAGCAGGGACGACACCTATTCATCCGGCCCAACAAGCACACGCGCGTACGTCACCGCAGCTTACCGACCCTTCTCAGGCGCCTGGGGGCTGCCGCTGGGGGAACCTGCGGGGATGACCATAGTCGCCGGCGGCGGCACGTATCGTGCGCACCGTCAGTGAATGGCAGCGAGAGCAACGCGCCCCAATGGCGAGTAGTAGCCTGCTAAAAACCCTTAGATTATGCGGCTAAAGCCCTATTCATTCAGTTGAATGATTGCTAGAATTGAGGTAGCAAGTCAGCCAGACGAACGAAACTTATTTGATACGAAACCAGGTGCTGAAAATGACTGCTTCACCCACCGCTTACACGGTCTACACCAAGCCCGACTGCCCGAACTGCGAGAAGACGAAGGACTACTTCGACTCCAAAGGCATCACCTACACGGCCGTGGACATCACCGAAGTGCCGGCAGCGCTGGAGTACATCACTGTCTCCCGTGAGTTCACGAATACTGAAGCCTCGAAACGCCCGAACCCAGGGGTCGTGGTGTGTCCTTGCTGCCGTGAGTCCTTGGGTTCGATGAACTTGGTGGAGTCCGGTGAATTTGTTGCGCAATTTGCTGGTGATGAATGGCGGTTAGCCGTCTGCGAGATCTGTGAGCCCCAGGATCGCTGCATAGCGTTTGGCCCCGCCGATGGTGAGTCCAAACATGTCGCAGATGCGCCTGAGGTCCCCGTTCGTGGCGATGAGCTCCTGGAGGATGCGGTCTTCGCGGACCTGCTGGGTGGTCGTGCCAATGCGTCGTGTGACCCAGTCATAGCCGACCGGCCTGTGTTCGGTGGCGCTCTGTCTGCTGATGAACAGATGCTGGTTAGCGGTATTGGGCCAGCACTGCTCCCTATATTTGAGCCACGCCTTGACCCGATCGCGGACCGGGACTGCCAGAGGAATCGTCCGCTGGTCCAGGTGCAGGTATCCGCTGTGCAGATCAGTCAGGAGCAGACTGCGGAGCTGGCCTGTTCGGAGACCGTAGAACGCGGCCAGTGCAGTCACCGCGGCCGTGCCCGGGTCGGTGGACTCGAGTGGTTCCCTGAGCTTCGTGGGTGGGAGCGGGCGCGGAATCGTCGTTGCCTCGACTCCGGTCGGGATTCGGTTCAAGGGATTCAGGAACACGATCTTGTGCGCTTTGAGGACCCGGAAAATGCATCGGAGCCCTCGGCCCATGGTGGCGCGGGGATTGCCCTTGGGAGGCAGGACCGCCCGGATCTCGTCGGCAGTGATTTCCCGAAGCGAGGTGTGGCCACCGGCAGCCCAAGTGCGCAGGGCTGGAAGGGACCATCTGAGGTAGAGGCGGATAGTAGTCTCCGAGCGGGGCTTGCTGCGGGGTGGGGTCTTGCTGCCGGATGCCATGACGGAGTACCAGTGGACGATTTCCCTCTGCATTTGCTGGGGCAGGGCGGCGATGGCGCCGGCGACCCAGCGGTCGATCGCGGGCCCTTGATCGTCGTGGAGCAGCCCAGCGGTCTGACATACTTCCAGTACTCTGGTGCGGTTCAGGCCGAGCTGCTTGAGCAGGAGGACCTCGGTGGTCCTAATCGGAGCGCCGGGTGTGTCCTGCAGGGCGAGCACGATCGCCAGTCCTCGCTGGACCTTCTCAACGTTGGCGCTGCTCCATCCTTGGAGGGCGGCGAGTTCCAACATTGTCTGTTTGAGAAAGGCAGCCATTTCCGGGTGCGCGGTGGAGGGGAAGCCTTGTATCCGTCCCCTGCGCAGGTCCCTCTCGGAGTCGAACAAGACCAGTTGGCGGTAGGGGACAGCAATAAACGGCAGGACATCCGGTCGGGCCCCCGGGGCTGCGTTGAGCTCGGGGCGCCGGTAGCCCCGACGCTGGCTGGCTGCGACATGTCGGAGGTCCGCAAAGAACAGTTGCTGGCCCGACCGGTTGGCCGCCAACAGTCCCAGGCCCGCAGCCTTGGCACCAGTGACACGGTATTGGTGCCAGCAAAGCCTGCAGGCCTGTTCATCGTTGACCGCCAGAACGGCGTGGCAGGACCGGCAGGTGCCCATCGACTTGGTCTTGCGCCATCCATGGCAGGCGGTGCAGAGCCATTCGCGCGTCCGGGTCACACCCCAGGCATGGCAGTCGCGGCAGGAAGCCATCGGTTGCGGGGCGTTCGGGTGACAGCGATCGCACAACCCAGCGGTGTAATAACCCTTAGTTCGACCGCAGCGTCGGCATGGCGGAGGGAGTTGGGGTCCGCCGGGCATACACGGATAGCAGTACTGCGTCCTCGGGTAGGCGCTCCATGCGACTGGGCGTTCGCCGCAGGTGCTGCATGTCCGCGGAATGCTCATGCCGGCGGACTGGAGCGGTTACGCCCGAGCCGGGGCACGACAGCTGGTGGCGGAGCGTCGGAAGCGGTCCTGACAGCCTGGGGCCGGCGGGCTGAGACCTTCTCGGGTTCGCGGATCATCAGCTCTGCCGGAGAACAGTCGAGGACCGAACAGATCACGTCGAGGTCGTCCAGCCGTATCATCGTGGGCGTCCCGGTCCACAGACCCGACATTTTGCCGCCGCTGATCTCCAGGCCGGCCTCGGCGAGCCGACGACGCAGCTCGGTCGACTTCCAGATTCCGCGCTCGGCGGCCACCATTCGAAGATTCCAACGCATCGTTTCATTCTCCTGTCAGCCGGGCTGCGACGCGTTGATTCGCGACTGCCCAGGCGTGGTCAATGTGCTCGGAGTGGACATGGATGTATCGAGTCGTGGTCGAAAGCCACTCGTGGCCGAGCAACTCCTGGACAGCTTTCAGGTCCATCCCTCGGGCATAGAGCGAGGAAGCACAATAATGCCGCAAGCCGTGAGGGCCCAGTCGGTCGCCCCATGTCGGGAGCCAGCGCTCCACCGCGGCCGTCAGCCCGCCCCTGAGCGTGTCATCGCCGGCACGCTTGCAATTGCCGGTGAGGCTGTCCCGTCGCTCACTTGGCAGCAGGGGAGCATCGGGGTCGAGGTAATCGTCGCCGAACTGATGCCGCACATCCCGCAGCCACCACTCCATCAGGGCATCGACCGAGTCGATAGCCGGGACAAGGCGCGGCTTCGGACCCTTGCCGCGACTTCCCTTACCGAACCGAACATGCAGCTTGCCGTGCTCTCCGAGGTCCGGCCGCCAATCCTTGATATCGAGCATCACCGTCTCATTGATCCGAAGCCCGACGCGTCGCCACAGCGAAGCGGCCAAATAATCTCTCGCGGCCGGCAGGTACTTCCGCGCTGCAGGAAGCGCATCGCGCCATCCCGAAAACAAAGCTTCGACCTCGGGGTCGCTCGGCGGGACGCGGGAAGCCGCCGAGGACGAGCTGGCGGGCCGATTGAACTCATCGATCGGCTGTGTGACCAGGTAGCCGGTGAGGGCGTGGATATCGCCCTGGTACCGAGCAATGAGGAAGTCGAAAAAGCGCCCAAGCGTCGAAGCCTTGGCCTCCCTGGTCGTCCGCGCCAGCCCTCGTTCCTGCCTCAGATAGGACAGAAACCGGTCAGCGTCCGACTCCGATGCTGTCCACAAACGCCGACCCAGAAAACGGGCAAACTCGAACACAGACGTCCGCTCCATATGGACGAATTTGTCGGTCAGCCCGGCCCCTACTTGAGCCAGAGCATACTGATCGATCAGCTCCTGCTCGAAGTCGTCTTCGTCTTGCTCGGAGCGCAGGGGTTGGGCCATCCCGATCGAGCGGACGGTGGCGAGCCCCATTACCCCTGCCCGGCTTCATCAAAGCAGCTCATTGCTCATAAATATCATGAAGTGGTCATTATTCCTGAAACTTTGTCGGTCTTCCATGAGAGAGTCGCAAGCATGGATTATCCGCAGTACGCCAACCAAGTGCCGACAAGTCCGTGGAGCGAACTCACGGGACTAGGGACAGCCGAACTCGGCTACTCCCAGGCGCCCGTTGTCGTGAACAACGTCGATGACCAGGACCACTGGTCGGGCCTACGCCGCGACAAGCTCGTCCAGGCGGCCATGAGCCACAGGGCGGCGTGAGGACCATGACCATCCTGCCCCCGGTCGTCGGGTACAAACTCAGCCCACGGATCCCGTTGGAGGTGGACCTGTTCCGGCGGGTCAACCCCAGCGGCCGGATTCCCGCCGACGTTGTGGACCCCTACGGTGTTGAGCCCGCGATTGTGGAACCCCTCGATGTGGACCTGTACGAGGGCTTCTTTCCCCTCCCGTGCGAGGGCGGGAATGACGGGTACCTGGAGGCGATCAGCCGCGCCCCGCTCGGTGAGGGCGGGCTCTGGGACGCACACACGGCGGACCAGTGCCAACCCAACGACCTTACCCACGAAGAGCCGGGTGGAACCGGACCTCGAACCCACAACACCCATCGAGAACGTCAGCAGCACACGAGGAAAAGGAACCATCATGGTCGGCGAAACCACCGCTAAACCTGAGGCGCTGAACGGCGTGGAGGTCTCCCTGTTCGACCAGATCGACCCGGAGAAAACCTACTTCCACGCCGGGGGAACCGTGCAGGACTGCATCGCAGAGCTGACCGTCTACCGCACAAGCTTCGAGGCAGCTAACGCAGCGGCGGATCCTGAGAGCCTAAGGGAATCTCTGCGGCTCATTGACCGCTTACTTGTCCTCACCGGCCTGATCGAACACTCTGTCGAACCAGCCCTGGCCGTGACGAACGAACGCACCGGCACAGCCGGACTCATCACCAGACCCCAGCAATAGCAGCACCTGATTACACCCATACGAAACCAGAAGAAGAGGAACGAAACCATGTCAGGCGAAACCACCATCACAGTCATCGGCAACCTCACCAACGATCCCGAGCTGCGGTTCACCCCAAGCGGGTCGGCGGTAGCAAACTTCACCGTCGCATCCACGCCCAGGACCTTCGACAGGCAGTCCAACGAGTGGAAGGACGGGGAGACACTGTTCCTCCGGGCCAGCGTCTGGAGGGAAGCGGCGGAGAACGTGGCCGAGTCCTTGACCAAGGGCATGCGCGTCATCGTGACCGGCCGGCTGAAGTCCCGTTCCTATGAAACGAAGGAAGGGGAGAAGCGCACGGTTATCGAGCTCGAAGTGGATGAGATCGGCCCGTCCCTGCGGTACGCCAACGCGAAGGTCAACCGCACCCAGCGCAGTACCCAGGGCGGGCAAGGGAACGGCTACCAGGGCAATGTTAACTCCCAGCCCCAGTCCGGCGCACAGGATGATCCCTGGGCTGTGCCGGCGACCAGCAACGCCGCCGGCGGGTGGGGTAACGGACCGGACTCCGAACCCCCGTTCTAGCCGCAGCCACTGTCGGGGCCAGCAGGTACGCTGGCCCCTTCGGGACCAGAGTCATCCAACAGAGATTAAGGAAAGAGAGAAATGACCCCACGATATGTTCAGGTGATGGACAGCTCCGGTGCCCCTGATTTCGATGCCATGTCAGAGAGGCTGCTGGCCATGATCCCTGTTTCCTTGGGAATCCTCCTGGTCATCGCCGTTGTCTTCTGGCTGGTTGCCACGGTCACGGAGCGGCGGAAGAAGATTGCCTACTTCGCCGAGATCTCAAAATTGGAAAGGGAAAGTGGCGGGAAACTGTCGGAGGAGCAGCTTCATCGACGCGCCATGGCGAAATTCTTTCCCGGTACGAAACCGTGGGGGCAGTAGCTAACGATTCAACAGATCCGGAACGATTACGAGAGGTACGACCTTGACGCACACTGACGACCTCCGCGTTTGGGCGCGAGGCATGTACACCACCGAGGCAGCAACGGAGCTGCTGCTAAAGGCCTTTGGGGGGAAGTTCGCTGCACCCGGTAATCCGTGGGTGCATACGAGCACCGAACCGGAGGGGCCAAATCAGGTGAGGGCATGGATCGATTTCGCCGCCATCCCCGAAGAGGTCGGGCCGCTCTCCGGCGGGGAACGTCGTTTCCTCATGCTAGCTGCGTCTCTCGCTGAGGATGTTCCGGTGGTTTTGGGTGACCTCGTGTCGGGGCTGGATCGGGAGAACCTGGATCTGGTCCTGGCCGCTATCGCACATGCCGGCGGCAGCCACCAGCACTCCGATATCCGCATCCACGAGGACGGATCCATGACTCGGGGGAAGGGCTACCTGGACAGCCTGCACCCGTGGCCGCGGACGCTGCGTGCCGTCTAACCAGGGCCATTGCTGATGGCAAAGCCGAAGCGGATTCCGGCGTTCACGCCGTACTACACGGAGGACCAGGCGGGGCAGGTCCGGGCTGCGTTCAAGGCCGCCGGCCTGCAGGAGGGCGACGCCAGTGTTTCGGACCTTATCGTCCGGGCGACGATGCGTGAAGTGAAGCGCCTGCAGCGCAAGTACAACGGCGGGAAACCGTGGCCGCCAGTGCAGGCCGGCGAGCTGCGGCGAGGGCAGAGAACAATGGATGAGATGCAGCACCGAAACGAGGAAACGTAAGCGTGGCTAAGAGGACTGAGGAAGCAAGCAGGAGTGGTGCGCCCGTGGCTAACCCGTTCCCGCGGATGTTGACACTGGACCAGGTTGAGGAGGTCCTGAACCTTGGCAAACCCTTGGTCTACGCACTGGTTCGGAGTGGAGAGTTGAGGGCAGCTCAATTTGGTGGCCGCGGTTATCTTGCCCGTTTGTAGGGGCTGGTGCTGCTCGTTCCCGGAATGACTGGGGAAGGATTGCGACAGTCTGCGTATGGTCTTTGTGAGGATCGTGAGGGTGGGCGCCGGTAGGCTGCTGACCGAGAAGCTCTTCCCCTGTCCTGGCCGTGGTGCAGGTCTCCCGCTTGCGTTGGGAGTAATCGTCAAGATTCCCTGCGTGCGGTGTCGAGGGCAACGGGGTTAGGAAGGGAATAGTCATGCCACACCTTGTCGAGCACCTTGAACGCTATCTGGGCGCCATCTCCGAGGGCTGGTCCAAAGATGCGGACGGACACCGGCAGCACGCGCAGGTCGTCAAATTCGATGACGGTCCCCTGGACGGTGTTGCCGCCTACTCAACCCTGGGGTTGAGTCGATATGAACTGGCCTTGCCGGGCAAGGCGCCGGTCCGAGCTGAACTCCTGATGATGGTCCGCCGCGGTCACTTCGAGCGGTACGTTCCTTCGATATTGCAGCAGCTGGCAGAGGAGATGGTCCACCGAGGACGTGCTCCGCTTCGAGGAGAGCTGATTGGCCCCCGAGGACCTCTGGATCCTGAGACCCGGCTCGAAGCCTTCCTTGTCTACAGCCCCTACTACCAACCTGATGAGTTTGCCGTCTGCGAGGACGCAAACGGCCCCGTCATCATTGTCATGCTCGTCCCGCTGTTCCCTGAAGAGGCCAGCTTCGCTGCGACCCATGGTTGGAAAGCGTTGGAAAGCCTCCTGGTGGAGCACGACCCGGACGTTGATGACTGGCTGCGGCCTCCGCTGCCTATGCACAACCACTGACCTCGTTTGCCTGTATTTGCAAGCAGCCCCGCATAGGATGGCCGGGTGACTGCCGAATCGAACCAGCCCCGCTTCCTGACCATGGCGCAGGTCGCCGATGAGTTGAACGTGAAGCAGAGCCTCGTGCAGGGCCTCATCAGGACGGGGGAGCTGCGTGCTTTTCAGGTCGGTGGCAGGGGCATGTGGCGCATTGGCCGCCAGGACGTCGAGGACTACATCAACCAGGCTTACCAGCGCACCGCTGAGCGTATCGCGGCTGGCGAGATCGCAGATGAAGGGGACGCCGAGGCTGAAGAGGCGTGACTGTATCAACTCCTGACCGCCCCAAGCCCCTCTCCGTGGGGATCATCGTTGGCGGGTTTACCGTCGAGAGCAGGATCTGGCGCGAGGCACTCATGCGGCTATCGCGGGCCGTTTCAGATGTACGGGATCAGGTCGATTCAGCGATGAACATCAACGTCGAGTTTCACGTATCCGGAAACCTTCTGGCTCCTGATTTCCAAGGGGTTCGCACCGGATCGTACCGGAAAGCTGACCGTCTCCTAAAGATTCAAGTAGCGCTGCCTGTCGATCCGGCGGCCGACCCATACGCGTCTGGCGTTCAGGCCATGCGAGACGCCATAGCCGCGGCCGAAGGCTGGTCCGAGCGACGGCGTGTGGATTTCGACGCCTCACAGTTGCGTTCCCTGGTCGCGCAGCTGGAAACCAATCGCCAGGTGAATTTCTCAGACTGTGATCGCACCCCCGCCGGGAAGCTTGAGGACGCCGCTGAAGTCGGCAACCAGCAGTAGCTAGTCCGGCACATAGTGGGGCCTGATGTTGAGCCCGACCAGCTGGGGTTCCCCTGGTCCGGGGCTCCTGACAGTGAGCCAGTAGTCGAACTCCCCGTCCGTGCCGGTGGAAATACAGATCGTGTCGGTGCCGATGACATTCGCCTGCCGTTTGCACGGATGGTCGGTGGTCATTGGGAATCCAAGCCGCGACGTCAGTGCCGTCACGTCGTTATCGGTAAGCTCTTTCCCCGTGTCCCAGCGACGGGACAGGCTGGGGCAGGGGTTCGTGCTGATGCACATGAACCGCTCTGGTCGGACAATTTCCGTGGTCAGCTTCCAGTTAGCCGGGATGGCAAAGCGTTCTGCCTGTGACAGCATTCGGTTGGTTACCTTGTCCTCGGCGGAGCGGACCACGAAGAAGGCCGTGATTCCCAGTACCAGGATTATGGCGAAGACCAACCAGATTCTGTGCTTCACCGGAGCCCCAATCCGTCATGTTCCACCAGCCCAGCCATGCTTGCGCCGTTGAGGAAGCGGCCAGCTGCGGGCGAAACGACGCCATCCTTACAACGGCCGTGAAGAAAGTGAGGAACGAAGGACGCGGTGCTCAGACAAACAATTCCTACAGCAGTTATCCAGGCAGGATAAACGCGGCGTTTGGCGCGTCCGGGAGGGTGACCTGGCCGCGTACATTGATGCGGCCTACGAGAAGACGGCTGAGCGTATCGCCGCCGGCCAGGTTCCGGATACCGAGGCTGCGGTGGAGGACTGATTCGCGAACGACGTGAACGGTGAAGGCCGGCACCCCTGACGGGTTGCCGGCCTTCTGTTTGTTTCGTGTGGACTCACCTTCGTGTGAACGCTTCCGCTGCGGCTGGTGCCATTGCTTGGATCACGCGGGCCCGCGGAAGTTGGTGGTGATGAGCGCCGCCCTGCAGCTTGTGGTTGTCACCGCCCTGTACCGGCCCGGGGAGCCCCCCTGTGCCTTAGAAGCCAGCCCGTGCAAGTGGTCCCGTATCCGCCCCAGGATGCGGCGCTGTGTAGTCCTGTGTCGTCCCGGCTGAAGAAAACCCAGCCGCCCCCTTTGGGGTGCCGGCAGCGTCGGGCTTGGACCATAGGGAAGGCTGCCGCTGGCACCCCGCGACCTTCGAGGCTGTGCACATACGCCGGCCCCGGTGGTGACGTTCGTGCGCGTGGTGAGCTGGCGTCTGTGTGCAGCCGGTCCGGTGGGTCCCGTCGTGCACCTGGGTGCGGGAAAAGCCCGCAGGAAATTGCTTTTGCCGTGCCCAGGTGTGCGAGGGGCTAGTTCTGTTGGAAGCCGTTCGGATCAGACGTGCTGGGGTTGTCCCCGGTCGTGGTCGCGGTTGTTGTTTTGCGCCTGCGGCCCGCAGCGGCTGGTTCGAGGCCGAGCTTCTTGAGTTCGTCTGCGCTCCAGCCATCGCGGGTCGCTTTAACGTAGGCGCGTTTGTCGTCGCGTTCGGCGGCGGCAAGCTTTTCCTTCAAGTCGGTGACGCGTTGCCGGGCCTTGATCAGTTCCTCGACAGACTTAATGCGCGAGTCCAGGAGCGCGCGTGCCTGGTTCTTGGTTGCCTCAATGTCGATGATCGCCATGGCGTCTGAGTTCCCCCTCGTAGATGGTGAGTCGCGTCGATTCTACTGACTGCCGGGCGCTGGTCGCGGCAGCAACACGGCACCAGCGCTGAGGGCCGGGACAAACATAACCCGCCGGAGCAAGCTATACGTTTACACGGGTGTAAACGGTGTGTCGCTGCACGCCCTGCGGTTGTTCGCTTGGCACACTGGCTTGTGGGTCCCCGGGTTTCGGGGTGGCTGCGCTGGGCTTTTGAGGTGCTGTGTCATTGAAGGGATTGGGGGAGTGCGTGTCTGATGAGGATGTGCCACGTTCCCGGCTTTCCAGGCGGCGGCGGGCGAATTCCCCTGCGGGGACGAAGAAGCGCCGCGACGTGTGGGTCACGGCGGAGGAAGAGGCTGCGCTGATCTTGAAGGCTGCCCGGCAGAAAGTCACGGTCCCGAACCTGCTGCTGACTGCTGCGTTGTCGGAGGGCTCGGAGAGCCCGACGGAGCGGCGGGCGGCGATGGCCGAGCTGATGGCGATTCACACGCTGCTGGCTCGGGTTTCGAACAACGTGAACCAGATCGCCCGGCATGCAAACGCCGGCGACGAGTTCCCCCAGGACGCCAAAGCTGCTTTGGCCTATGTGCGTGAGGTTGCGATGCGGATCGACCGCACCATTGAGGGGTTGATATAGGGCATGATTCCTAACATCACCCGCGGCTCGAGGATGGCCGGTCTGATGGTGTACCTGGTGTCGACGGATGCGGATAGGACGAAGAACGCGCACACCGACCCGCATCTGGTCGCCGGGGACGCCGCGATCATGGCCTGGTACGACGACGGTGTCCTGGACAAGGACGACGCGGCGGCGATCGCGAAGCACCTGGACCAGCCACGCAAGGCGTTCGGGGTCGAAGTCCGGGTCAAGGACATGGTGTGGGATCCGGTGAAGAAGCAGCGCGTTTTCGCCGGGTATAAGGACGCCAGCGTGTGGCACTGCTCGCTGAGTCTGCGCGCCGAGGAAGGCGCCCTGACGGACCAGCAGTGGGGCGATATCGCGAACGACTTCGTTGACGCAATGGGTTTCACCGAAGCCAGCGGCAAAGCGCAGTGCCGGTGGGTCGCGATCAACCACGGCACGAGTGAGAACGGCAACCACCACATCCACATCGCCGTGTCCCTGGTCCGCGAGGACGGCACCAAAGCCTCCACGCACGGCGACTACGCCAAGGCCCAGAAAACCTGCCGCGCCCTGGAGACCAAGTACGGGCTTGAAGAGCTCTCCACCGTGCACGCCACTCGCGGCTACGAACGTGCCGAAAAGGCCACCGCGGCACGCGACCAGCGCGAGATGCACCGGGCCTCACTGGAACGCAAAGTGCGTGCCAGCGCTACCGCCTCCGGCAGTGAAGCGGAGTTCGTTCGCCGCGCCAGGGACACCGGCCTGCTGGTCCGGCCCAGGTACGCGAAGAACACCACCGACGTCATCGTCGGCTACTCCGTGGCCGAACGACCGAAGCCGGGGGAGCGGCCCATCTGGTTCGGGGGTGGGACCCTCGCCGCCGACCTCCGCCTCGGACAACTGCGCCAGGAATGGGCCGACACCCCACGGGCTGCAACAGAAGCAGCGGCGGAGTGGAACGCCGCCGCACGCAACAAACGCAAAGCCAACACCCGCGGGCCGGAAAGGGCCGCGCCGGCCCCACAGCTGTGGGTCGATTACACGCGCAACGCCACCGAGCTGGCCGACCGGCTCCGGAATATTCCACGCGACGATCACGCAACCTGGGCCAAGGCAGCACGGGAAGTGTCGGGAGCGTTTGCCGCCTGGTCTTACCGGCTCGAAGTGGCCCCAGGACCGTTGGCTGCCACCGCCGCGGAACTGGCCCGGACGGCACAGCTCCGCACACCCCATGAACACAGCAAACCTGTCCCGTTGCCGTCGATCGCCGGCGCGGCGATGTTGTTCATGGCCGCCTCCAGTAAGAACAAGACCGCTGCACAGACCGCGCTGATGGTGCAGCTGATCAACACCGCCTTCGCGGTTTACGAAATGCACCAACAGGCCGGCCGGGCACGGGAAGCGCAGCGCATCCGCGCCGTGGTCGAAAACCAGCTCGCCCCGTTCACCGCGACCATGCCCGAACCCGTACCTGTAGGAGCAGAACAGCAGCCAGCAGTTGCGGCAGCCGTGTCGCCGCGGGCGGTCGATATCGCCCGGCGCGGCATGGCACCTATCCGGCCCGGCTTCGTCGTTCCCACGAGACCCACGCCGGCCACACCTGCAACAACTTCACCACCTGCCCGGCGGGACTCCGGGCCGGGACTCGACCGATAAGAATCACACCACTAGTGCAAGGGGAACACCATGAGTGAATCAGACGGCATCGACGACGTACTCGACAACGGCCTGCGGCAATCCCTCATGATCGCCTCACGCATCGCCGAGACGCTGGCACGGCGCCGACAGGAATCCCTCCGCGAACAGGAACACCAGGACATTCAGGCAGCGCACGAAGCACACGCCCGCTACACCGCCGAACGCGCCCAGATGCAGGGCGCACTCGCGCTGGTCCACGACGACAAGTGGTGGCAGCAGGCCCAACCCGCCGACATCACCAACGCCTACATCCTGACCGAGGCCTGGAAGGACCACGACCCCGCTGCCTTGACCGCGGCCGACCGGATCCGCAACGAGGTGTACACCAGGTACGGGATCGACACCCACGACGTCGGCGCAGACGCCGCCTACCTACAATCCGGCATCGAAACCGTCGCCGCCGAACAGGCCCGCCTCAACGCAGCCCGGGAACACGACAAAGCCATGGCACTCATCGCCGCCGCACAGGCCGAAGAACTCCGGGGTCGGGCACAGAGGCTGGCGCCGGTCATGGAAAAACACCAGGTCCCCGTCGAATACCTGAACAACGAGGCCCTGGCGGCGGCGCTCCAGCAGTCCCAGGACGCCAAAACACCGGAGGCCATCGAAGCTGCCGACACAGCCGTGAGGGAGCGCCTGTACCTGATGGGCAAGGACGGCATCAACGGCCCCACCATCGACCAGCTCCGCGACGAAACCACAGCCGCCGTGAACGGTACCCGTGTGGACCACTTCATGGACCCCGCGTTCGTGAAAGCCGCCCAGGAGATGCACGAAGCCAAGCTCCTCGCTGAAGGCGGCTTCACCAGCGCAGGGCAGGAGTCCCTGGAGCAGCGGTACGAGCGGGCCGAACGAGAACTCTTCGCCCGCATCGAGGGCCTCGGCCGCGACATCGAGCACCGCGTCACCGGGAAAGTCAGCGACCGCCTTACAGACCAGGGCCTGAAGGCAGAAACAGCCTCAGCCGCAGGGTACGGATCCGCCGAACACCACGAAGAATTCGCTGCTTCGCTGAAGAACAGCGGTGCGACCGAAACACAGATCCGCGGCCGCCTCACCGCAGCACGCGGCGAAGGCACACACCCCAGTACGGCACTCACCGCGGGCAAGGGAGCCGCGAAGGCAAGGAAAACCCGACCAGGGAAATCAATCGGCGCTGAACGCGGCAAGAGCGGCCTCAGCAGATAGACGGAACCAGGGTACACACGCAGGTGGCGGGTGTGCCGCTGCCCGGCAGCCGGCCGGGACTGACCATCAAGCGAAGCGTTTCCGCGCCTGTCCCGGAACAGCACTGAGCCTGAAAGGAGGATTACCTTGACGGAAAAACCCGAAGAAGCCGACGCTCAACAGAACCCAGACCGGGGGAGTGATGACGAGGTCATTGCAGAAGCCCTGCAGTTGCTGGCCGACTTCGACAACACGCCCCTGTCGCACATGACCCCGCTGTTCTACCAGCACGGGTACGAAGAGTTACGGATGATCACCCAAGACCTGCTCCGGATCCTTGGGCATGACCCCGACGCTCAGAATCCCCGGTAATTGCGGGCCGCCGAACCAGAAAAGTCCAAAGCACTTTGGACAATTGCAGCTGCTAGGTCAGCGCGACCCTAGTGGGAGCAGTTTGTGCAGAGACATCGGCACAAACTGCTCACCGAAGGCTCGCCGCAGCCAAGGCATCAGCCAGGGAATGGCGACTGTTCACCGTGACCGGCCGCATTCTTATCTGCACTCCAGCCCGTAGAGCGAGAGCACATAGTTGAGATCGGCATCGTTCCGATGGATTTCCGCTTCGGCTTGGACCTGGACCTGATCGGAGCCGAGTCGGTCGTCCTGCCGCCGGAGCCAATAAGCCCAACAAAGTCCCCCACCGTATTTGGAGTGTGCGCGGACGCCGGCGGCGTAGTTCCCGTCATCCAGGACTTGCTCACGGAGCCATTCAGCAATGGCCGTGGTCGCCTCGCGGTCATCTCCGGCAAGCGTGCCAAGGGTGACAGTTCCGACGCCAAAGGCGTCGTCGAGCTGTTGCCCGAGGTGACGGTTCAGAGCCGCGATCGATTCGGCTGCCGTCAGATCGAGCCACCTGATTGGCTCGCTGATCCGCAGCGTGTACATAAGGCGCCCGTCGCGCCAGTTTGCCGGCAGCCAACCGGGCACCATGTTCCCGTTCCTGGTCCAGTCTTCCTGAATCATCTTCTGCGCTACCTCAACGGGGAGGCCGAACTGCCGGGCGGCGAACGCTACCGCGTCGCGGAAGTCCTTCCCGACCTTGGCCATCGCCAGCGTCTCTGCGTAGGCGGTGCGTCGATCTCCGGCCAGGTACACGGTTGAACCCGGGGTGTCGAAGCGCGACCAGGACGACCGATCCACCGTTCCCGCACTTCGTGGCAGCGGATTCAGAGGTCCATATGATGACTTGGCGATCCGGTATCCAATAATTGGCCCTTCGACATAGGCCAGGCCGGTGCTGGAACAGACTCCGGTCAACCGGCAAACCTGTCTTCGGTCATCGCAGTTGCAGCTGTCATTACTTCTTTGGCGCGCATGTCTTTGATCGCTTCGATGGGGGAGACTTCATCGAGCCACGGGTTGGCGCCGACAAACCACAGTCGGGCCACGTGTTCGCCTTCGATGCTCGACACAGCGGTCCAGGCGCGGTGAGCGAGCTGCAACCGGGCTTGCGCCTCCGGCCGTGGCTCGGGTCCGTCGGTGCGGGCCCAGCGGTAGCTGATTTTGGGGTCCTTGCTGCCGGCCAATGCCGCGACCAGCGTGGCACCCAGTGCGCTGTTCAGCTGTCGGACAATCTCCCGGATGCCCAGACGTGCCGTACCGCTATGCGCCGTTCCAACGTCAATCGAGATACTCATGGCCGCTCACTCCTTCCCGTATCTGTCCATCCTAATCCGGGAGACCACTAAAAAGCCACGAAAAAAGCACCAGCTATAACTGACGAGCGGACCCGAGTTCGATCTGGGCCGGCTCGCCACACCCGTGGTTGTGTCCTGGACGAAGCAGCCAACGTCTGCCGCTGGCGCGAACTGCCGAACCTCTACAGCCACTACGGCTCTCTCGGCATCGTCTTCATGACCATCCTCCAATCCTGGTCCCAAGGGGTGGAAGTATGGGGCCACGACGGAATGCGCAAACTCTGCTCCGCCTCCAACATAAAGGTCTACGGCGGTGGCGTCGCCGAAGCTGAATTCCTCAACGATCTCGCACTGGATTTGAATCAGCCTGATCCCGTCAGGACAAAAGCCGGGTAGTGCTATCGATGCCTAATTTAGGATGCAGGCATGAAAATGTGCGATACCCACCGCCTTAAGGGGTGGTTCTTTCTGCCTGGTGCCCCCGCTGATCGCGTTCCCGGAATACTGACTTGGAGTCAGGAGGACGGTGCAGATCTAGAACTCATCGGCGGATTCTCCCCATCTCCCGAGTACAGCCAGACACAGGAGGGGCATTTCATGGCCGAGCAGTTCCTCGGTGATGTAGTGGAGAGCACCATATTTGGAGAGCTCGATTCAGGGAAGAAGGTGTGTCTGTGGGGCGCTGAGCGGGGCAACTACAAGGCAGGGCTAGCTCAGGAAGTGAGGGAAGAGTTTTGGCATGCCTCGTGGTTGTGTGTGGGGGCGCATGTAGCCTCCGCCGATGCTCGGGTGCTACGCCACTGCAGCGTTGCACTCGATGACCTTTACTATCTCACGCTTGACGGGCGATTTTGCGCCCCGCAATGGGCAACGATTGAAGGCGTTGAGCTGCCAGGTGAAAAGCAGCCGGACGGCACCTACTTGCTGCCCTACATACTGCCCGTAATCGGTGGATATAGGACCGGATACGCGAAAGGACGGTCAGTTGATGCCGCCTACAGTATCGACACCCACGCAACGCGTCCTTGGGTCAGTCCTGCCACGGAAGCTGACCCTGCGTTGAAGCTGCAGTTTATGATGAAGAGGCGGCGTCGGGGTCCGAGTATTGAGCTTTTCGTCGGTGCACAGGCGGCGGTCGAGCCGATTGATGGGTCCCCTGCTTCTGCCCAAGATCTGCTCCGGATGACAAAGCCCCTCTTAGGCCTAATGAGCCTTGCAACCTTCAGCTCTAGCGGTTTGGAGTGGATGCGCGCACAAACGATTGATGGCGAGGACATCTCTCTTTTTTGCCATACAGGACACCGAAGTGACCCGGATTCCAGCGTTGACGCCGGTGGTCCCGTCTTTACTTTTGACGATGTTCCTCTTAGCTCGTTCCTGGAAACTTGGGATCGCTTGACCTCTAAGGCGCAGGCTGTGTACGCCTGGAACCTAGTCGTCGGACTGATTGGCCATTCGCCTCTGATGGTGGAGGAACGAGTGAGTCAGGTTCTCGCAGCAGCAGAAGGATTCGACACATGGTGCCTAGATGGCGGTCGAAACACTTCCTTGAGAAACCGCTTGGTAGATCGGAAGAGCACACGTCTGAACTCCAGTCACGCCAATATCTCGTATG
>ERZ778017.1410-NODE-1410-length-23933-cov-4.699975_pt1 | contig 23933 bp, 24 predicted proteins | sample MGYA00375747_ERZ778017 | MGnify/ENA primary metagenome ERZ778017 (study PRJEB29350, sample SAMN05509838) | bioreactor metagenome | biome: bioreactor; material: wastewater | place: South Africa: University of Cape Town | collected 2014-03-17 ...
CGCCGGGTTTCGCTGCGCTATTCTGACTCGGAAGCGACGCTGACTCCACGATGCCGGCGCACTTGCGTCGAAAGGCCTCGCCACAGATGCCGCATGGCCGGGCAATGGAGGATTCGAAAGTCAAGACGTCATTCGGGACGCCCCAAGCGGCCATCAATCGAGATTCGCCCGAAGCTCCTACGCGTCTCCGCACAAGACCGCCCTGGGCACCTGTCAAGTGAATGACAGCGGGAAGCAACGAATCCAGCGCAGGAGATGAAGAATCGAGAACCTCTTTCTCGCTCGATGCCATCGCCCTGCTCCTCTCATTCCGGTGCTCGTCGCAATGAAGCACCTGCGCTGATGCGATGCGCATCCGCAGATCAAACCACGTTCACTTCCTCACTGCTCATTCGCTGCACCGACAGTGACTTACCTGGGAACTTGATGCGTGAGGCGGAACTGGAAGATGCGCGCCGCGCCTTGACCAGTTCCGAGAGGACGGCGGTGGCAATCTCAGCGGGCGTGTTGTCTCCCAGCTTTTCTCCAATCGGGCAGGAGATGGCATCGACAAATGCAGGCGGCACCCCGCTGCGCAGGAGATGTCGGCGCATGATGCTCGCCTTGGAAGCACTTCCGATGACTCCCAGGAAAGGAATCGATGCTTCGCATTGAGCGAGCGCCTCGAGAATCGGAGCGTCTGTTGCCTGCCCCATCGTCATCACGACGACCGCCGCGCCGTGTCGTACCGAATCTACACCTTCGACAAACGAAGGCACGTGACGGATCTCGAGCCTGTCGCTCTTGGGAAGCTGTGCAAGCCATTCGATCCGTGTGTCAACGCACACAGTGCTGCAGTCGAGTTCGACCAGGAAACGGCAAAGCTTTTGCGATACGTGACCCGCGCCGAAGACAACGATGTTCCAGCGATCCTGTGGACGGTGCATTTCGTAATAGAGAGCGACTTCACCGGCACAGGTCATTCCGACGTCACGGTGAAGATTCAGCCGCTCGAAGCGAGTTCGCGAGCCGACTTCTCGCGCCAGCATCTCGCGAACCTGTTCCGCGCAGCGCAACTCGACACGTCCACCTCCAATGGTGCCAAACAGGAGGCCTTCGCGTCCGAAGACTGCGCTGGCACCGACCTCCTGCGGGATACTGCCTCGCGCATCGACGATCGTGACTGTGCAATACGGAGTTTCCGCGTGCTGCAGGCGGCTCACCTCGGTCACGAAGCGTTTGTCGTACATGGGCGTCTCCGATTTCGACTTTGCTGCGCGCCAACGATCGGTTTGGTTATCAAACTAATATGCCTTGAGCGCTTCGTCAAGCCCTGTCTCCGCAGGCGCGAGACGCGGGGATGCCATATCGAAAGCACCGGCAATCCGGGAGAGCATGTCGAGAAGATGCGCGCGCTCCCCGGGCCGAAGCACTGCGTCCATCATTCGTTCCTGGGCGTCGACTCGCGCCCTCACCTTGCGCAGCACCCTTCGCCCGGCTTCGCTTAGCCACAGCGCGTAATAGCGGTTGTCCAGCGGTCCCCGCACTCGCCGTACCAGCCCCCGTTTCGCCAGGCTGCCAAGGCTTAGCGACAGCGTCGACTTGTCGACCTTGTAGAGCGAGGTAAGCGATGTCTGGCTTACGCCGGGATTCGTTTCTATAAGCGTCAGTAGACTGAATTCGCCAGGCGTAACCTTGAGGCTGCTCGTAATGTTCGAGAAGTCCTTGAACAACGCAGTTTGTGCCTGCCGGATCTGATAGCCGAGCAACTGCGGCAGCGGCCCGAACTCAGGGTCCCTGCCACGAATCCCGCCCTTGGCGTCGTCCAGCTCTTGCCATTCACTCATCGGTGCTTTCCGTCTGTTGATGAGAGCGATGCTATAGCACCGATCGGCAACGCTGCCACGGCGGGAAAGGTGACGACAAACGAGGCGTCACCCAACGACGCCGACAGTCCAACGGTCGCCCAGCTGCAGCTCGCCCCCAGGTCCCTCGTCGGTCTGTTCCGCCATCGAGGCCAGCCGCTCTTTGCGGCCACGTTCCACCGAGGAACGTGGCCTGTGAGCGCTGACCCCGAGCAACTGAACGAGAAGTTCCTTGTCGGAGGCGAGATCGGCGCTCGCGCCACGGTAGGCGACCGCTCCACGCTCGAGAACGACTGCGGTGTGGCTCATGGAAAGCGCAATTACCGGACGCTGTTCGACGATGATATAAGGCAAACCCTCCTGCCTGCTCATCGCCTCAATGGCAGCGGCCAGTTCCGCCACGATGATTGGCGCCAAGCCTTCCATCGGCTCGTCGAGCAGGAGCAGTTTCGGATTCGTCATCAGCGCCCGACCGATTGCCAGCATCTGCTGCTCACCGCCCGAGAGCTGATTGCCGTAGTTGCGCGCGCGCTCCTGCAGTCGTGGAAACAAGGCGTAGACGCGGCGTACGGTCCAAGGCCCCGGCCTCGCCGCTACGGTCAGGTTTTCATCGACCGTCAACGACGGAAAGACTTCGCGCTCCTGCGGAACCCACCCGAGCCCGCGCATGACCCGGCCGTACGGCGGCATGTGGGTAATGCGCACTCCATCGAATACGATGGAACCGCGCATGACGCGCGTATTTCCCATGATCGTTTCGAGCAGAGTCGTCTTTCCGACGCCGTTTCGTCCCAGCATGGCAAGGCTCTGTCCGCCCGCAACGCTGAGCGACAGGTTGTCGAGAACAACCGCGTCGCCGTAGCCCGCTCGCAAGCCTTCGATCTCGAGCAGTTCAGACATCTGCGTCTCCCAGATAGACCTCTCGCACTCGTTGGTCCCTGGCGATCTCCTCGGGGGTACCTTCAGTCAAGAGCGCCCCCCCGACAAGAACGGAAATCCGACGCGCGAAACGAAACACCAAATCCATGTCGTGCTCGATAAACAGCACGCTGATGTGCCGCGGCAGGGCATCGATAACCTCAAACAACTCCTCCCGCTCTCCTTCGGGAACGCCCGCCGCGGGTTCATCGAGAAGAAGGATGCGCGGGCGGGCCGCCAGCGCAAGCGCTATCTCCATCAAGCGCTGCCTGCCGTAGGAGAGCTCGTGCACGGCAGTATCCGAAACCTCATCCAGGTGCAGATCGGCCAGCAAAGCGTAAGACTCGTCTCGCAGGTCAGAGCAGCGCTCTAGCGAGCGCCACCAGACCCTGCCTCCACCGTTGCGCTCCGCGAGAGCGAGCATCGTCGAGCGAAGCACGGTGAGGTTAGGAAACAAAGTGTTGATCTGGAAGGTCCGTGCGAGGCCGAAGCGCGCTCGACGGTCGGTGGGCCACGACGTGACATCACGTTCGCCGATGTGAATCGTTCCCGAGTAGGGACGCAGTACGCCGGTCAGCAGATTGATCAGTGTCGTCTTCCCGGCACCGTTGGGGCCGACGAGCGCCTGCCTCGCGCCAGGCTCCAGATGCAGCGTGACGCCGCTGACCGGAAAAAATGACCCGTACCGCACGCTCACGCCGTCGGCTCGCAACGCCGACGAGCCATTCAAGTCGACAGCGTGACAACTCACGGCCGAGCCACCCGTACGAACCGGGAAAGCCAGCCCATGACCCCGCCACGTCCGATCAGCACGACCGTGATGAGAAACATGCCGAGCCAGAACATCCAGTACTGGGGATCGATGTCAGAAAACCACTCGTGAATGCTCATATAGACGAGCGCACCGACAAGCCCTCCATACAAGCGCCCGGTACCACCGAGCACGAGCACGATCAGCACTTCGGCCGAGCGCTCGAAACTCAGCGTCCCGATCCCGACGAACTGCGAGGTCTGCGCGAGCAACCCTCCCGCGATGCCGGCGACGCCGGCAGAAATCGTGTAGGCGCCCCGCAAACGGGAAGAGACTGGCGATCCAATGGACTGCATCCGCCTCGGACTATCGTGGATGCCTTGCAGTGCAAGACCGAATGGCGATTCGAGAATGCGCCGCACGACCACAAACACAGCCAGAACGACGCAGGCGCTATAGACGAACGCGGTGCGGCCGAACAGATCGAAGCGAAAGACGCCGAGCAACGGCCATACTTCAACGCCCTGCAATCCGTCGGTGCCACCCGTGATGCTCGATAATTGGCTCGCAGCCTCGGCCAGTAGCACGGTGACGCCGATCGTGATCATCAGTCTGGTGAGATCGGCCCCGCGCACGATCAGGAAGCTCAACAGCCAACCGAGTGCAACGCAGATGAGGAAAGCAAAGAGCAATCCCGACAACGGCTCGCCCCAACCATATCTGGCGAGCAGTCCAGCGGAATAGGCGCCCGCACCGAAGAACGCCGCATGCCCGACAGTCAGGATGCCCGCGTACCCAAGAGCGATGTCGAGCGAAACGGCAAACAAACCGACGATGAGGATCTGGCTCAACAGGGAAAGCCTGTCGGGGAAGAAGAAGTAGCAACTGCCGAGTACGAGCCAGAACACGACTTCCAAAGCCACGACTGCCTTGCGGGACACCTGGATCGACGTCACGGCAACAACCCCCGGCGTGCAACGAGTCCGTTCGGGCGCAACAACAGCCCGACGATCATTACCAGGTAAACGAGAAATGCGCCGGCTTGCGGTATGAAGTACTTCCCAGCGACGTCGACCATTCCGATGAGCAGCGCAGCGATGAATGGGCCGACGATCGTGCCGGCGCCTCCCACGCCGACGACGATGAGGAACTCGACCATGTACTTCAACGGAAAGAACGGATCGAGACCCAACATCCCGAGGCTCAGGGCGCCTCCCAATCCCGCGAGCCCGCATCCGAAGGAAAACGTGAGAAAGAACAATCGTCGAACGTGAATCCCCGTGCATTGCGCCACACGTCGGTTATCAACCGCCGCGCGCACCCTTGCCCCGAGTCGGGTCCTGTTCAATGCCAGTACGAGTCCCGAGATCACCAGCACGCCGCAGACGATCAGGAACACGCGATAACGCCCCACGGACAAGCCTGCAGCATTGACGTTTCCCTGCAGATAGGACGGCGCAGTAAACGCCTGCATGGTCGGGCCGAACAGATACGTTGCGGTGGCGATTGCTACGAAGACGATGCCGATCGACAACAGCACCTGATCGAGCGGGTGCGCACCATATAGCCTCCGAAAAAGCGTGTACTCGAGGAACGCTCCTGCCACTGCTGCAGAAGCGAAGCCGAGCAGCAGGGCGACCGGAAAACTCAACGTCGCGGTGCTCATTGCGATGCTTGCGACATAGCCGCCCAGCATGGCGAAGACGCCATGGGCCAGGTTCACGAAGTTCATCATGCCCATCGTGACGGACAAGCCGACGCCGATCAGGAACAGCAGCATCCCGTACGCCAGTCCATCGAACAGCACTGTCGCCATCGCTGCTCCTCCTGCAAAGCGCACCTATTGAGCGATGTCCTTGCCCGGATCCTTCACAGCGGGCAGTGTCGCGAACTCGATGCTGTAAAGCTCGCCGTCGCGGCGCTCTACCTTGCGGATATAGATGTTCTGGACGATGTCACGGACGTCCGCTTCGAAAGAAATCGGGCCGCGAGGGCTCTCGAACTTCAGGCCCTTCATGACCTCGATCGCCTGCGCACCATCGATTCGCCCGTCGAGTTTCTTCACCGCCTGGTGAATAACGGCCATTCCGTCGTACCCGCCGACCGCCATGAAATTCGGTCGAATGCTCTTCCCGTAGAGTCGTTGATACCCCGCGACAAAGGCCTTGTTTTGGGGCGAATCGTGCGCAATCGAGTAGTGCGAGGCCGTGATCAATCCCACCGCGGCGTCGCCCATTGCGTTGACAAACATGTCGTCGACCGCGTCGCCGGTACCAAGAGGCTTGATTCCCGCCTGCTCGAGGCCACGCTCTCGGTACGCCCTCACCAATGCTGTCGCTAGCTCCCCAGACGGGAACCACATGAAGACGGCATCCGGTTTCGCGTCCTTTACACGTTCCATATAGGGACCGAACTCGGGGTTCTTCAGCGGTACCCCGATTTCGCCTACGACCTCCCCGCCGGCGGAGGTGAAGGTCTTGCGAAACTGGTTCTTCGCGTCATTGCCAGGCGCGTAGTCGGCATACAGCATGAAGACGCGTCTGATGCCATTCTGCGCGGCCCACGTCGCGATACCCATCGCGCCCTGCGCGAGCGTGAACGACGTTCGAATGATGTACGGTGACTTGAGCGGGATACTCGATGTCGCAGCGTTCATCACGACCATCGGCACCTTGGCCTCGGTGGCAATGGGAGCGACGGCCAATGCGTTGGGACTGAAACCGAATCCCGCCAGAAACTCGACGTTCTCGCGCGTGATCAACTCGCGCGCCAGCCGTTTTGCGACCTCGGGATTCGGGCCCCCCACGTCCTTCACAACCAACTCGATCTTGCGGCCTGCGACGACGTCTCCGTGCTCGCTGAGATACTGCTTGATGCCGTTGGTCATCTGTAGGCCGTACTCGGCTTGGGCGCCCGTCATCTCGGCGACAACCCCTATCCTCAACGGCTTCTGGGCATATGCGAATGCGGACGTGGCGATTGTCAACGCCGCAACGGCAATTCGTGCGTAACTCGTCTTCCTGAAGCTCATGACGTCACCCCTCTTGTAGTCTCTGCTTTCTCTCGCTCCGCCAACTGGCGCAACACGTAGCGCTGCACCTTTCCGGTAGCTGTGCGAGGCAACGCATCGATGAATCGGATGGCCCTCGGACACTTGTAGATCGAAAGCGTCGACTGAAGCCGACGCCGGACCCGCACCTCGAGCTCGCTCTGCGTTTCTCCAACAGCAGTGCTTCCGTCCGGGACCAGATACAGCGCAATCCGTACCAGTCCGTCACCGTTCTCGACTCCGACGGCTGCCGCTTCCAGAATTCCGGGCACTTGCACCGCGCACTCCTCGACCTCCCCGGGGCTCACCCATTGCCCGGAGATCTTCAACAGGTCATCACTTCTCCCGTGGTAGTGCCACCACCCGTCGGTATCCACGCTGAACGTATCGCCGGTTCTGAACCAACCGTCGCGGAATGCCGCAGCAGTTCTCTCAGGTTGGCGCCAGTACCCTCGGCACAGCGACGGCATCCTCACCCACGCCGTGCCGGCCGCGTTTGCTGCAGTCACCGGCTGATCCTGCGAGTCGAGAAGCTTCACCTCGGCGTAGGACACGGGTTTCCCGGTCGCGCCGGGCTGGTGTTCCAGCGGCGTTCCGGAGATGAACATGAAGATCGTCTCGGTGGCGCCGATGCCCTCGATGATCGGTACTCCGGTCGTATCCCGCCATCGCTCGTACAGATTCGCCGGAAGCGCTTCTCCCGCCGACAGATAGGTGCGAACCGACCGGAAGCCGGGTCTATCGCAATCCCCCTCGCGCAGCAGGTTCCGAAAGAGTGTCGGCACGCTCAGCATGACGGTAGGTCGATACTTCTCGACGACGTCCGCGATTGCGCCTGCATCGGGCCATGCATCGTAGAGAACGACTGTCGCCCCGGCTCGCAACCCGCCCAGGATCGTGTGCCCCAACGCAAAGGCGAAGAAAAGCTTCGAAGACGCGAAGACGCGCTCCCCCGGACCCAATCCGAGAGCGCGCATGTACCCGTCGCCGACGAGCACGTCACCGTGGCAGTGAATTGCCGCCTTGGGTGCCCCTGTGGTGCCAGACGAATAGAGCCAGAACGCCATATCGTCCGCCGACATCGGGCGGCTTCGAGCCCATTCGGACGCGGAACTCACGAGGTCGACATACGAGACAGCACCTGACCCTGCTTCGCCGTACACCGCCACCAGCGGGGGAACCATCGATCGCCCTGCCGTAGCTGCCCGGAAGACGGGCACGAACTCCTCATCGAGCACGATGGCTGCCGCGCTGCTGTCCTCGATCACGAAGGCGACATCACGCGCAGCCAGTCGAGTGTTCAGCGGGACGGCAACGCAGCCCAGTCGCATGATCCCGATGAACGAAGCGACAAAGAGGGGACTGTCCTTCAGCAGCATCAAGACGCGGTCGCCGGTCTCCAGGTATGGACGCAAGGCATTGGACACCCGGTTCGCCAGTGATTCGAGCTCCCCGAAGGACACCGCGGAACCTCGGTACAGGAGCGCGGCATCTCCTTGCCTGCCCGCCGCCAGCGCACCGCCAAGAATCAGGTCGGCAGCGTTGATCTGACTGACTGTGTCGATCGAGCCGGTGGGCATCGGCGTCCCCTCCTCTTCCTTGCCTCGTTTCACCGGAAGCGTGCGCATCGCGCGATGCGTACACCCGGTTCCAGACAGCCGAGCACGACCGTGTGCGGTCGCCGGTCGCGACGCCCGCTCAGAGACTCGAGAGCAGGCATCGCGGCGGCGAGCCGATCCGCGTCATCGCACTGGTTGATAAAGAGGATCCGCCTTGCATGCTCGGGAGCCTTTCGGGCGAAGCCATCACGGTGAACCACCATTTCCGCGAGCGAATCTGGAGTTACCGTTCCGCCGATCGGAATTCCCGTGCGTTGCGACCAGAACTCGGCACGAAACACCGTTGCTTCGTCCAACCGCAGGTTCAAACCACTCGCGCCAGCCACCATCACTACAACCTCGGTGGTGGCCGGAAAAACCGGCTCATGATCGCCGGGCGCCTTTAGCGGCCGACGTGCCGAACCATCGGCTTCGACCAGAATTCGGGTAAAGCGGCTTGTCTGCGCAAGGAGATCGATCTCCTGCGCGCTGTAGCCGATCGCTTTGCCCCGTGCCTCGTCGATGTCCCTGTAGGCGATCACCGGCGGTCCCGGGTCATCTGCCATCGTGGAGATCGCTTGCAGGTCGGCACCTCTGACGCTGCGCCAGCGACCTACCTGCTCCCAGGACATCCTGGTTGTCGTGGAGACGAGCACACGCTCGCCAAGCTTCACCAACTCCTCGGCAAGCGCAAAGATCAAGGTGCTCTTTCCGCCGGCGCCGCAAAGCGAGACGACGCGTGCAGAGCCGAGATCCAGGCTGCTGATCAGTATGCTCATGTGAGCAACGGTCGATTGAAGCGGCGCAGGATCGCCTCTAGTACCGCACCGCCCAAGGCCCTGGCCTTGTCGGAAATGACGAAGCAGTTGTCTTGCTGCCAACGTGGATCCACATCGCCCAGCTTGAGTCCGGCGCTCGCGACGACGCCGGATTGGATCAATCCTCGGAGGACGCCGCCGACGCGGGCGCGGACCGGGTGGCCAGCTACCGTGCCGACCATTTCCCCCTCGGCTACGAGATCGCCAATCGAGTGTGAACTGGTGAATTTCCCCTCGCGGTCTGCGCGAAGGACACGTTCTTCCGTGTAGCCCGCGATATCGCCCGGGGTTCCGGTGTTCGCCTCGGCGCATCCCTGTTCGACGACGCGACCGAGCCGATGGCCGCGGTTGGTCTCGATCACGTAGTGGCAATCGACTCCGGCCGTGAACCCCGGCCCAAGGCCGACGACCAAACGAGCATCGTCGATACTCGTGCCCACATTCCTCTTGGCGAGAACCGCATCGATCACGACGTCCGGTGTGATGTCGTCGATGGCTTTCCAGTCGTCCGTGCGAATCACGGGGACTTCGCCGACGCGCCACGCCGCTCGAATCTCAGCGGATTTGCGCACGGCTGTCGCCTTGATCCCTTCGACCGAAACGGATCCGGTCTCGAGCGCCGGGCAGAAGGAAACCGTACGCCGGACGCATAACGGCGCGTCGAGATCGATCAGGCAGATCCGGCGCATGTTGGCCATGTACAGCCGCCACGCAATTCCCGTCGCCATTTCACCGGCACTGCGAATCGCGATGATCGGCGTGATGAGCGACGACTCGTTCATGGCAAGACGCGCCGGCCTACTTGCTCAACTCCGCTATTTGCTCGACCGGCTCATCCGTCTTCTGCCGGGACTCACGCCTGAGTTGCTGAAGTCCTTTCAGGATCTTCTCGGGCGAGAACGGAGTCGAGTACATCCGGACGCCTGTAGCGTCATAGATCGCATTGGCAATCGCAGCCAGGATTCCGGAGACAAGCCCCTCACCGACCTCCTTCACACGATAGGGCTTGCCGACCGTGTACTGCTCGGTGATGACCTCGGCGTCGTCCGACTCGGTCATCTCGTGAATGGTCGGCATCCGATAGTCGAGCCACGTCGGGTTCAGCGTGTATCCGCCCTTGGTCATCACCTCTTCAAGGAAAGCGTGGCCCAACGCCATCGACACTTGCCCGTCGACCTGGCCGCTGACGAGCGCGGGGTTGACCGGGAAACCGCAGTCATGGACCGTCAGGGCGCGGGTTACCCGCGCCTCGCCCGTCTCGCAGTCGACTTCGACCTCAGCCACCTGGCAGCTGAACGCGTAGTTCTCGCTCCAGCGCCCCTTGGTCGTGGCAAGACTCGGGTGGGCAGGCTCGTCGCGCATCGTCCGCCAGTAGCCTTCGCCGATGATCGTGTCACCGCGCCGGGTTGCGACGCTGAAGGCGATGATCTCGCGGTACGTCATGCGTTGTTCCGGCTGTCCACGCCGCTGCACGCACTTGCCGCCGATCTCCAGGTCCTCAACGGAGCACTCGAATCGCTCCGCGACCAGCCGCAACATCTTGTCGCGGGCGTTTCCGGCCGCCTGCCTCGCGGCATTGCCGGTGACGTAGGTCATCCCGCTGATCCATGCGCCGATATCCTGAGGGGTGGTATCGGTATCCGAAGAGATGATCTTCACGTCCTCGATGGGAAGGTACAACTCCTCCGCGACGATCTGCGAGATCACGGTCTCTGCGCCCTGCCCGACATCGATCGCACCAGTCAGGACAGTCGCGGATCCGTCATCGGCCATCTTCACGATCACACCCGATCCGTTCGGGTAGATAAGCGAGCCGCCGAAATAGGAGCTGACGCCCATTCCGATCCCACGACGAATCGTCCCTTCGTTCTTGCGTCCCTGCCCGTACTTTGCGAGGAAATCCGACTTCTCCGCCGCAACCTTGATGCAATCGATCAGACCGGCTTCGTGAACGTTGTCGCCGTTCGGCAACTCCTCCCACGGCCGACGAGCGTTTCGCAGTCTTATCGTCACCGGATCGATGCCCAGATCCTGAGCGATCCGGTCGAGCTGTGATTCGATCGCGAACCGGATCTGTGGACAGCCATGGCCGCGTTGCGGCGCACGTACCGGATTGTTGGTGTGGACGGAAAGCCCCTCATACGCAAGGTTGGGGATGCGATAGGGAAGCATCGTGAAGCCCCACGCGAGGAAGATGACGACGACGCCACTTCCCCGGTACGCGCCCGCGTTGTTGATCGCGCGCACCTGCTGCGCCACGATCGTTCCATCCCTTCGGACACCCGTCTTGATCTCCATGACCAGCGGTTGACCGTGTCGATACGCAGAAAAGATCTCCTCGCGAGTCGCAACGATGCGGACCGGGCAACCGGTGATCATTGACAGACGGGCAGCACAGTATTCGTGCGAGTAGAGATCGATCTTCCCGCCGAACGTACCGCCGACATACGTCTTGTGAACCCGCACGGCAGAGAACGGCAAATCGAGAACCTTCGCGAGTTTCGACCTCTTTACGAACGTCCCCATCGAGGACGTCCACACGTTCAGCTTGTCGTCCTCCCAATGCGCGAGCGTCGCTTGCGGCTCCAGGTAGCCGTGCGTGCGCAAATGGCTCTCAAACCGGTCCTCACGAACGTAGTCCGCTTCACGAAACCCTTCCTCCACGTTCCCCCACCCGGTGGCCGTTCGGCCGCCGATATTGGAGAAGGGCGTCTCGCCTTTCACCTTCGGATGGGTTGGATGAACCTCCGGAGCGTCCGGTTTCATGGCTTCAAAGGGGTCGAACACGGCGGGAAGCAGTTCGTATTCGACTTCGATGAGATCGATAGCCTTTTGTGCAGTGAACGGGTCGATCGCCGCTACAGCAGCGATTTCTTCGCCAACGTGGCGCACCTTTTCACGCGCAAGCACCTCCTGGTCGGGCGGATAACGTGGCGTCTCGACGAAACCGTGCTTGATGCCCTTCGTGTCCTCCACAGTCATGACCGCTTTGACACCCGGCAGCGCCATGGCTTTCGATGTATCGATGCGCACGATTCTTGCGTGCGGATGAGGGCTGCGCAGAATGCGGCCCGTCAACATCCCGGGCAGTTTGACGTCCTGCGTGTAGACCGCCCGCCCCGTAACCTTGTCGGGACCGTCCTTGCGGGCGCAACTCTTTCCCACATACGACAACTGGCTCATGGAATATCTCCGAGCAACGCAACGGTTACCGGGTTACCGGGAGCACACCCTGATCCGAGGCCTGCAGCACTGCCTCGACGATCGCGTTGTACCCGGTGCAGCGGCAAAGGTTTCCCTCGAGCGCTTTCTTGATCTCGGGCACGGTCGGCTTCGGGTTCTCTTCCAACAGCGAAGTGATCGACATCAGCATTCCAGGAGTGCAGAAGCCGCACTGGATCGCGCCCTGATCGAGAAATGCTTGTTGAATCGCGCTGATCTTCCCGCCTTCGGCGAGTCCTTCAACCGTACGGATATCTTTTCCATCGCAGTCCACCGCCAGCGTGAGACAGGACAGCATGGGGCGCCCGTCGATCAGGACGGTGCACGCGCCACAGGTTCCCTGCTCGCAACCATCCTTCGTGCCTGTGAGCCCGATGACCTCCCTGATCACGTCGACCAGAGCGTTACGCGGCTCCACGGTTACGTAGCGCCACACGCCGTTTACGCAGAGTTCGACGATTCGCCGCGGCGCCGATTTGCGCCTTTCCGCCCGCTTCAGCATTTGCTCGATTCCTCCTGGAGTGCTAACGGCCGCGCGCCTTGTGCGCCGCGGACTCGAGCGTGCGGCGCAGCTTGATGCGCACGTCGTCGCGTATGTAACTCTTCGTGAACCCGTGATGCGGAAGAGGATTGAGCTCTTTCGCTGCAGCGGTGGCGACTTCAGCAAGAGTCGCCTCGTCGGGAGCGCGTCCGGTAAGTGCCTCTTCCGCAGCAACGAGCCGCACCGGTCGCTCGCGAACGGCGCCGATAACGATTCGCGCCGAACGGCACACCCCGGACGTTTCATCGAGCCTGAGCGATACGGCGATGACTGCTATGCCAAACTCGAGCCCGCCTCGCCGCGCCGACTTGCAGTACCCCCAGCCAGAACGCGCCGGTGCTCGCGGAATTACGACTGCGGTCAACAGTTCGTCGTGCGCCAGTTGGATCGGAGACATGCCGTCGCCGGTATAGAGTGATTCGACGTTCATCCGACGTATTCCCGCTTCGCCGTGAACCTCCACTTGTGCGTCGAGCGAAATCAACGCCGGAGCGGTATCGGACATGTGCACGGACCAGCACGTCCCTCTCGCATTCGTCGGGAACGGGTAGCACAGGTCTCCGCCGCGCTTGTAGCAGGGCGCCTTGAACTGGTAGTCGTGCTTCTGATTGAGATAAAGGCAGCGAGTCTCCTGACACAGGTTCCCGCCGAGCGTCCCCATTTGTCGGATCTGGTTTCCCGCCACCGAGGCTGCCGCCTTCGCCAGCATGGGCAACGCTGTACGGACGAGGGCGAAATTCTCGAGCGCGGCCAGCCGCGTCAACGCATCGATTCGGATGCTTCCATCGGGGAGGAGCGAAGGCGGTTCGGGAGACAGTGCTGCCAGGCTGATCGGCGTCGCGGGACGCACGATCTCGGTTCGCATGTTCGGCAGAAGATCCGTTCCGCCGGCCGCCACGCGCGCTCCCGCGCCGAGTCCCCTCAACTTCTCACTTGCGTCTTCGAAGCTCGCCGCACGCTCGTAATCGAAGTCGTACAGGATCATGCACGTAGTCTCCAGGGGCGGAGCTGCGACGCTGCAGATGCCACGCCGCTTCGCGCTCACACAGTTTGTAGGGCCAACTATGTGACTCGTCGAGAGGCGAAACAATCACCCTTTGGTAGGAGTTTTCTTCACGCTTGAAGATGATTCACGCCGGCGTGATCGGGACACAGCACGCAAGAGCTAGCCGAGCCGTCGGCGACTCGCTCGGACGTGAACGACCCGGTTGCGCAGCGCAATGCTGCAAGGCTTGACACGTCCGGACTCCCATGATCGAATGAACGTTCATTTAATGGGAGGTCAACGATGGAGTCGCGAAGGGCGGTGGTGCTCGGCCTGTCGGCCGTCGCTGTATCAACGGCTATCGCCACCAGCGCGTGGGCGGCAAAGGATCCCCTGAAGATCGGAGTGCCGACGGCGTTGACCGGCACCTACGCGCCGCTGGGCGAGGAAGTGAAGCGCGTCGTCGAGTTCGCGGCCAACGAAGCCAATGCCGCGGGCGGCGTCGACGGCAGGAAAGTCGAAGTTCGTTTCCTCGACACTGAAGCCAAGCCCGAACTCGCGCGCCAGCAGGCCGAGAAGCTGGCGCTCGACGGCTACCGGATCCTGACCGGCACGATCGCGTCGAGCGAGGCGCTCGCTATCGCGCCGATGCTCAATCGCTGGAACGCGCTGTTCGTCGCGACGATCAACAAGGCCGACGACATCACCGGCAAGCAGTGTCAGCCCCGCGTATTCCGGGTGAACCACCCCGACTACTCGGATGGCGCGACGGTCCAGCCCTGGCTGGCCACGCGCTCCGAGAGCAAGTGGGCGATCGTCGCTGCCGACTACGCGTGGGGCAGGAACTCCGGCGAGAGCTTCAAGAAGGCCGCGGCCGCCTCGGGCAAGACCGTCGTCTCGGAGAACTACCCGGCGCTCGGCAGCAACGACTACGCGGCACACATCCAGAAGGTGATCGACTCCGGCGCGCAGGGCATGTGGGTCGCGCTGGCGGGTCGCGACGCGATCACCTTCGCGCGCCAGGCCAGGCAGTTCGGGCTCTTCGACAAGGTGACCACGGGCGGCGTCAGCTTCACCACCGACGGCACCGTCAAGGTCCTCGGCGACGTCGTGCAGGGCATCCACACGATCATCAACTACAGCTCGACGCTCGACACCCCCGGCAATACGAAGTTCGTCGCCGACTTCGCGAAGGCGCATCCGGGCGACGTCCCGACGAATTTCCAGGGCGAGACCTACGTCGGCATGCAGGTGATCTTCCAGGCGGTGAAGAAGGCGGGCAGCGTCGCGCCGGCGGACGTCGCGAACGCGATGTCGGGGAGCACCTTCGAGACGATCCTCGGCACGCAGGTCATGCGCAAGGAAGACAACCAGCTCGTCGGCCCCAATTACTTCGGCACCGTCGAGGCGGTGAACGGGCGGCTGCAGCCGGTCGTCAAAATGACCGTTCCGGCGAAGGACGCCACGCCCGGCCCGGACGGCAGCTGCAAGCTCTGATCCACTACGTACGCACCTCACCCGCAGCGGCGAAGCGACCCGGTCGCACTCGCCGCTGCCGGTGACGGCCGACCGGAGCGTTTCCTTCGATGATCCAGATCATCAACGGCCTCGTCTACGGCAGCTTCCTCTACGTGCTGGCGGTCGGCCTGGTCCTGATCTTCGGGCTGCGGCGCGTCACGAACTTCGCGCACGGCGGCTTCTTCATGCTGGGCGCCTACGTGTCGTATGCCGCTGCGGCCTGGCTCGGCTTCTGGGCCGGCATGGCGGCTTCGGTGGTGGTGCTGGCCTTCCTGGGCGTCCTGCTCGACCGTTTCGTGTTCCGTCCGCTCGCGCGGGAAGAGCCCATCGTCACCCTGCTGGTGACGTTCGGACTGCTCTTCGTGCTGGAGGACGCGGTCCGGACGATCTGGGGCAAGGATTTCATCTCGGTCGACGCGCCTGCCGCGCTGGCCGGATCCGTGGTGATCTTCGGTTCGCAGTATCCGGTGTACCGGCTGTTCGTGATCGCCGTCGCCGTAGCGGTCGCCGCTGCGCTGGCTGTCTGGCTGCGCTCGAGCCGTATCGGCCTGTACGTGCGCGCATCGAGCGTCGATCCCGTGACAACGGCCATGCAGGGCGTGGACACCGATCGGCTGAGCGCGCTCGTCGTCGCCATCGGCACCGGGCTCGCGGGCCTGTCGGGCACCATAGCCGGTCCGCTGATGGCGCTCTCGCCGTCGATGGGCGCCTACATCATCATCGACTGCTTCATCGTGGTCGTCACCGGCGGATTGACCAGCTTCGTGGGTGCGTTCGTCGCCGCGCTGGTGATAGGCCAGTTCCACAATCTCGGTCTGGCCTATGTGCCCGAAGTCGCTTCGGTGATTCCGCTGCTGATCATGGGCCTGGTGCTGGGCTTGCGCCCGCAGGGCATCGCGGGGCACGGCAAGTGAACGGGCTCGCGGTAGCGCGCTCCTCCGGGATGCCCGGCAGCGGCGCTCGCGCGCGGGTGCCATCGTTCCTGATCGCCGCTGCCGTGCTCGTCGCAGCGGGCTTCGCGGTTCCGTTGCTGGTCGGTTCGCAGCTCGCGCTCACGCTGATGACGCAGGCCGTGATCTACGCGATTCTCGCGGTCTCGATCGGATTCCTCATCCGCCAGAACGGCCTGGCAAGCTTCGGTCACGCTGCGTTCTTCGGCATGGCGGCGTACCTGATGGCGCTGAACGGCAGGTTCGGCTGGATGCCCGCCGAAGCCGCAGTGCTGGCGGCCGTCGCGCTGCCCGCGGCGTTCGCATTCCTCACCGGACTGATCATCGTGCGCCTGCCCGCGTTGTCGTTCTCGATGCTGACGCTGGCGGTCGCGCAGTCGCTGCACGAACTGATGCTGCGCTGGCGCGCCGTGGCGGGCGGCGACGACGGCATGGCGGTGCGCCTGCCGTCGCGGCTCTTCGGCGTCGGCATCGAGGTGTTCCAGTCGCCGGCGACCATGTTCGTCGTGTGCTGGGGCGCGCTCGTCGTGGTGATCGCGCTGCTGACGGTCGTTGCCAGGAGCCGCTTCGGCGTGCTGACCATCGCGATCCGCGAGAACGAGGAGCGTACGCGCTACGTCGGCTACCGCACGCTCGCGCCGCGTGCGCTCGTGTTCGCGCTGTCAGCCGCGGCAGCCGGCCTCGCCGGCGTGCTCTTCTCGCTGTACAACGCCTTCGTCACGCCCGGCATCCTGCACTGGAGCCTGTCGGGCGAAGCGCTGATCATGGCGGTCGTCGGCGGCGCGCAGGCGGTCTGGGGCCCTGCGCTCGGAGCGATGATCTTCTTCATCGTCAAGGACGCGGCCGGCGACCTCACCGAGCACTGGCCGGCGATCATCGGCACGCTGCTGATCGCCGTCACGGTCCTGCTTCCCCAGGGAATCAGCGGCCTGCTCGCGCGCGTCGCAGCGATCGCGCCGCGGAGGAAGCCGTGACCGGCTTTGCACTCGAGGGGATCGAGCTGTCGCGTCGCTACGGCGGCTTCGCCGCCCTCGATCAGGTCTCGCTGCAACTCGAGCCGGGCGAGATCCGCGGCCTGATCGGGCCGAACGGCGCGGGCAAGTCGACGCTGATGGACGCGCTGTGCGGCCGCGGAGGCCCGACCGGGGGCCGCGTGACGCTCGCCGGTCGAGACATCAGTCGCCTGCCGGCGCAGGTGCGGCGCAGGGCGGGCCTGGCGCGCTCCTTCCAGAAAACGAACGTATTCCCCGCGCTGGGCGTGCGCGAGCAGGTGGCGCTGGCGGCGCGCGCTGCCGAGACCGACAACACCGACGAAGTGCTCGACGTGCTCGGGCTGGCCGAACTCGCCGGCCACCGTGCGGCCGACATCTCCTACGGCGACCAGCGCCGGCTCGATCTGGCGCTCGCGCTCGTCGGTCGCCCCTCCGTACTGCTGCTCGACGAGCCCGCGGCGGGGCTGTCGATCCAGGAGTCGCTGGTGCTCGCACGCCTGCTCAAGGAGCTGGCCGGCAGCTGGAAAGTCACGGTCCTGCTGGTCGAGCACGACATGGAGGTCATCTTCTCGGTGTCGGACCGCATCACGGTGCTGAACCTCGGACGCGTGCTCGCGCAGGGAACCGGCGAGGAGATCCGCGCGAACGCCGAGGTCGTGCGCGCCTATCTCGGATCGAGCGTTGAATGAGCCTGCTCAGCCTGCAATCGGTCGACGGCTACTACGGCAAGGCGAAGATCCTCAACGCGACGTCGCTCGAGGTGCGCCGCGGAGAACGCGTGGCCATCCTCGGGCGCAACGGCGTCGGAAAGACGACGGTCGTCAACGTGTGCCTCGGCATCGCGCGGGTCGGAGCCGGCCAGGTCGCGTTTCACGGTCGCCAACAGACTTCGATCCGGCACTTCACCGCCGCCCGATCGGGAATCGCCGTGGTGCCGCAGGGCCGCCGGATCGTTCCCGGGTTGACCGTTCGCGAGAACCTCGCGCTCGGCGCCGCCGTGGGACGACCGGGGCGATGGAACTTCGACACGGTCTGCGACCTGTTCCCGATCCTGAAGGAACGGGCGAATGCGCCCGGTACGGCGATGAGCGGCGGCCAACAGCAGATGCTGGCGATCGGCCGCGCGTTGATGGCCAATCCCGATCTCCTGATCCTCGACGAACCCAGCGAGGGGCTGGCGCCGGTGATCGTCGACGAGCTTGCCGCCACCCTGGTCCGGCTTGCCACCGAGCACACCAGCATCCTGCTGATCGAGCAGAACTTCAGCCTCGTGCACCGGGTTGCGCAGCGCTATTACGTGCTCTCCAAGGGCGCGGTCGTCGAGAAAGGCGACGTGGAAGGGATGTCGATGCAGGACCTGAAGAAGCACGTCGCAGTGTGAGCGCAACCGCCATGCAGTCGCCGGCGCAGTTGCCGCTCGCCGGAATCCGCGTCCTCGACTTCTCCAACCTCCTCCCCGGGCCGTTGGCGAGCCTGTTGCTTGCCGAGGCCGGGGCCGAGATCATCAAGATCGAACGCGCCGGCACCGGCGACGAGATGCGCGGGTACCCGCCGGCGTGGGGCGGCGCCAGCGGCAACTTCGCGCTGCTGAACCGCGGCAAGACCAGCCTGTGCGCGGACCTGAAGGACGAAGGCGATCGCGCGCACATCCGCGAGCTTGCGCGTTCGGCAGACGTGCTCATCGAGCAGTTCCGGCCGGGCGTGATGGCGCGCCTGGGGCTCGATCACGAAACGCTTCGAGCAGACAACCCCCGCCTCGTCTACTGCTCGATCACCGGGTACGGCCAGACCGGCGAACGAGCGCTGAAGGCAGGTCACGACCTGAACTACCTGGCCGAGACCGGCATCCTCGGGCTGACCCGCTCGGGCGACGGCGCGCCGGTACTGCCGCAGGTCCTTGCCGCCGACATCGGCGCCGGAGCCTACCCGGCCGTCATCAACATCCTGCTCGCGTTGCAGCAGCGGGCGCACAGCGGCCGCGGCTGCCACATCGACGTCGCGATGTGCGACAACCTGTTCACCTTCGCGTACTGGGGCCTGTCGGCGGGGCTGGCCGGCGGACGCTGGCCGCGACCCGGCAGCGAGCTGACGACGGGCGGCTCGCCCCGCTACGGCATCTATCGCACCTCCGACGGCGAATACCTGGCCGCGGCCCCGATCGAAGATCGGTTCTGGCGGATCTTCTGCGACGGGATCGGCCTGGCCGAAGCCGACCGCGACGACCGCGCCGATCCTGCCTCGACGATCCGCAAGGTCACCGAGCGGATCGGAACGCGCACCGCCGCCGAATGGCGCGAACGCTTCGCGAGCGTGGATGCCTGCGTCTCGGTCGTCGAGTCGCTGCAGCACGCGTTCTCCGACCCGGCTTTCGCGGGGCGCGGGCTGTTCGACCGGCTGGTGTCGGCGCGAGGCTTCGCGATGCCGGCCCTGCCGGTTCCCGTTGCCGGCTGCCTGCGCGAAGCGAGCAGGGAGCGGCCGTTCCCCGGTCTCGACCCGGCGCGCCGACGCGGGCAATGGTCGCCCTCGCGCGAGCCTGCGTCGCGACCCTACGACCTGGGCGGCATGCGGATCCTGGTGACCGGCGCTTCGGACGACATCGGGCAGGCGACCGCGCGACTGTGCGCAAGCCTGGGCGCACAGCTCGTGCTGGCCGATCGAAGCCCGGTGCCGGCGCTGCTCGACGCGCTGCGCGCCGACGGACGCGACCACCGCTTCCTCGCGTGCGACGTCGACTCTCCCGGCGACATCGAGCGGCTGTGTGGATCCCTCGGCAAGGTCGATGTCGCCGTGCTGAACCCGGTCGTTCTGCCGGCGCGCAGGTCGGGCAGCTGGCGAGCGGACGACGACTTCGATTCCGCCCTGCACGACGCTACGCGCGCGACGGCTCTTCTCGCGCGCAGGCTGATCGGCGCGATGAAGGAGCGTGGTCGCGGCAGACTCGTCCTGGTCGGTGCGGAGGCCTCGCTGCACGCCATGGTCCGCTGCCTGTCTCGCAGCGCGACGCCTCAGGTGCTGGTCAACGCCGTGGCGGTCCGCTCCATCGCCGCTGCGTCGACGCTGCACGGCAGCGAAGAGCCGGCGCCCGACGGGATGCCGGCGCCGCGCTTCGCTCATCCGGATGCGATCGCCTGGCCGATCGCCTTCCTGTGCTCGCCGGGCGCGAGCCTCGTGCGCGAAACCGTGCTCCCGGTGGACGATGGCGCCTGCCCGCGTTGATCCTGGGCGACCGCTTCGGCCCCGGCGCCGGGGCCGAAGCGATCGTCCGACGAGCTCAGCTTCGCCCCGCCTGGAGCATTTCCCGAAGCTTGAATTTCTGGATCTTCCCCGACGGAGTCGCCGGCAACGCGTCGCGAACCTCGAGCCGCTCGGGGAGGTAGTGCATCGACACCTTCTGCGCCTTCAGGAACTCGATCATCGACGCGAAGTCCAGGTGCTGACCGGGCTTCGTGACGACGAATGCGCACGCCCGCTCTCCGAGCCGCTCGTCGGCGTAGCCGACGATCGCCGCCTGGGCGACGGCCGGATGGCGATACAGCAGGGCCTCGATCTCGACCACGGGGATGTTCTCGCCGCCGCGGATGATCACGTCCTTGCTGCGGCCGCTGATCCGGAGCTAGCCGCGCGCATCGACGAAGGCGAGATCGCCCGTATCGAACCAGCCGTCGGCATCGGTGCTGTTCCACTGCGGCCGCTTCAGATACCCGCCGAAGTTCGAGCAGCCGCGAACCAGCAATGCGCCGACGGTACCAGCGGGAAGCGGCTGCCGTTGCGCGTCGACGATGCGCACTTCCATGCCGGGCAGCGGACAGCCGTCGGTGCTCACCGAGCGCTCGTCCTCGTCGTCGAGCAGCGTGGTCGTCACCGCGCCGTTCTCGGTCATGCCCCAGGCGGAGACGATCTTCGCGCCCAGCGCCGCCCTTGCCTGCTCGACCAGCGGGCCGGGAATCGGCGCACCCGCGCAGAGAAAAGTCTTCAGGGTGGGAATCGACTTGCCGGATTGCGACACGGTTCGCGCGAGGTCGGCCAGGAACGTCACGGTGACCGGCCTGCACTGGAGCGACTACCGCGAATGGCATCCGGAGTGGATGCGGCGGGCGCAGTTCGAGCTGTTCGGCCTCTACGAGAAAGGCCTGCTGCACACGGAACTGGGCGGAACGTATCCGCTGGACGCGGCTCCGCAGGCGATGGCGGAACTTCGCGATCGCCGCGTCAAGGTGGTGCTGACCACCGACCGGTGGCGCAGGCATGCATCGGGGTCGCCTTCGCAATGAGCGGGCCCTCGTGCGCGCTCCCGGTGCCCGCCGGTTTCGCACCTTGTCGAATCGCGGACGGGCGCTTCGCCGAGGCCGTCGGGCCGCTGTACATACTCGAAGGAGAACCCGCGCGATTCGGCTTTCTTGCCGAGCCGCGCCACGGAAACGTTCGCGAGACGGTGCACGGCGGGATGCTCATGACGCTGGCCGATCAGGTGCTGGGGCTCACCGTCATGCGCACGGTCGGGCTCGAGACGCCGGTGGTCACCGTCAGCCTGCACTGCGACTTCGTGTCGAGCGTGAAACCGGGCGACTGGATCGAGGGCGAAGCGACGGTGACCCGGACCACCGCTTCGCTGGTCTTCGTTCGCGGCAGTCTGACCCACGTCGGACGCGTGGTGCTGTCCGCCGCAGGCGTGTGGAAGAAGCTGCGCCGCGCTCGTCCCGAGAGCCCGGACATCAGGAACGAGAGAGCATGATCCTTACCGAATCGCAGTCGATGATCCAGGACACCGCACGCACCTTCGCACGCGAGCAGCTTGCGCCGCATTCGGCGCGATGGGACGAAACCGGCGAGTTCCCGCGCGACGCCTTGCGCAGGATGGGCGAACTCGGCCTGCTCGGCATGACGGTGCCCGAGCGCTGGGGCGGGGTCGGCGCCGACGCGGTGTCGCTCGCCGTCGCGCTCGAGGAAATCGCTGCAGGCGATGCGGCCTGCGCCACGATCATGAGCGGGCACAACTCGGTCGGCTGCATGCCGATCAGCAACTTCGGCACCGATGCGCAGAAGGAGCGCTTCCTCGCGCCGATGGCCAGGGGCGAAATGCTCTCGGCGTTCTGCCTTACCGAGCCGCAGGGGGGCTCCGATGCCGGCGCGCTGACCACCCGTGCGCGACGCGCCGGAAAAGACTACGTGCTCTCGGGGACCAAGCAGTTCATCACGACAGGCAGCAACGCCGACGTCGCGCTCGTGTTCGCGCTGACCTCGCCCGAGCTCGGACGGCGCGGCATCAGCGCCTTCATCGTGCCCACCGACACGCCGGGCTACGTCGTGGCGCGCGTCGAGTCGAAGATGGGCCAGCGTGCTTCCGACACCTGCCAGATCGTCTTCGAGGATCTGCGCGTGCCCGCCGATCTCCGCCTCGGCGACGAAGGCGCAGGATACCGCATCGCGCTGTCGAACCTGGAAGGCGGGCGCATCGGAATCGCCGCGCAGGCAGTGGGCATCGGGCGCGCCGCGCTCGAGGTCGCCAGCGCCTACGCGCGCGAGCGCATCACCTTCGGCAAGCCGATCATCGAGCATCAGGCAGTGGGCTTTCGCATCGCCGCCATGGCCACGCGCATCGAAGCCGCACGCCAGCTCGTGCTGCACGCCGCTCAGCTGCGCGACGCCGGCCGGCCCTGCCTGATGGAGGCGTGCATGGCCAAGCTCGTCGCGTCGGAGGCCGCGGAATGGGTCTGCTCGGAGGCCATCCAGGTGCTCGGCGGCTACGGTTACCTGCGCGACTTCCCGGTCGAGCGCCTGTATCGCGATGCGCGCGTGTGCCGCATCTACGAAGGCACCAACGACATCCAGCACCTGGTGATCCTGCGCGAGCTGGAAGGCCGCACGGAACGCTGCGCATGAATCCTGCAGGTCGGCATCCGCGCACACGGAAATCGGGATGAATCAGCATGAACGAGGAGTCGTCGTCGTCGGCGCCGCCGGCGACCTCGGCCGGGCGCTGTGCACGGGCTTTCTCGCGGACGGGTTCACGGTTTTCGCGGCCGACATTGCGCCGATCGACCCGGCCGAGCGCATCGTGCCGGTGCGCGTCGACGTAACCGACCGGAGGCAGGTGTTCGAACTGGCGGAGCGCGCGTCGGTACAAACGCGCCTCGAGGCCTGGGTCAATGCCGCGGGGATCTTCACGGCCTGCCTCGTCACCGACGCGGGCGAGGCCGAATGGCAGCGCATCCTCGCGGTCAACCTGACCGGCACCTGGCACGGCTGCGCGGCCGCGCTGGCCGCTCTGACACGGGCCGGCGGAGGCCGGATCGTCAACGTCGGTTCGGTCTCGGGGCAGGTCGGCGGCGTCGGCGTGCACCCGGCCTACGGTGCATCGAAGGCGGGCGTGCATGCGCTGACCAAGACCTACGCGCTCGAGGGTGCGCGCCACGGGGTGCTGTGCAATGCAGTCGCGCCGGGGCTCATCGAAGGCAGCATGTCGGGCGAGTTCAACGCGCGGCAGCGCGATCGGATGCTGCAGGCGAATCCGATGCGACGCCTGGCGCGCATGGACGAGATCGCGCACGTGATCCGCTTTCTCGCCGGTGCATCGAACACCTACATGAACGGCGCGATCGTGCCGGTCAACGGGGGCGCCTACATGCCCGCCTGAGGGCGGCGCGCCTGTCTGCATGAGGGCACATGCCCGCAGAGGGCGCTGCGTGTGTTCAGGCCGTCGCGGGCGCCAGCGAGCGGGCCAGCTCGCGCAACTGGTACTTCTGGATC
>ERZ778017.1411-NODE-1411-length-23932-cov-5.401349_pt1 | contig 23932 bp, 16 predicted proteins | sample MGYA00375747_ERZ778017 | MGnify/ENA primary metagenome ERZ778017 (study PRJEB29350, sample SAMN05509838) | bioreactor metagenome | biome: bioreactor; material: wastewater | place: South Africa: University of Cape Town | collected 2014-03-17 ...
AATGACTTCATTAAACCCGTATTTGGTTTGTTGGTTCTTCATGAACAGAACAAGCTTGTTGAATATTCTCGTACCATGAGGAAGAAAGAATATCGACCCTGGGGTTACTGGATCTATGGTGTATAACAACTGTTTTGATGCAATGGTCTGGTTGACTTGGGTTGAGGACTGCTTTGGTTTCGTGCTGTATAGCCTGGTGCTGTGTCGTGCCACTACGCTCGCACTCAAGTACTTCGCGGCATTTTGTTTCATGGTTGGTTACAGTGCCAAAGGTTCTTGAATTTTTATGGTGAAAAATTCCTTACATAATGAGATTTGGATCAAATGAGTAGTTTTTGTATTTTAGCAAAATATGTTGGTAGCTATATGAGTTGATGCTAGAATCGCATACTATGGTGTTTTTTGGACCTATTGGTTCCAGTTGCGTTGATGCCTGAATTGTAGTTTGCTATTTACTGTGACTCTTAGAGGCTATTTGGACATAATGGCCCTAGTCTTGGACTGGGACTCCACATTTTTCTGGTGGAAACAAACTTTGTATGTCCAGATGAATGTAAAATGTCGAATTTTGCCAAAGGTTCGTGCTGTGCAGTGAAATGCATGTTTCTTTGATGTATCGTACTTCAAATATATTTATGTTGGAAGCACAAGGTACGACATTTCCAGTTGCATCGTTACCTCGACTCCCGTGAAAATATACTACAGCCCTCAGGGCCAGTGTCTGTCTGCTGCCATCAATGTTATTACTAAGGACTAGCCAGCTGACTCTTGTATCCTAGCCAGTCTCTTGAACGGTGGTCATAATTCGATTTTTCTCGTATTTTCCCCCAAATAAAGCCCACTTCAGCGTGATCTACACATCTGGAGTGGCGGAAACTGATTTTGGCGTGGAAATAACTTCTTGTTTGACCTTTTCTTTTTTGATGGTATCGATGTGTTTGTACGTGACGTATTTGACCTTGAAACCAGAAAATGTTTTGAACTGCCGCGGTTTCTTGACCCATTTCTTTGCTCTGCTGGACTTATCCAAGCTGACATGGCCCGTAGATACGGGATTCATGGTTAACCCCGAGGTGGACGATTCTTTAAAACCAGAATTGATTTTGAACTGGCTCAAACTTTGCTGGTTAGCCGCAGCCGATGGCTTCTCACTAACAATTTCACTTGCCGTTGGTGATGACCCTTTGGAGCTTGGTGTTCCCTGAGTCCCAGTAGACTTTTTTTCTTCGGCAGCGATTTTCTTCAATCTAGTCTTGGAAATCGGCGTGGGAAAATGAGGCAATTTGGCTAAAAACTCGGTGGGTACTTTTATCTTGACCCAGTATCTTTTTGGAGGTGCCATTCGAGTGAATATACTTGTGTTGGAATACGAATCAGTTATTGCAATAAATTTTATTTCCCATTTGATTCCAAGTGCGAATATGCTTGTGTCGTAGAAATCGACATAACGTGTCGCATCCGCCCAGTGATGTGTCGTAAATCATGACATCTTAAGTCGCACAAATTGTCACTTGATCCACACTTCGCGTTATCTAATTAAATAATCAATACTGTGGTTCTTAGCCAAAGGGATTCAAACTTAAGTCACGATTGGTCAAATCGTATTACATTTGACATGAAGCCATTGAGAAGGTTACCATCGAGATTGGATTACCTTTATGAAGGATCTAAGTTAGACGTTCGTGCTCATCAACGTACTTATGAGGGTGCTTACACGAGAAGTGCTGTTGGGTGTTTGTCGTTTTCAATTTTACTTCTCAAGATCTTTTCCAAAGAGTTCTTGCCGATTGGAACTATATACTCCATCTACGGCACGGTGTTGTACTTTTTTGGGGTTAAGAAAGGAAGATCGGTTGACTTCTTTTATAATCCTCAGAGAGACCAGCAATACTATAAAACAAGTGGTGACACCGTACTATACTTGACAGTACTTAGTCTTGTGTGCTACTTGGCATTGTTGATATTGGTGTTACGGATGTGAGTGGTCAACTTTATTGTGTCTCAGCTATTTACAAGGAGTCTTGACACTTCAAGTTGTGTCCAAGTGGGTGGATTTCAGCAGTGTAGAGGATGTAGACCTGACTAGCACTACTGGTTTTTTTTTTTACAGTATTCCTGCTTTTTTGTGGGGGGATTTTCCGTACTGATCGATTCGTCATTTGTCCTTAAGCTTATGCAATGGCTCCGAGTCCAAACACTATCAATTGAATCAATAGTTGTAACGACCAAAATCCCACTTTCCGCATTCTCACTAACCGAGATTCTTCGTCAGCGACATAATCAACAAAGTTGTTGTACACTTCTTCGGAAATGTCATCCATTAGTAAAGAATCGTAAACTGTCCATGACCCAGCAAAGTCTTCCATACTCTTGACTATACGATTCTTGATCTCGATAAACGAGTTATTCTTGGAGTTGATATATGCAACAATTGGCCGGATTAATGCATAGTTGACATAGCTCAATTCAGGTGCTTGGAATGGTATAGTTGCTCTAACATTATTCAACCTGATAGTTAAGTCGAGTACAAAGTATTTCGAGATATCAGTGTAGTCATTGCTTGTCAACCGAGTATGGTGATCGGGATGTTTGGGCTCCTTGACATTAGGATTTTTGTATCTGGTAGCTTCTTTCTTGATAGATTCTGCGATTATATTGACGATATCAGACATGTTTAAACTGTTGTTATCTTGTGGAACCTTAACATCACCAATCATATCAACTCTTCCATTTGTGATCCATCCAAATGGACCCTCCAATCCAGTGTTCAAATGATCGATGTTCAATGAATCAATCCGCAATCGAGTGATTCGTTTCCATTTCGAGGACAAATCCTCTTCGTCATCGAAATCGTTGAACCGTTGTTTTTTATGTACAGTGAATAATGAATTATCATAGGACCCGCTGACAACATTTGCATTCAAAAAATCGTAAAATAACCAATGTTTACGTAGAATTGGCAATTCACAATTGTAGATCGCGACGTCAAAATGCCTAAATCCATTAGGTTGCATTAATTTGAATAATACATCTTGCATTGAGAACTTTTCAAATTCGAAATCTCCAGGTTGATAAACGTTTAAGTAGTTTGTCGCATCATCGTCTGGATCCCAGTGAACGTGAGTACGATCCACTACTCCCCTCATACCTTTTATTTGCATGGTTTCAACAATACCAGTACCATTCAACCATTTCTTAAACGATAACGAGATAATAACTTCCTCTATAGTCAAATCAAATTGAGTGTAGTTGCCATCATCATATAATTCTTCCAACTGGGATTCACCCGACAAACTGGCAGCATAAGCTTCAGCCTGGGATCCTTTGACAAATCGGGAAATAACTCTAGGTCTTCTACTGACAAAACACTTCCTGAAACTTATTTTACCATCAGACCATGCTGGAACAATTGCGTGTTCGAACGTAACTGTCAATTTCGAGTTTTTTGTGATAAATTCCCCCAATTTACGGGCAACGAATTCTTGAGCAAACACGGTATTTGCTGTGAATATAACCAACGAGAAAAATGTCGTTGTTCCGAGGATGAATAAAATTGCATTACCCATGACTAGCCATGAAAACATTGCCGAGTAATCGTCTGTATTGTAGGGTCTATTTGACCGTTTCAATAGCCATTTAAATCTGATTCTCAATCGTGAGATGACATTATTTGCCTTGGCCAATAATTGTTCTTTCGTTACACTTTGCAGTAGTTGTGATTTCGAGACCACTTCGGGTGGTTTTGGAGGTGACAACATTTGGTGATGACTTGGTTTCGGGGGTTGGGAAATTTCGTCACGATGGGTTTCTCTAGGTCCAGAACGAGGTCCGGTGTAATGTCGTACAAACAAAGGATATGCCAATTTGAAGTTGGGAAGCATAAGAGTACTCCGACGCAACGGCAATGACGTTCGAGTCGGAGTCCTGATTGCAAACTTGACACACTGGGATAGCATGATGCCAGAATGTTACCAGTACGAAGCTGCTGTGCTGACCGACTAAAGCCACAACTTAGATCTAATTGTACACAGCAAGTTCTGTGTAGCTTGTAAATATCAACAGCCCGCCAGTTAACTATTGCTGCTTCTGATGGAAGTGTAATGCCTTGCACCCCAGGCATGTAGAGGATGAGGGCATCTGCCTGCACCTAGCACCACTACCACTAAGGGCAATCCACAGCTTTGAACCACACTATCATTGCAAGCCAACGGCAGCACAATGAGTCAATTGATGAATATAGCAGTTATTGATGTATGCGGAGACTGTGCTTGAACTTGAAAATTTGGGGAAAGATTTTCTTGTAAATTTCATTTTTATTTCTAGTGAAATTTCGTGGTTGCAGAGGGTTCACAGTAGGAGTGTTTAGCACACTCTCCACAAGGCCCATCTAGGTCAAAAAGTAGTTGTATTGTGTGTAAATTTGTTCTGTAGCAGGTAGGAAATGTTCTGGCAATTCATACCTGTGGTATATCATTGTAGTGCTGCTGTGGGAGCCCATTAATGTAGCCCATTTATGTAGCCTTGTCGTCTGCCTCCACCGAAAATCCCTTGTGATTATGTCTACTAGGAATTACTGGTGTTTCGATTCTTATAGTCCGTTGTCTTTTCTATTTCAACTCTCTGCTTGTCATTCTTCCTAGCCTATGTTTCTTCGCCATTTTTACCTTCATGTGTAAGACCATGTTTCTGCTGCTGTATATCCCATAGCTCTTATGACCCACCTGTTCCAGGTCGGGAAGAGTGCCATGTTTCTCCAGAATTGCCTCCAGCTATTGTAAAAGTTGGCGTTGTCGCAAGGCTTGCATTGCATTTTGTTGCTAAAATATGTTTGGCTGCGAAAACTATAAATTTGCACTTCAAGTTCTTCTCCAGGGTGGTTTATTCCTTCCAAAATATGCAAACATGCCTACCTCTACGCTGCTGTTCATCTACTCGTTTGCTGTTCTACTTTGAGACGATTTCGTCGATGAATGTCGTCGCTATTATATCTGAATCCTAAGCTACGGAATCTGATCCAATGTCAACACTAGAGCTGAAATGCTACAAGACTAACCGTGGTCCACAACTCGAAATGTAACGCTCTACTCTCCACCAAAATCTTGATTCAGACCTGTGTACCACTCGATTTTATTGGGGTGCCACAGCACCCTACGGCCTACCCCCTAATTTAGGACCCCAGGCTACACCGCTAATTTCACCGACGGACAGTTTACAGATATCCAACAACTACGCCTGGTTAATGTGTGATATTAATTAGATATTGTCACTCATTTCATCCCCTAGTTTTCGTAACTAGATATTGTGTTATTTTTTACTACATCATGGCTACAACTCCGTTCGGAAAACAATTCAGATCCAAGTATTTTGCTGGCTTAGATTCAGATGTCACCCCTGTTAATCATGTATGTGTTTAGATTGTGACGGATTACTCAGATAGTGATTCTGTGTTGTGTTCACTTATTAACATTGTAGGGCTCATATGGCCTCTCTCCAGATGCTATTCTAGACCGGTATGTCGAGGCATTGAGACATGACTTTCTGTACCCTGACAAGTTCGTTAGGTTCGAATTATTTCAACACTACGCACGGGCGTTGAAACTGCTAGGGGAGTTCCTTCATTGTAGCTATCAAGATCTTGCTATTGTTGACAATGCCACTACTGCCGTGAACACCGTATTGAGAAGCTATCCTTTTAAGCCTGGTGATAAGATTGTCTACCATTCGACCATTTACGAAGCATGTCTTAATACACTTCGGTTTTTGCAGGAACGGAGCCAGGTGGAATTGGTGAAAGTGGAATTGAACTATCCTTTGACACCAGCAGAAGTTGTTGACAGGTATGAACAAGCCTTCATTGAACATAAGCCAGTAATGGCGATATTTGATACTGTAACTTCCATGCCTGGTGTCTCCATGCCTTTTGAACAATTGGTGAAGTTGTGTAGAACATACTCGGTTTTGTCATTGATTGATGGTGCTCATTCTATCGGAATGTTTCCGTTAAGCCTTGGTCAATTGAAGCCCGATTTCTACACTAGTAACTTGCACAAGTGGCTTTTTGTCCCTAGAGGATGTGCTGTACTTTATATCAACAAGCTTCACCACCACAAGATTCACACAATGCCCGTTAGTCACTCTTATTTGCCGGACGATACAAAACTATCAATTGAGTTGGAACAGAATTGGGTTGTCGACCGGTTTGCGTTCATTGGAACTAAAAGTTTTGCTGCAATGGATGCCATTGAATTCACAATAAAATTCAGACAAAACGAATGTGGAGGTGAAGACAACATCCATCAATATTGCTACAGGTTAGCGAAAGAGGTTGGGGAGCTTGTTAGTGGGAAATGGAAAACCTCAGTTTTGGATTGCAATGCCATGGTAACTGTGGAAATGCCGTATTCGAAAGCAATTGTTGAACAAGTTAAGCCGAACTTCCGGTCAATTTTAGAAAGTGTAAGTCAGGAGATGATCTATAAACATAAGACATTTGTTCCATTCATTATTCATAACGATAAGCTATATGCTAGGTTCTCGTGTCAAATCTACAATGACTTGAACGACTACAAGTATTCAAGCGATCTTCTAATCAGAATCCTTAATAGGACATTGAATGAGTTCAAATTGTAAACTATTGACGAACAAGGATACAATGTGAAATTATAGTTAAATAAGAAATAGATAGAAATCCAACCTTGGTTCACAACAATAAGGAGTAATTGTAGTGCACAATGATGAATTGCACATTTCTTATCAAAACATTGCACGTTGTTACCGTGGAAATTTTTTGATTGTCGTTTCCATGCATGTTTAGAATTTGGCTGCAGTGTACGTTTCAACAGTCCAGGCCCCATTTATGATTCGGTTTTCTGAGCTAGACCAATTGTACCACAATTAATAATTAGATTCGCACTAGGTCTATCGAAATTCATCACACTTGACCTGAAACTGCTTGGATTCAGTACAAGTACACAGTGTAGGTAACTATAATGATGGTAGAATTCTACAGTAAGTTTATGAATTAATATTTATCCGGAAATACAGAAGTTCGAAAATAACTAATCGGTAATTATACCCATAATAACGAGTTTCGAAATGCGAATTGAAGTTTTACGGCAGCGAAATATTTTAGCTTGCAGCAAGCCACCTTAGAAGCTGACATCTAAGGAAAATGTTAAATGATATGGTTCGTAGTAAGTTAAAAGTTACATTGGTTTGGGAACTTTCTGTCATTAAGTGGTTGAGGGAATAAACCAGCAGCGATTAATGCACTCATGTCCCATTCCGGAGCATCTTCAGTCTTCCAGTTCCAGAAGACCCAACCTGATCTCAATTCAAATGCGTCCAATTGTGCTTCAATGTATCTTCTAACGTTAGTGACGTAATCTTGTGGCCATTGGCTGATGTTGATGTAGTCATTACAAGAACCAATGTATGGGGAGTTATCGTAGTCACCGGACCATCTAGCACCTCTTCTAACACCGTTTAACCATAAAGCACAATCGGTCAAAGCAGCAGACCATTCACCAACAATGTTCCAGTGGCCCTCATTGAGCGATGAAGTACCCCAATTACAGGCAGTTTGAATATGTTGGTCAATATCTCTTTGCAATTCGCCAGCTGAGAACACTTGGTAATGATGGTGGTCGACAACAACGTTAAAGTGGTCTCCATCAGCAACGGTTAAGAAATCATCCCAATATCCTGAAGCTTGGAATGCATCATGAATAATGACAGGAGTAACAGACCCAGTGGATCTCAAATTATTATACCCTGCTTGGTAGAAACCTTTCAACATATCCATGTTTAAAACAGGGCCCAAAGGTTCGTTTACCAATTCAATACCAATGACAAAATTGGCATAGTTTTCATTACCATACTTCCAAAAGATTTTTTGCAACACGTCTAATGTGACATCAGGATTGTTCCCTTTTTGGAAGTCAATACAATCTCTCAAACCAGAATTGTCAAACCCGTTCTGAGAACCTGCAGCACCGTGCAAATCAATCCAGGCGTTCAACCCGTATTTTTCACACCAGCCAAGAGCTCTGTCAAGGTACTTCACTTGACCTTGAACGTATGGGTCGGTTTCAAAGATTTCCCAAGCCCAGTACCCAATTGGGATTCTAACAAAGTTAAGCCCTGCCTTTGCGATGTTGGCAAAGTCTTGCTCCAGGTACCAAGTGTCCCAGTGGTTATCCAAAATGGATTGTGCCTGGTCACGGCCCAATTTCTGACAGAAATGGTATTCGTCAACAGGAATTTGGCTTTCATCGCCCCCGTTGGCAAATGGTTTGAACAATGATGGTGTAATATATGGTTCTAAAACAAACCAACCACCAAGGTTAACCCCATAAATTTTATTGTTTTCGTAGTCCCATGTTTCAAAACGTTTATTTCTAAACTGTTTAGTGTTTGGATCGAATCCCTCTGGTAAACTTAGACCCAAAACTCCAGAGAGTAAACTAGCTGCCAAAATGGCAAAAATAGCAACCTTCATTGTGAATACTCAAACCTTCGTTAAAAAAACACACCAAAAACTGAAAAAAAATCACAAGAACCAAGCTTCTATAACTACCAACGAAAGTATTGATGAAAAATAACTAATTGCAATAAATATACCCATTCTATGGAATTGACCATAGTTTTATATTAATCCGACTCTGCAGGTATTTTTTACCTTGTAAAAAATATCGGTTTGGGGGTTTTGCACCACCGTGGTTGCTGGGCACTCCAGTATGTCGGTCAACTCAGAATTTATCCGGCAATTCTCGTTTTTTTTACACGTGTACAACTATGTCTACCAAGAGCAACAACGGCTATGTCGTGGTCTTATAGGTGTATTTGCAGTTGTAAATACAGTTTGTCTTGTGGTTGTATTTTTGTATGATCCCAGTTTGAAACTAATATGACGTAGTATTGTTCCATACATAGTATGCCTCATCACACATGGCTGAACAGGGTATTACACTTGAAATTTTAGCGTGTCACTGCGACAATCCCACACAATTACTATAACAACCAAGCCTTCTATTTGTTGTACATGCGTACATACTCCGTATACCTATTTGTATTTTGTCGTTTGCTGACCTCCACTGGGTTTCCCCGAATTGACTCTCGTCCAACCGGAAGGTATACTTTCCTCCTTTGTAACCCATAGTTGTCTATCCTGTGCCATTGTTACCTCCGTATTGTTCATGTCTTCATGTTGTCAACAGGTAACAAGCAAGTAAAACCCCATCTTAAACCCCTTGCACAGCTTGCATAGTTGTCCATATCTGATCAAATCGAATCTGAATATCCCCTACAGTACTCTCGTACACAAAGCTTTTCTTAGGGTTCGTATTCCTGAAACGTCGCTCGTGGTTCGCGTCCAGTCTTTTCTCGTGAGTTTTAGGTATTATGATGTAACAACTACCCCTTTTATGAACATCTATTTATATAACGTATGAATATCTATTTATATAATGTAAACTTTCCTTGATCGTGTAGCAAGTACAACCCTCTTTCTCAATTTGTATGATGTCCGTTTGCAGACAACAATCTTTTGTGTTTCTATGTAGACATCTTGGTTATCCCTGCGATCCACTATCAAATTGCATTCGGGAAAATACACCTTGAAGTAATACCGTTTTTATTATTTTGTTCCAGTAAATCGCGAAATCGGGAATGTGTGTTACGTGAAGAACTCAAGACAATTTCTTCGTTTCTTGTCCAAAAACCTTGATTTGTTTCAGGGCATGTGCTTGGTTGGTTGATATTGTACGATCAGACTGCCAAGAATCCTATCTTGCTAACACCCTTCTTAGGTATTCGTTTTTTTCATTTTTCCCTCGCACCATGTGTAGTACAGTGAAAGTGGAAGGGATGTAATTATTATTTGCATTGTACCTTTAAGAGAAAATATTTGCAGCCATTCCCGCTTTGTTCAGAATAAATGATTGTGTCATAAGTGTCTGAATGACAGCAGTCTCTTTGATGCAGATCTTTGATTTTTCTTCCTAGTGACCACTAGTGATCTCCAGTAATCTACCTGGACCCTCACATCTAGACAATAACTTTTTTTATCGTGTATACTATAACACATTAGCCATCATTGGTCACCACAATGTGTCAATGCGCTAAATGTCCCGTATACTACTTAGATCGTGCTCCCAATGTGAATATCCCCTCGCCGTATGAATTCACTCCTATACTTGGTCTTTGATCTTATCTTTTTGATCTTAGGGTTATAGCCCTTCAAGTAAAATAAACGTGATTAATAATCACGTGTATGTTTAATCACGTGTTTGATGGATTGAAATTTTGTACTGATAATTTTTCAACCGCGAAGCTTGCCATAGGATATTGATATTCTTCATTAAACTAAGAAATAGTCTGCACTTTCTAAGCTTAAAGTGATTATCTCTAGTTCAAGAACCTAATCTTAAAATGTCTGTTGAAACTGCTTTATCTTACGCTGCTTTAATCTTAGCTGATTCCGATATCGAAATCTCTGCTGAAAACTTGGCTACCTTAGCTTCCAAAGCTAACATTGAAGTTGAACAAATCTGGACTTCTTTATTCGCCAAGGCTTTAGAAGGTAAGGACTTGAAAGATTTATTCTTCAACATCCAAGCTGCTCCAGCTGCTGGTGCTGCTCCAGCTGCTGCCGGTGCTGCTGCCGGTGCTGAAGCTGCTGAAGAAGAAAAGGCTGAAGAAGCTGCCGAAGAATCTGATGATGACATGGGTATGGGTTTATTCGATTAAACGCCCCTGTTCCATAGTACTATAGTTTCTATATATTAATAAATTCATCATTTTAATGCGAAAGAAGATTCTGTTAATGACATGGGCTACGGTTTATTCCATCAAATTATCTAGTCTAATCTTTATTTAAGTATTGTACTTTTAGGTTCGATTAATCAATAAAAGGATTAAATGCTAACTTCTTGTGTAGTCATTGTACAAATCGAGAATTGTAGCCGTGCAGTTGTAAAAAAAACTGTTGATATGAATGCTATTGTTATTCATTAGCATTCTGATCATCACTAAACGACATTTAGCAGAGGCGCCAAGGTGTTTTAAAGTTGTTACTTGAAATTTGTGCTTTATTATAGGAAGTGATTTTGTTTTGAACCTTTTACCATTTATGTCATTTATCTCAATTTGTTAAGTAGTTGCAAAAATTCAACGAATTTAGTAACTCCTAAGGACGTAAACTTATACACCAGTGTATTCTACTAGAGAAATCTCCTAAAGGAGAAAACGATAAAGGATATAACATGAACTCCACCTGATTCTTCAAACTATTTGACCGTAACTTTAATTTTATAGGACTATACTCAATCTAAACAACTGCAGAGACTCAGAATTTGATGGTGCAAAGAATCCAATGAATCAATTGTTAAAATGCACTGCCCAGCTTGACGGAGGAACTTAAACGCTCACAATGTAAACTGTTGGTGTTGAGAAAGCTGTTTGTTGATGGCTGCCTCTCTGCAACCAATTTCCTAAAACGTTAAGGTGCATAGTGATTTATGCATCATAGATTTTACAATCAAAGAAGTCTCAAGAATTGTCACTAATTGTAACCTGAGATCAAACAAAAAGCAACATCTGTAAAGGTCATTCTTTGAACATTTCACAACTCAAAACTTCATTAATGAGTTCTGTTTAATTTGAATTTTTTTTTGGGACCATCATCTCGTTGGTCTGACGTTTTAAAGTGCATGCTAAGTAAATCACTAGAGCAAATGGGTTACCAAATCAATGTTCAGTAGTGACATTTACTGTTTTTCTTTTGACTTTTGATATCGCATTGTCAGCCCACATATGTGAATTGATAGATTTCATTCAGTAAACAAAAAAAAATCCTTTCCTTTTAACAACGTACCCACCCATTATACTTAATATGAGTGAGTAACAATTTAAGCAGATATTTATTGTATTTATAGGCAGCAGTATTTGAATAGACAAATCGTTATCAGACGGTGTCAGAATTCGAATTCAATTGACGTACAAACTTGAAGTTTATTCCTGCTGTTTCAAATTCTCTCAATATGACTTTATTTCAATTATTTTAAACTAACCACTCTACTAGACAGCTTTAAGTTTCTTACAAGTTACATGAAATTATCGATGATATATTTATTAAATTTACATGAGAAATCAATAATAGTTATAACTTAAATAACCAACCTATATTAAATGACCATTATCTAGTTAACTAATTAGATTATTTCTTCTTCTTTTCAGCTTCAGCTTCAGCCTTTTCTCTTGCTCTCTTTTCTCTGATACCCTTGAATTTCTTGTCAGATCTAGCCAATCTTAAGGTTCTGTAAGCAGTTTGTTCTGGAACTTCAACCTTTCTTGGGGCAGTTTCAGGAGTAGCTTGAACAATTGGGAAAGTAGCTGGAGTGTTGATTTGTTGGTGTTGAGCAATTTCAGAAGCTTTGGTCTTCTTGTCGAAGATAACTAATTTAGATTTGTAATCTTGTAATCTAGCGACGTTAGCATCGAAGGTTTCGGTGGATCTGTTTTGTCTTCTGTGGTCAACGGAAATACCAATGGTTCTTGCGTATTTAGCAGTTAAACCAGCTTGTTTCAATTCAGCCAAAGTGAAACCTCTACCAGCTCTAACCTTTCTGTTGTATCTGATGGTTGGAGCTCTAACGATTGGTCTTAAAGAGTCGATTGGCTTTGGAGCAATAGCAGCAGCCTTGGATAATCTGGCTTGTCTTCTGGAAGCCTTCTTACCAGCTTGGTCAAAGTGAACTCTGACTCTTTCTTGCCAGTGCTTTCTGAAATGGTTCTTTAATAATGGTAAGTTCTTGGAGATAGCCATGTCTAATTAAAGGTAATTTACAAATACTATTAATTAAATTTTTCAAATTTTTGTTTTATTACTATACTGGTGCTCCATAGTTAAAAATTTTCATGAGAAGCATACGGCATACAATCAGTGGTTCGTAAAGAAACGAGAATCACGTTGTCCAGGGCGTGTGCCCTCAGGTTTACCCGGTTACTTTGGTGATCATATCCGGCATATTGTCCAGATTTCCATAGTCAACAGGAAAAATGAATTTTGTGACTGCTAATTCGCATTATCAAACCCAACCTGTAAATTTACCATGAAGGTAAGGGAGATTTTTACAGGTTACATCTAATTTTGAAAATTTTACTTGTCTCTATTATGAAAAATTAAAAAATCTTGAATATCATAATTTAGTTCTTGTTAATTAGTCAACGATAATATGTCTACCCCATCTGTACAAGTATGTGATCCTTAAAGAAGCGTTGGGTTTAGTTGATACACTGTCACTACCGCCATGCTATCCAAAGATACTATGAATTTCCTCACGTTGAAGTCGTCACCGGTCTAAGAACCCATCGAAAAATTTGCCCATCAATTTTTCAGCGAGAAAACTTGGATAGAGCTTACTTCTCTCGTATTCTCCGTTAATTACGGATGATTTTGGCGGTGGAATCATAGTATAAGTGTCATTTTTGGTTTGTTACTAACAATTTTAGACTTTTGGTAAGAAAAAGACTGCTACTGCTGTCGCTCACGTTAAAGCCGGTAAAGGTTTGATCAAAGTTAACGGTTCTCCAATTACTTTAGTTCAACCAGAAATCTTAAGATTCAAAGTTTACGAACCATTAACCTTAGTTGGTTTAGACAAATTCGCCAACATTGATATTAGAGTTAAAGTCACTGGTGGTGGTCACGTTTCCCAAGTTTACGCCATTAGACAAGCCATTGCTAAAGGTTTAATTGCTTACCACCAAAAATTCGTTGACGAAGCTTCTAAGAATGAATTGAAAAAGATCTTCACCTCATACGACAAGACTTTATTAGTTGCCGACTCCAGAAGAATGGAACCAAAGAAATTCGGTGGTCGTGGTGCCAGAGCAAGATTCCAAAAATCTTACCGTTAAAAAGTTTTCATTTATCTTATATTTTAGTGTATATCTCATGTTCATTAGGTGGTAACTTTTTAATAAATAAATAATATCGTAAATTAGAATCGATAGCATAGATCAATTTCCAATGTAGCAACATCGCTAATCTAACAATGAATTTCAACAAGAACTATTAGCTTTGAATAAGAAAAATACGAGAACTATTAAACGATAAAAAAATTTGGGGCATGCTGGGAATTGAACCCAGGGCCTCTCACAAATTTGTACTTGTCTGCCGATTAAAGCAGTCGCCCAAAGCGAGAATCATACCACTAGACCACACGCCCTAAATTATTGCGAAGGAGAATATTTTTGACCGTGATAAAAAAAAATTCCAGAGAATCTTAAGTCTCAAAATGGCCTGAAATATTCAAAATATACCAGTTTCTCGACATTGTACACGAATTTTACTTTCTTTGAAGTAAATTAAAGAATTTTAAAGCAACAAGATTGGATTATTTACAAAAATAATAACAGAGATTTAGTATATTTCTCGATTGAGAGGCATGTTCTCAATTTTACGAAGGACAAGTTTGCGGTTTTGATTCACAAACTGGTTCTCCATAGGAATTACACCCAACGAATGTGCTTCGGTTCAAATAGAGAGAAGGGGAAGAAGTATTACACGACTTGTAGACCATGCGTGCAATCCCAATCCCCACGGCGTTGACAGAATCGTGATTTAGGACACATCAAATCCTTCAAGGAATTTACCGCTATTACTGGGTTCACTTTGATTTCATGGTTACTGAATAGCATTACATTTTCTATCTGAAATGACGGATGTTAAATGCCTACGGTCTCCACAGTGCTGGAACTTCTGGAAAGTCGTAAGTCAATCAAAAACGTTGGCTAGTCCATAATCGGCGCTAGATTACTTCACAAGTCCGAAGCTATAACGATAACTGATTTTGAGGTTTTAGTTAGAAGGCATTCACTTCAATCTTCCACATTGATATCTTTGCAACCATGTACTATTTTGAATTATTTTGTACTGCCTTGCCAATTACCACTGTTATCAATTTGAGATATTGTGTAATTATTCAAAAAGAAGCAAAATACATTGAAAACTTGAAAACACTCCAAAGGTACCACTTTTTAAAAGACCACAACTAACTAAAAGTGCTTTATTGTACCGAAACAACAATACTCTTTTGCAATACTCAAAAGATGTGAAATTTCATTTGGCAGTTTTTTGCAGCCTTAAGATTATTTGCAATATTCGCACTGTGAAATCTGGAGATCTTATTTACAGTAAACATTCATACACCCATAATATCTGTCTAGCAAAATGGGTTGGATCGAATCATGTCCCCTGATGGAGGTACCGTTGCCGTTTCCAGATCCAGTCATCAAGTTAATTCATATCACTCACACATCTATTTTGGTGTTATTGACAAAAAGTTCAATTCATATATTCAACCAACACACGTTGTTGCCTGTTAGTAGTCACACCAGGAGCGAGGAATCAATTGGACAGCACGGTTGGAATATTGATGTTTTATCAAGACATACATCCGTGAACGCAGCGCTCTTACAAAAGTTACTAGTTGTAGAATTAGTTATTCAGACCCAAAACTCCCACTTGGAGATTGTACAGTTATCCATCAACTATTCCAAATCCTTGTACGAGGTTTCCAATAATGATGACCTTATCCAAACTGGATTGCCCTTGTCCAACACAAACAAATCATCGATATCGAAAATGCTTTTATCGGCCACGAAAAACCTCATTACGGGGAACACTGGATCGGAGGTAAACCTCGAGAATATCGAAAGTCCATTGAATGCAGATGATATTGCAAATTACAATATCGAATATTGTAAAATATCTGTCGTGAAACTGTTGAAAATTGGAATGGGTATTAAGAAAACATGGTTGAAACAAAACTCCCATAATTTGATCATCTTCAATGATAAGAATAATAGAGACAATGTGGTAGACAATTACTTCCAAATCATCAATATTTCCAACTATAAACATCAATTATTTGTATTGTCGTCATTGGACTTTTACAACAATTCTCCCATCAAATTCATCGAGCATAACCAGTTTCAAAACTTTTTCCTATTTGTTAACCAATTGAACGAATTATGGTATTTACAGTTTGTGTCGTCAGAAGATGGTTCGATAGATATAGTTGGCCATAAATTACACACATTCGACGAAATCGATACACTTTCGATTTCATTTAACCCACAAAATGACTTGCTTTTGATGAATATTAACGGAAGCGGGAAGTTGTTTAAAATTCATGAGTATAAATTGACATTCTTGAAATCAATACCATCATGTGGCATATTTACTTGGTCTCCCAATGGTAAGTTTTTTTCTGTTATCAATAATGACTCTAGGTTTTGGAAGATCTATAGTAAATTTGGTAACAAGTTATTTGACTCCAAAGATATTTATAACGAATTGGATCACGAGGTTGAAAGCCAACCGTTCTTAAAGGCATACAGCATAATAACTGGAGGAAACTCTAGAGTAGTATATTTGATTGATCAAGAGAGAAAGTTCTTATATTATTGCAACTTGTTGAATTCTACTAATGACGTATTTTATGACCACGAATACATAAGTTTGATAGACCACAAGAGAATTGTGAAGTTTCCCTTACTACCAAAATTCAAGAGTATCCTTGCTAAAATTGAGGACCACAATGGAAATGAAACTAAATCAAAGAAATGTGTGAATGGAAAATTGCATTTATCATTGAGTCAATCTAAGCAGTTTGCCATATCATACGGTGAGCATGTTTCTATATCAACACCTTTCAACACTGGCGGAGATTCTATAAATCAAGTTTTTTGGTTCAACTTCAAGAATTTTTATGCTGAACGCTTCAACTTTGTTCATCATGCATGGTATAAGGATTACTTGGTATTGATAAATCGAAGACCAAACGAGGATTTCATTGATTCTGAAAACTCCGAAGCAATTTCTACTACTGATGAAATCTTGGTTGTAGATTGTCGAAAGTCCAAATTTGGAGGCGGAGGTACCAACTTCAAATTTGATAGTGATTTGATTTTGTGGAAATACGACGTGAATAGCATAATAGTCAATATGGAACTCAACCATTGTGGCGAAGGTTGCAAAATAGTATTAGTAACCTGGGATTTCCGTTTAATTATCCTTGGTTTTAGTAACGATCAGCCTAGTGTATTACCAGATGGCACTATTCCTGAGACTACTTCAAAAACAAGGAAATTATTGATTAATGTCAACAAAACCATACAACTAGGATCTATCCAAGATAGATTTCCTATACGAAAGATACTCCAAATATCAATAATCGGACACGAACATTTCTTGTTTTTGATCGACACTGGGGAATTCTATTTATTGAAGAACTATGTTGCGTCAAACAAAAGCATGTATGATTTGATAAAAATCAATAAGAACATCGAATGGTTCAAGTTGCAACAAAGCAAAATTGATCAACATGAACTAGTGTATGCAAACAATGGAGAAACTTTGTTGGTATACGATATCGAAGACTTACTTAACAGTAAAATCAGTGACGATGAACCAGAAATCAAGTTACCAATTTCTATTGCAATCGACAACTTTGTGCCGTTATTCATTACTAAAGGTTTAGATTTGATTGGATTAGAAAATCTTGTTATACATCACAATGGAATAATTTTGAAGAACAAACTTGTGCATAAATTGATTTTGAATGATATTATGGAGTATGATTTGGTTCATGAAGAGTACCCAAATTTTGGACAATACAAAATTTATGATAATTTTGAATATTGCCTTGAATTATTATTATTCAAATACTTGACTGAGAACAATGATTATCTTGTCAAATTGATTAAACTTATAGAATTTTTTGGTGGTGAATCGATTTATATCAACTGTTTGAGAAAGATTGAAGTTGGGTACTGGAATACTTTTTTCAAGGTACTTGAGACTACACCAACTCAATTCATGACCAGATTGATTGATATTGCCAACGTCGAGCTATGCTATCAATACTTGATTGTATATTTGAATTACAAAAGGGAAGATGATGACGATGATGACGAATCGTTGGATGCCACTGACAGAGATATAATATTGCAAATCATTATTATGCTCGATAAATCGCACAAATGGGAGTGGTGCTTTGAGTTGTGTCGGTTTATTAAATTGCTTGAACCCACTGGTGAGTTCCTTTCAGAAATTAAAAAAGAGTTGACAAAAGAAGAACCAGAAAGTACGGAGCCCATAGAGAGCTCTGTATGAATTAACACCCGATTGTGTTACAGTAGGTACCAGAGATGGTGATTTGAGAACGAAAGAGTACCGGGGTATAGATTCAATATGGTTGATTAAAAGCAAAAAGAACGAAAAGGTATCCCTAAAAAAATACTATATTTCTTAGATGAATCTGTTGGATGGTCACAACTACTGAGGATGTTGTTTTCGTGGTACACTTATAATTGGGTATTTCGTTAACAGTTAGAAAGCAGCAAGAAACGACCGAAAAACGAAATCACTTGGTACATTACTCAACTGGTTTTGCTAGTACCACGAGCCCCACAAGTTCCTGGACTCGTGATGTTTCTGTAGACTACAAATTTTTAAAGACATCTAAAAATTGCCGTACTTGTGTCACGAATCCCGTTTTTCGTGGGATTTTTTTGGTTTAAACGCATTAATATGACATCGCAAATTAGCTCATAGTGTGCAACACTTAAGGTATCACAACAACGACCCATTACTGTGGTTTTAAGAACCTCAATTTATGGGTCTGACATTTCGTCCTAAATAGGAAATTTTGCGCCGCAGCAAGATTTTGTCCAACCAAAGTTGAGATGAAAAATCTAGTAATGGTAAATAATCAGAGGAACAACTCGTATAGACATAGACAATGACATTAGCCACTGAATTTGCCGAGACAACCAGACGTTCTGCGACCCAAGCAGATTTAAGAAAACGTGTTTTGCACTTGTACCGTAAATACATGAGATACTCCAAGGAATTTTCTGATTTATATGAATTGGATATGCCAGTTTCTAACATCAAAACCAAGATTAGACAAGAGTTCGAAAGACAAAGATTCGTCAACGACTTGGGTGTTGGAAATGTGTTATTGATGAAGGGACAAATGGAATTCCAAGAATTGGTCAATTTCTGGAAACAACAGTGCCATGTGTTGAGATACTTTGAAAGTCAATCTGACTATGGTGTTGTCGATAAAAACGATTTCATTAAGAACTTCTTAAGAGGTAATAATTAAACTTGAATTGTGATCTTTGTTGACGACTTTTCGCAGACGGTGCTTCGAGGTGTCTAGATATGGGGTTTCAGTTTTTTCAGTTTATATTATTTATTGCATTTATGGTCATTGTGACCGTCTTCCATCAGCTATATATGTATTAATCAACATACAAAGTTCGAATCGTGTAGTTTACATGGGAATAACAAAACAGGGTATTATTACTATTTGAAGACATAAAAGCAATATAGGTACAGACTAGTACCTAAACGAAGTAAAATAATTATATAGAGATATTGGATTAGTAATGGCAATCTATGATTCATTCTAATTGATCATCTAATGGAGCTTCATCGCCATATTCGAGTTCTTCTTCGTCAACCCCGGCTTCTTGGTATTGTTGGTATTCACTGACTAAATCGTTCATGTTGGATTCGGCTTCGCTGAATTCCAATTCATCCATCCCTTCCGATGTATACCAATGCAAGAAAGCTTTTCTTCTGAACATGGCACTGAATTGATCTCCAACACGCTTGAACAATTCTTGAATGGAGGTGGAGTTACCAATGAAGGTGGCAGACATATCCAAGCCCTTTGGTGGTACAGAACAAACGGCAGTTTGCACGTTATTTGGAATCCATTCTACGAAATAATCGGAATTTCTAGTTTGTACCTTCAACATTTCATCGTCAACTTCTTTGACACTGACTTTACCTCTGAAAAAGGCAGCAACAGTCAAGTATCTACCATTCTTTGGATCAGAAGCGGCCATCATGTTCTTGGAATCGAACATTTGTTGAGTCAATTCTGGAACAGTTAAGCTTCTGAAAGATTTGGATCCAATAGCGGTCAATGGAGCATATCCAACCATGAAGAAATGTAATCTTGGGAAGGGAACCAAGTTGACAGCTAATTTTCTCAAATCAGAATTTAATTGACCAGGGTAACGTAACGAGGTAGTAACACCAGACATCACAGAGGAAACTAAACTGTTTAATTCAGCATAACTTGGGGTAGGTAATTTAAGAGTCTTTTGACAGATATTGTACAAGGCTTCGTTATCAATACAGAAAGTTTCGTCGGAGTTTTCAACCAATTGATGAACCGATAATGTAGCATTATATGGTTCAATAACGGTATCGGAAACTTTTGGCGATGGAACAACGGAGAATGTGGCCATCATTCTGTCAGGGAATTCTTCTCTAATTTTGGCAATCAATAAAGTACCCATACCAGAACCGGTACCACCACCTAAGGAATGGGTGATTTGAAAACCTTGTAACGAGTCACATCCTTCAGCTTCTCTTCTGACAACATCTAAAACTGAATCAACTAATTCAGCACCTTCGGTGTAGTGACCCTTAGCCCAAACGTTACCGGCGGAGCTTTGACCAAAAATGTAATTATCTGGTCTAAACAAGTTACCAATTGGCGAAGTTTTAACTCCGTCAATAGTACCTGGTTCTAAATCGACTAAAACTGCTCTTGGGACGTATTTGCCAGATGAGGCTTCGTTGAAATAAACGTCTAATTTTGATTTATAGATTTCGTCACCACCTTGGTAATTACCGTTGTTGTCAAGATTGTGTTCACCACAGATAGTTTCCCAAAACGCAGCACCCTAGATAGTTAGTATCGCGAACAGAAGACACATTGAACGCAAATATATCATGATGAGAATCAATGAAGAGAATTTCGAAAATAATTTAAATAAAACCTGTAAATAGCCCAACAACAACAACAACTGAATAACATGACTCAGAAGTCTTTGTTGTCTTGAAATCACCACGTTTATATATTTGAAGTCACGATAACGGAACTTGTAGTTGTATACATACAATTTGGTTACCACATTGACCGGTGGATAAATGAATCTAAATGTTAGTAAAAGCCAAATTAAACTAAGATAAACGATGATTTCCTTATGAGAAGTATCCTAGGATGTGGATTATGGGTGAAATTTCACCAAGTGTGTGGAACTGGATGGACTATTTGTATGCGATGTGGTACTTTTCTAAGGGAAGAACTCATGAAAATCAATGTTGGAAAGCACAATCCATGTTGAAACTGATCCATCACATAAAATAACCTGAAATACATGTTTGAAAGTATATACGGTATGGCAATGGACAACGAAACAATGCAATAACGACATTATCGCTTTGGATACACGAAACAAGTTGCCAAAAAAACGTGCCAACAAGCAATACACACAGCAAAACACGATGCAATGACATTATACGCTACTGAAATGAGCTACTGGCGCTTAAGATCAAACCAATCTCCTTCAGTGACACCAACAGCATCACTTGAGCTAGCGTGTTTCACAACGGCGTCATAATTCGACCGATACGTGGAAGGACCCCATGAAAAAAAGGAAATCAACATCTCGTCCCAATAATAATACTTACAATTTCTCTCATGTCAGAATACAATCAACAACACCTAGATTAATATCAATAAATGTATAAGAATAGGTGTTGTAAAATGATTTTTCCCAATGTTTTGATTTTTCCCAGTTGCGAGAAATCACCTCTACATTAAAAAAATCTACTGCGACAAAATGGTGGCAGATTTGTGCCACCAGAGCCCTGGAACTACACCCATAAATACACAGAAGAACACTACAAATAATACTATGACACACCACAGCGAGCTAACAGGGTTGTTTCGACGGATCTTGCAAAATCAAATTAATACCTAAATAGGCAGGTGCGGCTCAACCAAAACATCGGTGTAGTAATTAATGCAGAACAGACGGTAGTGGTGTGTCTATGGGAGCCGGCAAAATGGCATATTCTGAGCATTCGAAGGTTACTACGGCCCAGGCAGACACTGAAGTGATAGTCAGAACAGTGTAGAATAGCCGAGTAACTATTAGAGAGTGCAATGGAAGTAGAGAGGGACAGGTGGGGCACGGCAAATACAGTGCACCTGTTGCCTATAACGAATTTCTCTCACAACAAATACTCTACAAGTATTACAGGGAAAAGTGACAACATGACAAATAGTACAGTACCATTAGCAGTACAGCGTCGTTATTACGGTGTCGCTAGCGAGTCCATTTGCTTATCTCTGTTATGCTCTTTTGGACGTTGTTGCAAGTCGCAGGGCCGTATACAGGAGCACAAGGAACGGTGCAGCACCAGATCACTTTTCCATTCAACATTCAGGCGAACCCGAAGCGGACTGCAACAACACAACGTTGACAATATCGCAAATCTCTCTAAAGAAATTTGGTCACCAGTACTACTTCGGTTGAATGAATTCTGGTTTTAGGCAAACTAGGTACTTCACCGCACCATGTGAGCACTTCATGCACGCGTGCCTGGGACCACAATATGGTTCCAGAAGTAAGCACCATGGTTCTTGTACGTCAGGCTGCTCGTAGCAACATGTCCTGAATACACTGGTGTTCTCGTGTGGTCGTTTCTTGATTATTTACGGCTAGGTGACTATAATTAGCACAGGGCACTAGCCTGCAACCACAGTGCACACTTTTACATCTTCATTTACACAACAAAGCCACCCCATACTGTGTCATCAGGCTCAAACCACCAAATGGCTTTCTGAACCAGTTCACAACCATTCTCTCCCACTTCTCACCATCTCCCACCACTTCAATTGTCGGTGGTTGTAGTTAGTGCCGCGCTACCACCCAATGATCACATTCACCACGTCAGTAGAAATGCGCAGCGTACAAACTTACACAGTAAATAAACCCACCCAAAACACACCCTCCACGAAACATGTCAACGTCGGTGCAAAACAGAACGTTTGAGTTCCAGCAATGTGTTTCCAACTTTGACAAGTTGAATAAACGAAATAACCAACACGTAAAGCCGCAAATACTGCCCATCAAAAAATCACATTTTTCCCAACAAGCGTCGATTATCTCGAAAGATATTGTTCATGTCACCGATTTGCTCGGCAAGTTGGCCATATTAGCCAAGAGAAAGCCGCTTTTTGACGATAAACCGGTAGAAATCGGAGAATTGACCTATGTTATCAAGCAAGATATATTCAAGATTGAGCAAAACATTCAAAACTTACAGAAGTTTGTCAAGGGAGACTCGTCCATTACTATTGATAGTCAGATTTCCGACTTTTCAAAGAACGTTTTGAATCTTTTGAACAACAAAATGAAAAACGTTTCTGGTGAGTTCAAGTCCGTGTTAGAGATTAGACAGAAAAACGAAATCTTGAACAAGTCCAGACAAGAAAATTTCCTTTCTGCCACTTCCACCGCGAGGTCGACAAGAAATGCGTCTCCGCTTGAGCTTCCGAACGATATTACGGGAAATAAACCGGCCAACGCAAAGTCACAAATCAACGAAAACCCATATCTTTTTGATGACTCCGCCACCGCCAACGGCACCAGTTCCAGCGAGTATCTTTCTATTCCACAACAATCCCAGCAGTTAATGTTGTTGGAAGAGCAATCCGGAGAGTACTTGCAACAAAGAAACCGGGCTGTTGAAACCATCGAATCCACCATCAATGAAGTGGGAAACTTGTTCCAGCAATTATCTACGATGGTTCAGGAACAAGGTGAGCAGATTCAAAGAATCGACGAAAACGTAGAAGATATCAACATGAACATCGTGGGAGCACAAAGAGAGTTGTTGAAATATTACGGCCACATCACCAACAACAGATGGCTTTTCTTGAAGATATTTGGAGTATTGGTGATTTTCTTTTTGTTGTGGGTATTGGTCAGCTGAGCTCAATCAAATGAACAATAGCATGAGTTCGATCTTTTGAAAGAGTAA
>ERZ778017.1414-NODE-1414-length-23859-cov-10.674340_pt1 | contig 23859 bp, 28 predicted proteins | sample MGYA00375747_ERZ778017 | MGnify/ENA primary metagenome ERZ778017 (study PRJEB29350, sample SAMN05509838) | bioreactor metagenome | biome: bioreactor; material: wastewater | place: South Africa: University of Cape Town | collected 2014-03-17 ...
ACGGGCCAGGCAGTGAACGACCTTTTGACCCCTAACTGAACAGTATTGGGCCTAGGTGTGACGGCTGAGCCCGACAAGGTCGAAGATGAGCGGGGTATCAGGATGCATGTCGCTTCCCTTGTACGCGCGCAGAAGCACCGAGCGCGACCTGCCCCACCTGTCGACGCCGCAGCACCGCCCCCCACAGTACCTACGTGCGTGGCCCCGCTGACCTCCCCTCGCTCGGTCGTGGTGTTCGGCTCGAGCTCCACGTGCGCCGCTTCTACTGCCAGAATGCCCGCTGCGCGCGTCGCACCTTCGCCGAGCCGCTGCGCGGCCTCATCGACCGGCATGCGCAGCGCACGCGCCGCCTGGCCGGCGCACAGCGTCGTGTAGCGGTGCAGGCCGGCGGTGAGGCTGGTGCGCGTCTCGCCGCCGGCCTGGCCATGCCGACGAGCCCGGACACCTTGCTGCGACTGGTGCGGACGGCGCCACTGCCCAAGCGCCAGACGCCGCGCGTCCTCGGCGTCGACGACTGGGCGCTGCGGCGAGGGCGCATGTACGGTACGATCTACGGCACGATCCTCGTCGATCTCGAGGCCCGTCACGTCGTCGATCTCCTGCCCGGCCGAACCTCGCACACGCTCGCCGCCTGGCTGCGCCGCCGTCCAGCCGTCGCGGTGATCGCGCGTGACCGGTCGACCGAGTACGCGCGGGCGGCGACGACCGCGGCGCCGCAAGGCACTCCAGGTGGCCGATCGCTGGCACCTCCTGGTCAACGGGCGCGACATGGCCGAGCGCTGGCTCATGAGCGCGTATCCGCACCACGTTCGTCGTCCGGAGATGCTTCCAGTGCTCCCGCGAGAAGTCGTAGTAGGCCACCATCCGCTCCCAGTCCCGCTCCAGGCGCTCGACCGCCTTCGGGAAGCGCGTCTGATACGCGAGACGGAAGCTCCGGCGCTCGCGCTCGGCCTCCGCCCGGCTCTCCGCCCGGCTCTCCGCCCGGCTCTCCGCCCGGCTCTCCGCACCCGCGATCCGCTGTAGATGCGCCTTCATCTCGGGCTGCCCCTTGAGCGGCACGACGTCGATCACGTTGCGCATCTTGTGGTTCTAGCCGGGGGCCCTGCGACGCAGGGCGGCCGGCCAGCAGCGCTGCTCTTTACTCTCCGGCCACACCTGGGCCAGTGCGCTCCAGATGCCAAGGTGCCCGTCGGCCACGGTGAGCTTCGGCACACCGAGCCCACGCGCCTTCAGGTCACGCAGGATCGCCACCCAGCTCTCGGTCGACTCCCTCTGCCCGCTCTCGACGGCGAGGACCACCTTCCGACCGTCGGCGAGCGAGCCGATCAGGACCAGGAGGGCGGCCTTCTCCTTCTCGAGCCCCGCCTTCACGTAGACCCCGTCGGCCCAGACGTAGACGAGCGACATCTCCGAGAGATCGCGCCCGCGCCACTGGTCGTACTCGTGCTGCCAGTCGGCCTTGAGGCGCTGGATCGAGCTGGCCGAGAGCGGGGCGGCGTCACCGAGGAGGCCACGGAGGCGAGCTCGAAGTCGCCGGTGGAGAGCCCGTGGAGGTGGAGCTCGGGGAGGTAGAGCTCGGGGATGAGAGCGCCGACCTCACGGGTGCGGCGCTGGAAGAGCGGCAGCACGCGGCTCACGAAGCGCTCCTCGCCATGGGCGGCAGCCATGTCGCGCACCCGGGGGCGCCGGACGGTGATGGTGCCACTGGTGAGGGCGAGCTTACGCGGGCGGCCGTAGCGGTCGCGGTAACCGGCCGAAGTCGCCTCCGTACGGCGCTCGCTCCTGGCTCGGCCGAGGAGGGCCTCGACCTCCTCCTCGAGGAGCCGCTGGACGAAGTGCTGGATCTGCTCACGGGCGTAGGTCTCGAGCGTCTCCCAGAGCGGGCTGGCGGCAGCGCCGTAAGGTGGGGTTGACGCCGCGGCTTCGCTGATGATCTTGGACACGGGCGGTGGCTCCTTTTCGATGCCGGGATTCTCCCGGGGGTGATTGGTCTCACCCGAGAAGGTGTCACCGCCTTTCGCTTATTTCCACACTTTCAGACGATAGCTCCTGCCGCCACGGCTGCGCGATTACCTGGCTATACGCTTGCACTGCCGTCTCAGATGAGTGATATTACATGCTCATATGAGCAGCGAGAGAGGTAATCATGGCGACGAAGCCGGTCAAGGGAGTCAAGGGGGAGCGCGGCGTTCGACGTACGGCGCCGGAACAGAAGCAGCAAGCGGCTTCACAGGGCGAGAGGATGCTGAGGATACTGCCGCTCTCCTCACTGCATGAGCGCGACGCGATGGAACGCGTCCGCCTCGTCAAGCAGGGGGTTCCGGCGCAGCTCCTCGTCGTGCTCGCCCGTGACATGGCGATCTCGAGAGAGAAGCTCTACGCGACCATCGGCGTGCCGCGTGCGACGGCAGACCGGAAGATCCGGGAGCAGGCGCTCCTGAATCCCGACGAGAGCGAGCGGGCTCTCGGGATCGCCCGCCTGGTCGGGCAGGTGGACCAGATTGTCCGGGAGTCCGGCTCCCCTGAGGGCACCGAGGGCACCGAGGGCTTCGACGCCGCCCGATGGGCCGCCGCATGGCTGGACCGCCCGCACCCGGCGCTCGGCGGTGTGCGCCCGGCTACGCTGATGGACACCGCGGAAGGCCGCGGGATCGTGTCGGACCTCGTCGCCCAGATGCAGTCGGGCGCGTACGTGTGAGAATTTCGCGCCGCCAGCGCGTGGGTGACCACTTCGGGAATGGTCGGCCGGGGAGTGTCGCGTGAGCGTGAGTAAGGCGGTGCAGCTCTGGCGCATCGGCGCCGACACGCCGGTATACGAGGCGCACGACCTGTCGGGAAGGGGGGCGGAGCTCACCGGGGGACGGTGGAACCGAAAGGGTACCGCTCTCGTCTACACCTCGACGACGCGCGCGCTGGCGTGCCTAGAGACGGTCGTCCACCTCGGGAGCGGCGACCCGCTGCCGCTCAACCGTTACCTGGTCGAGATCACGGTGCCCACAGACGCCTGGGCTGCCCGGACGGTATTCGCCTCCGCGGCACACGTGGGCTGGGATGCCGAGCCGGCCGGCAAGGTGTCACTCGACTGGGGAACCGCGTGGGCCACCGCAGGGGACGCGCTGCTGGCGGAGGTGCCATCGGTGATCGTGCCCGAGGAGTTCAATATCCTCATCAACCCCCGTCACCCTGCGGTGCGCTCGCTCTCGGCGACCAAGCGCCGCAGGTGGACCTACAACGCGCGCCTGCGACCGCCGATGCCGTGAGCGGCGTCGATCGGAGGAAGCCCGGGGTTGCTAGGGACGGCGGATGTCAGTCCGCCGTTGCCCCTCCATCCGCCGCCCTGACGTTCCGGCCCGTGCCCGGGGACGAGCCCTGTCGCATTCTCGCGTGCCAGGAGTGTCGAATATTCACCCGCCGCCTGCAGCAAGTACCGGATCTGCCGTGCCGATCTGCCGTGCCGATCTGCCGTGCCAAGCGGCGGCTCGGACTCGGCGGCTCAGCTGTCGGCGGACGAGGTGCTATGGCGACGTCGGCCGGCCTGCCGAGTCGCCGAACGACAATACCAGAGCGCGCCAGTCGCTCTCCAGCTCTGGTGGGGTGAGTCCCAGCGCCCCCGCCACCGCTTCGATGCCGGGCTGACCAGCCCGCGTCTCCTCGACCAGCCGACGGACTGCGGCATCGCCGCCGCGGCGATGCGCGAGCTCGAATACCGCGGCGGCGGCGGGGAGCCTCGCGCTACCAATGGGTCCGGAGCCATTCTCCTCGAGGACGGCTCGTAGCTCCAGCCCTGGCTGACGTGCCAGGAAGGTCGCGAGATCCTGCATCATTGTCGGGAAGGTCTGGCCGCGCGCCCCGCCGAGCCAGTAAGCGATGCCCTCTCCGACGAACGCCGACGCGTCACCGAGCCAGGGGGCAAGGAGCACGTGCGTGAGCTCGTGCAGGTACGCCTCTCCGAAGCGAGGATCGGCCGCGAACACGATGCGGGCGCGAGGGTTGGCGCGGCCGCCTGAGCGGTCGGCGCTGATCGCCCATTCCAGTCCCGTCAACTGCAAGGCTGCCTGGACGTCGGGGACCAGATAGTATGTGATCCGCCTCGCGTCGGAGACGCCGAAGCGATGCGCGGTAGCATCCAGCCATCGCGCTGTCTCCTGCGCCCGGCGAGTGTCGAAGCCGAGCGCCGGATGCACCACGTAATCGATCTGGCCGACGCGCTCCCGGCGCCACCCTGCGGTCTCCACGACACCCGGATGGGCGAGCACCCAGCGCCCACCCTCGTGTACCACGTGCATGCGCTCCATTGCGAGCAGGCCCGGCCGTGCAATCGTCCCTCCGCTCGTGTAAACCGTGCGGAGGACCCACCGGGAAGAGTCGCCAGCGACGAGTGGGAGGGCTTCGATGAGTACGGCGTCGGCATCAGCGATGTAGCTCGCGGATGCGAGCGCAAGGTCTGGATCCGGGGCACGTTCCCGGTCGGCGGCCGACCAGAAGGCCACTCGCCGGGTGCTATCCTGGCGCACTGCGAGGTAGTCGCGCCACAGGCGCACCACCTCGGCGCGCACGGCAAGCGCGGGGTCCACGCCCCACCAGCTCTCCGGGGTGACGGTCGTGTCGACGGCAAAGCCCAGGGTCAGGCGTGAGGACCGCTCGGCGCCCCCGCCCGCGTCCTGTGCGCAGGCTACGGGACCACCCAGCGCCATGAGGACGACGACGCTCACCAGGACGGATGGTGCAGTTGTTCTGACGCGGCTCAAAGTCACACATCTCGAGCACGCGAATACTGAGCACGGGAATACCGAGTGAGCCGGTGAGGATATGGTCATAGTGTACGCGAGGCTGGGGTCTCCATCTGCAGGTTCTCACGAGCAACCGACGTCAGCCATCACTGGGTGCGCTCCGTGGGGCACAGCCATAGAGAACTCGCCGTCCCTGTCGGAGGTCACGGGAGCATGGCCCTGGCCTCTCTGCTCAGGAAGGGGGAACGCCGGGCGAGCCGGGCGCGCCGAGCGCGCCGGGTGCGAGTCCCCCCTGACACGCAGGCTACCGATTCGAAGTCGCCAATGACTTGCCACCGGCTAAAGACACATGAGCCTGGCTAGACTCTCCCCTTGACTTTCGATGGGAGATTCGCAGCTTCCCATAGAAACTCAATGGGAGGGAAATGAAGTCCGCTGCCACACCGCCGCTCGACCTCCTGCGCGGCACCCTCGACCTGCTCGTCCTCCGCGCCCTCTCCTGGGGCCCGGCTCACGGCTACGCCGTCGCCCGCTGGATCGAGCAGGTCACCGGCGACGTCCTCAGCGTGGGCGAAGGGTCGCTCTACCCGGCGCTGCACCGCCTCGAGGAGCGTGGCTGGGTGGAGGCAGACTGGGGAGTCTCGGACAACAACCGTAGGGCCAAGTTCTACCGGCTGACCTCCGTCGGACGCGCGCAGCTCAGGGTGGAGACCTCCACCTGGACGCGCTTCGCCACGGCGGTCTACGCCGCGCTCGAAGCCCCAGCAACGCCTGCGGCGCCCAACGCGACCGCCTGATCCCGTGAGGTGACGGTGACTGATCATCAGACTCCGGGTTCGAATCCGGGTTCGAATCCGGGCTCGAATTCTGGCTCGAATTCTGGCTCGAATCCGCGTTGGAATCCTGGCACCAATCCTGGGACCAATCCTGGGACCAATCCTGGCACCAATCCTGGATTCACCTTCGACCCCGCGCCAGGGTGGCGTCCCCTGCGACGCCTCTTCGGCCCACATGCGGAGGAGGACGTGGGTGCTGAGCTGGGCTTTCACCTGGAGATGCGGCGCGCGGATCTCGTCGCGCGCGGTGCCACACCGGAGGAGGCCGGCCGCCTCGTGCGCGAGCGCTTCGGTGACGTGGAGGCCGTTGCCGCGGAGTGCCGCACCATTACCCACCGCCGTGAGCGGCGCCGCACCCGACACGAGTGGCTGGGCGCGCTCGCCCAAGATCTCCGCTTCGCCTTTCGCACGCTCGGCCGCGACCGGATTCCGACGACTGTCGCCGTGCTCACCCTGGCCCTCGGGATCGGGGCGAGTACCGTCATGTTCGCCCTGGTGGACGGTGTACTGCTGCGCCCGCTGCCCTACTCGAGCCCCGGCCAACTGGTCTCCGTCTGGCCGGAACGTGGCTTCTCGGTGGCAGAGGTCACCGGGTTCAGCGAGCGAAGCCGGACCTTCGACGAGGTAGCCGCGTACCGCGCCAACGTCGGTGTCAGCCTGTCGGGAGACGACGGGTCAGGGCGTGCGCCGGACCGGGTGGAGAGTGTGCGCACGACCGCGAACCTGTTCCATGTCCTGGGCACGGGGGCCGCGCTCGGTCGCACCTTCGGGGGCGGCGAGGACCGGCCGGGAAGCGAGCCGGTGGTGCTGCTCAGTGACGGCCTGTGGCGCGATAGGTTCGGCGCCGACCCCGGTACGGTGGGGCGCACGATCCAGGTTGACGGCGAGGGCCGCACGGTGGTGGGCAACATGCCACCCGACTTCCAGTTCCCCACCGGCACCGCCCGGCTCTGGATCCCCATGATGATGGACCCGGCGAATGTCGGCGCCTTCTGGGGCACGGCCGGATTCAGGGTGATCGCGCGGCTCGCCCCCGGCGCCACTGCGGCCCAGGCGCGCGAGGAGCTGCTCCGTGTCGCTGGCCAGCTCCGCGTGGAGAACCCGCTCTGGACGCCTGCTGCCGAGGGCTACCTGGCGGGCGCGGAGGTCGTCCCGCTCAAGCAGCAGATGGTGGGCGGTGTCAGGCGGATGCTCCTCCTGCTTCTGGGAGCGGTGGGGCTCGTGCCGCTCATCGCCTGCGTCAACGTGGCCAACCTGCTCCTCGCGCGCGGCCTCGCTCGTGGGCGCGAGCTCGCAGTACGTGCGGCGCTCGGTGCCGGACGTGCCCGGCTCGTTCGACAGCTGCTCACCGAGAGTCTGCTGCTCGCGCTCCTGGGCGGCGGGGCCGGGGTTCTGCTAGCCGCGGGCGGGCTCCGGCTGGTACTTCGCCTGCTGCCGGCGGACGTGCCGAGACTCGGCGACGTGACGCTCGACGCGCGCGTGCTCGGCGTGGCGTTCATCGCCACACTCGGCACGAGCATGGTGTTCGGGCTGCTGCCCGCCATCCGGACGGCACGGCCCGAGACGTCGGATGCGCTCCGGCAGCGGAGCACGGGCGGCGGGAGGCGAGGCCGGCTGCAGGCGGTGCTGGTGGCGGTGGAGATGGCGCTGGCCGTGGTGCTGGTGACCGGGGCCGGGATGCTTCTCCGAGGAGTCTCGCGGCTGCAGCACGTGGATCCGGGGTTTGCCACCGAGGACGTCGTGACGGCGCGTCTCAGCCCGCCGGAGCGTGAGTACCAGGGGCGGGCCGCACAGCTGGGGTTCTACGACGGGGTGCTGGAGCGCGCCGCGGCACTTCCGGGAGTCGAGACGGTAGCCCTCACGAGCCAACTTCCGTTCGACCAGGAGAACACCACGTGGGCCACCTCGATCGAGGGCGTGACGACCGACCCCAACGATCTGCCGATGTTCGACCGTCGGAGCGTCACCGCCGACTACTTCCGGGTGCTCGGCGTGCCGCTGCGAAGGGGACGCGCGTTCAGTGAGGCGGACGTCGTGGGTGCGCCCCTCGTGGCCATCGTCGACGAGGCTGCGGCACGTCGCTTCTGGCCCGGGCAGGACCCGATCGGCCGTCGTGTGGGCTGGCCGTGGGCCAACGAGTGGCGCACGGTGGTGGGTGTGGCGGCGACGGTACGAAACGGGGACCTGGTGGGCGAGCCTCCGATGGCGGTCTACGTGCCCTTCGCCCAGGCGCCCGTCGCCGGGGCGACCCTGGTCATACGAAGTGTCCGGCCACCGGCCCAACTCGCACCGGAGTTCCGCCAACTGGTGGCCTCGATAGGCGCTGATGTGCCGGTGACACAGGTACGGGCGATGGACGAGGTCGTGCGCGGCACGCTCGGACGGGAGCGACTGGCGACTCTTCTGCTCGGCGCCTTCGCGGTGGTGGCACTCGTGCTGGGTGCGGTGGGGCTCTATGGGGTGACGGCCTACCAGGTGGGGCAGCGGAGGGGTGAGATCGGTGTCCGGATGGCGCTCGGCGCACGCGCGTCAGATGTGCTGCGGCAGGTGCTGGCGCGTAGCGTGACGCTCGCTCTTGCCGGCACCGCGGTAGGTCTGGTCGGCGCTCTCGCGTTGTCACGGGTGCTGGATGGAATCCTTCCAGGCGGCGGTGCCGTCGAGCCCGTCGTCCTGCTGGCGGTGCCCCTCGTCCTTCTCGTGGTGTCCATCCTGGCGACGCTCGTACCTGCCATCAGAGCCGCTTCGGTGGAGCCCACGGTAGCGTTGAGTGGGGGTTAGAAGCTGGCCTCGGTAGGCTGTCGACTTCCGTCTGCTGTCACGGTTTCCAGCCCTGGGGCGGCAACTCCTGGGGCGGCAACTCCTTGGGCGGCAACCGCGCCCCGCCCATCCCGCCTCTAGCATTGGTGCGGCTCGATTGCGGCGAAGGAGGACCCGATGAAGTGGAACCGACTCACGGAGGCGCAGATCGTCGCGGTGCTGCAGGAGGCCGCTGGCGAAGCCGCGGTGGGCCGAGTGGTGACTCGGCGGCCCCAGATGACGGATAGACTCTGTATCGCTGTCGCGCGAGGTATGTCGACATGCCACGGATCGAGGTGAAGTGCCTGTGCGTTCTCGTCCTCGAGGACGGAACGCGCGCCTCAAGAGCCAATCGCCGGCCAATCGCGCGCCAATCGCGGGCCTGTCGCTCGACTAAGCGTAAGAGCATGGCAGTCGGGCCGCACGTCGGTGTGTCGGACCGTCTCGACCACTATCGAGAATGGGGATTCTCACATAGCGGCGCCGATGTCTGAATCACCTCCGGGTGGTACGTGCACCGGCCTGCGGTCGGGTGGCCTTCACGCTGGTCCAGCATGACGAGAGGGAGCTCCGCGTGCAGGAGCTCCCTCCTCACGCCCAAGGGGCAGCTCCCGCGTCCTCTCATCGCTCGACCAAACGTGTCTCCCGCTCTCGTGAGACCAGCCGGTCCTGGTCCACGCCCGTCGGCAGCGCATGGCGATCACCGAGCCCGATGGTCGATGTACGGGCGCACCCCTCCCGACACCCGTGTACGAGCGACCAGTCCATCGTGCCCTCGACGACGTGGTACCGTTGCGCGCCGACGAGAGCATCGGGTGTCGTTCCTAGCACCAGCGCCATGAGCCTGAGCTCCATCAGACCGGCGACAATCGCGTTGAGCGCGATGACGCTCGGCGCCCGCGCTTCCTCGGCAGCTCTCTGAGTGCCTACATCGAGATATCCACGATGGCCTCGTTGGCTGGGGTGCTCCTGCGCCTCGGTGACCTCGTGACGGGTGTAGACGCCAGCGCACTCGGAGCACGGGTGCCCGGTCCCGGTGGCGCTGACCTCCGACTTTCCGGCGAGCACGCGCCCCGTCGCCGGGTCGCCTTTGAGCACCGTTCCGCCCTGCACGACGGGGATGAGGTGGGCGAAGGCTAGATGGTCGAGTACCTGCCGCGCCCACGGCGAATCGGCCACATTGAGGATGATGTCGCAGTCCAGCAGGTGCGGGATCGTCGCCTCCTCGATCACGCTCCCGTCGATCGCCGTGAACTCGAAGGATGGCGCCGTTGCCGCGGCGCGTGCCAGCCGCTCGGCCACCCGCACCTTCGGGATGTAGGCTGCCGCCTCCTCGCGCGTTGCTCCCTGAGAGCGGTTGAGGTTCTCCCTGGTGAGCCGGTCGTAGTCCACGCCCACCAAGCCTCCGACGCCGAGACGCGCCACGTGCTCGGCGAGGATTCCGCCGACGCCCCCGGCGCCGGTGAGCCCCACCCGGACGCTCGCAAGTGCGCGCTGGCCGGCGGTGCCCCAGAGCTGGACGGTGGAGTCCTGCGCGTCGAGCGCGATGCCGCCCTCGGCCCCCGCTGGCCCCTCCGCGCCGACGCTCGTCGGCAGCTTGCGCAGCGAGGGCCCCACGATGCGTACCGCCGACACGTAGGTCATCACCGCTGCCTCGGCGCTGAAGAGTGGATCGCGCACCTCTTCGAGCGTGCGTGGGAACCGGAAGCTGTACTCGCGCACGGACCACAGCCCCGTATCTGACAATATGCCGGCCGCGAGCGGCGCGCGATGACCAAGCGACCGCCCCAGCGCGTACAGGTCGCGTGGATCCACCTCCAGGTCCTCGGGGCTCGGGTGCGGGAAACTGTCCTCGCGGCCGCGGCGCACCGGATGCGTGTGCAGGAACAGCAGCCCGCCGTCCTCGCCGGTCGCCTCGTCTGCCGCCCGGGACTTGTACGTTTCGGAGAACAGGAGGCAGTGCCGGATGTGAAAGCGTACATCGCCCGGCCTAGGTAGCACGACCCGGCGCAGCAACAGCGTGCGCCGACGGCAGCCGCGAGAGACGTGAAGGACGCCGATAACGCCGCGTTCTGGCGCTCGGTCGGGACACTGCGGTAGCAGGATATCGCGCAACTCCGCCATGACCTGCTCTGTCATGGCTAGGTGCAGCTCCGTCGCGCCATCCGGGTGATGCGTCGAGAGGCGTCGGGTAGGGACGTCGGCTGTGGTCATTGTGCCCCCTCGCGCACGCACTTCCGCGCCCACTCTACGATGGCCACGAGGTCCTCGCCCTGGCGGGCCGGCATCCCGCGCCAGTCCCAGCTCCAGAACCCCACGCCCGTGACGTCCAGCGCGGCGGCGAGTGGCTGGGCAGAACCATGGCTGACATGCTGCCATGGGATCTTGGCCCCGTCGCCGCGGGTGAGGAAGGGCACGGTCAGCACACCATAGGACTCGGCACTCGGGAAGTTGCGCGCAACTCGGGCGAAGAGCCGCGCGTTATCTTGGGTGTACCGCGCCGGCAACTCGGCGTCGCCAAGCGCTGCGCCGTCGCTGGGCCGCGAGGCGCCTTTCGTAAGGGTTCCCACCGCGACGTACACGAAATTCCCCTCGATTGCGACGACTGGGGCGTCGGGGATGAGGCGGGCGCGGATGGCCGCGAGTCCACGCTGCAGCGCGTTCGGCAGCGTGGCCTCGTTGATGCCCGGCGAACCGGTCACGCGCGCCCTCCGCCGCGCGGCACGGCACGGAAGTGTCGCGCGTGTGGCTCGTCGAGCGGCACCTGCTGCGCGCTCTCGAACTGCTGCTCCGCGGGCCCCTGTGCGCCGCGCAACGCTTCCAAGATGTAGTCCTCTGGCGGCCGGAAGCCGGCGTCCTCAAGGATATGGGCCGCGGGCACTGGCGATGTCTCGTACTTCAGCGTCAGCGTCCCAATGTGGACGACGAACGTCCGGCCGTTCTGGTCCTGCCCCTTCGACTGAGCCTGGTTCTGCACGCCGTTGGTCATGATGCTCGCTCTCCAGTGGTTTGTGACGCTGCACGCCCGCTCCAGCCTAGGCCGAGCAGCAGAAGTGTTCAGTAAACACTAAACACCACAAAAGCGGCACACAACCCCTGAGGCTGCTGGGGTTCAAATGAGCGGGGGATCCGCCACTGCGTAGCCCCGAGTCTCCAGGGCGATCGCCATCGCCTCGGCGGAAACGCCGAAGATCTCGCGAATCGGCGGCAGATCGTCGACGCAGCACCCCGCAAGCCGTCGCGCGTGCTCACGCAGGGACGAGGACCGGATCCGCCACTGTGGGGAACGCCAGGCCACCGGCGGCTCGCGGAAGCGGCGCTCGAACTCCACCCGCAGCACGCCCGGGTCCATAAGCAGGGAGATGGCGAAGCGGTTGGCCTGCCACTCCTCGCGCGGGATCTTAGCCCGGCCAGGCGAGGGGAATACGGCGCCGTTCAGCCCCACAAATTCGAAGCTGCCGTCAATCTCGTCGGGCCCGAAGAGGCTCAGCTCCCGCGCCCGCGCGACGAACAGGGGACGATGCAGAACCCAGTGTCCCAGCTCGTGCGCGACCGTGAACCTGGCGCGCCCCGGATCGGGGTCGTGACGCAGCGACCCGGAAATCAGGATCCGCCGCCGGAGCGGCTGGGTCTTGCCGAGTATGAGTTGCCCGTCCTCGGCCCGGAGCTCGGCATCGAGATCGAACGAGAGCTGCTCCTTCTCGGAGAGGTAGCAGAGCACCTCCTCAAGGTCGATTGGGCGTGACCGGTCCAGGCCGGGGCCGAACGTGCGCTGCAGGAGATCGGCCGCCCGAGCCTCGATTTCGGGCTCGGGGAGCCACGGGAAGATCATCGGCCGCCCTCGCGCCCGAACTGCCGATCCATGTAGCGCCGAACCTGCTCCTGTTCGGCAGGCGAGAGGCCCTTTACGCGTCGGTAGAGCGCGACCTCTAGCGAACTCTCTGGCACCACGTCGCTCGGCGTCCGTCGGGCTAGGACCAGCAACTCGTCGGCATCTAGGGCGAGCTCGCGGGCCACAGACCGAAGCGTCTCCTCCGAGACGGAGGGCACCTCGTCCTCGCATTCGAGCTGGGTCACGAAGCCCGGCGACTTCCCGATCGTCTTGGCGAGTTCCCGCAGACCGATACCCTGATTCTGTCGCGCACCGCGGATCCGCTGACCGAGTTCGGACGGCATGGGACGGAGGGGTTAGAGGGGACATCTCAGAAGCACGGGGACGCCGGAGCCGACCTGCACTGCCTTCCGGGCGTGCGGCAGGGCGGTCCGGATGTGTATCTTGAACGTTCACCGATCACTCAACACTAGACCCGGGTCGCCCCTCCGTGCCAGCCCGACGCTGGAGCCCCGAAGCTCCTCTCCCACGCCCGTTGCTCATGGTCACGCTATCCATCGTCTACCAGAGCCAGTTCACCTGGATCGCGAACTTCATCCGGGGGATCGCGACGATGTTCTGCGCGACGTCTACCTCCGGGGCAAGTACCGGGACGTCATCGGACCGATGACGGTCATCCGCCGCCTGGACGCTGTCCTGGAGCTGGCGAAGGCGGAGGCGGCGACGTGACCACTCCTCCTGCCCGGCCGTGCATTTACCACATCACCCACGTCAAGAACCTAGACAGCATTCTTGCTGGCGGTGAGCTAATCAGCGACGTTCGTATCGCCGAACGCGGTGGCCCAGAGGTGGTTATTGGATATTCGCACATCAAGGAGCGGCGTATGCGAATGCCCGTTAGCTGCCATCCCGGTACGAAGGTCGCCGAATATGTGCCGTTCTATTTCTGCCCTCGATCTGTAATGCTCTATACGATCAACGTGGGCGGGCGTGGAGACCTGAAGTATCGAGAGGGCCAGAGCCTCATCCTTCACTTGGAGGCGGATCTCCAGGCGGTAGTGGAGTGGGCAAACAATCAGGAGTGTCGGTGGGCCTTCACGAAGGCAAATGCAGGCGCATCGTACGTCATCGACTCCTACAGCGACCTGACCGAGCTAAACGAGATTGACTGGAACGCCATTCGGGCGAAGTACTGGAGTGCTCCGGACATCAAGGAAGCCAAGCAGGCTGAGTTTCTCGTCTACGGTGCGTTTCCCTGGAAGCTCGTATCCCGTGTGGGTGTCATCGACATGCCGCTCCTAGATGGGATTGAGGCAGCCATCGCACGTGCGGGGTACAAGACCCCAGTGCAGGTGCGTTCGGAGTGGTACTACTGACCCGCGAGGTTCACCACCGATGATCGAATTCAAGCGTGGCGATCTGCTCGCGAGCAACAGCGAAGCAATCGTCAACACCGTCAACTGCGTGGGCGTCATGGGGCGCGGCATCGCCCTGCAGATGAAGAAGGCCTTCCCGGCCAATTTCCGCGCCTACGCCGCAGCGTGCGACCGGGGTGAGGTAGTGCCGGGTCGTATGTTCGTCCATCCTACGGGCGAGCTGGGCAATCCGCGTTACGTAATCAACTTCCCTACGAAGCGCCATTGGAAGGGACGGAGTCGCCTCGAGGACATTGAGGCGGGGCTCGTGACTCTCGTCGCGGGGGTCCGACGCCTCGGGATCCGCTCCATCGCGCTGCCGCCACTCGGCTGCGGCCTGGGCGGACTGAGTTGGAGCGACGTCCGCCCGCGTATCGAGCGCGCGTTCGCCGAGCTGCCTGATGTGCACGTGACGGTATTCGAGCCGGCCGGCGCTCCGGAGCCGATGGCCATGCCTAAGAACAGCAAGGTCCCGAACATGACCGCAGGCCGGGCCGCGCTGGTGGGGCTCATGGACCGCTACCTTCGAGGGCTGATGGACCCGTTCGTGTCGCTGCTCGAGGTCCACAAGCTCATGTACTTCCTGCAGGAGGCCGGCGAGCCGCTCAAACTGTCGTACATGAAGGGCCACTACGGGCCGTACGCTGAGAACCTCGGGCACGTGCTCACCCGCGTGGAGGGCCACCTGATCTCGGGCTATGGCGACGGCGGCGACAAGCCCGCCAAGCAGCTCGAGCTCGTCCCCGGTGCTACCGAGGACGCACAGCGGTTCCTAGGCGAGCACCCGGCCACTCTCGCACGATTCGAGCGCGTGGCGGCTCTTGTGGACGGCTTCGAGACACCGTTCGGCCTCGAGTTGCTGGCTACCGTGCATTGGGTCGCCACGCGCGAGTCGGCGCGTGACGACGAGGCGCTGGTCGACGCGGTGTACTCCTGGGGCGATCGAAAGCGGCGCTTCACGCCGGCGCAGATCCGACTGGCCGCAACCATCCTCCGCGAGAAGGGCTGGCTGACTCAGGCCCCGGAGCCCGCTACGGCCTGAGCACGGACACCTCGAAGCCGTGGGCTCGGGATCTGATCGTCGCGATCTCACTCGTTCCTGGACCGGCGGATGCTCCAGTGGTCAGGTACCTGAGCGTAGGGTGCGAGCTAGTGCCGAGCCAGAGGGCCCCCCAGTACGCGACGGGGACTGGGGCGGCTGGGTCCAGGGCGATCCCAAAGGGCGACGAGCGCGGCCACGCCGTGGACTTGGCGCGCCTCCTCGCGTTCATGTCCGCCACCCGGGCGGTCCGCGGTCGAACGCTTCGGGATCGCCGAGCCGGGACCCGCGCGACAAGTTCCTGGACCCAGTTACAGGGACAGGCGGCCAAGCGCCGCGTCGTCGACGTTCTGCGCCGCGCTCGCACACTTGGCTGCACACCTTGACATCTTCTACGCCGTCGTCGGGGAACGCCAGGGCCGCATACGCGGCGAGGCTGCGACGCTCCACTGCGTCCTGGGCAGCGCGGTGGATCTGGACGGGCGGGCTGCGGGCGTCGGAGCCTGCCGGAGCACTGGCGAGCGGTAGGGCCCGCCGGTGGCGGCTGGAGCGCCGGCTGCTCCTCGGCCGCTAGTGGTGTGAGTCGGTGGTCCTTTGGCAGTAGCGGGCGACGGACTCGAGGATCTCGTCAGCGGTCCTGGTCCAGACGAAGGGCTTCGGGTCGGCGTTCGTGCTGGCGATGTAGCTCTTGATCGCCTGTTCCAGGGCACGCGTGCTCCTGAAGACGCCGCGTGAGAGACGGCGAGTAGTGAGGAGTGCGAACCAACACTCGACCATGTTTAGCCACGACGCCGACGTAGGTGTGAAGTGCACGTGGAAGCGCGGCCGCTTGACCAGCCAGCGCTGGATCAGCGGCGTCTTGTGGATGCCCGAGTTGTCGAGGATCAGGTGCACGTCCAGCTCGGCCGGCGTGTTCCGGTGTCAACGATCGTGTCGAGGAAGTGCCGGAACTCGATGCTGCGGTGTCGCCGGTGCGTCTCGCCGATCACCGTGCCTGCCCGCACGTCGAGGGCAGCGAACAGGTCGGTCGTCCCGTGCCGGATGTAGTCGTGCGTGTGGCGCTCCAACTGCCCTGGCTGCATGGGCACGACCGGCGCCGTCGGCTCGCGGGCGGGAATCTGCGTCTTCTCGTCAACCGCCAGCACGAGGGCGCGCTCCGGCGGGTCGAGGTAGAGCCCGACGATGTCGCGCACCTTCTCGATGAACTGCGGGTCCTTGGAGAGCTTGAACGCCTCGGCCCGGTGCGGCTGGAGAGCGAAGGCGCGCCAGATGCGGCTGACCGCCGTCTGCGACAGCCCGGCCTGGGTCGCCATCAGCCGGGTGCTCCAGTGGGTCGCCTGCTCCTTCGGTGGGGCCGTCTCCAGCGTCAGCCGGATGACCTCCTCGATCTCGGCGTCGGTGATCGAGCGCGGCGCGCCGACGCGGGGCTCGTCGAGCAGGCCGCCGAGCCGCTTCGTGGCGAAGCGCTCGCGCCACTTCCCCACGGTCTGCCGCGTGACCCCCAGCTCGGCTGCCAGCACGCCGTGCGGGACGTCGGGCCGCGCCGCGCAGGCGAGGACGATGCGGGCCCGCAGCGCAAGCGCCTGCGCCGTCTTCGGACGGCGTGCGAAGCGCTCGAGCGCCGCACGCTCCTCAGGCGTGAGCGTGACGTCGGCGGGGTGCGGACCACGGGCCATGGCTCCCTCCAGTATGGGAGCCCAGCCCAACCCGCACCATTCACGCCGTTCTGTCAACATTCTTCCGACTCCGACCACTAGACTCCTGACGAGAAGCCGCGGTACGCATCCCAGACTGTCCCGGTCCTCGGGGTACACAGCAGCTCCTTGCCCGTCCAAGAGAGAGCGAGCATCGGCGCCGACAACGGGGGCACCCGTGCAACTTTGCGAGCTGTGCTACCTGTTGCTTCGCCTACTCCGGTTTGCCAAGCCAGGCATATGGTACGAGCGCGAGGGAGCCGGTCCACGGCTGCTCAACGAGTGCAGACTGGAAGCGATCATTCGGCAGATTGGCGTGTTCCGTGACAATGATCTGGAAATCGGGTGCGTAGGCATCGACGATGCGGAATAGGAAATCGAACATCCGCTCGACTGCCACGATGTCGGCGTTAGCCGCCTGAGTATCGCCTACCGTCCCATCGAGTGACTTGTAGGCATCTCCAGGGGGGAAGTAGACCTGACTCGGCTGGTCCAATATCAAGAAGTTCGGGACGGGCCGCTTCCCCTCAATGAAGTGCGCGTGGAGGGCCGCGTGAGTGATGAGATGGCATCCTAGCCAGTTCTCTGCGCTGCCCATCCGGGACATCGTTATTGGGCGCTCAACGGTGTCAGCGACGACCGTCATTCGACGGAGGTCTAGCCGAAACGGGCGGCCAGAGTGTTCAAGATCCAGCTGCTGCGCATACTCACTCATGCGAGCACTGACCACACTGAGCATCGACGTCAGGACGTCGTCAACCTCCTCAGGGTTGACGAGTGCTTCTAGGCGGGCGACCTCCGCGCGAGCATCCGAAACCTCAACGCGGAGCTGTGCGTTCGGATCAGTCTCGTGGACACTCTCCAGAAACAGGCTGATCCGCCCGACTACTCGCGCGATGCGCGTGTGGGAGGTAGCCAGTTGCAGTGCCGCGTCGGACTCCTCCTCCAGTGCCCGGATCCGCCCCTCGATGTCGCGAATGACTGAGCGCGACCCTTCGAGTTCCGAAGCAAGGGCCTCGAGATGCCGCTGAACCCGGGGTCGCTCACGCTCGACCTCAGTCAGGTCCTTGGTAAGCGACGCCAGCGCCGCAGACAGAGCCGCAACGGTTGGCGGAGGTGAGTCAAGTTCTGATCCGCAGACTGGACAAGTGGACGGGTCGACACCGGACTCGCCAAAAATGCTGGTGGCCTGAAGCCTCGCAACCTGCTCCTGCGTTTCATCGACGTACCCGCGAGCCTCACGAGCGTACTGTTCCGCGTCTTGGATTCGCTCGCGGATGTGACGGAAGGTGCGGCGCTCTTCCACGAGCTGCGACCGCAACTCGCCCATGCCGCCACCCTCTTGACCACTAGAGGTGAAACGAGGCTGCCAGTCCACGGTCGATTGCAGAAGCGCAATCGGATCACCACGGCCAGATGCGGCTTCTGGCGTGAGAAGACCCGCGCTCACAGCCTCGGCAGCGAGTGCAGCTGCCCGGTCTGACCGGTCTGCCGCTACAGACTCGGCCTCCGAGAGGTTCTTAGCAGCCCGATTGAGCCTTCTGCGGGCCTCACGGAGCTGCTGTACGAGGCGCAGGCGGTCCTCCCGTACTGCACCGAGAAAGTAGGGAAGTGTGTCCTTAATATGCTGTTCAACAAAATCTTCCGACTGACGATGAAACAGGAGCGAGCGATTCGCAATAACTCCTTGCTCCTGGAACAGGTAAAACTTCGCATGTGCTAATGTCGCCTCGAATGGTTTCTGGGAGCGGTACGCCCCATCGACCGTGAGGTTTGAAGAAATCCCAATCAAGCCGGACAGGTACTCTGTGAGCGCATCGTCGTTAGAGTTGATCTCGAGTTCCGCTATGGGCGGCGGGCTCACCTCTGCGTCCACTCGTAGGTGAACACGACTCTGTGAGAGATAAGCACCGTCCGGTGGCGGCTTAGCCACGAATACGTCTGTGTTGTTCACTCTGAGGGTCACCGCATACCATGCAACTGACGCTCGATTGACACCCTCGAAGATCGTGAACGTGGAACGTCCGAGGCAGTAATCGACGATGTCGATAATGGCCGACTTCCCGGTGCGGGACTTCCCCGTGATGATGTTGACGGCTCCGAGCTTGAACGGGAGCACGCGCTGCTCGCCAGTCCGACTATATAGAACGATGTTCTTGATCTGTACACTCATGGGCGAACTCCCCACGCTGCGAACGTCGTTGCAAGGTCTTGGCTTCTCCCGAACCACTTCCCGACGAGAGCCGAGGCGGCGATGCAAGCTCCTGCATCGGTCCCTTCTTGTGGGGAGTACTTACGGAGCCGGATCTTAGGCGCGCCGACAGTCGCGTCTGTCGCCACGGTCAAGTGTCCATGACGGAGCGCGAAGACGAGTGCCTCTCGGGTATACGGGGCGATGTTCCGCACGCGGGCCGCAAACCCAACGCGAACGCTTTGATGTTCTTCGAGCCAGGGAAGCATGCGAGTCGCCGTGGTCGACGGAAGTAGGGAGCGCGTCGGCTTGTGAAGCACGATGGGCATGAGCAGAAAGCAGAGATGAAGAGGCATCCCTGCGTCTCGCTCACCCTCAAACGATTTGACGCCGTTGCGGAGGAGCGTCGCACAGAATGCCGAATTCAGCAGATATGCTACTTCTGGTGGGCGACTCGCCCAGTCGGTAAACGTGGGGCCAACCGTCATGGCGACACCAGCGCATGTAGCCGAGCGAGGAAGAGCGGGTGCCACCAGACGCGGGGCGCACTGCGTTCAGCGAGCATATGGAAGCTGCCCCGCATCACGTAGCCCTCTCGTACCTGGGGTCTAATTGGCACGTCCGCCTGTCGTTCCATCCAGTTATAGAGGCGGACACCGAAGGCGCGGCAGGCCACTGAGTCGTCGAGATCGAGCTCCGCCTCGTCCTCAAGGGCAAGCCGCTCCCGTTCCCACTCGTCGACGAGCTTCTTCTCGTAGGTTGCGAGATCCTCGTCAACGAGCAAATCCTCGCGAACCCATCGACCGCGCTGCTGCACCGCACGGTAGTAGTCGATTATGGCGTTCTCAATCCGACGATTCTTGTCTGTGATCGCTCGGAGCTGCTGAACGAACAAGCGACCGTCACCTGCGGCGTCGAGCGTGTCAGGCAAGGCTTCCAGGAAGTCAATCGGTAAGTTGTCTTCTCGGAACTGGTCGGCGATGCTTATGAGCTTCTCGTGCACCGCAACGTGGGTGAGAGCTACGCCCGGTGGGCTGGCGAGATGAGCGGCAACTAAGGCAAACCACCAGCCTTCGAGCCTCTCGTACACGGCGTCGAGGTGTGCACGTGTTGTCGAGTACCTAATATCGCGTTTGATGAGCGACTCAAGGTCCAAGATGTCCGGGCTGTTGTCGAACACCCGAATGGCAGCGACAAGCGCGTCTTGTTCGAAGGGTTTCAGAGCATCAAAAGCCTCAAAGCTCTTCTCAAGAGCTTTGTTCTTCGATTGCGAGCGGACTTCCCGTAGTCGCTGTACTGCTGCCGCTGGGTCACGCTCGCGGCCGTCTCGTAACAGAGCGGCGATGGAGCCTGGTGCCGCTGCTGAGGTGGTCACGAGTGCCAGTTTCGTGATCGCGGGATCAAAATGCCCCGCTAGTAGATGGCTCGCCCAGACGCGCAGTGTCTTCCACAAGTCTTCACTGCTATCTGCCAGGTTCGCCGGCTTTGTGATGTGGTGTTTCAACTGCTCCAAGCGCAGTTCACCCGACAAGTCACGGTGCTCTACGTCGTCGAGTCCCTCGATTGACACTTCTGACTCTTCGGAACCCCTGAGGAGCACCCAGAGAGCTCGACGGGCCTGAAAGAGGTAGCCGAGTCCCTGCGCGCTAGCTGAGAAGGAGGTAGTCACAGGTGTGTGGGGTGCCTTGCAGTCGAGTACGCCTGCGGTGGGGCGACAAACGTAACAATGCTCCGCGGGTCGCGATAGTGCGGCCTGCAGCTTGGCTAAGGTATCAGGAGACCGGTTGCATTGCCTTCGAAGGTTGAGATTCTCGGTCATGTTTTCTCGTCGACCGTTTCTTCGAACCGCTGCGGTCGGCGCGTTCTGGCGTTCCGTGAATCGCCGGAACGCAGGCGACCGACCGGCTTCACTTCCGAAAAGACACCGATCGACTTGGCAGTGTCTTTGTCCGTCCTCTTGGGCAGAGTGGGGAAGATGAGAAAGGAACTCGCGCGCCGATACACGATCTCCCTCTAAAGCCCAGCGAACGTACGTGGCGCGGCCTATAGGTGAAGCCGCGTCTAATCAGAAGAGTTACAGGCCGACCTTCGAGGCGGCGTTCTGCCTAAAGACACCGGCGCGCTTGATGTATCGCAGCGTCGTATCGGCGCGCGTATGAGCGGCCTGGTCCATCAGATCCTTGAGCGCCACACCCGCCTCCGCGCCGCTCGTCAGGAAGCCCGAACGCAGGCTGTGCCCCGCGTACCGTTTCGGGTCGAAGTGCTCCGCCAGTGCCAATTTCCCGCGCTTGAGCGCCGCCGCACGCGCCGCCGCCACCGTGCGTTTGACGACGAGGGCGACCACCTGCGCCGTGATCGCCTTCGGCAGCACCGTGCCGTGCCGGTTTACCGGCCGGAACACCGGACCCTCCGTGATCTTCGCCTCCTCGAGCCACGCTTGGTACGCCCGCACCGGGCAGGTCACCTCGTAGCTCCCATACGGTACCCCCTTCACGTACCCCTCGCCGAAGCGATCCGTCTTCGACGATGGCAAGATGACGACGAGTCCCTCGGGCTCGAGCACGCAGTCGGTGACGGTGAGTGACGCCACCTCCGAGCGCCGGAAGCACCCAGCGAAGCCAAGGAGGAGTAGCGCTCGGTCCCGGTGGCCGAGGAGCGTCGAGGTGGGGAGCACCGCGACAAGCTCGCGCAGCTCCTCGGTCACCGTCGGCGCCTTCGGCCGCGGCGCCACCCCGAGCGTGCGCTTGATCCCGGTCCACACGTCGCGGAGCGTCGGGTGCCTGGTGTCGAGCCGGTGCCCGGCCTCGACGTGGTAGTGCTGGATGGCCGAGAGTCGCCGCTGGAGCGTCGTTGCCCGCTTGGTCTTCGCTCGGTCCGAGAGGTACAGTGCGACGACGCGCGGGTCCGCCGGGAGTGGTGACGCACCGTGGCGGCCACACCAGACGGTGAAGTCAGCCCAATCGCTCGCATAGGCGCGCCGCGTGCTTCCTGCACGGGCCCGCTGGCGGAACTCCTCGGCGTCGTCGACGAGGGCGACGAGCTCGGGGCTCGGCGCCGGCTGGCTCGTGGTCGCCGGCAGTGACGCCGTCAGTGGGGCCGACGTCGCGGCGGCATCGTCGCTTGAGACGCCCCGGCGCTCGTCGTCGCCGTTCGGATCGGGGTGATCGGGGTGATCGGGGTGATGGTTCGGGGCTACGGGCAGCTCGGAAGGCTGCTTTTCAGCTTCTAGGTAGCGATAATGGCGCCATATCGCTAGTCAGAACCAGAGCCCTTGCCACCCATGAGCCGAGCTCGGGACACGGTGTGGAGCCGAACCACGCTCCACCGGCGGAGAATCAGACCGCAGCTTGCGGCGAGCCTTCACGAGTGTGACTGGAACGTGAACGGATGATCGCCCAGGGATGCGAGAAGCGTCTGACAGTCACGCCAACGATCCCGCCGCTCGAACAACAGGAGTCGGCGATGTCATGCGGCATCACCCAGGCGAAGGGCGTCGGTTGAGTCGCCATTGGCGAGCCGATAATAGACGCTCTTCCCCGCGGTGCGCGTCGATGAAGGCGTACATCAGCGGATGGGGCGGTCGAGCTCCGCCTGGGCGAAATACGCGCTGGCCTTGCGGAGGATCTCGTTTGCACGGCGCAGCTCCTTCACCTCGCGCTCAAGCGTCTTCACCCGGTCCTCCTCGACCCGCGTAGGCCCGGGCCGCTCCCCCGCTCCTCGCTCGGCGTCGCGCACCCAGCGCCGCAGCGTCTCCTTAGTGCACCCCAGCTTCGTCGCGATGGCCGTGATCGCCGCCCACTGCGACGCGTGCTGCGGCGTCTGCTCCCGGACCAGCCGGATGGCCCGCTCCCGCACATCAGGCGAGAAGGGGCCCTGCTTCTGCTTGCTCATGCTCCAAACCTCTCACAGGTTGGAGCCTCCGGCAAACAGTGAATACTTCGTGGGCGTACGGTGGTGTCTGACTTACCTGAAAACTGACTCCGCTTTGCGGATGTCCTGACCGGGACCGGTCGGCGCCACCGGACGCGCCTTTTTCTCGGAGCCGCAGGGCGATGCGCGTCGTGACCTCATAGGAACTCGCGCGCTGTCAGGTGCCCCTTCACTGTTCTGTCCGTCCCGCGTCGCTGCGACACGGCTCCATCACAGCAAGGAGGGAGCATGCCGCACGAATCGGTGGGGATCATCGGAGGATTCGACTGCCACAGCGCGGTGCACGTCGGCGCCGCACTCGACTCGCTCGGTAGGCTGCTCAGTACCGCCTCGTTTCCCGCGACGCCCGCCGGATACCGCCGGGCGCTCGCGTGGATACGCGCATGCGGGCCCGTCGTCGCCGTCGGAGCCGAGTCGACTGGCTCCTATGGCGCGGCGCTCGCGCGCGTGCTCAGTGACGCGGGCGAGCGGGTCGTCGAGATCAATCAGCCGCACCGGCATACCAGAGCACGGCGTGGGAAGTCGGACACCATCGACGCTGAGGCCGCCGTCCGGAAGGTGCTCTCCGGCGAGGCGACCGGCACAGCGAAGGACACCGGGGGCATAGTCGAGTCGATCCGACTGTTGAGCGTCGCGCGTGACGGGGCCGTGAAGGCGCGCAAGGCGGCGCTCTGCCAGCTCGGCGACCTGCTCGTCACCGCGCCGGCTGCCATCCGGGGGCAGCTCACCAGGCGGAAGAGCCTCGAGGGCAAGGCGACTGTTTGCGCGAGCTTTCGCATCCGTCGCATGGATGCCGCGGACCCCTTCACCGCCGCCAAGCTCGCCCTCCGGAGTGTGGCTCGCCGCGTCCTCGAGCTGACGCAGGAAGCGAAGGCGCTCGCCGGTCGACTCGACGACCTGGTCACGCGCGCCGCGCCGACGACGCGCGGGCAACTCGGCCTCGGAACGCAGAACACCGCGACGCTGCTCATCGCTGCGGGTGAGAACATCGGCCGCCTGCGCTCCGAGGCCGCCTTCGCGCACCTCTGTGCCGCCGCGCCTATCCCCGCCTCCTCCGGCCGGACGACGCGACACCGGCTGAATCCGAACGGCAACCGGCAGGCAAACCGCGCACTGCACATGGCGGTCATCGTCCGGCTACGGTACTGTGCCCGCACGCGGACGTACCTCGAGCGCCGCGTGCAGGAGGGTCGGTCGAAACGCGAGGCGATCCGCTGCCTGAAGCGCTACCTCGCGCGCGAGGTGTACCGCACGCTCCGCGAGGATCTCCGCGCCCTCGCCCACCGCCAATGATCGCCCCCTTGACTCTATAGGAACGTCCGGGGGCGGTTCGCTGCGGGTACTGGCACCGCGGGCACTGGCACCGCGGGCACTGGCACCGCGGGCACTGGCACCG
>ERZ778017.1418-NODE-1418-length-23797-cov-5.676817_pt1 | contig 23797 bp, 22 predicted proteins | sample MGYA00375747_ERZ778017 | MGnify/ENA primary metagenome ERZ778017 (study PRJEB29350, sample SAMN05509838) | bioreactor metagenome | biome: bioreactor; material: wastewater | place: South Africa: University of Cape Town | collected 2014-03-17 ...
CACCGGGCACAGCAGTCAGCTGCGGGCCGGCCTCGAACATGACGACGTGTGCGTCGGGCAGCTGTTCGAGCAGCATGCGGGCGTAGGCGGATCCGATCGGTCCGCTGCCGACGACGGCGATGATGGGGGAACTGGTCATGTGGTGCTCCTCAGAGGATGCCGCGGCTCACCCGCGGCGGGGGCGTCTTCGTGGTCGTCGGACAGCCGCCCGGGCGGCAGCAGCAGCGAGGCCACGATGCCCACGGCGTACGTGGCGGCCAGCGCGATGAAGATGGGGGCGAACACGTCGCGGTACAGCTGCGCGACCTGCGTCTGCACCGCGTCGGAAGCGGCATGCACGTCGGCCGGTGTCAGCGTCGCGGCATCCAGCCCCGCCGGCAGGGCCGCGGTGACGGCGAAGCCGATGACTCCGCCGATGAGCGCGGTCGCCGTGGTGGCGCCCACCTGCCGCACGAGGTTGACGGTGGCGGTCGCAGTCCCGGTCTCGCCGCGCGGTGCGGCGCTCTGCACGACGGCGACGATGAGGCTCATGAACGCACCGGTGCCCAGCCCGACGACGGCCATGACCGCCATCGGCACCCACAGCGGCAGTCCGACCGGCAGCAGCGCCATGACGCCCAGGCCCGCAGCGCCCAGGCTGGTGCCGATGATCGGGAAGACCCGGTAGTGCCCGGTGCGGCTGGCCAGCCATCCGGTGGTGAGATTGCTCACGAGCATCCCGAACACCGTGGCGATCGGGACGAACCCCGACACCGTCGCGCTGGTGCGATAGGCCATCTGGAAGTACGTGGGCAGATACGCCGTGATCGAGAACAGTCCGATGCCGATGATCGCGGAGATCACGATGCCGGTGGCCATCGTCCGGTTCGCGAAGTGCCGCAGCGGGACGACCGGGTTCGCCGCGTGCAGCTCGGCCACGACGAAGGCGGCCAGGCATGCCGCGGCCACGGCGAACGCGATGATCGTCGCCGCAGCCTGTCGCGGGTCGACGACCCAGGTGACGGCGAGCACGAGCGACACCAGTGCGACGGTCAGCGTCGAGGCGCCCACCAGGTCGAATCGCGCCCGGCCGCCGCCGGCCAGATGCGGAACGGCGATCGCCGCGAGCACGAAGGCGACCACTCCGACCGGCGCGTTGACCCAGAACACCCAGGGCCAGCTCCAGTAGTCGGTGATAAGACCCCCGATGACCGGCCCGACGAGGATGGCGACGGGAAAGGCCGCCCCGATGATGGCCATGTACTTCGGGCGCTGTCGCGGCGTCGTCGTCTCCGCGATGATCGTCTGTGACATCAGCTGCAGACCTGCCGAGCTCATGCCCTGCACGACACGCGCGCCGATGAGCCAGGCCATCGACTGCGCAAAGCCGCACGCCACCGACGAGGCGATGAACACGGCCAGGGCGCTCAGGAACACGATACGGGGGCCGGCCATGTCGCCGAGCTTGCCCAGCACCGGCAGCAGCACCGTGCTGGCAAGCGTATAGCCGACGATGATCCAGCTCATGTGCTCGAGCGCGCCCAGCTCGCCGGCGACGGTCGCCAGTGCGGTGGTGACCACGGTGTTGTCCAGGGCGCCCAGGAACGACACCGTCAGGAGGGAGATGACGAGGAAGCGGAACCTCAGTGGTGAAAGCGGCATGCCGGGATCACCCGATCGATCGGGCCGTCGACGCGACGGAGTGTGCCCCGGCCGCAGCGTCACGATCGGGAACGGGCCCGAGGGGCCCCGACGTCACGTCTATTCTAGACACACTTACGCGCTAAATCAACATAAGTATCACCGACGGCGCGTCCGAGGACGTCTCCGTGCAGCCGGCAGCTCCGGAGCGGCGACTGGAGCCCCGACGGCTCCGGCGAGCTCGCCGATCCCCTCCACGACCATGCGGACGATGTCGCCCGTCTGCAGCGGCGGCGGCGTCAGCGCGCCGTTGCGACCCCACAGCTCGCCGAGGCATCCGCCGTTTCCGACCGTCCCCGATCCCAGCACATCACCGGGAACGACCCGCGAGTTGCGTGACGCGTAGGCGACGAGCTCCGGCAGCGGCCAGCCCATGTTCGAGACCAGGTCCTCGCCGATCGGCTCATCGTTGACGTACACCTCGGCACGGATCGCGAGGAACCCGTCGGCATCCAGATACGGCTCGAGCTCGTCGGCGGTGACGATCCACGGGCCGAGGCTCGTGCCGAAGTCCTTGCCCTTGGCCGGTCCCAGCCGCACCTTCATCTCGCGGCCCTGCAGGTCGCGCGCCGACCAGTCGTTCATGATCGTGTATCCGAAGATGACCGATGCCGCATCCTCGGGCGTGAGGTTCGACTCGCCGATGCCGCCGGCGCCGCCGACGACCACGGCGACCTCCAGCTCGAAGTCCAGACGAGCGGTCACCGGGGGCGCCACCGGCTCATCGGGCCCGAGCACGGTATGCGGGTTCGTGAAGTAGAACGTCGGCGCCTGATACCACTCGGGGGCCACGTCGCTCTTGCCCTCCACACCGGCGCTGACACCCTCCACGTGCTCCTCGAACGCCACGAAGTCCCGGATCGAGGCCGGCACGAGCGGGGCCAGCAGCTGCACATCCGCCAGCGGCGTACCCGCATCCGCGGACACGCGCTCGTACAGTCCGCGCGCGGCGTCCCGTCCGCGTGCGAGCACCTCTGCGACGGTCAGCGCGTCGGGGAAGGACACCACCCGATCGCCGATCACGAAGCCGTCGTGCACGATCGCGCCGGCCGTCGGAGAGCTCCACCGGGCGATCCTCATGCGTTCACCTTCGTCTCTAGCAGGGCGGCGGCGTTGCCGCCGAGGATGCCGGCGACCACCTGGTCGGCCAGTCCCGCGCCGCGCACGAACCCGACCGGGTCATCGGGACCCATGTCGAACGGGAAGTCGCTGCCGAGCACCACCTGTGAGGGGCCCGTGACCTCGATCAGGTGCGCGAGCACCGCCCGGTCGTGCACGACGGTGTCGAACCAGATGCGGCGCAGATAGCTCGACGGCTCGTGTGCGCAGCCGTGCGCGTCGGGCCGCACCCGCCACGCGTGGTCGCTGCAGCCGATCGAGGTGGGCAGATACCCGCCGCCGTGCGCGGCGACGATCTTCAGGTCGGGGTGCCGGTCGAGCACGCCGGCGAAGATGAGGTGCGAGAGCGCCACCGCGTTCTCGACGGGCTGTCCGACCGTGTTGGCGAGGTAGTAGCGGTCCAGGCGCTCATCGAGGCTGCAGCCGAACGGATGCAGGAACACGATGGCCCCGAGCTCCTCGGCCCGGCTCCAGAACGGCTCGAGCCGCTCGTCGGAAAGCTCCACCGAACCGGCGAACGACGAGATCTCGATCCCGGTCAGGCCCCGGCCGAGCACGGCGTCGTCGACGCACTCCAGGATGCGCGAGGGATGCTGCAGGGGCACCAGGCCCAGCCCGAGCATCCGCTCCGGTGCCTGCGCGACGTGATCGGCGACGAGTCGGTTGGCCTCGGCGGCGATCCAGACCGCCAGCTGCTCGCCCGCCCACGGATAGAAGTGGCTGGGCGACGGGCTCACCCATTGCCGATCGACACCCTGCGCGTCCATGGCCGCCAGCCGCTCGCGCACGTCGGTGAGCTTCGGGATGCGTGCTCCCACCATCGGACCCGACACCGCCTGGCTCGCCGCGCCGTTGCGCCGGAGGTCGAGCGCCTCGGCGGCGGCGAAGCCGTCCGGGTCGCGGCGGCGCACCTCCTCCTGCAGCCCGGGCAGCAGCACATGCGCATGCACGTCGGTGATCGTCATGCCGGCTGCGCCATCTGCCGGGCGATGCCGAAGATCAGTCCGCCGGCGTCGGCATCGCGGTCGCCGTCGATCTGCCACTGCCCCAGCTGCACGGACGCCTCCACCACCGCCTGCGCGCGCGGCAGGCGCCGTGCATGGAAGTCGTCCCACAGCGCCTGGTCCACGCCATCCCGCTCGCACAGCAGCTCGGTGAGCACGACGGCGTCCTCCAGGCCCTGCGCCGCGCCCTGCGCGATCGTGGGCGGGCAGGAGTGCGCGGCGTCGCCGACGATGACGATGCGGCCGCGGTTCCACGGTGCCGCGACGATGTGCTGCGTGAACCACGTGTAGTTGACGTGCGCGCCGGCGGCCAGGTCGGCGCGGATCGACTCCCACGGCCCCTGGTACGCCTGCGACTCCTCAAGCATGATGCGCACGGCTTCGTCGTCGGCGACGGCGAACCGGTCCTGCGCCTTCTCGACGAGAAACGCGTACATGGTGTCCTGGCCGGTGGGCGTGTAGCCGGCGATGTACACCGGACCGCCGTAGTACAGCTCGCTGCGCTGCACGTCGGCGGGTCGCGAGACGAACGAGCGCCAGATGCCCATCCCCGTCGGCTGGGGCGCCGTGTCGATGCCGATCAGGGCGCGCACGGTGGAGTGCAGGCCGTCGGCGCCGACCACGAGGTCGTAGGTGCCGGCCGACCCACCGTCGACGAACACCTCGACGGCGGCGTCGGCGACCGGGCGCACGTCGGTCACCCGTGCGCCGAAGTGCACCTGGGCACCCGTCTCGGATGCGCGGGCGAGCATGATCCTCGCCAGATCGGGGCGATACATGCCCATGCCCGCCGGATAGTCCGGCCCGCCGGTCTTCACGTCGGGCAGCTCGGCGACCACGGGAGCACCCGGACCGGGTGCCCGCAGCGTGAGCCCCTCGAAGGGATAGCCGGCCGCGCGCACCTCGTCCCACACGCCGAGGGCGTCGAACACGCGCAGCGCGTTGCCCTGCAGCGTGATGCCCGAGCCCAGGGCGCTCGGCTGGGGCTCGGCATCGAAGACGTCGACGGACACGCCCGCGCTCGCGAGCCGGATGGCGGTGGCAAGGCCGGTGACGCCCGCGCCGACGACGGCGACTTTCGATACGGCGGTCATGACGGAACCTCTCTGTTCTGTTCGGTTGCGGATGTCATCGCGTCAGAAGACGGCGACGGGGTTGATCGGCGAGCCGACAGCACCGGTGACCGGCAGCGGCGGCGCGGACAGCAGGAACGTGTAGCGCCCGCGCTGCGCGCACACCGCGGCGAGCGCGTCGAGATTCCACATCTCGCCGATCGTCAGCCCGATGTTCGGGATCGCGACCTGATGCAACGGCTGGAAGGCGGGCACGTCGAACTCGTTGGGTCGCACCTCGAAGCCCCACGTGTCGGTGGCGATCGCGGCGATCTCGGTGCGGTGCAGCCAGCCGGCGCAGGTCAGCGACAAGCCGGGCGCCGGGCCGCCGGCGTACTCGCCCCAGCCGTCGCGCAGCGCCCGGGTGAGCTGACCGGTGCGTACCAGCACGACGTCGCCGCGCTCGATCCGCACACCGTGTGCGGCGGCGGTGGCCTCCAGCTCGGCGACCGTGATCGCGTGGCCGTCGGGCAGCTCGCCGTCGTGCGGGTGCAGCTGCCGCCCGACGTCCAGCAGCACGCCACGGGAGACCACGACGGATGCCGCGTGCTCGATGCCGGTGACCAGGTCGCCGTCGCTGGTGACGACGTCGCCGGCCCGGCGACCGTTCCACGCCTTGCCGTGGTCGAAGATGTGGCCGAGCCCGTCCCACTGCGTGGAGGACTGCAGCGGCATGGAGATGTGGTCGTCGGCACCGCCGGCCCCATGTGGGAATCCCTGCGTGCCGCGTTCGGCATCCGTGCCCGTGTCGAGCATGAGATGCACGGGGTTCGTGCGCCGGCGCCAGCCCTTCTGCGGGCCGTTCATGTCGTAGGGCAGCGACAGCGAGACGACGAGCCCGTCCTGGACGAGGGCCGCGGCGCGCACACGGGTCGCCGGATCGATGTGATTGAGCGTGCCGAGCCGGTCGTCCTCGCCCCAGCGCCCCCAATTGCGGTAGGCGTCGGCGCGCAGCGCGATCTCGGCCTCCGGGTTCTGGCGGTCGAGGTCCGCGGGATTCTCCGACGGGATCGTCATCGCCGCTCCTCGCCGTTGGTCTGGACGTGCCCCGATCCGACCGCGGACTCGGCCACGCAGCGCACGGTCTGGGTGCCCAGGCCCTGGATGCTGCCGGTCATCACGTCGCCGCCCCGCAGGAACCGCCGCCAGTGCTGGCCGTTGCCGGCAGGACTGCCGGTCAGCAGCAGATCGCCGGGCAGCAGCGGCATGGTCTGCGACGCCCCGGAGACGAGCGCCGGGAGATCGAACAGCAGATCGGCCGTGGAGGCGTCCTGCTTCACCTCGCCGTTCAGCTCCAGCCGCACGTCGACGTCCGACCCGGTGACGAACGGCGCCGGCACGAGGAACGGCCCGGTAGGCAGGAATCCCGGTGCGTTCTTGGCACGATACCAGTCCGTGCCGATCTCCTTCATGTCGGTGCGAAACACCAGGTCGCGCGTGGTGATGTCGTTGCAGATCGTGTATCCGGCGACGTGATCCATCGCGGCCTCGCGCGAGACGTGGAATGCCTCCCGCCCGATCACGACGGCAAGCTCCAGCTCCCAGTCGTGTACATCGCTGTACGCGGGCAGCACGAGCGGCACGTCATCGCCGACGACGCAGGCGGGCAGGCCGATGAAGAAGTACGGCTCGCCGTGGGCGGCACGGTCATCCATCATCTGCGCAGCGAACGCCCGTGCCTGGTCGGGAGTGCGATCGGTGTTCTGGGTGAGCCCGGCAGCGACCAGCTCGATGACATGCTGCCGGTAGTTGGCACCGGTCTGCAGCACCTGACGGGGAGCAACGGGAGCCGTCAGCGTCGCCTCGGCCACCGGCATCCACGGGCCGCCGGCGTCGGCCAGGGCTGCCAGCCGTGACCAGTCCGGGTCGGCGAGGAACGTGTTCAGGTCGGCGGCGCCGAGCTCGGCCGCGCTCAGGTCGCGAATGCGGTCTGCGGCCACCAGCGCCACACGCACGACGTCCCTGTCGCGCCGGCGGGCCAGCGCGAACGGGGCGTCGAATCGGTCGGTGTGCACGATCAGCCGCGTCCCTGCTTCGCGTAGGGGTTCAGCAGGGCGTCCTTGATGTCGTCGGGAACGCCCTCCTCGGTGGCGCTGGGGCCGTCGGCGGGCGGGAACGACTCGGTCATCGACATCGGCATGGCGCCGTTGCGGTAGAAGTTGTTCGAGCCCAGCGACGGCTTCCAGGTGTTGGGCTCCCAGTCCGGCACGTAGTTGCGGTAGCCGCCGGTGTTCAGCTCGATGCGCAGCGTGGACGGCTCGCGGTAATAGAGGAAGTTCTGCTCGCCGATGCCGTGGATCGACGGGCCGTACTCGATCGGCACGCCGTTCTCCATGAGCGTGTCGGCCGCGATGAGCAGCTCCTCGCGGGTGTCGACCCAGAACGCGTAGTGGTTGATGCGGCCGCGCGCGCTGGAGCCGTCGAGCACGACGCCGAGGTCATGCGACTTCTCGTTCGTGGTGAGCACGGAGAACACCGAGATCGGTGCCTCGTCGAGGATCGTGCGCGCCATGATCCGGAAGCCCAGCACGTCGTTGTACCAGCTCGCGAACGCGTCGACGTCGCTGCAGGCGATCGTCACGTGGTCGAGCTGGCGCGGGGCGCCGGCGATCTTGCTGCGCTTGGTCGGCCGATCGGGATAGATCGAGGCCTCGGCCTGCGTGGCACGGTGCCGGGTGACATCCCAGTGCAGGGTCATGCTGTGTCCCCAGGGGCCGGTGAACCGGTAGGCGCGACCGATCTTGTGGGCATCGATCCATTCGCCCTGCACGCCCGCAGCCTCGATGCGCCGCACCGCCTCCTCCAGCGCCTCGGCGCTCGAGGTGCGCCAGGCCATGGTCGACAGCGCGGGTTGCTGGCCGGGCAGCACCACCACCGAGTATGCGTAGTAGTCGCCCCAGCAGCGCAGGTAGACGGCACCGTCCACGCGGTCCACGACGCTCAAGCCGACCTGCTCTTCGTAGAAGCGGACGGACGCCTCGACATCGGGACTGGTCACCGCGACGTACGAGAGGTGGGAGAGAAGCTTGATCATCTTCGAACGTTCCTTTCCGAAGGGGCGGTGTGGTGGTGCCCCGCTTCCCAGTCTGAGCAGACCGTTCATATCAGGGAAGCGGATTCTGACTATGCCGCAGATCATCAATGCTTATGCGGATGCACGGACGGCCAGATGCTCGCGCCGAGCCGCGCGTCGTGCGCGAAGTCGGCGACATCCGTGGGCCGCTCCCCCGCGATGACCGCGTCGATCGCGCGTCGCAGCGCGAGCCGATCGTGTGACTCCCATCGGGTGGGGAGGGTCACCGCGCCCGATCCGTCGTCACGGGTGACGCGTGCGGGCTGCGGGGTCGCGATCGCGACGTCCGTGCGCACGACGCCGAGAGCGGAGACCGCGATCCTGCCGCCGTCGGTGGCCAGCACGGTCGCGGTCAGCGTCGCCGCGTCGCCGCCCGCGTCCAACAGCGCCACGGCGCCATGCGCGGTGGTCGCCGCCGAGCGCAGCCGCACGGGTCCCGTCGACAGCACGCGCAGCCAGCCGATCGCGTCGCAGATCGCGCCGGCGATGGCCGTGGCCGAGGCCGTGCACTGTGCGGTGTGCAGCGGCGCGCCGCCGCCCGCACCGGCGGCATCCTCCGCGACATCCGCGCGCAGCCGGGCACGGTCGAGGATGATCGGGATGTCGCCGGCACGCGCAGTGAGCGCGTCCAGCTCGGCGGGTGCGACGGGGACGGGGCCGGTGACGACGACGGCGATGGCGCCCGATGCCTTCGCCGCATCGACGGCGGCAGCCCACCCGGGTGTACCGGGCACGACGACGACCGCGCCGTCGGGCCCCTGCGCGAGGCGTGCGCTCAGCGGCAGCTCCGCGACGGCCGGGCCGGCGGCGGCCGCGGCGTAGAACACCGGGACACCCGACATCTCGGGCACGACCCGGCTCACGACGTGGCTCCCTCGCGGATGGCCTGGGCGGCGGCATCGGCGATGTCTATCGCGTAGTGGGCATCGGCGTGGATCTCGTCGTACTCGACCGGCTCGACGTTCTCCCGGGCCGCGGCCAGGGCACGCCACTCCGCGACGTAGCCGTCCTCGGCGTCCTGCGGATACTCGGTCACGCGGCCACCGGGTGTGTGCACGCGCACCGCGGCGCTGCCGGCGTGCACGAAGGCGGGAGGGAAGTCCACCTCGAGCTCGTCGGCCGACGTGCCGATCGTCATCCGCCACCGCGCGTCGGCGCCGCCGGGAAGCATCACCGCCGCCAGCTGCACCAGCACGCCGCCTGCGGCCAACCCGATCGCATATCCGATCGGCGGCACCGCACGCGCGTACGCCACCTGTTCCAGGCGCGGTGCGAGGTCGCGCAGCGCGGGCAGGTCGTGGATGCCGAGACCGAGCACGAGCTCGCGCACGACCGTGGCGGCGGTTTCTGGATCGTCCCAGTCCGGGCGTGGCCGCGTCGTTGCCTGCCGGTTCGGAGCGGACTGGGTGACGACCTCGTGATAGCGGCCGTTGGGGGGCAGTGCGACCGTCACCGAGACCGTGCGCACGCGGCCGCCGTTCGCGACGAGGTGGTGCTTCGCGCGCGCCCATGCGGTGTCGAAGTGGTGGTTCGTCCCGACGACCAGGGCGGTCCCCGAGCGACGGCACGCATCGATGACGGCATCCGCGTCTTCATGGGTCATCGCCAGCGGCTTCTCGCAGAGGATCGCGCGTTTGCCCGCCGCAACGGCGGCGAGCACCTGCTCGGCGTGACGGGCAGGCGGGCTGCAGACGGCGACGATCTCCACGGACGGATCGGCGAGCAGATCGTCGATGCCCGTCGATGACCGGGCACCGCTGCGGGCGGCCAGCGCCGCCGCACGGCCACTGCCCGCGTCGGCGATGTGCACCACGGCGAAGCGATCGGCGAGCCGGGCCAGGGTGGGCAGGTGAAGCGCGCCGACCCCGGGTCCGGCCCCGATCACGCCGACTCCAGCAGTCATGCGCACCACTCTCCGTCGAGCTCTGTCCCGATACTTACGTCAGAAGCATACCTAAGTTTGCGCTTGAGCGATCTTTGGGCGTGCAAGATTGCCGGGTGCGGCCCGTGCGTTGTGTCAGAATCAACCCATGGCTACGGAGTCCACCCTGCGCTTCGGCGCCCAGACCGACGAGGTCACGAGTCTGCTGCGCATCGTCAACATGGTTCGTAACGGCGAGGCGACCACGCGGCCGGAGATCGGCCGCGTGACGGGGCTCGGCCGGGGCGTGGTGACCCAGCGCGTCGAACAGGCCATAGAGATGGGCTTTCTCGAAGACGGCGAGTTCGGCCCCTCATCGGGCGGACGGGCGCCGCGCACCCTGCACTTCCGCGCCGAGCAGGCGCGCATCATCGTGTGCGCCCTGGGCGCCCTGCACATCCGCGTCGGTCTGGCAGCGCTCGAAGGCGACATCATCGACGAGGCGCATCAGGACTGGGACATTGCCCGCGGGCCTGCGGAGACCCTGGACGCCGTCATGGCCCTCATCGACGAGCTGCTGGAGCGCAACCCCGACGCGCCGGTCTGGGCGGTCACGGTGGGCATTCCCGGCCCCGTCGACTTCGACAGCGGACGCCCCGTCGCACCGCCGATCATGCCGGGCTGGAACGGCTTCGACGTGCGGCGCCGCTTCGAGCAGCGCTTCGACGCGCCGGTCTGGGTGGACAACGACGTGAACCTCCTCGCGCTCAGCGAGCGAGCGCGTCGCAACGATGAGCACGTCGACCTCATCTACTGCAAGGTCGGGTCGGGCATCGGCGCAGGCCTGCTCTCGCAGGGCCGCATCCATCGCGGTGCGAACGGCGCCGCCGGAGACATCGGACACGTGCGCGTGCGCGACTCCGAGGCGCCGTGCCGATGCGGGAAGCTGGGATGCCTGGAGGCCGTCGCCGGGGGCTGGGCCCTCGTGCGCGAGGCCGAGCAGGCGATCGCCGAGGGCGCGACCGGGTACCTGGCCCGCGCCGCGGCCGCCGGAGAACGGCCGACACCCGAGCGCATCGCACGCGCCGCCGAGGACGGCGACGCCCTCGCCATCTCGCTCGTGCAGCGGTCGGCCCGGGTCGTCGGCGAGTCGATCGCGGCCCTCGTCAACATGTTCAATCCGGGCGTCATCGTCATCGGCGGCGCCGTCGCCGCCGCCGGAGAGCTGTTCCTCGCCGAGGTGCGCCAGCGCGTCTACGAGCTGTCGCTTCCGCTGGCCACGCGCGATCTGTCCATCGTCAATTCCGTCGATGACGAGCGCGAGCCGCTGCGCGGGGGCGCCGAGCTCGCTCGCGAGCAGCTGTTCGACGTGACGTTCCCGCGCTGGTTCGCCGACGGGCGCCCCAGCGTGACCGGCGTGCGCGCGGCCTCCTGACGGCCGCGCGCGGGTGCGCGCCGGCCGGTCACTACTTCTTACGGAATCAGACGTAAGTGGGTATGGTGTGATCTCACGCCACCACAAGGACCGCTATGAGCCTCACCATCCTGCGCGCCGACGCACTGAAGCCCCTGCCCGACGGGTTCGAGCTGCGCGTGTCGCTGCCATGGATCCGCGCGCTACCGCTGCGCAGCCTCCGGGATGTGTCGGTGCGGCTCGACGGCACCGCCGTCGACGAGCTGCAGGGGCCCGAGGCCGGCGACCGCTGGTGGCCCGCGCAGGACCGCGTCGTCCTGCGCGGTCGCACACCGATCGCGGCGGGAGCGCACGAGGTCGAGATCGACTTCGGTCTCGTCATCCCGTACCTGCAGATCGCACCCGACGGGCCGCTGCAGCTCCCCTTCCACGAGCAGCGCACGCTGCACGCCCACGCGCATGCCTCGGGCGGGGCCGGCGGCTCGGCCGCACGCTCGAGCGTCTCGGACGACATCGCATGACCACTCTGCCCACGGGCTGGACCCTGGCCGCATCCGCGTTCAACTGGACGCCCGACGTCGTGCGTGCCGAGCGCTCGACCCACGAGCTCGCCGCCGCCATCAGCGCGTCGGGTGTGGCCTCGACCATCGAGATAGAGCTCGGCCAGACGCTGCGCACGTATCCGGATCCGGATGCCGCAGAGCTCGATGCCCTGCGCACGACTCTGGCGGCGGCCGGCGGGAAGGTCTGCATCGTCGGCGTCTCGTTGGACGACTGGCGTCTTGCCGCGGACGGCACGACCCGCCGCCGCTCGGATGACGAGCGGCTGGCCTTTCTCGCGCCGCAGCTGCGCGCCGCCCACGAGCTCGGTGCCGGCGGGGTACGGCTGCCGCTCGGTCAGGCCGGAGGCGCTCTGCTCGCGCGCACGCTGCCGCTGCTGGACGAGCTCGGTCTCGTCCTGTACGAGGAGGCGCAGGGTCGCCAGAGTCCGCACAGCCCCGCGCACGCGGAGGCCTACGAGGCGATCACCCGGTTCGACGACCCGCATCTGCGTCTGCTCATCGACCTCAGCATGCTGATGCCCGCGCTGCCCACCAGCTACCTCACCGTGCTCGAGGCCGGCGGCGTGGATGCCGAGCTGCTCCGCCTGCTGCGGACCGCATGGCACGAGCCGGCGACACAGGATGCCGTGTTCGCGGCGCTGCGCGCGGGAGCAGTGCCTCCCGCCGTGCACACGTTGTTCATGGACCTCGTCGTGCGCTTCGGTCGTTCGGATGCCGCACAGCTGCGCGACGTCCTGCCCCTGATCGGCGCCTTCCACCTGAAGTTCTGGGACCTCGACGATACCGACGGGCGGGTGTCGCAGCCGATCCGCGACCTCGGTGCCCTGCTGCACGGCAGCGGCTTCACCGGCACGCTGTGCAGCGAGTGGGGCGGGCACGAGTGGCTCGATGCCGATGCGACCGAGATGACCCGAGCCCACCTCGCCCTGGCCTCCCGTGCCCTCGCCGAGGGCGCCGGCAGCTGACCGGGCCGATGGGACGTCGTTTCGACTCGCTGCGCTCGCTCAACGACCGGAGTCGGGCGCTACGCTCGCTCAACGACCGGTCGAGAAGGCGGCGTCGAAGGCGGCGGCGGGCGGGGTGATGGCGTTCAGCTTGCGCACGAACCCGAGCGCCTCGGGCGCACCGTGCAGGCGATCCATGCCGGCATCCTCCCATTCGACGCTGGTGGGTCCGGTGTAGCCGATAGCGTTCAGGGCACGGAAGATCGGCTCCCAGGGCACCTCGCCGTGGCCGGTCGACACGAACGTCCACCCGCGTCGCGGGTCGGCCCAGGGCAGATGCGATCCGAGCACGCCGTTGCGGCCGTCGAGGTGGGTGACCGACTCCTTCACGTGCACGTGGAAGACGTGCTGCGCGTAGTCGAGGATGAACGCCACCGGGTCCAGCTGCTGCCACATGAAGTGCGAGGGGTCGAAGTTGAACCCGAACGACGAGCGATGCCCGATCGCATCGAGCGCGGCCTTCGCGGTCCAGTAGTCGTAGGCGATCTCGGACGGATGCGGCTCGAGGGCGAAGCGCACGCCCTCCTGCTCGAACACGTCGAGGATCGGGTTCCACCGGTCGGCGAAGTCACGGTATCCGTCGGCGATCATCTCGTCGGATGCCGGTGGGAACATCGCCACGTACTTCCAGATCGACGATCCGGTGAACCCGGTGACGGTGCTCACGCCGAGCCGGGCGGCCAGCCGCGCGGTGTTCTTCAGTTCCTCCGCCGCGCGCTGCCGCACGCCCTCGGGATCGCCGTCGCCCCATACCGAGTCGGGCAGGATGTCGCGGTGCCGTTGGTCGATCGGATCGTCGCACACGGCCTGGCCCTTCAGATGGTTGGAGATCGTCCACACCTTCAGGCCGTTGCGCTCGAGCACATCGAGCTTGCCCTGGACATACGCATCGTCGTCCCAACGGCTCGGGTCGAGGTGGTCGCCCCAGCACGCGATCTCGAGGCCGTCGTAGCCCCATTGCCCCGCGAGCCGGCACACCTCCTCGAACGGGAGATCGGCCCACTGGCCGGTGAACAGCGTGATCGGGCGTGTCATGTCATGCTCCTTATTCCTTGTCGTTCGGTCGTTGAGCCAGGAGCGAAGCGACGAGACGCGGTGAGCGGCAGGGCGTTTCGTCTCGCTAGGCTCGCTCAAAGACCAGGTCCTCGACGCCGACGCGCACCCACGCGGAGTCCTTCGCCGCGCTCTGTTCGACGGCCGCCAGCACCCGCTGCACCGAGAGCCCTTCGGCGAAGGTGGGGTGCGGGTCGACGTCGTCGTGGATCGCCCGCACGAGGTCGACCGCCTGATGCACGAAACCGTGCTCGTAGCCGAGCATGTGCCCGGTCGGCCACCAGGCCGCCACATACGGATGCTGCGCCTCGGTCACCAGGATCTTCGTGAACCCCTGCCGGTCCCCCGGCGCCGTGCGGTCGTAGAACTGCAGGCTGTTGAGGTCTTCCAGATCGAACGCGAGTGCGCCCTTGTCGCCGGACACCTCGATCGTCAGCGAGTTCTTACGGCCGGTCGCGAACCGGGTCGCCTCGAACGAGACCAGGGCACCCCCGGAGAGCCGCCCCGTGAAGATCGCTGCGTCGTCGACGGTGACCTCGCCATAGCCCTCCGCGGCCACGCCCGACAGCCCGGAGCCCGATCCCAGCAGCGGCCGCCGCTTCACGATCGTCTCGACCGTGCCCGAGACGGCCTCGATCCGCTGACCGGTCACGAACTGGGTCATGTCGATGATGTGCGCACCGATGTCGCCCAGCGCCCCCGAGCCGGCATGCTCCTTCTGCAGCCGCCATGCCAGCGGTGCCTGCGGGTCGACGAGCCAGTCCTGCCGGTATGCCGCCCGCACCTGCTGCACGGTGCCCACCGCCCCCTGTGCGATGAGGTCGCGCAGGAACGTGACCGCGGGCACCCGCCGGTAGGTGAATCCGACCATGGCCTTCGCGCCGCGCTCGGCGGCCCGCGTCGCGGCAGCGAGCATCGCCTCGGCCTCGGCCACCGTGTTGGCCAGCGGCTTCTCGCACAGCACGTGCTTGCCCGCCTCCAGCGCGGCGATCGCGATCTCGGCGTGCGAGTCACCCGGCGTGACGACATCCACGATGTCGATGTCGTCACGCGCGATCACCTTCCGCCAGTCGGTCTCCGATGCGCCCCAACCCCAGTGTGCGGCCGCCTGCGCCACGGCATCCGCGTTGCGCCCGACCAGCACGGCCATCTCGACGTCCTCGGCCAGGTCGAACACCGCCGGAGCCTGCCGCCACCCCACCGAATGCGCGGCGCCCATGAAGCCGTAGCCGATCATGGCCACGCGCAGGGGGCGTTTCGACTCGCTTCGCTCGCGAGGCGACCGGGACGCGTCTCGACCCGGCTGCGCCTGTCTCGACTCGCTCGGCTCACGGGGCGAGCGCAGGGAGCTCATGCCAGCACCAGCTCTCGCTCGACAGGCACGCGGTTAGTGACATAGCGCCCGGGGCCCCCGTCCACGCCCGGCATGATCTGCATGTAGAGCAGCCGCATCGTCAGCACGACCTCGACCCTCAGCCGCGCTCCCGGAGCCGGCATGTGCTCGAGCGGGATGACGACATCCGGACGGTCGGCGACGAACCACAGCGTCTCCCACTGCTCGGGCAGTTCGTCGATGCGGTAGCTACGGCCTGCCAGCACGAAGCGCAGCGCGTCTTTTGGCACGTTCACGCCATCGACGGATGCCGCGACGTCGTCGACGGCCGACAGCCACAGGCTGCGGTACCAGGGGATCTGCACCGATACCGCGATGCCGCTGCCGTCGGGCAGCCGACGGACGTCCTTCTCGGAGAACAGGGAGTTGTGCGTGGCCACGATGGTTCCTTGCTGTCAGGCCGGGGCGGTGGCGTGGGCGGCGGCGTCCTCGATCGCGCCGCGCATGAGCGCATGCTGCTTCTTGACGAGGTCGATGGGGTCGGCCTCACCGAGGTCGGAGAAGGCGTGGCCCTCCCACTCGCTGGACAGGTAGCCGCGGTAGCCGCCGGCCACGAACTGCCGCACGATCCGCGGGATGTCCATCGCCGGCTCCTGGCCGTCGGCGCCGATGTCGTAGAACTTCGCGTGCACGTGGAAGATCTGCGGCATGATGTCCAGCCACTCCTCGGGCGGCACGAGCCCGTGCATGTTGAACGCGAGACGTGTGAACGGGCCGAACCGCAACGGGTCGACGCCTTCGCCGGTCAGGTAGTCCTCGAACTTCTGGTTGCGCACGTGCATCGGGGCCGGCTCGTGCCAGATCTCGTCCATCACCGCGAAGTGCCTCTGGTCCAGTCCCATCTTCGCGAGCTGGTGCAGCAGCGTCGGCGACAGGCTGTGCATGGTCGACGAGAAGTCGGCGGTGAAGCCCAGCCGGTCGCTGCCGAGCTCGTCGTACATCTCCCGGATGGCGAGCACGGCTGGATCGTTCGGGCCGGACGGCGCATGGATCTCGTAGCCCAGCCGCTGGTCGTACTGCTCCGCCAACGGCAGCAGGCTGCGCAGCAGCTCACGGCCTGCCGAACGGATCACCACGCGGCGGAATCCCAGCGCGTGCGCGGTCTTCAGCTGCCGGGCGAGGAACTCGTGCTCCTCGCCGGGCGTCATGTCGCGCTCCTTGCGACGCCCCATGTCGAGGTTCGTGCCCACTGCGCTCGGCTCCAGGCCGTATTTGTCCAGCGAGTCGAACCACACCTTCACGAACGCGCGGTCGACGTCGGGATAGGTGCGCAGCAGCTGTGCGATGTTGAACTCGACGCCCGGCCCGATGCCGTTCTCGGCGACCGCCGCGATGAGCGTCTCCGGCGTGTACAGACCCGCGGCGAACTCGCTGGTCATCGAGTAGAGCGTGGTGCCCAGCTGGATGCCGGTGCCCGCGATGCCGTCGCTCATGCGTGTGCCCCCCTCGTCGTCGGCCGTGTCGACCCGCGTCGCTCGCCCAGCCACTCGGCCAGCTGCACGCGGGCGGCGGCGGCATCGGTCACCATCTGCGATCCGGCATCGTGCGCGGCCGACCGCTGCACGGCCTGCTCACCGGCGACGATCTCGAACGGCGACTGCCAGTGGTTCCAGTGCCAGCCCTCGTACTCACTGGAGATCGCACCGTCGTAGCCGTTCTCGACGAGCAGGCGGATGAGATCGCGCACGGGGACCGAGGGCTCCTCGCCGGTGTCGTCGATGCCGAAGAACTTGCCGTGCACGTGCCGGATCCACGGCATGATCTCCAGCCAGTCGTTCACGCGCGCCGGGCCGAACAGACCCGTGCCGTTGATCCCGAAGTCGACCCCGAGGTCGGGCCTTCCGTTCTCGGCGCCCAGCGCGATGAAGCGCCCGAACCTCTGGCCGTGGTCGGCCTGGTCGGCCGGGGGCCCGGCCTGGAAGAACTCGTCCCACAGCGCGACGACCTTTGCCAGCAGCTCGTCCGACGCCCCGCGGCGGCGGTAGGCCTCGATCAGCGAGGGGGCGAAGCCGGTGGTGGTCGCCCCCCAGTCCGCGGTGAAGCCGAGGAACGGCGAGCCGACCTTCTCGTAACGGTCGCGCAGCGCGAGGATGCGCGGGTGCGACGCATACTGGTCGGCGTGCACCTCGAGCGCCAGCGTCACGCCGTGCTTCTCGGCGACCGGCGCGAGCCGCTCCATGGAGTCGGGCTCGATCGAGATCTGCACGCGCGCGATCGGGAATCCGAGCTTCGCGGCCGCCTCGATCTGACGGCGCATGTACTCGATGAGCTCGTCCTGGTTCAGCAGCCGATCGCGATGGATGCCGATGTCGGCGTTGATCGCGAGCGAGGTCTGCACGAGCCCGACCTCATCGACGAGATCGCGGAACCGTCCCGCGAACGCGTCGTCGATCTCCGGGAACCCGCGGAAGCTGGAGAATCCGATGATCTCCAGTCCGGGTCCGTACCCGTCGTCGGCGACCTTGCGGACCAGCTGCTCGAGATCGTACTGGCGCCCGTGGAAGGCGCGCGTGAAGCTGTACAGCGTCACGCCCTGGATCGGGGCCCCGAGGCTCATGCCGCCACCTCCTTCGTCGTCGCTGGCATCGTCTTCGTGTCGTGCTCCTCGATGCGCAGCACCTGGCCCCCGTCGATGATGATGTACGGGATGTAGAGCTTGAGCTCGACGTCGACGCGATGCTCGTCGGAGCCTGTTGCGAGTGGGATGTCGCCGGAGACGATCGCCGAGTCGAGCGGGAACCACCACTGGTCGGTGTCGTCGACGAGGTCGGCGAGGCGGAAGGTGCGCCCGTTCATGGTCCAGCGCAGGGACTCGACGGGTGCCTGCACGCCGTCGACGGCGAACGAGACCTCTGAGATGCACGAGCCGGGCAGTGCCCGGTACCAGGGGATGCGCACCTCGACGGCGCTGCGCACGCCGTCGGTCGTGAGCGTGTCCTGCTCGATGATGCGATCGGGTATCACCGCGACCTCCTTGAGACGACTACTTTGTCCTTGTTCCTACAGTGTAATGTCTAATTTAGACATAAGCAAGCGTGTTTCCTGACCGCCGCGTTTCGACTCGTCGCTACGCTCCTCGCTCAACGCCCGGGAGGAGAGAGCCGGTCGTTGAGCGAGCGCAGCGAGCCGAAACGCCCCGGCCGTCCTGCTCACCGCCCCAGCTCCCGCGCGATGCGTCGAGCCCCGCGAACGGCCAGCGCTACTGACGTGAGGGTGGGATTGCAGGCAGTGGCGGTGGGGATCACACCGTTGCCGGCCACGAAGACACCCGGTGCCGACCACACCTCGCTGTCCGGTCCGCACACGCTGCGCCCGTCGTCGGCCTCTCCCATCCGCACGCTGCCCTGGTAGTGCAGCGAGGCGCCCAGGGGCATCGTGAAGGGATGGTCGTCGATGGGCTCGCCGACGGCCCGGCCGAGCCGCACGATCTCCGTCCGCGCACGATCGAGCACCTCGTGGTCGCGCTCGGTGAGCCGGTAGTGGATGCGCATGGCCGGCATGCCGTAGGCGTCGACCTCGTCGGCCGAGAACTCCACGCGGTCGTCCCACTGCAGGTCCTTGGCGGTGAACAGTCCGAGCCCCACGATCGACCCGGGCTCGGCCGGGTCGTCGTCGGCGAGTGGCACCGGCGAGGCATCCAGCTGCATGATCTGGCCGTGGAACGGCACGTCATCCGTGTACGGGACCCAGCTGACACCGCTCTGCTCGCTGAGCGCACCGCCGACCACGTCGTGCTCGTCGGACTGCCCAGCCGGCGCCGTCGGCGCTGCGCGCACCGTGTCGCGGATGCGTGAGGCGAACACCACCTGCGACTGGTCGTTGAGCATGCGCCCGAGCGCCGCGGGACGGATGCCGGAGGCCCACAGCACCTGGGGGGTGCGCAGCGCGTCGGCGGCCACCACGACGAACCGGGCTCCCACCTGGTGCACCTTGCCACTGCGCAGATCGCGCACCTCCACGCCGGTCGCGCGGCCACCCTCGGTCAGCACCCGCGTGACCAGCGACTCGTCGTGCAGCTGGAAGCGCGGGTTGTCCCGGGTCACGTCGCCGAAGACCACGTCCGACCCCGACCAGACCAGCCGCCCGTCGGCACGCCGGTGCACGGCCAGCGGCATGCGCTGCACGCGGCGGCCGGCGGCGCGCGAGTCGTCGACGGCCGCTGCCAGGCGCGCGCGGACGAGCTCGGTGTAGGGCGCACCGTCGAACGCGTCGGTGGTGACCCCGAGCAGGCGATCGCCCTCGTCGAGCAGCTCGTCGAGGTCGGGAAGGAACCCGATGCGCTCGCTGTCGCCCGGGCGCGGGCACGCGCCGGTCCAGTGCGCGCCCATCCCCCCGACGTTGCTGGAGAACGCGGCGACGGGCAGGCCGTCCTCCCCCGGCTCCTGGAACCCGGCGGCCAGCAGATACGTGCCCGGACGCGCCATCCGGTCGCCGGACTTCACCGCCCCCGGCGAGCTCACAGTCGCCGCTCCTGCCGCCGGGCCCTCGGAGCGCTGCTGGGCTCGGGCCCGGACCGCGGCATCCGGGATGTTCTTGACGTGCGAGCCGGGCGGATCCGACACGGTCGGGCCGACCTCGAACGTCGCGATGGTCGCCTGCGGTGCCTGCTCGCTGAGGATGCGGGCGTATGTCGCGCCGGTCGGTCCGCTGCCGACGATCGCGACGTCGACGCGGGTGGGATAGCGGCTCATGCGCGGGCCGCCCGCTCGCGGATGAGGGCGGTGGATGCCACGGACTCCTGCGTCGGGTAGTACTCCAGGCCGATCGGCCCGTCGTATCCCGAGGCGCGCAGGACGCCCAGGCGCTGCGCCCAGTCCAGCCCGCCCGAGCCCGGCTCGCCACGGCCCGGGGCATCGGCCAGCTGCACGTAGGCGACCAGCCCCGCGGCGTTCGCGAGCTCGGCGGCCATGTCCTCGCCCTCGACCGCCGAGTGGTAGATGTCGTAGAGCACGCCGAAGAACGGGGAGTCCACGCCGCGCGCGACGTATACGGCCTCGGCCGTGCGGTCCAGCAGCGACCCGGGATGATCGACGCGGATGTTGACCGGCTCGAGCGTGAGGGTGATGCCGGAGCCGTCGATCTGTGCGATCGCCTTGCGATAGATCTCGATCAGCTTGTCGAGCTGGGTCTGTCGCTTCCAGCCACCGAAGCCCGTGCCGCTGCCCACGACGATGCGCGGGCAGCCGAGGTCCTGGGCGATCGCGACGCCCTCGTCGAGCTTGCGGAAGAACTCGGAGTGATCCCACGGCGGGATCATGAACTGGGTGCGCGGCTCGGACAGCTGTGCGGTCAGAACGGTGCCGGTCTCGTCGAGTGCGGCCTTCAGCGCCGGGAGGTCCTTCGGCGACGCCGGGGCGTCGACCCCGGTGGGGCCCCACATCTCGACGGCCGTGAAACCCGCCGCGGCGGCGGCGCGCACACGGTCGTGGTAGTCGCCGGCCTCGGTGAACAGCAGTTCGATGTTGGGTGCGAGCTGGTACACGGTGTCTCCTCTTCAGAACATCGGATGGTCGTGGACGGCATGCGCGGGAACCTGCTGCAGCACGTCCCAGTGCTCGACGATCCGGCCGTCCTCGAATCGGTAGATGTCCGCGACCGCGGCGTCGGGCGCACCGGGTCGGGAAGCCTTCACGTGCACCATCGCGAGGTCGCCGTCGACGATGATCCGCTGGATCTGGAAGCTGGCGTCGGGCGAGCCGTCGAACTTCGGCGTCAGCGCGGCGATCGCGGCGGCCGGGCCGTCGGCGATCGTCGGATTGTGCTGCCGGTAGCCGTCTGCGACCAGGAATGCGAAGGCCTCCGCGACGCGCTTGCGCGTGTAGAACAGCTCACAGAACCGCTCGAACGCGGCGCGGTCTCCCGCCATGTCAGTACTCCCCCAGGTCTCGGGCCGCGATCACGGGAACGGCGCCGGCGCCCGCCGCGCATACGAGTCCGGCGACCGACTCCGGCGCCGGATAGGGCACGAAATGGGTGAGGAGGATCTGCCTCACGTGCGCGGACGCCGCGACGCTCCCGATCTCCTCCGGCGTCAGGTGGTTGTTGCGCATGTTGTACTCGACCCGGTCGACGATCGCGGGAGCGGCCGCGAACCGCGTGCGCAGATCCTCGGTGATGCGCGGCACGTCCACGACCTCGGAGACGAGGAGATTGGCGTCCTGCGCCAACGGGACGAGGGCCGGCGTCATGCCGGTGTCACCTGTGTAGGCGATGACACGGTCAGGGGTCGTGACCCGCAGGCCGATCGCGTGCGGCCGTGCCGCCCCGGGCGACGGCGAGCGGAAGTGCGCGACCTCGATCGCCTCGACCAGGATCGCCTCGTCGCGATACAGCTCCACGAGCCGGTGGTCGGCCGGGCGTTCCGCCTCGTGCACCGTGACACGCTCCACAATGCCCGGCTTGTCCGGCGCCTCGGTCAGCTCGGTGTGGCGATACGCGTCAGCCAGCCCCGCGACGAGATGGCCGGTGCCGTGCGGGCCGCCCACCACGAGCCGGCGGTCGCCGGGACCGAGCCAATGGGTCAGCAGCACGATCCCGAGATCGGCGAGGTGATCAGGATGATGGTGGGTCAGGAACACGCCGCGCAGCCGTGCCGGGTCGATCCCCGCCTCGGCGAGCCGGCGCAGCACGCCATTGCCCACGTCGCACAGGGAGACATCCTCATCGACGACGCGCGCGTTGGAGATCTGGAACGCCTCCGTACGTTGGAAGGGGCCGCCGCAGGTGCCGAGCGTGATCCACCTGGTCTGCGTCATGATCCGGCCTCGACGGCTCGGACGGCGAGCGTCACCGGGCCCAGCAGACCGGTGGGATCCTGCTGCGCGAACGCGGAGAAGAAGTCGGGCTGCGCCTTGGCCAGCGTGTTCGTCACCTCGCTCTCAAGCGTGTTCTGGGCGGCCAGCAGCCCTGACGGGATCTCGAACGTGTACGGCGGGGCGATGCGCGTGCCGAGGTCGACGTCGCCCAGTCGCACGCGGGCGATCTCGAAGACGGCGCCGAGGTCGAGCAGGTGCGGCCGGCCGGGCTGTTCGACCGTGAGGGATGCCGTGTACCGGGCGGTGCCGCTGAAGGTCGGCAGCAGGTCGGGGTCGCTCAGCGGCCGCAGCGCGTCCAGGCTGCGCCAGGGAGCGAACCGCGGATACTCCGCAGCGGTGGCCAGCGCCACATCCCAGGATGCCGAGACGGGAACCGGTTCGCCCAGGCGGGCGGGCCGGGCGACGTTCAAGCCCGCCCACGCAGCGGGGTCACCGACCACGAGCACCGTCGCCTCTCCGGGCACGAGCCGCAGGTCGATCGCGACCCCACTGCCTGTCGCTGTGCCCGGCAGTGCGGCCAGGCTCCCGGTGAACGCGTCGAAGGCCACGACCTGGCCGCTGCGCGGGATGGTCAGCGTGGTGTGCACCGGTGCGCAGACCGACTCGTTGACGAGCATCACCACGTCGGCCTCGCCGTGGTCTATCCGCAGGGCGCGCAGCGTCGGCGAGGAGTCGGCGACGCGTGGGGCGCGGGTGGTCAGCGCCCCGGCGACGCCCGCCAGCCGCTGCTGCGGGACCGGGTGGAACCGCACGCGCAGCACGTCGGGGTCGGGCCCTTCGACCTCGGGCACCTCGTCGACGAACACGACGGGCACACCGCCGTCGGAAAGGCGCAGCAGCTCGGTCGCCGCGGTGGCGGGCAGGAACGCGCTGCCCGGCACGACGAGCACGTCGTAGGACTCGCCGCCCAGCGACAGCATGACGCCGGAGACCGACGCCTCACCCAGCGCGTCGGCGGGCACGATGTCGGCGTCGAGCTGCGCCTCCATCAGCAGCCGCAGCGGCCGCTCGACCGGCTGCGCGCGCCCGAGCCACTCGGCATCCGCATGGTAGAGCACCGCGACCGGCGCGATGTGCGTCCCGCCCTGCAGCAGGTGGCTGAGCCGATCGGTGTAGCCGCTGAGCAGTCGGTGATGCGGATACTGCGGGTTCTGACCTCGCGCGTAGAAGTGCGGCGGGCAGTCGAGATCGGGGAACGGCGCGGGCGAGAACGCGTGCGGCACGACGTGCGTGACGCCACGCACCAGCAGGTGGTTGGTCAGCCAGGTGAACAGCCGCAGCCCGGCGTACCAGCCGTACGCACCGATGGTCTCGCACATCGAGCGACCGTGCTTGCGCGGGTCGAGGTGCGCGGCGGACGATGCCAGCTTCGCCAGGCCGAAATGGAAGAACTCGCCGTCGGAGTGCCCGACCATGTTGGCGAACGGTCCGCGGGCGAACCCCGGCACGACCTGCGCGCCGATGATGTCGATGCCCGCCATGTCCTGGCCGGCCATCGCACGGAAGTAGTGCGCGGCTCCCGGGCCGAGGCGCGCATGCGCGCCGTTATCCTCGATGACGTGCCCGATGTACTCCACGCCGTGCGCGCGGCACCAGTCGCCGAGGCGCTGCGAGAAGCTCTCCGAGTACAGTCGCGAGACGACGTCCATGAAGGCGTAGCGCACGCGGCGCTCGGTGCCGCCGGCGGGATTCCACAGCAGCGGCAG
>ERZ778017.1419-NODE-1419-length-23783-cov-46.779332_pt1 | contig 23783 bp, 28 predicted proteins | sample MGYA00375747_ERZ778017 | MGnify/ENA primary metagenome ERZ778017 (study PRJEB29350, sample SAMN05509838) | bioreactor metagenome | biome: bioreactor; material: wastewater | place: South Africa: University of Cape Town | collected 2014-03-17 ...
AGAGCTCGTGGGACTGGCGTGCGTGGTTTGCTGAGCAGACGGATGTGGTGGAGTAGGGTCGGCGGGGACGCTGGCGACCCCCAAAACTAACCGCTGAATACGACCAAGAACGGCGCCAGGGGACGCGTGAACTACAAGCCGTTCATTGGACAGAGGTGCTCACCCCGCCCCTACGCCAACGAGCGGGTCACCCGCGTTGATAGCCATGCTGCTGACCGAGAAGAGAACCGTCCCAGCGACCGGGCTAGCGGGAGCCTGAACCTGTACCCCCAACAAGTCGGTGATCACCCCGATCTGCTGCCCTTCGGTCACCTTGTCGCCCGCACGCACGGCCGGGTACCAGCACCCTGTTGCGTCTGCGCGAGACCAGGCCAACTGCCGAACTACCGTCGAGGGGACACTCGTTTCTGGAGCGCTTTCGATCATTCCGAGGTGGCGCATGCCTCGTAGCGTCGAATCTACGAGCTTGGCGACTACCTCTTCTGGCCATAGGCCCTGACCGCCCGCCTCGGCTAGAACAGCCGTTACGCCGCGGCCGTGAGCTGCCGCCGTCGTGGTGCCAACTCCGGCGGTCGCAATTGTGAAGTCGAGGCCGAACGCCTGAGCTAACGCACTCGCCTTCTCATCGCCCTCCTGGTGCACTATGAACGGCACGAGGGCCTCAACCAAGTCGCCGCCGTGTAAGTCGACATACGCATCGGCCGCAGAGAACAACTGGGTCACTACCCAATGCGCCAATCGTTCGCTGGCGCTGCCTGCAACATTGCCTGGGAACACGCGGTTGAGGTTCTTGCCGTCGAGCGGGTTGATGTAGATGCTGCGTGCGTAATAGGCCGCCGTGTTCACAATCGGCACTACGACCAGCGTGCCGCTCAGGCCGTCGGTTGGTGTTCGGCTCAAGCGCTGGGCGGCCGCAATCGAAGCGTATTCGGCGCCGTGAATGCCGGCCGTAACAACGAGAGTCGGCCCAGGGAGGGCCCCGCGAACGATGGTGCAAGGCACCGCCGGCGCCTCACCCGGGAGAACGTCAAGGGGGCCACTCCACCTCTCGTTCGGCCCAACATCCGGAAGCGAGGCCCTCACGGTCAGCCCTGGTCCAGGGGACGGATGAGAACCTCATTTATGCTCACTCGGCGCGGCTGAGTGACCACGAAACGAATGGCGTTCGCGATGTCCTCGCTTTCGAGAGCTTCCATCTTGGCGATGTTGCCTTCGTAGAGTGTGCGGGTTGGCTCATGCGGGATGTGCTCAGTGAGTTCGGTCCTTACGACGCCCGGCTCGATGAGGGTGACCTTGATTCCATCAGTGTTGACCTCTCGACGAAGCGCCTCACTGAAGCCGTTAAGGCCCCACTTAGTGGCGTTGTACCCACCCTGGTTCGGTCCCGCGAAGCGTCCGGATACGCTTGAGACGTTCACTATGTGCCCGCTCTTCTGTGCGCGCATCGGGGTGAGTGCAGCACGGCTCGTTATCATGGCGCCTAACAGGTTCACGCGGATCATGGCGTCCCAGTCGTCCGGATCGGACTTGTCGATCGGCGACAAGTACATCACGCCAGCGTTGTTTATCAAGATGTCGAGGCGGCCTTGCTCACGCACTGCGTCGTCGATGCACTGCTGCGCACCCTCCTTGGTGGCAAGGTCGGCGACGACCACCTGCACTTTGGTGCCAAGCGCAGTCAGCTCGGCAGCGAGACTCTCGAGGCGCTCACGGCGGCGGGCGACCAACACGATAGTTGCCCCCTCCTGGGCGAGTGCGCGTGCTGTTGCCTCGCCAATCCCACTCGATGCCCCCGTTACTATTGCCACTTGACCCGTCAATGCTGGCACGTCGTTACTCCTCACTGCGGCTCGGTGAGCGAGCCTGCACGATGAACTGCTCAAGTTCAGACTTGTAAGTCGCCGGAATGACCACGATTCCGCTGCCGTCTGCAACCACGATGTCGCCGGAGACGACGGCTACGCCGTCGATGTGCACTTGCGCGCCAACTACTCCGCTACCATCTGCCACGCTTCTGTTCGGAACGGCGCCTCGCGCGCGCACCGTCAGGCCAAGCTGACGGATCTGCGGCACGTCTCGCACGAGGCCGTCCACGACCACGCCCGCGGCGCCGCGTTCGGTTGCGATGTTCGCGAGGTTGCCGCCAAAGACAGCGCCGGGAGCGGAGGTGGCGTTGACGATGAGCACCTCGCCCTTCGCGAGTTGGCTGGCAGTTGCCTTAACGCTGGGAACGTCACCCTGGCCCGCATCGACCGTGCGCGCGACACCCACGAAGGCCTCGGTACCGAGTTGGATTGGCCACTGTGAAACGAGTGCCTTGCCAACTCCGTGATCGCTTAGCTCGCAGGTCAGGTCGCCTGTGCCGAGGAGCAGGTTAAGTTCGTGCAGCGCCTGGCGGCTCATATGGCGTATAGCTCCCGGTACTTGCGGGCGAGGTAATCAAGGTACGGCGCCGCGGTGAGGGACTGACCCGTTGCCCGGACCAGCAACTCGTCCGGGCTATAGCGCCGGCCGTGCTGGTAGACGTTCTCCTGCAGCCACGTGCGCAGCGGTGCAACGTCGCCCCTTTCCAGCGCTGGAGCCACGTTGGGGTCCTGGCGCTTAGCGGCTTCCAGCCACTGCACGCTCATTACATTGCCGATGGTGTAAGTACTGAACGCACCGATGAGCCCGGTCGACCAGTGGATATCCTGCAAGCAACCGTCCGCGTTACTCGGGACTTCCAACCCCAAGTACTCACGCGTCTTCTCGTTCCACGCCTCTGGGATGTCTGTAACAGCCAAAGAGCCATCCATTAGTGCCATCTCGAGCTCGACACGCAGCATGATGTGAAGGTTGTAGGTCAGCTCGTCAGCCTCTACGCGTATGAATCCGGGGCGCACAGCATTAACGGCCCGCACGAACTTATCGACGCCAATACCTTCCAACTGGGCCGGATAGATCGCCTGGAGCGCCGAGTAGTGGGCGCGCCAGAAGCTGGCGTCACGGCCAACCAGGTTCTCCCACAAACGTGATTGGCTCTCGTGCGTTCCGTAACTCGTTCCAGCCACCGCGTACAGTCCAACTAGATCAGTGGTGAAGACGGTACGCGCGTAATCGGGCTTCACACCTTGCTCGTAGAGCGCGTGGCCCGCCTCGTGCAGCGCCCCAAAGAGGCTCATGGGCATCCAGTTTGGGTTGAAGCGCGTCGTGATCCTTACGTCATCGCGGGTGAAGGAGATCTCGAAGGGGTGAACCGAACGATCGATTCTGCCACGTTCCAAGTCGTACCCCACCAACGAGGCGAACTGCTCCGCAGCCTTCAACTGCGACGTAATAGGGTAGTCGCGTTGACTGAGGAAGCTAGTGTCTGGCTCAGCGCCGCGCTCTTTCACTGCGGCAAGCAGCGGCAAGATACCGCCGCGCAACTCCTCGAACAGTGTTGCTAGCCGCGCCGAAGTCATTCCAGGTTCGTAGGATCCAACGAGTGCATCGTACGGGTGCTCATCAAAGCCGATGGCCGCTGCAAGCTCGCGGTTCAGGCCCACCATTCGCTCTAGATCCGGTGCGAACGAACCGAAATCGTTGTTCCGCCGGGCAGCTTGCCAAGTCTCGCCGGCCCGGGCCTTCAGTTCGGCGATGTCGCTAAGCAAGCGCGCCGGGATGCGCCTGAGTACGTCCGTGCCCTCGCGAATCTGGGCCAACTCCGCAGCGACTTCCCCCACTGCTCCCTCCTCTGCCCTCGCCAGACGCTCCGCGAACTCATCCGAGGTCAGCTGGTGACGCACGATCCGAGTAAGCGTGGCGAGCATCTTGCCCCGCGCCTCCGCGCCCGCCTTGGGCATTTGCGTGCGCGCGTCCCAAGTGAGGAGGTTGACGGAGCAGAGCAGGTCGTTCGCTTCGGCGATCGTTGACCGTACGAGGGCAAGCGGCGAATTGGCGTTAGTCATCGTGCCTCCAGGCTGCCGAGCCGCCACCAGAGACGGGCCCAGGCTTCGAGCCCCGCGCGGAAGCGCTCGGGGCGGTAGAACTCGTTGGGAGCGTGGATGTCTTCATCGGCCGTGCTGAACGAGAAGAAGATGGTATCGGCGCCAAGCTCCTCAAGAAACGTCGAGCAGATCGGGATGCTGCCGCCCATGCCGACGACATCGACGGAGGTCTTGAAGATCTCCTGCAGGACCTCGGCGGCGGCAGTCAAGGCCGGGTGGTCAGGGGCAACGCCGTACGCCTCCGCAGAGTGATCGCCATGGCGAACCTCAAGCGACGCTTGCGGGGGGAGGTTCCGCTCGAGGTGAGCAATGACCTTCGCGGCAACGGTGGCAGGATCCTGGCCGGGCACGAGTCGGCACGTGATCTTCGCGTGGGCCTCGCTTGGGATGACCGTCTTGCTGCCGGGCCCCTGATAGCCGCCCCAAAGGCCGTTCACTTCTAGAGTGGGCCGGTACCATTGGCGGGCCAGAGTTCCGAAACCGGGCTCGCCAAAGGTAACGGCACCGACCGCTGCTTCGTAGGCGGCATCATCGAATCCGAGGGCCTCAGTTGCCTCCAGTAATTCCTGGCTCGGCCCCACAATGCCTTCATAGAAGCCTGCAACGGCCACTCTGCCTTCGTCGTGCAGGCTCGCGATAAGCTCGGCCATCACGTGCAGCGGGTTGACCACGCCGCCGCCATGGCGCCCGGAGTGCAAGTCCTTCTTCGCGCCCCGGACCGTGATCTCGAGCCCGGCCAAACCTCGCGCGCTGATCGTCAGGCATGGGCGTTCAGCACGCCACATTCCACCATCGGCCGAAAGTACGACGTCGCAAGCCAACGCCGCGCGTCGCTGCGCCACCAACGTCGACAAGTTCGGACTCCCGACCTCCTCCTCGGCCTCGAACAAGAAGCGCAAGTTCAGGGGCGGCTCTTCGCCCGCCTCCGCGTAAGCCTGGGCGACCAAGATCGGAATGAGCATCGAAGCCTTGTCGTCGGAGATTCCCCGCGCGTACCAGCGGCCATTCCGCTCCGTCAGTTCGAAAGGCGGTGTGCTCCAAGCCTCTAGGGGATCGGCCGGTTGAACGTCGGCATGGCCGTAAATGAGCACCGTCGGACGGTTCGGGTTGTTTCCCCAAGCACCGACGACTGCGGGGTGCCCGCCGGTCTCCTCGACCGAGACCTCGATGGACGGCACCGTACGCAGTTGGTCAGCCACCCAGTTCACGGCACGCCTGACATCTGAGGAATGTTCGGGGTCGGTGCTTACGGACGGGATGGCAACGAACGCCTTGAGCGCTTCAAGGTGCTTGGCGCCGTTCGCCTCTAGGCGCGTTAGCACCGTCTCGAGTCTCGCGTCGGCCATGGGAGCGGTTATCTCCCGCCGTCGACGGACAGTGTCTGGCCAGTTACCCAGCCAGCGGCGTCGCTTGCGAAGAACATGACGCCGTTTGCTATGTCGTCGACTGACCCAAGGCGGCGGAGCGCGATGCCTTCGATGAGTTTTCGCTGGCCATCTGGTCCGTAGGACTGCCATTGGCGCTCGGTGGTCGGGTTCGACCTAACGAACCCTGGAGCAATGCAATTGACCGTGATGTTGGCAGGCCCCAACTCGTGCGCGAGTTGGCGGGTTAGGCCTATGAGCCCGGCCTTCGCCGAAGCGTACGCCTGGATGCCAGTGAGGCTAACGCCAAGACCAGCGCCGCTTGAGATGTTGACGATGCGCCCGCCGCCTGCTGCCTTGAAGTGGGGAGCTGCGGCTTGGCTCGTGAAGAAGGCGCCGTCTAGGTTCGCGCCGAAGATCGCGTGCCAATCGTCTTCTGGAACGTCTTCAATGGGTCGACCGACCTGGCCTAGCACCCCGCCAGCGTTGTTTACGATCACATCCAGCCGGCCGAAACGTGCTGCGGCTCCCTCTACGTACTCTCGAACTGCCAAGCGGTCGCTGACATCGACGACCTCGGTTTGAAGCGTTCCGGAAACGTCGCCAACCAACCCTCGCGTCTCAACTAGGCCGGCCTCGCGAACGTCGGAGGCTACGACGTTCGCGCCGCGGGCGGCGAACGCGAGCGCGATGGCGCGTCCGAAGCCGTGGCCGGCACCCGTAACCAACACGGTGCGGCCGGGGAACGCATCTGCGAACGGTGTGCTGCTGTCAGCGGCTAGTGGCATCTTCCTCCTTGGACTTGGCTTCTGAGAAGACTTGCCCCCGTCGGACGTCCGCACCTTGCTCGGTTGAACCCGTTTCGGAGATCGCTTGGAGCGCCGTCATGTCGCGCGGCCTTAGTCCGTCCTCTACCTCATGGATGAGGTCAACTAGCTTTATGAGGTGTGGAACGGCGATGCCGTGCTGAACAGCCATTTCTAGGATAGGTAGGAACTGACCGTCCACTTCGGTCTTACGGTGACGAACGGCTAGGTCGCGCCAGACACCGCTACGCGCCTTTGCCGACCTGCGGTTAAAGGCCTCCATTGCGTCGAACGAAGCCGATTGCGCAGTGCGGTCTTGACCGTCGGGGGCGAACGCGGCGGGGTCATAGCCGTTGAACCCCCTGGGCGTCACCCCCTCTGCTGCGGTTACCGTCGAGACCTCGAGCGCTAAGGCGGTGAGGGTGTCCCGTGCGTCTGGGTTCGCCAACACGTCGGCGATGCTGTCGTCTGTCAGGGCAGTGGCGAAGAGCATTGCGCCGTACGCCATCTTTCCCCAGAGGTAACCCCAGATGTTGTCGGTAGCTATGGCATCCGGTTCCGCGCAACGCAGAATCGACAGAACGTCGGCCACGCGTTCCGACGTGCGCCCGTCGAGTTCACCCACCACCACGGCGCCGCGCCCCGAGAAGTGAACGACTCCAGGCTCGAGCACGTCGGCACCGAAGTTCACGAAGGCGCCAACGGTGCGGTCACTGCCGATCTGCCTGCTGATGGTGTGTTCGTTGAGGCCGTTTTGCAACGACACTACGTAACCGCCTGGCGCAAGCCTGGGCACTAGCTCGGCCGTCGCAGGGCCGGTGTGGTGCGCCTTCACGCACAGGAGGACCATATCCCAGGTGCCAGTCACGTCCTGAGGCAGGTAGGCCGGTGCGCTTACGGCGAATTCGGAGATCGGCCCGATGATGCGCAGGCCGTGCTCTCGTATGGCGGCAACGTGGGCGGCGTCATTGTCAACGAAAGTCACTTCATGCCCCTCGCGCGCCGCGTGCGCGCCGATGGTGCCGCCGATGGCCCCTGCGCCCCACACGAGTACACGCTTAGGTTGAGGTGCGGCGGGTGCTCCGCTCACAGCCAAGGCCCGTCGATGGCGTCTCGCGTTTCCTCGACACCGGCCTGCCAAATGCGGCTCATGACTTCGTCATCCTTGAAGTAGGCGCCACCCAGACTGCCGTCGCCGAGTAGCTCGCGGACGCCCTCAGCAGGAAGCAGACGCATCTTGTGCATGTCAGCTAACGGCTTCGTCGTGGTGGGCAACGCCACTCCCGCCAACCTCGTCCAGGGGAAGTTTTCCATCCACGAGGCGTGTGAGGCTATCGGATCGGTGGCTTGCACGAGTTCAAAGGTGCGGGGTGCGTTCCACCAGTTATGCCAGCGCGCTTGCATGCCGGGGTTGCGGTTCATCCACTCTTGAAGCACGCCCTGGCCGCTGGAGTTGCCCCCGTGGCCGTTCACGAACAACACGCGCTTGAAGCCGGTCTGAGCCAGGCTGTCGAGCACGTCTTGAAGAACCCGCACGTAGGTATCTAGCTTGAGAGAGACCGTGCCGGGGTAGGCCATGAAATACGGCGTAAGGCCGTAGTTAAGGGTGGGGAAGACGGGAACGCCGAGGGGTTCTGCAGCGTCGGCGCTCACGCGCTCGGCCAAGATGTTGTCCACCGCTAGGCTGAGGTAGGCGTGTTCCTCAGTGCTGCCCAGCGGCACGACCACTCGGTCGTCGCGCTTCAGATAATCCTCTACCTGCATCCAGTTCATTTCACTTACCTTCATCGGCGCTCTCCTTGTTGGCGACGGCGTGTCGCAGGGAACTCAATAGTGGGAGGACGAATGCGGTTATGACGCTCGGTTCGGGCTCGTGACGGAACTCAAACGCCGTTAGTCCCGAGGGGAGGTGCTGCAGAACGACATCGGCGCCGGTGCTGTAAACGAGCGCATTGCACCAGGTGGCAACATCGCTACTCGCCGGTTGGTCGTATGGCAGGATGCGCCGCTCCCGCACGTGAGGTGCGTAGCGCGCCACGTTCCTGAGCAGCGTAGGCAGAAACTCTGGCACCGCTGCCGTGACAGCCAGTCGCGTGTCGGGCGCCAAGGCGGCCAGGCGGGTGCGGGTTGCTGTGGAAGGGATGAGTGGCAGCGCCATGATGGCGGCGTCTGGACCAACCAACCCGCGCAGTTCCTTCTCGCGGTTAGCCAAAGTTAGGTAGGCGTGGAAGGGCGGGTCGGGCAGGCCTTCGCTCGACAGGCGCTCGAACGTGGTGGCGCGCAGCGTGTCCGACTTCGGAAGGTGGCGGCGGACGTGGTCCGCGTAGCCTTCGGTGGCTTCCTCGTAGATGCCAACGTAGAGGAGCCGGAGTCCTCGTCCTGCGGGTGGCATCTGACTGGCTCGCAGCATGGCCGCCTCGGCCGCCGCCAATGGGGTTAGGCCGATGGCCTCTGCCTTTGCGAACAGGTCCTCGACTGCGCGGTGCAGCGCGCCGAGTACGCCAGCTTCGGGCGTGGGGGGTAGGCGGTCAGGGACGTATGTTCCGCGGCCCTGTTGGCTCGCCAAGAGGCCAGCTTCCTGAAGCTCCTTGTACACGTGTGACACCGTGACCGGCGCTACCGATAGGTCCCGCGCCAACTGGCGCACGGACGGTAGCTTGGTACCCGGAGCTATGTCGCCGGTGGCAATGCCGTATTCAATCTGTCCGCGCAGTTGTGCGTTCACCGAGATCGGCAGACTGCGGTCAAGCATGAAGTGCAGGCTCGACGAGCCATCTAGCGTCGAAGGTTCGTCGGTCATGAGACCACCGGCTCCTCCAAATGGCAAGCGTGGAGGCGGCCATCTGCACGCGGCAGAAGTAACGGCACGTCGCGGCTGCAGCGCTCAATGGCTACAGGACAACGAGGGTGGAACGGGCAGCCGCTCGGAACGTGCAGGGGGCTGGGTAGCTCGCCCGTGAGCGCAGTGGTCTCCGTCTTCTGGTCTGGATCGATGGTGGGCGCGGCCGAGAGTAGTGCCTTGGTGTAAGGGTGGCGCGGGTCGCGGAACAGCTCCTCGGTTTCCGCCACCTCGACCACACTGCCCAAGTACATGACGGCCACGCGGTGCGAGATGTGGCGCACCAGCCGTAGATCATGCGCCACGAAAAGCACGGTGAGGTTCAACCGCGACTGCAGCTCAAGGAGAAGGTTGATGACCTGTGCTTGCACGCTTACGTCAAGCGCCGAGACGAGCTCGTCGGCCACCAGCGTTTCGGGCTCGAGAGCTAACGCTCGCGCGATGCCGATCCTTTGCCGCTGCCCGCCCGAGAACTCGTGGGGCATGCGCTCGGCCGCGTCGACTGGCAGGCCGACCAGGTCGAGCAGTTCCGCCACGCGTTCTGCCACCTTGTCCCTTGGTCGCATGTTGTGCACCAGCAGTGCCTCGCGCAAGACCTGCCCAACACTCATCCTAGGGTTGAGGCTGGCGTAAGGATCTTGGAACACCATCTGCACCTTGCGGTGATAGGTCCGGAGTCCCTCGCCGCTTAGGTCGAGCACATCGTCGCCCCGGTACCTGATGTGGCCGGAGTCCGGCTCATGCAGGCGCACCAGGCAGCGCGCCAACGTAGACTTCCCGCAGCCCGATTCACCGACGATGCCGAGCGTCTCGCCCTGGGCGACCTGAAGGGACACGCCGTTTAGCGCTTTGACGGCCCGCTTAGGTTCGCGGCGAACGCGTTGGAGCATGGTGATGGCCACCGGGAACGTCTTGACGAGGCCGTCGATCTCGAAGGCGAGGGGCGGAGTGATTTGGGCGGTCATGCTTTTCCGTCCCCGAACACGGGCAGCTTGGCGTGATGGATGCATGCAGTCAAGTGGCCTTCGCTTGTCTGCACGAGTTCGGGTTCCGCCTCGCGACAGGCGTCGGTAACGTAAGCGCAGCGCGGCGCGAACGCACAGCCGCGTGGCAGGTTGGTCACATCAGGCGGCGATCCAGGGATCGGTTGCAGCGGTTGGCGGCTATCGCCCCCTTCTGGTAGGGAGAGTCGCAGTCCTACCGTGTAGGCATGCTTCGGCTCGGTGAACAGGTTGCGGACGGGCGCCAACTCTACTAGCTTGCCGGCGTACATCACGGCCACGCGGTCGCAGGTTTGCGCGATGACTCCAAGGTCGTGAGTTACGAGGATGACGCTCATATTGAGCTTCTCCCGCAGACTCAAGATGAGCTTGAGGATCTGATCTTGAATGGTTACATCGAGCGCGGTAGTTGGTTCGTCGGCCAGCAGTAGTTGCGGCGATGAAGCGAGCGCAATCGCGATCATGGCTCGTTGGCGCATGCCGCCGCTGAACTCGTGGGGGTACGCCGCGAGCCGCTCGCGAGGAGACGGGATGCCAACGAGCTCAAGGAGTTCGGTGGCGCGTGTCACTGCCGCCGCTCCGCGGAGGCCCTCGTGAGCATTGAGGCTCTCGAGAATCTGTGAGCCTACCGTCAGTACAGGGTTGAGCGCCGTCATCGGCTCTTGGAAGATCATGCTTATCTCGGCCCCAGTGACTTGCAGCATGCGCCGCCGCGAGGCCTTCAGGACGTCCTCGCCCTTCCAGAAGATCTCGCCTCTAACTTGCGTTGGGGGCTGGAACAGCCGGAGGATGGAGCGCAAGGTGACGCTCTTACCGGAGCCCGATTCGCCCACGATTCCCAGGACCTCACCAGGTTGTAAGTCAAAGTTGACGTTGCGAACTGCATGTAGCGGGCCGCGGTTGGTGTGGAAGGTGGTGTTGAGGTTCCTGATGGAGAGTAGCGGTTCGGCACTGGTCACTTCGGCCTCAAAATGTCGGCAAGTCCGTCGCCGACGAGACTGAAGCCAACCCCGACAGCCGTGAGAACAAGGCCAGGGAAGGTCGAGATCCACGGGGCCGTTGTCATGAAGTTCTTACCGTCGGCAACCATGACCCCCCATTCCGCGGTCGGCGGTTGTGCCCCCAAGCCGAGGTAACCAAGCGAAGCACCGAGAAGAATGCCGAGGCTCATGTCGGTCATCCAGTAGACGACCGCTGGCGTAACGGCGTTGGGGAAGATGTGCCTGAACACCACGCGGGTCGGCGAGTACCCCATGACCTTGGCCGCGCTTACGTAATCGGAGCGTTTCTGGACGATGGTCTCACCGCGTACTAGGCGGGCGTAGTACACCCACCCAACGATGCTTACCGCGATGAACATGTTCTTCAGACCGGGTCCGAGCATCGCTACGATGGCGATGACGAGGATGAGGAATGGGAAGACCATCACCACGTCGACGATGCGACCGAAGATCGCGTCGAGCCAGCGTCCGAAGTAGCCAGTCAGCGCCCCGATGAGGGTGCCGAAGATGAACGGGAAGAGCGTGGTGAACAGAGCAATCTGGAGGTCGGTGCGGGCACCGTGCACCACGCGAGAGAACACGTCGCGTCCGAAGTTGTCCGTTCCGAACCAGTGAGCGGCGCTTGGCGCTTGAAGGATGGCGCCGTAGTCGAACTTGTTGGGGTCGTGCGTGGCGAAAAGTGAAGGGAAGATCGCCATCAGAAGGGCCGTAGCTACGATTCCGATACCTAGGATCATGGTCGGCTTGACGGTTAGGCGCTTCCGGCGCACGACAGTGGCCGCGCCGACGTTGACGGTGCTCGAGCTCATCTCAGGCCACCTTCGTCCGAGGGTCGAGCACGGTGTATGCCAGATCGGTGAGTAGGAAGATGACCATGATCACCACTGCGAACGCTAGGGTAAGACCTTGCACTACGGCGTAATCGCGCCCGAAGATGGCGTCTACCATCAGCCGACCTACCCCGGGGATGGCGAACACGGTCTCGGTGATCACGGCGCCTCCCATCAGTTGCCCGATCGACAGGCCGAAGAGCGTAACGGTGCTGATCATGGCGTTGCGTAGCACGTGCCGCGTAAGCACGAGACGCGGACGGATCCCCTTTGCCCTGGCGAAAGAAACGTAATCAGACGTGAGCACTTCGAGGATCGACGCCCTGAGGCTGCGCATGAGGATTGCTGCCATGTAGAACCCTAGGGATAACGCTGGCAGGAAGAGGAAATAGAAGTTCGAGGCGGGCGTTGGCCCGATGCCCCCGACGGGGAACCAACGCAGTTGAGCCCCGAAGACGGTGAGGAGCTGCAGCGATACGTAGAACACGGGTAGAGATAGTCCGATTTGGAATACCGCGCGTATCAGGTTGTCAATCCAAGTGCCGCGCTTCAGTGCAGATAGCACCGCCATCGGTATGGCCATCACCGCGGCGAGCAGACCAGCGTAGGCGGTAAGGAACAGGGTGATAGGCAGTCTGTCGCCGATCAGGCGAGTAACGGCCATCTTCAGGTTGATGCTCTCGCCAAGATCGCCGCGGATGACGCGGTTGAAGAAGATCCAGAACTGCATGGGCAGTGGCTTGTCTAGCCCCAGCTCCTGGTTGACCCTCGCGACGGCCTCGTCCGTAACGCGGTCGCCAAGTATTGCTACGGCGGGATTGCCAGGGAGCAGGCGAACCAAAGCAAATACCAGGATCATGATCACGACGAGCGTTGGGATCATCTGCAGGATTCTCGCGAGCAAGTACGCCCAACGGTTCAACTGTGACCTCCGATGTAATGGGCTCGGCGAGTGGTGGCGGTATTGGTGGTTCGTGGCCGCACGGCGTGCGTGCAGCCACGAACCGTCTTGCCTGGCGGCTTAGTTGCTCTTGTAGGTGTCCTTGAAGATGTAGACGCCAAGTGGAATCTGAACGAAGTCCTGCACCGAGTTGCTCATGGCAACGGGGTAAGGGTTCTCGTAGAGGAACACGATCGGCGCGGCAGCCATGTAGATCTCTTGGATGCGCTCGTACTGAGCGGCGCGCACCGCAGTGTCGAGTTCAGACTGCGAGGCGGCGAACAGTGCGTCTACTTCGTCTGACTGGAAGCCGGTGTGCAGCGACTCAACCGTTGCATACACGGCGAAGTAGCTGGTGATCTGACTCGGGTCGTTGATGTCGTTCGTCCAGCCGGCGGTGCGCATCTGGAAGTTGTTGGTGCGGTATCGCTCGGTCTTGGTGGCGTTGTCGAGCTGCTCGATGACGAGCTTGATGCCTGCGTCACCCCACATGCTCTGCAGCGCGGTGAGGAGCGCGAGGTCGTCTTGGCTACCGGCGGTAGACATGGCGGTGACGGTGAAGCCCCCTGCGAAGCCAGCTTCGGCTAGCAGCGACTTTGCCTTCTCGAGGTCGTAGTCGTAGCCCTCACCTGCGACGTAGTAGGGCGTGGTGGTGGACATGTAGGAGTGCATGGGCGAGCCGATCCCGAAGCCAACGACCTGGATGAGCGCCTGCTTGTTGGTGGCGTAGTTGATGGCTTGGCGGACGCGGAGGTCGGACAACGGGTTTGCGGAGCCGTCAGGCAGTTCGGGGCGGTTGTTCATGAGCACGCTGTTGACGCGGGTGGACGGGAACAGCTCTACGTTCAGGCGGCTGTCATTCCTCAGTTCGCCGATGCGCGCCAGTGGGATGAACTCGGCGACGTCCAACTCGCCAGCTTGAAGCTTGAGGATGCGCGTGGCGTCGTCTGGGATGATTTCGAAGCTGATGGCGTCTAGGTAAGGCAGCGGCTGGCCGTCGGCGCCAGTGTCCCAGTAGAAGGGGTTGCGCTCGACGACCATGCGCGAACCGCGCACCCATGACTTGAGCATGAACGCGCCGGAGCCGATGGGCTTTTCCGCGAACGCCTTGGCCTTCTCCTCGTCGGTGGCGCCTGGCATTGCCTCGAAGAGTTGCTGCGGCATGATGGCTGAGTTGAACATGGCCAGCGCCGCGAGGATGGTGGGGTCTGGGTAGGAGAGGTTGATGGCGACCTGGCCATCGGTGGCGTCGATGCTGGCTATGGAGGCAAGCGTGAAGCTCCAGATGCCATTATCTGGGTTGCGCGCGCGGTCGAGGGACCACTTCACGTCTTGCGAGGTGATGGCGCTGCCGTCGGCGAACTTGATGCCATCGCGGAGTGTGAACGTGAGGGTGAGGCCGTCGTCGGAGAACGCCCAATCGGTGGCGAGGCCCGCTTCGACGCCAGTGCCGTCTGCCGTGGGTTGGAGCAGGGAGTCGTAGAGGCTGCTGAGAACCCAGATGTCTAGGTTCGCGTCGTTTAGAACCGGGTCGAGGAACAGCGAATCGGCGTAGCGGCCGAACGTCAAAGTTCCGCCGCGCTCCTGCGCTAGGCCGGTGCCCACCAGTAGGGATACTACTAGTGTGATGACGAGTGGAGTGAAGCGCTTCATGCAGACCTCCCGAGCTTGTAGATCAGCTGCAGGTCGAAACCATTACGACTGTTCCGAACCGCCTCGCAAATCACGACCTGTCAACTGTTATAGCGGAGCGTAGCAGTTGACTTTCTGTGACGTCAAGACGGGCTGCGTTCTTGTTGAGCCTGGCGTACGCCTTCAGTATCCGGCTGGTCGCGCCTGCTGTGCTCGAGGCTCGGCGCAGGCGTCGACTGCGATGGCCAGCTCAACCGCGGCCAGGTCCTCCCCGTGAGCGGTTACCAACTGCAAGCCAACCGGCATTCCGCCAATGAGTCCGAGCGGCATCGAAAGAGCCGGAACCCCGAGCACGTTGAACGGGCCGCTGAAGTGCATTTCTGCCGCTCCCGCCGGGTCGTCTACACCAGGGTCTTCCGCCGGTGCTACAAAACCAACTGACGGCATCAGTAGGGCATCGAAGTCCTTCATGAGCTCAGCGAACTGCTGCTTCAGGCGGTCCTGTTGCTGCCGTGCCGCGATGTAGACGGTGGCCGGAACGGCGTAGCCGCTGCGAAGTTGAGCGAACGTGGCACCCGAGTATTGGGCCCCAGCGCCCTTGGACGAGCCTATCGAGCGAATGTTCTGGTCATGTATTACAGTTGCTTCCGGCCGCAAGATGTCTACGAGAACCTGGTTCGCGTGCGCCATGGATTGGAAGCTCATCTCACGCACGGTCGCCCCCGCTGCCCGCAAGGCCGCCGTTACGTTCCTGAACAGGGCGGCTAACTCCGGTGCAACGTCAGTTTGCGTGATGTAGTCCTGAGGGATGCCAAAGCGGCGGCCTTCAATCGACGCCCTGATGTCTTTGGAAGTAGGTTCTAGAACTTCAAAGAACGTCCGAAGGTCGGGCAGCGTTCGCGCCATCGGACCAACGGCATCAAGCGACCAGGAGAGCGGGAAGATCCCGTCCACTGGAAGACGACCGAAGGTGGGCTTGAGCCCGACGACACCGCAGTAAGCGGCGGGTATGCGGATCGAGCCTCCGGTGTCGGTGCCCAACGCCAAGGGCATCAATCCGGCGGCCAAAGCGGCGGCGCTGCCGCCTGATGAGCCTCCCGCCGTTTGCTCCAGGTTCCAGGGGTTTCTGGTGGGGCCAACGTCAGGGTGAACGGCGCCATATGCGTACTCGAGCAGCGCCGTTTTGCCGATGATGACGGCCCCAGCCTCCTTCAGGCGCGCTACCAACGCGGCATCTTCTGAAGCTGCCAGGACGGGTGCAACGGTTGAGCCGAAACTCGTTGGCCAGCCCTCAACGCCCATCAGATCCTTTACTCCGATTGGCACACCGTGAAGCGGCCCGCGGTCGATGCCAGCTGCGAGCTCCTTGCCTGCCCGGTCCGCGTGCTCCAGCACGAGGTCAGGCAGAACGGCTGCGAAGGCGTTGAGGCTTGGGTTGAGTCGTTCGATGCGATCGAGCAGTACTTCAGCTACGCGCGTGGGGGTGAGACTGCCGTTACGGTACGAAGTGGCAAGGTTGGCGACGGATGACCAGGCGATTGCCGCCTCAGAGTGAGGCTCAGCTGCTCTGACTTGGTTCGGGTGAGGCGAGTGCGGCATAGGGACTCCTTGACAAGCTGGTCAGGAATGGCCTGGGTTTGAGATGCAGACCTACACCTCAGGATACGGGACCCTCTGAACCTACTCGCTAAACAGGTCCCGAAACGGCCCCCATCGGCGCCTCTCCTTGAGTAATCGGTTGTCGCGAACACGACATGCTCGAAGGCGCCGACCAACTCACATTCGAATGCATCACGGAAGTCGGGTGCACGGTCTTCGGGGCGTCATTTCCGAAAGCACTGCAACCCCAAGCTCCCAAGACCGGTTTACCGTCGGTGCGTACGGTGCGGTGCAAGTGGCGGAGTCCATCGGCCTTGGCGCCGAGAGAGCCGCCCCGTCATCAATTTGGAACACTGGCGCATTGTGGGAGAGTTCGCCCAATCCGTCGGGTCCGGAAGGGTGCGTGTGCGGTGCACTCTGCGGCCATCTGATCGTCGTCGAGTGTTGGGAGGTTTTGGAGTCCTGGCAAGGTATTGAGGCCCAGCCCTACCTTGATGGTCCTTGTAGCGACTTCGTTGGGCTGATCGACCTGGCCGGGGGTCGCGATCATCGGACGGACTTCGTCAAGTGGCGATCTGAAGGCTGCGCAGGACAGCGCCGGGATGGAGCCCGGCGTGAGTACGATGACGGCGCCGGTCGGGGCCAGCGGCGCTTCGGCCTGGGTGTACCCACCCGCAGACCAGGGGAGAGGGCCGCCCTGCCTGACTGGTCAAGTGCGGCTGTCGTGGGCAATGAAAGTCCCATCAGGTGCGTTCTCTGTTTCCTCATGAGCCGCTACGGGGAGCTGATACAGCAGTTGACCCCATGCTTCCTTATAGTCCCGACTCGGTGGCGCGGTTCCTGGACCCTAACACCGTCTCCTTCGACCTGGTGGGGTTCGACGAGGCGTCGCCGTGAGCCGTGGTTTCGACGAGGACGAGCTGGGGTTCGATTTGGACGATGAAGCCGACGCGGCCCTCCTGGAGGACGACGACAGCCCCCTCTCGGAAGCGCTTTCCGCCGGCTTGGAGCAGGCGTGGCTCTCGTGGCACTACCGCAGCCGCGATGAGTCCCTCATTGCCTTCAGCAACAGCAACTACTACGAGGGGCGGCTCTCGTCGTTCCCGAGCCCGCAGAGCGCGACAACGCGCTCGCTCCGGTACCGCCGTGTGCACGGGGAGTTCGAGCACGGCAGCAAGGGCTCCAGCGGTTCCGGCGCCAAGCGCACGAACCGGATTGAGGCGGAGGCCGCCGTCGCTGAGGTACTGGTGCGTGCGGCCGACTCTGAGCGCCGCCACGAGAGCATCGGCATCGCCACCATGAACCAGGAGCAGCGCGAGCTGATCGAGAACCTGCTGCGCGAGAAGGGCGACGCGGAGCTAGCCGAGCGCTTGGACTCGGAAGACCTCCTCGTTCGGAACCTTGAGAACGTGCAGGGCCACGAGAAGGACGTCATCTTCATCTCGACGGGCGTCTCCAAGCGCGTTGACGGCTCGCCCATGCCCCTTAACTTCGGCCCGCTCACCCGGCGGGGTGGCGAGCGCCGCCTCAACGTCGCGGTCACGCGGGCTAAGTGCGAGCTCGTGGTCTTCAGCTCTTTCGACCCGGAAGAGATCGACCTGAACCGCACTAACTCGCTCGGGATGCACCACCTAAGGGCCTTCCTGGAAGCGGCACGTGACGGTTTCAAGGAGGCCGTCGACCAGCAACGCGACGACCAGGGGCGAGCGCTTACCCCGAGGAGGTGCGTGACGCCCTCAGGGCCAGAGGGCTTGAGGTGGAGACCGAGCTGGGCCTGTCGCCCTTTCGCGTCGACCTGGCGGTCAGGCGCCCAGGGGACGCGGCCTGGCGCGTCGCGGTCCGGCTGGATGGTTGGCGCTGGCGGCAGCGCGCGACCGTTGGCGATCGCGAGGGCCTGCCGACGAACGTTCCGCAAGGGATGATGGGATGGAGCAAGGTTGTTCGCGTATGGCTGCCAGCCTGGCAAGCGGAGCAGGAAGCCTTGCTAGACGAGATCGTGCAGGCCGTTGACGCCGCGAAGGAAGGTGCGGGCCGCGAGGCGGCGCGGGCCGCCATGGGCCAGGTCGCCCCTGGCGAACCAAAGAAGGATACGTCGGCCTCTGCGGGGTCTAGCTCATCCGTTTTCGACGGACTCCCGATGCCGGCGCAGAACAGCAGCCGGCCAGTTGGGCCGGCGCCGGTGTTCGCGAGTGCGGGAGCCACGGCTGCACCTAGGCCTGACTCAACTCAAGCGCCCATCGTTCATAAGCCCTACGGGCCGAACGCCAAGGAGTTCATCGCTTACGAGCCCAAGGAAGGTCGCGGTCCGCAGGAGGCTTGTGAGCCGCCAACGGTGTCTCGGTTGCTCGCCACCTCGGTGGCGGAAGTGCTCGCTTCCGAGTGGCCGATCGAGGCAGGACGTCTCGCGAAGCTCGTATCAGTGGAGTTCGGCATCAAGAGGCTCGCTTCGCAGCGCCTCGAGTTCATCGTCAGGGCGGCCCGGTACAGGACCGCATGAACAAGGTCGTCGACCGTGCATTGGCCACTGGAAGGCTCGCCGTCGATGGGCACGGAAGGCTGATCGTTCCGCGGAACGGGGCTCGGTAGAGAACCGCCGCAAGGGCCGGATCAGGTTTCGGGTAGCCGCTGGCCCCGGAGCGTCACTTCTCGTCGCTCGCGGATGCGAGCATCAGCGGAACGTAGCGAAGGGGGAACATGTCGACTGAAGTTCGAACTTCCGAGAGTCACCCGATAGAGGTGTTCTGGGTCGAGGCGGGGGCCCACGCGAACCAGGGCAAGCTGGGGCTTACCTTCGCACCCGGCAAGCGTGGGGAAGGGATGGTTACCGGTGCCCGGTGGGAGCGCAGCCTCTCCGCCGACCTCGACCGGTTGAAGGACCACCACGGCACCGACGTCCTCGTGTCGCTGATGGAGGAGTTCGAGTACGACATGCTTGGGATTCCGACGCTGTTCGCAGAAGCCAGGAAGCGCGGCATCCGCGTCCACCACCTCCCGATAGTCGACACGTCCGTACCTACTGCCGAGCAGGCCAACGCGGTTGACGAGCTCGTGGGTGCGATCCGCCAAGCCCTGAGTGCGGGTGAACGCGTCGTGGTGCATTGCCGCGGTGGCCAGGGGCGGACGGGGACGATCGCCTCGATTATCCTGACCGCGTTCGGGCATGAGCCGCAGGACGCCATCCGAATCGTTCGCGACGCGCAGCCGCGTGCGGTCGAGAACTTACAGCAGCAGCAGTACGTGCAGGAGGCGAGCCGGCGCCTAGCTTCTAGCGCGGTGTCTCGCGTCGGAGGCGCACGATGACCGCTCCTCGCGCGGTTGGTGGTGATGCCGCTGCTGCAAGCACTCTCGACCGAAGCCGCGGCGCTTTGCTCGGCCTAGCGGCAGGCGATGCCCTTGGAACCACGCTCGAGTTCCAACATCCGGGCCACTTCGAGCCCCTAACCGACATGGTGGGTGGTGGGCCGTTCAGTCTGAAGCCAGGCGAATGGACAGACGACACGAGCATGGCGCTCTGCCTGGCGGAGAGCCTGGTCGAGAAGCACGCCTTCGACCCGCGTGATCAGATGCAACGCTACGTGCGCTGGTACCGCGAGGGGCATTTCAGCGTCAAGGGTTACTACTTCGACATCGGCAACGCGACGCGCACGGCGCTAGAGCACTTCGAGCATAGCGGCGAGCCCTTCGCGGGTTTGACGGTCCCGAACTCGGCTGGCAACGGCAGCATCATGCGCTTGGCCCCCGTGCCCATGGCGTTCGCACACGACCCAACCGAAGCCATTCGCCTCGCGGGCGAGAGCTCGCGCACGACGCACGGGGCGCTCACCTGTGTGGACGCCTGCCGCTACCTGGCTGGCCTGCTCGTCGGCGCCATCCACGGCGCCAGCAAGGAGGAGCTGCTGGCGCCCGGCTACACGCCGATCCCCGGCTCGTGGAACGCCGAGCCGCTCTGCGAGGAAGTCGCGCAGGTGGCCGCCGGCTCGTTCCTGCGCAAGGAGCCGCCCGAGATCAGGGGCAGCGGTTACGTGGTGGAGTCTTTGGAAGCGGCGCTGTGGGCGTTCGCGAAGAGCGACTCGTTCGAAGAGGGCGCCCTGCTGGCCGTGAACCTCGGCGATGACGCCGACACCACCGGAGCGGTGTACGGGCAGATCGCTGGTGCCTACTACGGGGCTAGTGGAATTCCGCGCCGGTGGATCGAGAAGCTGGCCATGCGTGACGAGATCGAGCGTCTGGCTCTAGGGCTGGCCGAGCTGGCACTATAGCGGGCGTGGCGGAGGCCAGTTACAACCCGACCAAGGGGAGGTTCTAGATGACTGAGGACGGCTGGGTGCTCACGTACAACTTCACCACCGGTGAGTACGGGTATGCGCCGCGGGGTTCTCGGTACTCCTACAACGTCAGGACCAAACATTACGAGATTAGGGCGCTGGGGTCTCAGGCCGCCTACAACGTGATGGAGGTCCGGTACGAAATGGGGCCGGAGGGGTGGCGGTCCCAACTGCAACGTCGTTACGGGAAGGTTCGAGTCGGCGCCTGATGACTGGTCGGGGGCGCAGGAGTTCTTACTTCTGTTGATTAGCGCTACCTGGATCTGCACAGGATGACGAACTGGTCAAGGTTGTGCACGAGGACGGGTGAGTTCTCACGGGCATCGATTGGTTAGGTTGGGCGGGGACGCGAGAGGCTTGGACGCCGCGCATTGATCTCCGAGCGCTAGAAAACGCCACGGTCGCTCAACTCGTGAAGCTGTTCACGCTGACCATCCGGCAGGAACACTTCGCCGAGGGACCCTTCCTGGGCGCCTTCGAGATCGCTCTGGCGCAGCGGATGTTGGGCCGCGTCCGTGAGATCAATCGCGCGGCGGCCTCCGGCTGACGGCGTCCGGTTGCAGTGATTTAGAGAATGGAGCTGCAGACTCAATGTCTCTGTGCAACAGTTCCTCCAATCTAGCCGCTGGTGCGTCGTAGTCAAGGGTCTTCCTTGGTCTGGTGTTGAGCTTCCTAGCCACTTCGTCCAGCTCGTCTTGGTGGAAGCCTTTCAGGCTGGTGCCTTTGGGGAAGTACTGGCGCAGAAGGCCGTTCGCGTTCTCGTTGCAACCGCGTTGCCAGGGGCTGCGGGGGTCGGCGAAGTAGACCTGCAGGCCGGTGTCGAGGCTGACCTGCTTGTGGTTGGCGAGGTCCATGTCGCGGTCGATAACGCCCATATCGTTTGCAAATTAGGTGGCTTTGCGAGATTTGCGTGAGAGTCAGGAGCTATCGCTCCTCCGCATTGGGAAGCGGACTCAATCCCTTGGAACGGAGGGAACGATGGCTCAACCGAAAGATATTGCTTTGTCGACCCGTTTGCGTGAGGCGCTCGTTGATCAACCCGATTTCCTGCGCGAGATCGTGCAGGCGACGCTGCAGCGGCTGTTGGAAGAAGAGATCGCCCTGCACCTGAACGCCGACCCCCACCAGCGCACCGAGGAGCGGCGTAGCCGCCGCAAAGGCTACCGTAGCCGACAGCTCAAGACGCGCGTGGGCACGCTGCACCTGCTGGTGCCGATGGACCGCGAGGGCACCTTCAAGACGGAGCTCTTCGACCGTTATCAGCGCAGTGAGAAGGCGCTGGTGCTGTCGCTGATGGAGATGTACTAAGAGACCGTGAGCACCCGGAAGGTCAACGACATCACCGAGGTGCTGTGTGGCACCAGCTTCAGCAAGAGCACCGTGAGCCGCCTGGCCGGCCAGCTCGACGCCGAGCTCAGCGCCTGGCGGGAGCGGCGCCTGGACGCCGTGACCTAGCCCTACCCGGTGGTCGACGCGCGCTACGAGCACGTCAGGGTCGATGGCCGGGTGATGAGCCAGGGCGTGCTGATCGTGAAGGGCGTGGGCGCTGACGGGCAGCGGGAGCTGTTGGCCGTGGACGTGGCCGACAGCGAGTCGGAGGCGACTTATGACGCGCTCTTCAGGCGCCTCAAGGAGCACGGCCTGAGGGGTGTGCGGCTAGTGACCAGTGACGATCACCGCGGCCTGGTGAGCGCCATCCAGCGCCACTTCCAGGGCGCAGCCTGGCAACGTTGCCAGGGGCACTTCCTGCGCAACGCGCGCAGCAAGGTGGCCCGCAAGCACCAGGCGGCGCTCACAGCCGACCTGAAGGCGATCTACGCCGCGCCGGACCGGAGTGGGCGCTGGAACGCCGCTAGGGGCGTGGTGTAGCGCTGGAGCGCCTCCCACCCGGCGGTGGCCGAGTGGCTCGAGGAGGGAATCGAAGCTACGTTGGCGTGCTTCTCGTTCCCCGGACCCCACCGGCGGCGTATCCGCTCCACGAACGGGCTGGAGCGCTTCAACCAGGTGCTCAAGCGCCGCACCAGGGTGGTTCGGATCTTCCCGAACCGGGAAGCCTGCTTGCGGCTGGTGACGGCGTTGTGAGTGGAGCAGAGCGAGGAGTGGCTCTCGGGCAGGAAGTACCTGGATATGGAACTGCTTGACAGCGCCGCTGCTTCAACCACTACCAGCAGTGAGGAGGCGGGCTTGGCAGCCTAGCGGTGACCGGCTCTGGAGCAACCGTGTCTCGGTGTCAAGGGTGCGCGCGAAGCGGGGCGATGTTCGGGCCAGCCCATGTGGTGTTCGTGCGAACGATGGCGGTGAGGATGATGAGTAGCTTCCGCATGCAGGCCGTTCGGGCTACCTTCCTACACTTGCCGCGCTCGTCCAGGCGCGACCTGAAGGCGCGGATGACCGGATTGCGAAGCATGGCCGTGCCGGCCGCCATGAAGAGGGTGTTGCGGACGCGTCTGCGGCCACCAGCTATCTGCCTGCGGCCCCGGTACCGGCCGCTGTCCCGGTTCATCGGCGCCACGCCCACCAGCGCCGCCACCTGCTTCTCCGACAGGGCGCCCAACTCCGGTAACTCGGCTAGGATCGTGAGCGCCGTGATCGCGCCAACGCCCGGTACCGACTCCAGGAGTTCAGCTCGGTAGCGCCACGAGGGGTGTACCTTCACGCTGGCGAGCAGCAGCCGTTCTATCTCGCGGGACTCCTTGCTGAGCAGTTCGATGTGCGCCTGGATGCTGGCTCGGACCGCGGCGACCTTCTCGAACGCCAAGCGCCTCTTCTCGGTGGCGGCCATCTCAACCACCTGATTACGGCGCCGCACCCACGCGCGGAACTCATGCTCGTCCTGGCTTAACAAGCTGCGCACCTCCGGCTGCACAGCCGCCCCGAACCGAGCGAGTACGGCCGCGTCGATCCTATCGGTCTTAGCCAGCACTCCAGTGGCTCGCGCGTAATCACGCACCTGGCGCGGGTTAACCACCGCCACTGGCAAGCCGGCAGCGACGAGCGCGACCGCACAATCGCGCTCCAGGCCGCCGGTGGCTTCCATGACGACCAGAGCTGCATCGCCGGCTTCGCTCAGCAGCCCAACGAGGCTGAGGATCCCTGCGGGTGTGTTCTCCACCGAGATGGCTTCGCCCGTGGGCAAGATCACAGCGTCAAGCCGCGCCAAGCTAACGTCGATTCCAACGTGCAATGCGGTTTCGTGGGTCATGACACCTCCGGACAGAATGCGGGCGTCCTCCAGACCGCGCTCTGCCTTATCCGATACGAGGTACCATCCGGCCCTCAAGCAACTGTTCGAGCTCCCTCTGGAGGACGCTCACGCGGCGACCCAGCTCCAGAACGGTGTCCAGCACCAAGGAATTACCGGTCTACCGCGTGAGCACCCAGGGCCAACATATAAGGGATTTACAGACTTAATGGGGCTTGACTCGGCGATGGTGACAAGGTGCGGAAGCGGGTGGTGGCAAAGCTGGGGCGCGAGGAC
>ERZ778017.1421-NODE-1421-length-23736-cov-128.201765_pt1 | contig 23736 bp, 21 predicted proteins | sample MGYA00375747_ERZ778017 | MGnify/ENA primary metagenome ERZ778017 (study PRJEB29350, sample SAMN05509838) | bioreactor metagenome | biome: bioreactor; material: wastewater | place: South Africa: University of Cape Town | collected 2014-03-17 ...
GCGAGGGCTTCGCCTTCGATGTCCTCAGCGATGATCAGGAGCGGCTTGCCCGTCTGCATGACCTGCTCGAGGATGGGAAGGAGGTCCTTGAGGGCGCTGATCTTCTTCTCGTGGATGAGGATGTACGCGTCTTCCAGGACGGCTTCCATGGCGTCTGAGTCCGTGATGAAGTAGGCGCTCAGGTAGCCCTTGTCGAACTGCATGCCCTCGACGAAGTCGAGTTCCGTGTCCATGGTCTTGGACTCTTCGACGGTGATGACGCCGTCGCGGCCGACCTTGTCCATGGCGTTCGAGATCTGCTGCCCGACCTCTGGGTCGTTGGCGGAGATGGACGCGACTTCCGCTACGGCCTTGCTGTCCTCGATGGGCTTGGACATGGCGTGGATGCTGGCTACGGCCGCTTCGACGCCCTTCTCGATGCCGCGCTTGAGGGCAAGCGGGTTGGCGCCGGCAGCGACGTTACGCAGGCCTTCGCGGACGATGGCCTGGCCGAGGACGGTGGCGGTGGTGGTGCCGTCACCAGTGATCTCGTTCGTCTTGCTTGCGATCTCGATGAGGAGCTTGGCGCCGATGTTCTCGAGCGAGTCGGCCAGCTCGATGTCCTTGGCTACGGTGACGCCGTCCTTGGTGATGGTGGGTCCGCCGAACTTCTTCTCGAGGACCACGTTGCGGCCTTTGGGGCCGAGGGTTACTTTGACGGCGTTGGCGACGGCGTTAACGCCGCGCTCTAGTGCGCGCCGCGCGTCTTCCTTGAAGATCAGGTCTTTTGCCATGTTGTCTCCGTTATCTGAATTGGCTAGCTGTAGTCGTTCCGGGTGGTTGGTGGTGCGTGCTTAGTCGGCTACTTGGTTACTCGACCACGGCGTGGATGTCGCGCTGGCTCAGGATCATGACTTCCTGACCGCCCAGGTCGACTTCGGTGCCGCCGTACTTGGCGAAGAGCACGGTGTCGCCGACCTTGACTTCCATCGGTTCGCGGGTGCCGTTCTCGAGGAGCTTGCCACTTCCGACGGCGATGACCTTGCCGCGCTGGCTCTTCTCCTTGGCGCTGTCAGGCAGCACGATGCCGCTGACGGTGGTCTGGGGCTCGTCGATGACTTCCACCACGACCTTGTCGCCAAGCGGCTTGAGGGTCTGCTTCTTGTTTGCCATGGGTTCCTCCGGGTTCGTTCTGCACTTCTTGGCAGTCTCAGCACGTGAGTGCCAAACGTTCCTATGCTAATCGTGCATGGGAGGGTGTGTCAAGTCTACTCGATCAACCTCTTTGAGCGTGGTTGACTCAACTCATCTGACGGTGATCCGCTCCGCAACGCGGCGCGAGACGCCACTTCAGCCGCGCTTCAAGCCGATCACCATGGCAGGCACGAAAGCCGCTGCGAACGGGATGTTGAACGTCAATATCCGCAGCAGGCCGCGCCAGGCGCGCTCGAGAGAACTCGTCTCGAGCAGCGGGTCGACCCCAGCTTGCAGCACGTCCCAGTTGACGCTGACGAAGCCCGACCACGCGAGGAGCTGGATGACGACGAACAGCACGCCAAGCGCCAACGCCACGAACTTGCCGACCTTCTTCAGCGCGTAACCCGCGACGAACCCGGCAACCGCTCCGAAGGCGATCTGCTGCAGCCAGGGGAACACGGTGGCAAGCTCTACGTTCACCGCCAAAGGTTATCACGCGGTCGGCAGCCGCCAGCTACGCCACTGCGGTAACATTGACCGCGTGACCCTAGCACCGTTCCGCATCTCGCCGGACGTGGCAGCGGCGCTGGGGCGCCGCGCGCCAGTGGTGGCGCTCGAGTCGACCGTCATCACCCACGGCCTCCCCCGCCCCCAGAACCTCGAACTCGCCAACCACCTCGAGAGCGTGGTCAGAGAAGAGGGCGCACTTCCCGCTACCATCGGCATCCTGGACGGCGCGGTCTGCGTCGGCCTTACTAGCGCCGACCTAGCGAAGCTCGCCGCCGGTGGCGCAGACAAGGCGTCGTCTTGGAACCTCGCCGCGCTGATCGCAGGCAAACATCACGCAGGCACGACGGTCGCGACGACGCTCTACGCCGCTCACAAGGTGGGCATCAAGGTGTTCGCTACCGGTGGCATAGGCGGTGTGCACGACACGCCATTCGACGAGTCGGCTGACCTCATCGCGCTCGCCAACCACCGCGTCCTCACGGTTTGCGCTGGCCCCAAGAGCATCCTCAACGCGGACGCCACCGCCGAGCGCCTCGAAACGTTAGGCGTGCCACTGGTTGGCTACCGCTCGCAACACCTGGCCGGCTTCGTGGTCCCGCTCACCGAGGTGCCGCTGCCCTCGCGCGTAGACACGCCAGCAGAAGCGGCCGCCGTCCTGATGGCCCAAGAGGCACTCGGCCTGCCAGCCGGGGTGCTGCTAAGCAACCCGGTAAGCGCCGGACTAAGTGAGGAAGAGTTCGCCGGTTGGCTGGCGGTAGCGCGGAGCAACGCGGCTAGCGCCGGCGTGCGCGGCCGCGCGACCACCCCTTACCTCCTCGCCACCCTGGCAGAACTCTCAGGGGGAGGCACCATGACCGTGAACCTGCGCCTCCTCGAGGAGAACGCCCGCCTGGCTGCTCGCGTAGCCGTCGCTTACGCCGCCACGGCCAACGCTACCGATCAGGGGGCGGCCACATGACCCAGAACAACGAAGCCAACGACCACCTAGGTGCTGCCAACAGGCTCGCCGGCCTCGACGAGCTTGGCTCGCTACTCAGGCAAGCGCGCCTCGCGCAGGGACTCGAGCTGAGTGACATCGCGGAACTCACTCACGTGCGCCGCGACTACTTGAAGGCGTTGGAGGAGGGCCGCTACTCGGACCTCCCGGAGGACGTCTACACCCGCAACTTCGTGCGCCTCTTCGCGCAAGCCACCCAAGTGCCGGGCGACAAGGCGCTCGAGATCTACCACCGCGAACGCCAACGCGCAGGTGGCCTGACCACCATCGAGGAGCGCCTTGACAAGGAGCGGCGCGGCGAACCACCAACGCGGCAACCACGCAAGAAGAGCGGCGGTGGAGGCTTCCGCATGAACCCGGCCGTCCCTACGGTGCTGCTCGTCGTCGTGCTCGTCGCGCTGGCCGTGTGGGGTTACAACGCGCTCTTCTTCCGCACGCCGCGCGTGGCAACGACCACGCCGCCTGCGGCTACCAACGTCACGCCGCCCGCGGCAACGGCTCCGCCTAGCGGCCTCGCTGCGCCGGTCGGGGCGGCCGAACAGGGCAACCTCCCGGTCGGCGGCACGGTGCTCCTAGACGTCATCACCGACCCGCCAGGAGCGCAAGTCTCGGTTGACGGTTTCATGCTCCCTGGCCTCACCCCCATACACGCGGCTCCCGTAACGGCGCGTGCGGGCCGCAACCTGCGCGTCAGCCTAGAAGGCTACGCGACCGTCGAGCAGACGGTCGACCTCAGCGACGACCGCACCGTGGAGCTGAAGCTCACCACGGCGACAGCCGGCGCAGGTGAGGCGCCAACGACCCCTGCAGTAGCCGTTGGCAGCAGCGAGATAGTCATAACGGTGAGGGCGACGAGCTGGCTCGAGGTCTACCGCGGCACCGCGCGCAACGTTGGCGAGCGCCTCGTGTACACGACGGCGGCCCCAGGGCAGACTTACCGCTTCGCGCTACCCGTATATATCCACGCGGGCAACGCGGCAGGCGTCGAGATCACCATAGGAGACGGCGCCCCGTTCGCCATGGGCTCGGCGGGAGCCGTGGTTGGCCGGGCCTTCCAGGCACCGTGACCGTAACCGGAACACGACTAGGTGAGTAGCGGCGCCGGCCCAAGCATCACTTGGGGGCTCGCCTTCTCCTCGCTAAGGCAACGGCCGATGCGCACGTTCCTTACGGCGCTAGGCATCGCCGTGGCGGTAGCTGGCGCCGTCATCTTCCTCTCCTTGGGTGAGGGCATAAGGCGAGTGTTCAGCGACCAGCTCGCGAACCTTGGCCCAGACATCCAAGTGACTTTCGGTCCAGCCTCCGCCAGCTTCTTCCCGACCTCACCGGACCTGCCAGCCCACTACTTGACCGACCTCCAGGCGGCCGCCGAAGAGTTGGGCATCCGCTCGGTCGTTCCCGCCCTCCTGTACGTGCGTGGTGGGCTCAGCCCAAGCCAGTCGTTCATCTTCGAGGGCCTACCGACAAGCGTGGAGTTAGGCGACCTGTTCCACGGCGCCAACGCCGTGTCAGGCCGCCTCCTCACCCCAGCTGACGAGGGTGCAGGCGTGGCCATCATCGGCTCGAGCGCCGCCGAACGCGGTCGACTGGGGCTCGGCTCCGTACTGCGGCTCAACCCGAACGTTAGCCTCGAAGTAGTCGGGGTGGTGAGCGCTGGCGGTGGCTTGTTGGACAACATCATCGTCGCGCCGCTGACTACCTTGCAGCGCGCCGTTGGCGTGACCGACCGCTACAGCCTGCTGGCCGTCGCGAGTGCTCAGCCCGAGCGCGCAACAGAAGTAGCTGCCGCGATCCAGCAGCGCTTCCCGGAACTCGGAGCGCAGACCAGTTCCGAACTCTTCACACAGGTCAACACGAGCCTCAAGGTCTCAGACATGATCAGGCTAGGCATCAGCGCCATAGCCCTCATCGTCGGCGCCATCGCGGTCGCGAACACCATGATGATGAGCGTGTTCGAGCGCACGCGCGAGTTCGGCGTCATCCGGGCCGTTGGTGCCAGGCCGCGTTTCCTCTTCGGCCTCGTCCTAGCAGAGTCTTCGCTGCTCTCGCTCGCTGGTGCCGCCGTCGGCGTGGTGCTAGGTCGGATAGGAGTGTACGTGGTCAACCGCGTGGCGTACGACTACGTGGGGTTACACGTCGCGCTCTTGACGCCGCGCCTAGTCGGTTTCGCGGTGCTGGTGGCGCTTGGCATGGGCCTGCTGTCTGGCCTCTTGCCCGCCGCGCGCGCCTCGCGCTTGCCCGTCGCAGTGGCGCTGGCACGCGAATAGTGGCGCACTCCACAATCTCGAACCCCGACTGGCAGGGATAGTCCGGGGGCGCTAACATCGGGGCATGGCCCACAGGCAGCACAAACGGATAGCCCTAGCGATCAACTTGTTCCTGCTGCTAAGTGCCGCGTTCGCGCAGTCTTACCTGTGGTCGGACGTGGTTCAGGTCGTGCAGATCATGGCCGACGGCAGCGTCATCGTCGACGACACCCGCACCCTCTCCACTGACGCTGACTTCGGCGAGGCGTTCATCTGCGTGAAGTTGACTCCCAGCCAGCGGCTGACCCTGCTGGACGGCTCGGGCGCCTTGGGTAACGGCCCAAGTTCGACCGCGTACCAGCAGCAGTGTTCAGGCGGCACCGAGGTCGTCGTCCGCAACTCGACACGTGTCAAGGAGCGCCGCGTGCGCTTCGTTTACCGCTTGGAGAACAGCCTCGACGTCCGCAGCGACGTCGCGCAATGGTACTGGCAGATTCTGGAACAGGAGCACCCGCCGGTACGCGGTTACCACCTCACCGTCACCGCGCCTGGCCCCTCTCCAGCCCCATACGATGCGTACGTACACCGCTTCGGCAACACCGAACTGCCGACCGTGGTCCTCAGCGCCGACCGCAGCCAACTCGACGTGTCCTTCAATCGCATCGCGGACGGTGACGGCGTGGAGATCCGCTTCCTCATGGACCCCGCGCTCTTCGAAGTCAAGAGCACGCGGCCTGGGATGGAGGAGTTCCTGCAAGACGAGGCGAAAGTGGCCGGAGTTCAGACCCTCATGCAAATCAGGCGCTCGCCATGGTGGGCGCTGTTACCCCTTGCGCTCTTTGGCATCACGGGCAGCGGAGCGATCGGAGCTTACAGACGCTTCGGCCGCGAGCCGCAGCTCGAGACCATGAAGTACCCGTTCGAGCCGCCATCCGACCTGCCGCCCGCTGCCGTGACCTCCATCCTGCAGCAGACGGCCGCCACGATGGGCCCCGCCTTCCATGCGACCATCATGGACCTCATGCGCCGCGGCTACGGGGAGTTCGACACGAGCGTCAACAAGGGCAAGGATTTCGCCATCAACCTCAACGCCAAGACCGACGCCGGAAACCTCCAACCGTTCGAGCTCGACGTACTCAACTACCTACACGCGGCAGCGGCCCCCGGCACGCCTGAGCGCCTAAGCAGCCAGGAGTTGAAAGCGTACTCGCAGCGGCGCGCCTCGACGTTCATGGCCGCTTGGGGGCCCAAGGTGCGCAAGTGGCTCGAGGCCAAGTTCGGCGGACCGCTGACCTCTCAGGAGAGCCGTGAGGCCGCCAAGGGCGCTTCTAGGCGTTTGCTGCTTGGCGCGCTCGTCAGTCTCGTGCTCGCCTTCGTGCTCGCTGGCACAGCCAGCGCCATCGCCATCGCGCTGACGGTCGCGCAAGTGATAGCCGCCATTCTCGCGGGCATCGGGATCATGGCGTGGCGACCAGAGGTCGCGGCGGAGGTGTACGGTTGGAAGGGATTCAAGCGCACCCTCACCGATTACACGCGCATGAAGGACGCCCCGCTCGACTTCTTCAAGCTGTGGGACGTGTACTACTGTTACGCAGCCGCCCTTGGCGTAGCTGACGCCTACCTGAAGACGCTGCAGAAGGCCGCGCCACTGGCCGGGGTCGACGAGAGCGTCATGATGTCGCGGGCGACCTGGATGACCAGCGGCAACTACTCCTCGCTGGCTAACATGTCCTCGCTGAGCCGCTCCATCAGCAGCCTCTCGACTGCGCTCAACTCCGCCTCCGCGTCGGCGTCGTCCGGTGGCTCGTCAAGTGGCGGTGGTGGCGGCGGCGGAGGGGGCTCGTCCGGCGGCCGTTGAGCACGGTTAACATGGGCCCGATGCTGCGAGCCGTCGGTCTCTCGAAGTCGTACCTGACCCCTGCCGGCACCGTTACCGCTCTCGCCGACGTCGATGTGGCCTTCCAGCCAGGCAAGTTGACTACCATAGTCGGGCCATCCGGTTCGGGTAAGTCGACGCTCCTCAACCTCTTGGCTGGCTTCGACAAGCCGACCGCGGGTGAGGTCTACCTCGGCGACAAGCTGCTTTCCGACCTAGACGAGAGCGAGATCTCGCGCCTGCGGCTGCACCGTTTCGGTTTCGTCTTCCAGTCGTACAACCTCGTGGCCGTGCTCAACGCTTGGCAGAACGTGGCGCTGCCGTTAGGGCTTGCCGGCCAGACTGCCGCCAGGCGCAAGGCGACCGCCACCGCCATGCTCGAGCGCTTCGGCCTGGCGGCGCGCGCCACGCACCTGCCGAGCAAACTCTCCGGTGGGGAGCGTCAGCGCGTGAGCCTCGCCCGCGCGCTCGTCAACGACCCGGAGGTCGTCTTCGCGGACGAACCTACCGGCAACCTCGACAGCCGTAGCGGCCGCACGGTGTTGCAGGCGCTGCGTGATGTCGCCGCCGAGGGGCGGACGGTCATCGTGGTAACGCACGACCTCGGCATTGCCGAGCGCGCAGACGCCGTTTTGGAGTTGCTAGACGGGCGCGTAACCGGAGCGCACGGCGCCATAGCGGCAGCGGTGGCAGGACAACGAACAGAAAAGGTGGACGAGCATGTCAACTAGCGATGAACCAGCTACCGGCCTCTCTCGGGCAGCCCGCACGGCAGCTGCCTGGGGCGCCATCCTCGTCGGACTTGGGGTGGCGCTCGGCGCCTTCGGCGCACACACCTTGGCCGAGTTGGTTACAGAAACCCGCCTGGCGACTTTCGAGACCGCCGTGCGCTATCAGGTCTATCACGGCCTAGGCCTACTCGCCCTAGCTGCACTCGCCCCGAACGGTCGGCTGGCGACCCCAGCGGCGCCCTTCCTCATCGCAGGGACGTTAGTGTTCACCGGCTCGCTTTACGTCATCGTCGCTGGCGGCCCGAGTTGGTTCGGGGTCGTCGCCCCGCTTGGCGGGGTGCTCCTCATCGTCGGTTGGGCCGTCGCGGCCTACAGGCTCCTGCGCTCAGCCTAGGCTGAGGTCGCCGCCAGCGAACACGCGTCGCAAGTAGTCGAACGACGCCTTCGGCGTGCGCTGCAGCGTCTCCCTATCAAGCGCCACTACCCCGAACTTGCGCGTGTAGCCGCTCGCCCACTCGAAGTTGTCGACCAGCGTCCACGCGAGGTAGCCGCGCACGTCGCAGCCTGCGTCCCTCGCGGCGGCCACCGCCCGCAAGTAGCGGGAGAAGTAACTGATCCGCGCCCTGTCGTTCACCTTGCCGTCGGGGCCGTGCACGTCCGGGTACGCGGCGCCGTTCTCCGTGACGACGACGGCCGGGTTGCCGTACTCCTCCTTCAGGCGCAACAGGGTTCGCTCGAGAGCCGTGGGAGCGACGCGCCAGCCCATCTGAGTCTCTTCTACCCCAGCTTCTGGTGGCACGATCTCGATGCCAAGCGGACCCTCACCAGCCCTCACGCGCTGCAGCGTGTAGTGGTTGACGCCGAGGACGTCCACGCGTTGCCGTAAGAGCTCGGTGTCGCCCGCCCGCAAAAGGTCGCCCAGGAAACCCTCGAGCGGTTCCGGGTACCTGCCGAGCAGTAACGGGTCGAGGTTCGCGCGGTTGTAGGCCGCGTCCGCCAGCGCCGCCGCGGCGACGTCCTCCTCACGCGGGTCGGCGCCGCCGGGTCCGACGGGAAGGGTTGGTTGCAGTGACACCACCGTGCCGAGGCGCAAGCCGGCGTCCAGGTCGCGAAGCCTAGCGATGCCTCCACCAACCGCCAGGTTCTGGTGGTGAACGGCGGCCAAGTACGCCCCCAAGTCGGAAACGCCCGGCGCGTGCATGCCGACGAGGTGGCCGAGAAGCGCGTGAACGTTCGGTTCGTTGAGCATGAGAAACGTACGCACCCGGTCGCCGAGGTGGCGCGCGACGCGCTCGGCGTAGTCGGCGAAGTAGTAGGCGGTGTCTCGCGACTGCCAGCCGCCGCGCTCCTGCAGCGCCTGCGGCAGGTCCCAGTGGTAGAGGCACACCCACGGCTCGATCCCGGCGGCCAGCACCGTGTCTACCAAGCGGTCGTAGAACTCGAGCCCGCCACGGGAGTGGGCGCCCCTGCCCTCCGGCAGCCAGCGCGGCCAGGAGACGGAGAAGCGGTAGACACGTGCGCCCAACTCGCGCATCAGCGCCACGTCTTCCGGGTAACGGTAGTAGTGGTTGGTGGCAACGGCGCCACTCGAGCCGTCGACGATGGCGCCCTCGCGGGTGACGAAGCGGTCCCAGATCGACTCGCCCTTGCCGCCCGCCGCGGCGGCGCCCTCGATCTGGTAGGCCGACGTGGATATGCCCCAAAGGAAATCGTCAGGAAAGCTGGTCACTAGCGGCTCCTGTCGGCGAGATCGGGCGGCAGCTTGGCGCACAGCGCCTTCGGCCGCGCTAGACGCCAGCCTACGCCGATGGCCAGCGCACCCAGAACGGCGCCCGCAAGTGGGCGTTAACACCCTGGTGTAGCATCGCTGTCATGCCACGAGGCCAGGGTACCGCTCACGAGGCCCGCAGCAAGGTGTGGCTGGTACTCGGAGTGGCCCTCGTCGCAGTGTCCTTCGCCTCCATCTTCATCCGGTGGGCCGACGCGCCTGGCGTGGTCGTCGCCTTCTACCGCATGCTCATAGCCGGCGTGCTGATGGCGCCGCTGACGCTGGCAGGTCTGCGCCGCACGCGGCCAAGCGCGGCTGCGCTCCGCTCCACCCTACTAGCGGGCGCCATGCTCGCCGTGCACTTCGCGGCCTGGATCACCTCGCTCAGTTACACGACGGTGGCCGCCAGCGTCTCGCTGCTGGCCACCTCGCCCCTCTGGGTCGCGCTGTTCGCGTGGTTCCTCCAGGGCCGCGCGCCGACGTTCATGCAGATGGTCGGCGTCCTCGTCGCCATGGCTGGCGGGGCGGTGATCGGCTTCGGCGACCTGAGCGGAGGCACGCAACCCGTGCTCGGTGACGCGCTTGCGCTCGTAGGCGCGGCGGCTGCCGGGGCGTACTTGCTGCTCGGCAGGCGCGCGCAAACGCTTGGCCTTGGGCTGCAGGCATACGCTGGCACCGCCTACCTCTTCGCCGCGGTCGTGCTCGCCCCGCTGCCCCTGCTCTTCGGAGCGCCCTATGGCGGTTATCCGGCGGCAACCTACTTCTTCGTAGCCGTGCTGGCCGTCGTGCCGCAGCTCATCGGCCACACGGGCCTCAACTACGCGGCCAAGCACCTCGACCCGGCGGTGGTGGCCGCGGCGCTGCTCCTCGAACCGGTCGTGTCAGGCGTGTTGGCGCTAGTGCTGTTCGGTGAGGAACCAGGCGCACTGACCCTCTTTGGCGCCGTCGTTCTGCTCACCGGCATCGGCGTTGCGCTGCGCGCGGCGGCCCCAGTCACGGAGTTGGCGGGGCAAGAGTAGTCGTGAGGCACGCTACGTAGTTGTACCGCGTGCAAAATCCTTCGGTTCCTGCTACCATACGTGACGTGCTCGTGTGCGTTGAACTCTACGATAACTTACGCTCACAAGCTGCAAGCCCCCTCTCTACCAACCAGGTCGCGCACCGGTCAAACACCGGCGCGTAACCGCTATTGGGCCGGGGAGCCCAAGTGCCTCAGTGTTCAATACGTGGCCTAAGCCACCACGCTGTGCCACTCGCGCCCGGCGGCGCGCTGCGAAGGGAGACAGTTGCATTGAAAGACCAAGGTAAGACGTTCAAGATGGGTGATCAGGTCGTTCTACCACCTTACGGTGTTGGCGTCGTAGCAGGCACCACGGAACGCACCATCGCGGGTGCCAACCAGAAGTACTACCAGGTCGAGTTCCCTAACGGAACGTCTCGCGCGTACGTGCCCGTCGCCGCCCCTCAGGGCGCTGGCCTGCGCGCGGCCCTCACGCAGGACGAAGTTCAGAGCGTCCTCGAGCGCCTCCAGAACGGCCGCATCACCCTCCCGAAGCAGTGGGCGGCCCGTCACCGCAAGGTAACCGACCTCCTCACGACCGGCGACCCTTACCAGATCGCCACTCTAGCGAGCGAACTGCGCCGCTGGGACCTCGAGCGCGGCCTGCCCGACCTCGACCGCCAAGCGTACCGCCGCGCGCTGCGTCTGCTTGCAGGCGAGATCAGCGCCGTGCTGCACATCAGTCAGCAAGAAGCGCGCGTGCTGATGGACGCGGGTGAGGAAGACGAACTCAACTAGATTGCAAGGGCGAACGTGAAAGTAGGGCGCGCCGCGGCTTCAACCGCGGCGCGCTTCTTCATCTTCTAACCAGCGCAACGCTATGGCGTACGCCGCATAATCGTCGATCAGCACCGGGGGGTTCAGCAGGCCGCGCGGCAGCAGGCGCGCTAGGCCGCGAGGCGGATGTGCGGCGAAATAGAGCTCTCGTCCCGCTAGCGACGTGCCCCTCTCCCCCACCAACTGGACGCTCAACCCCCTGGCGGTCAGGGCGCTAACGACCGCCGCGCTGCCGGTGCCGTCGCCCACGAGCAGCGTGGCGTCGGCCGGGAGTTCGAACGCAGCCAACGCGCTCGGCTCGAGCACGAGCCCGCGCTCCAACGTCCCGTCTAGCCCAACGAACGCCACGCCGAGGTTCTTGCCTGGATCGAACGCCACGATCATAGTCGTGGCCCAGCGTAACAGGCGGCCGCCCGGCGCGCGCCCAGGGTAAAGAAGGGGCCCGCACCCAGACATGGGGTGCGGGCCCTATTCGCCCTAAGTGGCGAAGCTAGCTCAGTTGGCGTCTGGTTGAGCCGGCGCGTCGCCTGCGCCTGGGCGCGTGGTAGGCACAGCGGCCTCCGCTTGACGCGGCGCCGTCTTGAGCTTCTCGAGCGAGCGCTTGTCCGCCACGCGCGTACGGCGGATGGCGGCGAGGCCAGTGCCGGCGGGCACCAGGCGACCGAGGATGACGTTCTCCTTCATGCCGACCAGGTCGTCGACCTTACCAGCGAGAGCCGCCTCGGTGAGGACGTGCGTGGTGTGCTGGAAGGACGCGGCGGACAGCCAGCTCTTCGTCGAGAGCGAGGCCTTGGTGATGCCGAGGAGGAGCGGCTTCCAGGAGGCGGGCGTCTTGCCCTCATCCAGGAGCGCCTCGTTGACGGCTTGGACATCGAAGTGTTCGATGGTCTGGCCTTCGAGGAACTTGCTGTCGCCCGGCTCGTCGATCTCCACGTACTTGAGCATCTGGCGGACGATCACCTCGATGTGCTTGTCGTGCACGCTTACGCCCTGGCCACGGTAGACCTTCTGGATCTCATCGACCAGGTAGGCCTGGACGGCGCCGGGGCCGCGCGACTCGAGCAAGTCGTGTGGGTTGATGCTACCGCGCGTGAGCGGCTGGCCGGCCTCGACCTTGTCGCCCGTGTTGACCAGCACGCGCAGGTTGCGGTCGACGCGGTGTGGGCGGATGAACTCGCCGTCCTCGCTCGTGATGACGATGGTCATGCGTTCCTTGTCGTCATCGTCTTGCACTTCGACGATGCCGTCGAGTTCGGCGATGACCGCCTTGACCTTAGGCTTGCGGGCTTCCACCAGCTCGATCACGCGCGGGAGGCCCTGCGTGATGTCGGCCCCGGTGGCGATGCCGCCCGTGTGGAACGTACGCATCGTGAGCTGCGTGCCGGGCTCGCCGATCGACTCCGCCGCGATGACGCCGACGGCTTCACCGAGGCTGACTTCGCGCATCATCGACAGGTCGAGACCGTAGCACTTGCGGCATACGCCGGCGCGCGTCTGGCAGGTGAGGGGGCCGCGGACGGCCACGGTGCGCAGTTCTGGCAGCGCCGCCATGGCCTTGACGATCGCCTCGACGTCCTCCTTGTAGAGGAGCGAACCGAGCGCAAGGGTTACGCCGGGGAGTTCGAGTTCCTCCGCAAGGCGCCTGCCGTACAGGCTCATGTCGATCTGACCCTTGGGCCGCGCGCGCTCGCCTTCGTAAAGGTCGACGGTCTCGAAGTCTGCGCTGCCGCAATCGTCCTCGCGCACCACGACCTCGTGGGCAACGTCGACGAGCTTACGGGTCAGGTAGCCGGAGTCGGCGGTACGGAGGGCCGTGTCGGCGCCGCCCTTACGAGCCCCGTGCGTGGAGATGAAGTACTCGAGCACGTCGAGGCCCTCGCGGAAGTTCGCCTTGATGGGCAACTCGATGGTCTCGCCTGACGGGTTCGCCATCAGGCCACGCATGCCAGCCAGCTGACGGATCTGTTGCGGGTTACCACGAGCGCCGGACTGCGCCATGACGAACAGCGGGTTGAACGGCATCTGCGTCTGGAAGTTATCGAACACGGCGTCCTTGACCTTCTCCGTCGTGTCGTTCCACAGGCGCACTACCTGCTGGTAGCGCTCTGAGTCGGTAACGAAGCCGCGCTGGTAAGCCGAGGTGATCTTGGCGAGCTTCTCCTCCGCTTCCGCGATCAGGACCTTCTTCTGAGGCGGGATGGCGACGTCGTCGATGCCGATCGTGATGCCAGAGGTGGTCGAGAGCTCGAAGCCGTACTGCTTGAGGCCGTCGAGCAGAGCCGCGGTGCGCTCGACGCCGAGGCGCTTGTAGGTCTCGACGACGAGGTCACGCAGCGCTCCGCGCTCGTAAACCGTGTCGTAGCGCAGGAGATCGCGCGGCACGTCGCCGCCCGCCTCGAGCGTTTCCTTGACCATGCGGGCGAACAGGAGCCGGCCTGGGCTCGTCTCGATCACTTCACCGTCGACGCGGGCCGTTACGACGTCCTGCATGTCGATGCGGTGCTCCGCCACGGCGAGAAGCGCCTCGTCGACGTTACCGAAGCGGTACATGATGCGCCCGACGCTGCTCTTGACTCCACCGACCGTGATCTCGGAGTTGAGGTCAACCTCGTCGCGTTCGAAGGCGGCAAGTGCCGCGCTCTCGTCGGCGAACTCGAGGCCGACGCCGCGGTGCCCCGTGTGGAGCTGCGTGAGGACGTACAGCCCGAGGATGATGTCACGCGTCGCCTGCACGTTCGGGTTGCCGTGCGCCGGGCTGAGGAGGTTGTGGCTCGACAGCATCTGGAGGCGCGCTTCGGCCTGCGCGTACACCGACAGCGGGACGTGAATCGCCATCTGGTCACCGTCGAAGTCGGCGTTGAACGCCTCACACACGAGCGGGTGAAGCTGGATGGCCTGACCCTCAACGAGGACTGGCTCGAACGCTTGAATGCCGAGGCGGTGAAGCGTCGGGGCGCGGTTGAGGAGCACGACGCGGTCCTTGATGACCTCTTCTAGGGCGTCCCATACTTCGTCACGGGCGTCGCGGTACCGCTCGAGCATCTTGCGGGCGCTCTTGATGTTGGAGACGATCCCGCGTTCCTCCAGCTTCTTGAAGAGGAAGGGCTTGAACAGTTCGAGCGCCATGCGCTTCGGCACGCCGCACTGGTGAAGCTGTAGCTGCGGCCCGACGACGATGACGGAGCGGCCGGAGTAGTCGACGCGCTTGCCGAGCAGGTTCTGCCTGAAGCGCCCCTGCTTGCCGCCGAGGAGGTCGGTTAGGGAGCGCAGTGGGCGGTCGGAGCCGGGGTGCACGACGGCGCTGCCGCGGCGGCCGTTGTCGATGAGGGCGTCAACCGCTTCTTGCAGCATGCGCTTCTCGTTGCGCACGATCATCTCGGGCGCGCCCTGCTGCATGAGCTTCTTGAGGCGGTTATTACGGTTGATGAGCCTGCGGTAGAGGTCGTTCAGGTCGGAGGTCGCGAAGCGCCCGCCCTCGACTTGCACCATGGGGCGCAAGCTGGGCGGCATGATGGGCACGGCCTCGAGGATCATCCAGGCGGGCTTGTTCTCGCCCTCGCCCACGCCCGACTGCAGGAAGGCGCGGGTGATCTCGAGGCGCTTGCGGGCCTTGGCGCGCTTGTGACGGCTCTGGGAGTTCATCTCCTCCTCGAGCTCGGCCTCGAGCTTCTTGAGGTCGATGGCCTCGAGGAGCTCCTTGATGGCCTCGGCGCCCATCTTGGCTTCGAAATCGTAGCTTTCGATGACGCGCACTTGGCGGCGTACGAGGTCGATCTCTACGCGGCCTTCGACGTCTGACTTGATGCGGCCGTCGTCAGCGAGGTCGTCACCGCGGCGCACGCGGTCGCCGTTGACGACGATCGGCTCGTCTTCGTAACCGTAGATGCGGGCGCGCGAGACGATGATGCTGGCTGGGTGCGAGAGGCGCACGGTGCCGGACGCGGCGGCCGTGATCTCCTGGGCTGCGTCGATGGCGCCAACGACCTTCTCGCCAGGGCGCACGGTCGCGCCGTCGCCGACGAGGACGTGCATGGTCGGGTTCGTCTCGTGAGACTCGGAGCGCTCCCACTCGACCTTGAGGGTAACGGTGACGTTGACGCCCTTCGCCTTGCTCGTGCGCAGCGTCGCCGTCGCGCCTTGCGGCAGCGTGAGGCTGGTGCCGGCCGCGGCGCGCGCCAGCTCCGTGCCCGCCTCGACGAACTCGCCGCCCGCAACGAGCGGCTCGACACCCGCCGGGAGCAGGTAGGAGGCGAGGACCTCTTCCGTGTCTACGTCGTGGATGGAGAGGATGCCGCCATCTGTGCCGATGGGGAGGAGTTCGATGACGCCCTCGGCCTCGCCGGTGATGACGAGGTCGGAGCCGAGCTCACCTAGCGGCTGTCCGCCCTTGTACGACTCTTCCTCGATCCAGTCCTTCTTGGCGAGGACGAGGCGAGCGTCGCGCGACTCGTGGTAGTCGAGGACGATGCGGCGCGGGAAGCGGTACTGCGCGATGCCGGCGATCTTGGCCTTGACGCCCTTCGCTAGTTGCTGACCCGGCTCGACGATCTCGCCGTCGCGCACTACGGCGTCCTCGCCGCCGGAGACGCTGTAGGTCTCCTGCTGGCCGTAACGGAGTTGACGGTACTCGTCGTCGGACAGGAGGTCGGCGCGCTTGAGCGGGCGACCGTCGGGCAGGCGGGCGTCCTGCGGGTCGGTGACGATGTACTTGGCGAAGTACAGGACTTGCTCGAGTTGAGCGGTCGAGAGGTTGAGCAGCCCGCCGATCTTGTTCGGGATGTCCTTGACGTACCAGATGTGCGCGCACGGGGTCGCCAACTCGATGTGGCCCATGCGGTAGCGGCGCACGGTGGCGCGCGTCACTTCAACGCCGCAGCGCTCGCAGGTCTTGCCCGCGAAGCGCTGACCGCGGTACTTACCGCACGAGCACTCCCAGTCCTTCTCAGGACCGAAGACGCGTTCGTCGAACAGACCGTCACGCTCGGGCTTGAGGGTGCGGTAGTTGATGGTCTCAGGCTTGGTGATCTCGCCGTAGCTCCACTCGCGGATGCGCTTCGGTGACGCTATCTGGATCTTGACCTGAGTGAACTCGCGAGGCTGTTCCTTCACGCGCGGGCCATCACGGAAATTGTTGAACCTAGGGTTGTCGCTCACCAGTGCCGTCCCGTCTCGTCGAAGATGCTCACGGTCTTGTCGTCGGCGTCCAGCACCGTCACGTCAAGACCGAGGGAATGGAGTTCCTTCACCAACACCTTGAACGACTCGGGGATGGTCGGTTCGAGAACGTCGTTCCCCTTGACGATCGCCTCGTACGCGGCGTTACGGCCGTCGATGTCGTCCGACTTGATGGTGAGCATCTCTTGCAGTGTGTAAGCAGCGCCGTGTGCCTTGAGGGCCCACACTTCCATCTCCCCGAGGCGCTGTCCACCGAACTGCGCCTTGCCGCCGAGCGGCTGCTGGGTGATGAGCGAGTATGGCCCGGTTGAGCGGGCGTGCATCTTGTCCTCGACCATGTGGTAGAGCTTCATGATGTACATGATGCCGACCACGATGGGCGCGTCGATGGCCTCACCCGTGCGGCCGTCGAAGAGCACGGCCTTGCCAGAGCGGGCGAGGGCTTGGTGCGCTTCGCGCGGCGTGAGGTCGCGGTCGACGATCCCCAGCTTGGCGGAGCGGCGGTAAACCTCGAGCTCGCGCTCGTCGTGATCGAAGCCGGCCGCCTCGTTCTCATCGGCTTCCCTGATGGCGTTGGCTTCGAGCAGGTCCTTGATCTCGCTCTCGCGCGCACCGTCGAAGACGGGCGTTACGTAGGAGACGCCGTCCTTGAGGGCAGCGAACCCGAGGTGGGTCTCGAGGATCTGGCCGAGGTTCATGCGCGACGGCACGCCGAGCGGGTTGAAGACCATGTCGACTGGCGTTCCGTCCGCCAGGTAAGGCATGTCCTCAGGGGCGAGGATCTTAGCGACGACGCCCTTGTTACCGTGACGGTTCGCGAGCTTGTCACCCTCGATGAGGCGGCGCTTCTGGGCCACGTACACCCGCACCATCTCCTGCACGCCAGGCCTTAGTTCGACGCCGTCGTCACCCTTGCGGAAGCGCACCGTGCGCAGCACGATGCCGCCATCGCCCGGTGGCACCTTGAGGGAGGTGTCTTTGACTTCCTTGGCCTTCTCGCCGAAGATCGAGCGCAGGAGGCGCTCTTCTGGGGTCGGGTCCTTCTCGCCCTTGAAGCTGGTGTGCCCAACGAGGATGTCGCCTTGGCGGACTTCGGCCCCGATGCGGACGACGCCGTCCTCGTCGAGGTCGCGCAGGGCAGCCTCCGAGAGGCCTGGGATGTCGCGGGTGATCTTCTCGGGTCCGAGCTTCGTGTCGCGCGCTTCCTTCTCGAACTTCTCGATGTGGACGCTGGTGAAGGCGTCAGAGCGGACGAGGTTCTCGGAAAGGACGATGGCGTCCTCGAAGTTGTAACCGTCGAACGGCATGAGCGCGATGAGCACGTTCTGCCCGAGCGCCAAGCGACCGACCTCCGAGGCCGGGCCGTCGGCGATCGCCTGGTTCTGGACGACGCGGTCGCCGAGGCTAACGACGGGCCGCTGGTTGAGGTTCGTGTTCTGGTTGGAACGCTGGAAGCGCGTGAGCTGGTAGTCGCGCTCGATGCCCTTGTCGTTCTCGATGACGATGCGGTTGGCATCGACGTACGTCACGGTGCCAGGCTCGACGGCGAGGACCACGGTACCGGAGTCGCGCGAAACGCGCTCCTCGACGCCCGTGCCTACGAACGGCGCGCGCGCGCGGATGAGCGGCACGGCCTGCGACTGCATGTTCGAGCCCATCAGCGCGCGGTTGGCGTCGTCGTGCTCGAGGAACGGGATGAGCGAGGTCGGCACCGAGATGATCTGCTTCGGGGACACGTCCATGAAGTCGACCTGATCTGGGCTGAGGAAGACGGCGTCGCCGAGCTTGCGCGCGACGATCGTCTCCGTGCCGAAGGTGCCGTCGTCGTTCAGGGGCGTGTTCGCCTGCGCGATCAGGAACTTGTCCTCGTCGTGGGCGTCGATGTAGACGACCTCGTCGGTCACGCGCCCGTTGACTACGCGGCGGTAAGGCGCCTCGATGAAGCCGAGCTCGTTGACCCGCGCGAAGCTGGCCAGCGAGGTGATGAGGCCGATGTTGGCACCTTCCGGCGTCTCGATCGGGCAGATGCGGCCGTAGTGCGTGCGGTGCACGTCACGGACGTCGAAACCCGCGCGTTCGCGCGTGAGGCCGCCCGGCCCTAGGGCCGAGATGCGGCGCTTGTGGCGCAGTTCGGAGAGCGGGTTGACCTGGTCCTTGAACTGGCTGAGCTGGCTGCGCCCGAAGAACTCGCGGAGGGCCGCAACGATCGGGCGGCTGTTGACGAGCTTCTGCGGCGTGGCCGCGTCCGGGTTACCGAGCAGCATGCGCTCGCGCACGCCGCGGGCCATGCGGCCGAGGCCAACGCGGATCTGATCGGCGACGAGTTCGCCGACGGTGCGGATGCGGCGGTTGCCGAGGTGGTCGATGTCGTCTTCCGTGTAACCCTCGACGCCAGCCTGCAGGCGCACGAGGTACTGGAGCGTCGGTACGAGGCCGTAATCGATGAAGCGCCCGTCCTCGAACCCGAGGAGGGTGTTAGGGGCGAAGTCGAGGCCGAGCTTGCTGTTCATCTTGAAGCGCCCAGCGTCACCGAGGTCGTAGCGGCGCGGGTCGGCGAGGAGCCCGAAGAGGTACTGCGTTGCCTTGTCGACCTTAGGTGGGTCGCCAGGGCGCAGGACCGTGAACAGCCGCAAGAGCGCTTCGTCAGGCGCGATGCCTGGTGAGGCCTCGTTCTCGAGCGTTGCGTCGATGAGGCTCTCATGGCCAGCGAACAGCTCGCGGATCTGAGCGTCGCCGTAGCCGAGCACGCGCAGGAGCAGGGTGAAGTGGAACTTGCGCTTGTTCACCTTCATCCAGAGGACCTGCGAGTTGTCGAACTCGACTTCGATCCATGGACCGCGCTTCGGCATCGGGATGATGCTCGCCGTGTAGCGCATCTGGTTCACGCCCGTCATGGCCCCAGTGAAGTAGACGCCTGGGCTGCGGTGGATCTGCGAGACGATGACCCGGTCTGCCCCGTTGATGATGAAGGAGCCGTCCTCCGTCATCAGCGGCAGGTCGCCTAGGAAGACTTCGTCTTCCTTGATGAGGCCCGTGTCCTTGTGCACGAGTTGCAGTTTCGCGAAGAGGCCAGCGTGGTAGGTGAGGTCCTTCTCGCGGCACTCGTCCGGGCCGTACTCTGGTTCGTCGAGGCGGTACTCGAGGAAGTCGAGCACCAAGTCGGTCTGGCGTCCGCGCTCGGTCTCGTCGATCGGGAACACCTCGCGGAACGCTGCTTGCAGGCCGGTATCTTCGCGCTCATGGGCGCTGCGACCTTGCTGGAGCAGGTTGTTGTACGAGGTGATCTGGATGTTGGTCAGGTTCGGCAGTTCGATGACTTCCTTGATCCTGCCGAAGTTCCGGATCTCGCGCATCTTCATCCCTTCGTTAAAGGCCGGGGCTGGCGCTTACTGCGCAGCTCCTGAGCACAGGTGCCGGGACGCGCGTCTCGCGCCGTACGGCTCTGTTCGCCAAGGAGTTGCATGTTCGGGTGTGGCTGTGCGTAATATGCGACTAGGCTTACCGGTCCACCGAGCACCCGTCTGGTGCGCACGTTGGCGGTAGCGTGAATAGACACGACGTGACGAGCCACGACGCTGCAGGGCCGGTTTGGCCCTTGCTCGTGGCGTTCACTTAGCAAGATATTTTCCAGCAGCTCAATCGTCAGGCCTCCCGGCGACCTCGCATTGTAGCAGTTGCCCTTGGCAGTTTGGGTAGCGCTGCGCTACCGGCTTGCCTTTTCGCCTTGCTCCCCCGTTGGTGTTGGCGGCGCCCCTATTCGAGACGCCGCCCGACCAACTGTGCCGCGTTAGCGGCTGGCATCCTGGTACCCAGCGGTGATGCGCCGCCGGTCAGGCAGCGCACGACTGCGGGCTTACTTGACCTCGACCTCGGCGCCCGCGGCTTCGAGCTTGGCCTTGACGTCAGCGGCTTCTTCCTTGCTGACCGATTCACGCACGGCGCCGCCTGCTTCTACCAGGTCCTTGGCTTCCTTGAGGCCGAGGCTGGTGATGGCGCGGACTTCCTTGATGACGCTGAGCTTCTTGTCGCCAGACGTCGGCTTGATGCTGACGGTGAACTCCGTCTGCTCTTCGACGGCGGCGGCTTCGACTGGCGCGCCCATCATCATGCCGACTGGCATGGCCGCGGCGGCTTCTACGCCCCAGGCCTCTTTGAGGCCGTCAACGAGGTCTACTAGTTCCAGCACGGTCAAGCCGCCGAGCTGCTCGATCAAAGCTTGCTTATCGAATGCCATTCTCAGTTACCTCCATCTTTCTGTTTGTCTACGTAGTTGTTCATCACGGTGACCAGGTTCCGCTGTGGACCTTCGAGCACGCCAACGAGCTGCTGGAGCGGTGCGGATAGCACGCCGACCAACTGGCTCTGGACTTGCTTCTTCGAAGGCAGTTTGGCGATGCGCACGAGCGCATCCTCGCCGAGGAAGCCCCCCTCGAGGCGGCCGCCCTTTGACTTGGGCAGCTCCCTTGGGTGGGCTTTGGCGAACTCGGTGATGGCCTTGATCGGGGCCACTACCTCGTCGCCGACGAGGATCAGGGCCGTAGGCCCCTGCAGCGTCGCGTCGTAACCCTCGATGCCTTGCTCCTTGAGCACGACATTGATGAGGGTGTTCTTCGCGACGAGCAACTTCCCGCCGGCTTCGCGCACTACTGCGCGCAGCCGACCGAGATCGCCAGCGGAGAGCCCCTGGTAATCCACCAAGAAGAACGTCTTGGCGTCGCCGAGCTGCTCACGCAGGTGGGCTACTGCCGCTTCGTTCCTGGGGTTAGCCATGGTGACCTTCCTCTATTCACGAACTTGGTTCGGGGCCGGGTGGCCCGCGAACATGCCGCGAAGCGCGTGCTGATTCCCGGGGTCATGCCCCGGTTTCCTCACGTTCACGCCTCGGCAGGGTCTTTAAGCCTGGCGGCCCCTGCTGTCTCCAACGCCGGAGGTGCTTAGCTCGCGCTGCGCACCAAGATGCTTAGTTCAGGCCTCAGTCGAGGTGCTTAGCGTGACGCGCACGCTCGGCCCCATCGTAGAGGTGAGGTGAATGGTCTTGAGGTACTGGCCGCGCGCGGTATCAGGCTTGGCGGCCTCGACGGCTCCGCGCAGCGCGGCGAAGTTCTCGGCGAGCTTGTCCGCCCCGAAGCTGGCCTTGCCGATGGGAGCGTGCACGACGCCCGTCTTATCGGCACGGAACTCGATCTGGCCCGCCTTGAGGGCGCGGACGATGCCACCGATGTCGGTGCCAACGGTGCCGGCCTTGGGGTTCGGGAGGAGCCCACGCGGTCCGAGCACGCGGCCGAGCTTGGAGCCGATGGCCGCCATCATGTCTGGCGTGGCGACGACGGCGTCGAAGTCCATCCAGCCACCCAAGATGCGCTCGATGATGTCGCTGCCACCAACTATGTCGGCGCCAGCTGCCTCCGCAGCGGCCACCCCGTCGCCCTGCGTGACGGCGAGGACGCGTACCGTCTTGCCTGTGCCGTGTGGCAGGGCCACGGTGCCGCGGACGTTCTGGTCGGACTTGCGCGGGTCGATGCCGAGGCGGAAGTGCGCTTCGACGGTCTCGTCGAACTTGGCGCTTGCCAACTCCTTGACGAGGCCGGCGGCTTCGTCGACGGAGTAGAGGCGGTCGCGGTCGACCTTGAGCGCCAGCTCGCGGTAACGCTTACCGTGCTTGGCCATCAGCTCGGCTGCCCTTCGATGGTGACGCCCATCGAGCGTGCGGTTCCCGCGATTATCTTCGCGGCCGCGATCTCGTCTGCGGCGTTGAGGTCGGTCATCTTGACCTTGCCGATCTCGAGGCATTGCGCCCAGGTGAGCTTGCCGACCTTGTCCTTGTTGGACGTTGCGGAACCCTTACCGATGCCAGCGGCCTTCTTGATGAGGTAGCTAGCTGGCGAGGTCTTGGTGATGAACGTGAAGGTGCGGTCGGCGTAGATGGTGATCTCCACCGGCACGATCGCGCCGGACTGGCTGGCGGTCGCGGCGTTGTACTCCTTCACGAACTGCATGATGTTGGCGCCGTACTGACCGAGCGCCGGGCCGACAGGTGGAGCTGGGGTCGCTGCTCCGGCCGGCAACTGCAGTTTCACGACTCCGGATATCTTCTTTGCCATGGTTCCTCCTTTGGCTCCCCCACGCACATGGCGAGGCGCGGGGTGATGACGCGCTACTGTCTACAGCGACCTGGCTTAGTGGCGCACGTGCGCCACGCGCTCAGGCGCGGATGACCTGTGAGAAGTCGAGCTCGACGGGGGTCTCGCGCCCGAAGATCGAGACGAGCACCTTGACCTTGCCGCGCTCGGGGTTCACTTCCGATACTACGCCCGTGAAGTCGGCGAACGGCCCGGCCGTGACCTGCACCATGTCGCCAACGTTGAACGTGATCCGCACCTTGGGCGCCTCACGCTGGCCGGTTACACCGATGGCGTTGAGCATGCGCGCCTCTTCGTCCGGTGATAGCGGAACCGCGTGCGTGGCAGTGCCAACGAAGCCGGTGACGCCGGGCGTGTAGCGCACGACTTCCCAAGCTTCGTTCGGTTCGTCTGGGTTATCGCCAAGGTCCATCTGGACGAAGATGTAGCCAGGGAACAGCTTGCGGACGGATTCCTTCTTCTTTCCACCGCCGATGTGCTCCATGGTTGTCTCCACCGGCACGACGACCTGGAAGATCGACTCCACCATGCCGAGCGAACGCGCTCGGCTCAGGATGTTCTCCTTGGCTTTCTCTTCGTGCCCCACGTAAGTGTGGACGGCGTACCACTCGATGCTCATGAGATGTCCTTTGTCTGGGGCCGAGAGCCCGGCTCAAGCGGGCCCACCCCCGGCACTAGGCGGCGCTGGCTCAGGTTATGAGACCAAGCAGGTTGCCTAGCGTGAGGTCGGCGACGAACAAGAACAGCGCCGTAATGACCACGAACAGTAACGTTGCCTCGGTCGCCTGGATGACTTCCTTGCGTGAGGGCCACGTTACGCGGCCGAGTTCGGCACGCGAGTTCCTGAGGTAAGTGACGAAGCCTTTGAACACGAGCTTAGACCTTCACCTCTTTATGGACAGTGTGCTTGCGGTCCCACGGGCAGTACTTCTTGAGCTCCAACTTGCCCTGGGTGTTGCGCCGGTTCTTGTGCGTGGCGTAGTTACGCCTCTTGCACTCCGTGCACTCGAGTAGAAGCTTGATTCGAACGTCACTGGCCATTCTGGCCTCCCAATCAGACCACGTAGGGTAGCAGATTATCGCGCGGCGCGTCCAGGGTCGGAGCTGGTAACGGGCACGAGTCGAGAGTGGATGATGACCGACCTTGCGCGGCGCTGCCGAGGGTTACGCACTGGTAGCCCTCGGCAGCGCCGGATGAGCAGCGATCAGCAGTTTACTTGAGGATGGCCGTGACGACGCCTGCGCCTACCGTACGCCCACCCTCACGAATCGCAAACCGC
>ERZ778017.1422-NODE-1422-length-23734-cov-50.333925_pt1 | contig 23734 bp, 21 predicted proteins | sample MGYA00375747_ERZ778017 | MGnify/ENA primary metagenome ERZ778017 (study PRJEB29350, sample SAMN05509838) | bioreactor metagenome | biome: bioreactor; material: wastewater | place: South Africa: University of Cape Town | collected 2014-03-17 ...
CATCATCGGCCATGGCTGCCTTCTCTTCGGCTTTCGGCGCTTCGCCTTGCTTGTCGCAGCCGGCAAGCGCTGCGGCGAGCGCAAGGCCCAGCGCGATGATCGACAGTTTCTTCATTTCGTTTCTCCTTTGGGTTGAGCTGGTTTTGCCGCTCGCCTGCGCATCAGCAGATAAGCGGCGGGAATGATGAACATCGACAGCAGCGGCGCGGTGAGCATGCCGCCGACCATCGGTGCGGCGATCCGGCTCATCACCTCGGAGCCGGTTCCGGTCCCAACGAGGATCGGGAACAGGCCTGCGAGGATGACCGCGACGGTCATCGCCTTGGGCCGTACGCGCAGCAGCGCGCCGTCGCGCACCCCCGCCGCGACATCGCCGTCGCTGCGTGCAGCGAGCGCCTGCTTGAGGTAGATCAGCATCACCACCCCGAACTCGGCCGACACCCCCGCCAGCGCGATAAAGCCGACGGCGCTGGCGACCGACTGGTTGTAGCCGAGCAGATAGAGCAGCCACAACCCGCCGGTGAGCGCGAACGGCAGGGTCCCCATGATGAGCAACGCCTCGTCGAGCCGCCGGAAGGTCAGATAGAGCAGCCCGAAGATGATCGCGAGCGTCACCGGGACGACTATCTTCATCCGCTCGGTCGCGCGCACCAGAAATTCGAACTGGCCGGTGTAGGAGACGCTGACCCCCGGCGGCAGCTTGACCTCGCGCGCGATCGCCGCCTGGATGTCGGCGACCAGCGTTTGCAAATCGCGCCCGCGGCCATCGACGTAAATCCAGGTCACCGGGCGGCCATTCTCGCTGCGCAGCATCGGCGGACCGTCGCTGATCCGCACTTCGGCGACGGTGCCGAGCGTGATCTGCTGGCGCGTCGGGGTCAGCACCGGCAGGTTGATGATTTCATCGAGGCTGTCGCGGATTTCGCGCGGGTAGCGCACGCTGATCGGATAGCGCGCCAGCCCCTCGACCGTCTGCCCGATCGTCGCGCCGCCAATCGCGCCCGATACGATGGCTTGAACATCGGCGATGTTCATTCCATAGCGCGCCGCTGCACCGCGATCGATCTGGACATCGATGTAGCGCCCGCCGGTGAGCCGTTCGGCGAGCGCCGATGCGACGCCGGGCACCGTCTTGACGACATCCTCGATCCGCTTGGCGCTGGCGTCGATGGCCTTGAGGTCGGATCCCGCGACCTTGATCCCGATCGGGCTTTTGATCCCCGTCGCCAGCATATCGATCCGGTTGCGGATCGGCGGCACCCAGAAATTGGCGAGCCCCGGCACGCGCACCCGCGCGTCGAGTTCCTCGATCAGTTTTTCCGGTGTCATCCCCGCGCGCCATTCGCTCTTGGGTTTGAACTGGATCGTCGTTTCGAACATTTCGATCGGCGCCGGATCGGTCGCGGTGTCGGCGCGCCCCGCCTTGCCGAACACACGGCTAACCTCGGGGACCGTCTTGATCAGACGGTCGGTCTGCTGGAGCAATTTGCCCGCTTCGGCCACCGAAAGCCCGGGCAGCGCCGAGGGCATATAGAGGAGGTCGCCTTCGTTCATTTGCGGCATGAACTCGCCGCCAAGCCGCGCCATCGGCCACAGGCTGGTCGCAAAGACCAGTAGGGCGATGAACAACGCCTGTTTCGGACGCGCGAGCACCCAATCGAGCCCGGGGCGGTAGAGGCGGGTCAGCCAGCGATTGATCGGATTGGCATTCTCGCCGGGAATCTTGCCGCGAATGAGCCAGCCCATCAGCACCGGGACGAGCGTGATCGAAAGCAGGGCCGCCGCCGCCATCGCATAGGTTTTGGTGAAGGCGAGCGGCGCGAACAGCCGACCCTCCTGTCCCTGAAGCGCGAAAATCGGGATGAAGGAAAAAGTGATGATGAGCAGGCTGAGGAACAGTGCCGGGCCGACCTCGGCTGCCGCGCCGGTGATCGCGCGCCAGCGTTCGGTCCCTTCCAATTTCCGGTCGGGATTCTCGTGCGCCCAGCGTTCGATATGCTTGTGCGCATTTTCGATCATCACGACCGCTGCATCGACCATCGCTCCGATCGCGATCGCGATGCCGCCGAGCGACAATATATTGGCGTTCAGGCCTTGTGCGCGCATCGCGATGAAGGCGATGAGGATGCCGAGCGGCAGCGTCAGAATCGCCACCAGGGCCGATCGCGCGTGCCACAGGAACAGCGCACAGACGATCGCCACGACGATGAATTCCTCGACGAGCTTCGAGGTCAGATTATCGACCGCGCGGTCGATCAGCCCCGAGCGGTCATAGGTGGTGACGATCTCCACCCCCGGCGGAAGGCTGGCCTTTAGCGAATTCAGCTTGGCCCGGACATTCTCGATCACCTCGCGGGCGTTCTTGCCTTGCCGCATGACGATCACCCCGCCGGTGACTTCGCCTTCGCCATCAAGTTCAGCGATTCCGCGCCGCATCTCGGGACCGATTTGCACCGTCGCAATGTCGCCCACCGTCACCGGGACTCCGCCCGCGGCGGTGCGGATCGACACGGCGCGGAAATCGTCGAGGGTCTTCAGATAGCCGCTGGCGCGAACTATATATTCGGCCTCGGCCAGTTCGACCGTCGCGCCGCCGGTTTCCTGATTGGCGGCGGTCAGGGCGTCGCTGACTTCGCGCACGGTGACGCCATAGGATGCCAGTTTTTGGGGATCGAGGACGATCTGATATTGTTTGACCATCCCGCCGATGGTCGCGACCTCGGCGACGTCGGGGACGGCTTTCAATTCGTAACGCAGGAACCAGTCCTGGATCGAGCGCAGTTCGGCCAGATCATGCCGTCCGTTTTTGTCGACCAGCGCATATTCATAGATCCAGCCGACGCCGGTCGCATCGGGTCCGATCGACGCGGTCGCGCCGTCGGGCAATTTTCCCTGCACCTGGCTCAGATATTCGAGCACCCGGCTGCGCGCCCAATACAGGTCGGTGTCGTCGTCGAACAGCACATAGACGAAACTGTCGCCGACAAAGCTATAGCCGCGCACGACGCGCGCGCCCGGCACCGACAGCATCGTCGAACTGATCGGATAGGTCACCTGATCCTCGACGATCCGCGGCGCCTGCCCCGGATAGGTGGTGCGGATGATGACCTGAACGTCCGACAGATCGGGAATCGCATCGACTGGGGTCGTCCGCACTGCGGCGACACCGACGAGGGTCAGGATCAGTGCCGCGGCAACGACCAGTCCGCGTGCCGCGACCGAGGCGCGAATGATCCGCTCGATCATTTCGCGTCACCGAGCGGGCGGACGGCGATGCCGGTCAGGCTCGCCTCGGAATCGAGCAGGAACTGGCCCGATGCGACGACCCTCTCGCCCACCGCCAGCCCCTGCAGGATTTCGGTCTGGCCGCCGCCCTCGCGCCCTGTTTGCACTTCGGCGGGATGATAGCGCCCGTCGCCCGTCGCCAGCATGACGATGCTGCGCGTGCCGGTGCGGATGACCGCCTCGCTCGGCACCAGCAGCGCGGGTTTGGCGTCGCCGCCGAGCGTGACATTGGCGAACATGCCCGGGCGCAGCCGGCCGCCGCGATTGGCGAGTTCGATGCGCACGGTCAGCGTCCGGCTGTCGACCTGCGTCGTCGGCAGGATCGCGATGACGCGCCCGCCAAATGTTTCGCCGGGAAAGGCGGTGAGCGTCGCAACCGCGCGCTGGCCGACGCGCACCGCCCCGGCCTGAGCCTCGGGCAAGGAGGCGTTTAGCCAGACGGTGGCCAGCCCCGAGATTTCGGCGAGCGTCTGGCCCTGCGCCAGCGTAACGCCCGCCCGCGCGCTGAGGCTCTGCACGACGCCGCCGATCGGCGAACTGATCGTAACGGTTCCGCTTGTCCGCCCGGTCCGATCGACCCGGTTGATAACGGCGTCGGACATGCCGATCAGACGCAGCCGCTGCCGCGCCGCCGCTGTCAGCTCGGGCCGGCCGAGCTTCTTGACGCTCAGATATTCGGTCTGCGCGCCGCCCCAATCGGGCGACTGAACATCGGCGATCGGCGTCCCGGCGCCGATGACGTCGCCCGGGGCCAGCCGATAGACGCGCTCGACAAAGCCGTCCGAACGCGCCTGGACGATCGCGACGTCGCGTTCGTTGAAATCGACCGCGCCGGTGACGTCGAAGGTCGCCGCGAGGCTGCCCATCTCGGCGGCGACGACGCGCATTCCGAGATTTTGCATCGCCGACGGATCGATCGAAAAGCCCGGCGCGGCGTCGGCCCCGCCGCCTTCGTCGGCATATTTGGGTTCCAGCTCCATATCCATGAAGGGCGACTTGCCCGGCTTGTCGAACTTCTGGTTCGGGAACATCGGGTCGTAATAATAGAGGATCTTGCGCCCATCGCTTGTGGCGCCCGTCGGCACGTCGTCCGCGCCGCGCTGCCCGATCCAGTAACCGCCGCCGCCCGCGATCAGCACCGCGGCCAAAATCCCGGCGCGCCACCGCACCGCTGTCGTCGCTTCGGTCATCGCCCTGTCTCCCCATAGATATAATTGATCCGGATCGCGTCGCGCGCGACCTCGGCCTCGCGCGCCAGTACATCCACTTCGGCTTCGGCCAGCGCGAGCGTCGAGAGCAATGCGGTCCCGAGGTCGAGCTGGCCGGCGGCGTAGCTGGCGAGGTCAAGCTCGGCGCGCTTCTTCGCCAGTGGCACCAGCCGCGACTGCGCATTGCCGAGCTGTTCGTGATGCATGTGATGATCGGCGAGATCGGCGTCGAGGGCCGCGGCGATGTCGCGCTTTGCCGCTTCGCGATCGAGCCGCGCGCGCGTCGCCTCGCTCGCCCGCGCGGAGATCTTCGGGTCCTGCCGCTTCTTGGCGAAGAGCGGCAAGTCGATGGTGACGCCGAGCGTGACGAGGTCGCCATAATTGGGCTCGCGCCGCCCATAGGCCGCCGAGACGTTCCAGTCGGGCCGCTTGTCGGCGCGTGCGAGCCCGGTTTCGGCATCGGCCGCCAGCGCGCGCGCATCGAGCGCGCGCAGCCGCGGCAGCGCGTCGATTCCGGAGCGCAGCGCGCTTTCATCGACGACCGGCGGCGGCGGCGCGCCTGCCGTGTCGGCGGCGGCGTCGCCGGTGAAGCGCGCGAGCTGCGCGCGGGCGCGCGCAACCTCGGCGGCGAGCCCGCTGCGGCGATCCTGAATCTCGGCGCGGAGCTGTTCGGGTTCGAGCGCCTGCGCCGGCCGCGCCGCGCCGCTGGCCAACCGCGCGGTCACCGTCGCCTGCAAATCGTCGAGCTCGGCATCGAGCAATTCGAGCTTCTTGAGCCGTTTCTTGGCATAGAAAAGGTCGATCCAGGCGAGCGCCGTCGCCAGCCGGACGTCCTGCGCCGCGACCGCTTCGTCGGCGCGCGCGATCCCGATTTCGGCCAGCGCGCGCGTCGCACGCGCCCGGCGCTTGGCGGGATGGGTGAATTCCTGGCTGATACCGATCACCTGCATCGTGAAATTGTCGCGGTTGAGGCGGCCCGCGTCGGGGCCGGTGACCGGGAAATCCTTGATGGCCAGATCGAGTTTGGGATCGGGCAACCGGTCGGCCGCGATCGCCGCCGACTCGGCGGCGTCGATCCCCGCTTCGCGTCCGCGCAGTTCGGGCGCCTGGGTTTCGGCCAGCCGCAGCGCGGCGTCGAGTGTCAACGGCTCGGCATGAAGCGTCGCGGGCAGCGCGATCAGCATGGTCGCCGCAAAAAAATTGCGCATGATGTCCCCTTTTGTGGACCGGACAAGACCGCCCCCGACGCCTCTGTGCCGAGGGCGGAGAGCTTTACGCGCCGGGGTGTGGCATGGAGCCGCGGGACATTTTCTTCATGCAACCGGCCGGATCGGCCTTCATCATGTCGCAATCGCACTCGGCCATTTGCGCCGGTTTGTCCTTCACCCAGACGCGGACTCGCGACGTGGCATTGGACTTGTTCGGTCCCGGAACCTGGCGGGTCTGCCATTCATAACGGCCGCCCGATTGCACTTGGGCAAAAACGGGAGCGGCAAGCGTCGCTGCCGCGAGCGCGGCAACGGCAAAAAGCGGTTTCATGTTGAATTCCTCGGTTGAGAAAGCAAGAAAATGAGCGCCGAAACGGGTCGGCGGGCATCGTGCAATTCAGCCGAGAATTAGCGGTGGATTGGGTTCGGGCCCGAATGTCCGGCCATCCAGCGGCTGGATCGGTAGCGGGTCGAGCAGCCCTGTCATGTGAGTCGCCGCCACGATCAGCATGGGCGACGAAATGACGAGGGGCGGGAGCGCGCAACCCATCTTGGCAATGCAATCGAACGTCAGACCCTTGCAGGGCGCGTCGCCCTCGGATTTGTCCATTCCCATCATTTCGGCGCACTCGTCGCTCATCGACGTCGCCGCGGTTGTCGTATCGGACATCGGGATTGCCGGAGCAGACGCAAACGCGGCTTCCTGGCCGAGAAGGCCCAGCACAGCTCCGAAGAGAAGCAGCAGAGAAAGCCAACGTTTCACGGTCGAAGCATGTTCCTTGTCACTCCTGGCGTCAAACTGAAATTGCGGCGCCTGGACTGCTGCGTTGTTCGTGAGCAGCCCCTCCGCGGTTACACCCGGGCCAGATAATCCTTGCCCCGCCCGCCGCCATCAGGCCTTCGGCTTGCGCGAAGAACTGTGCAGGCTGATGATCCGCCATTTGCCGTCCGTCCACTTAAGCACGCTCGTCGCAACGCCATCACGTTCGACCGTTTCGCCGCTCGCGAGTATGATCGTGTAGGAATAGGTCTCGGTGGCGATCGCAACCTCGCCTTCGCCCCGCACCGAAACCTTATAGTCCTTGAAGGCGAAGGACCTGAACGCCTTGAGCTCGGGCGCGAGATGATGGTCGCGATAATGGGCGAAATTTCCTTCGACGCCGCCCGACTCGAAGATCTGGGCGTCGGGCGCGAACAGGGCTTCGACGCCCGACAGGTCGCGGCTCTCGATCGCCTGCTTATATTGCGCCAGCGTCGCGGCGGCCGCCTGATAATCCGGGGTTGCGGCCGCTTGGGCGGGAATCGCCATGGCCAGCGCCAGTCCGATCGCCGCTGCAATGAAACCTCTCATCCCCATTCTCCCTTTCTCAATACCCGCCGCCGAACGGCGCGGCGACGCTTCGATCAGATTTTCACGAACCGCAGCCGCAGCGAATTGGCGATCACGCTCACCGACGAGAGCGCCATCGCCGCGGCGGCGATGATCGGCGACAGGAGCAGCCCGAAGATCGGGTAAAGCACGCCCGCCGCCACCGGAATGCCCGCGGCATTATAGGCGAAGGCGAAGAAGAGATTCTGGCGGATATTCGCCATTGTCGCATGGCTGAGATGCCGCGCCCGCACGATGCCGAGGAGGTCGCCGCGCAATAGTGTGACGCCCGCGCTTTCGATGGCGACGTCGGTTCCCGAACCCATGGCGATGCCGACATCGGCGGCGGCAAGCGCGGGGGCGTCGTTGACCCCGTCGCCGGCCATGGCGACGATCCCGCCCTCTTCGCGCAGCCGCTGAACGACGGCGCTCTTCTGGTCGGGGAGGACGTCGGCCTCGACATTGTCGATGCCGAGCCGCCGTGCGATCGCCTCGGCGGTGACGCGATTGTCGCCGGTGAGCATGATGACCTTGATTCCGGCTTCGCGCAGCGCCGCGAGTGCGTCGCTCGTCGTCTCCTTGACCGGATCTGCGATAGCGATGACGCCGGCCGCCTTGCCGTTGACCGCGATGTAGATCGCCGTCGCGCCGTCAGTGCGAAGGCGGTCGGCCGCCGCGGCGAGTGCGCCCAGATCGACGTCATATTCTTCGAGAAAGCTCGCATTGCCAAGGACGATCGCCTTGTCGTCGACCGCCCCGACGATGCCCTTGCCGACCGGCTGGTCGACCCCCGATGGCTCCACCAGCGCGAGGCCGCGGTCTTCGGCCGCCCTGACGATCGCGGCCGCCAATGGATGTTCGCTGCTGCGCTCGAGGCTCGCGGCGATCCGCAGCACATCCTGCTCCTCGAAGCCGTCGGCGACTTCGATCGCGACGACCGAGGGTCTGCCTTCGGTCAGCGTCCCGGTCTTGTCGACGACGAGCGTGTCGACCTTCTCCATCCGTTCAAGCGCCTCGGCATTCTTGATCAGCACGCCGGCTTCGGCGCCGCGACCCACGCCGACCATGATCGACATCGGCGTAGCGAGGCCGAGCGCGCAGGGGCAGGCGATGATGAGCACCGAGACGGCGGCGATAAGGCCATAGGCCATGGCAGGCGCGGGGCCGAGAAGCGACCAGACAATGAAAGCGACAATGGCGACCACTATGACGCCGGGTACGAACCAGCCCGAAACGGTATCGGCAAGACGCTGGATCGGCGCCCGGCTGCGCTGCGCGTCGGCGACCATCTGTACGATCCGCGCGAGCATCGTATCGCGCCCGACCTTCTCGCTGCGCATGAGCAGGCCGCCGGTCTGGTTGATCGTCCCGCCGATCAGCGCCGCGCCGGCCTCCTTGGTCACCGGCATCGACTCGCCCGTGACCATCGATTCGTCCACCGTTCCGCGGCCTTCTGCGACGATGCCATCGACGGGGACTTTTTCGCCCGGACGGATGCGCAGCATGTCGCCGACCGCGACCTCCTCGAGCGCGACCTCTTCGTCGCTCCCGTCAGCGCGGACGCGCCGGGCGAGCTTCGGCGTCAGGTCAAGTAGCGCGCGGATTGCGCCGCTCGTCGTCTCGCGGGCCCTGAGTTCGAGCACCTGCCCGAGCAGCACCAGCACCGTGATTACCGCGGCGGCCTCGAAATAGACCGCGACCGAGCCGTCGGCGGCGCGGAAGGCTGCCGGGAAGATTTGCGGGACAATCGCCGCGATCATGCTGTAGCCCCAGGCAACGCCCGTTCCCATCGCAATGAGGGTGAACATGTTGAGGCTCTTGTTGCGGATCGAGAGCCAGGCGCGCTCGAAGAAGGGCCAGCCAGCCCATAAAACGACGGGGGTCGCGAGCAACATCTGGATCAAGTTGCTCGTCTGGCGGCCGACGACCTCGTGGAGGCCCGTCAAATGGCCGCCCATCTCAAGTGCAAAGACTGGAAGGGCGAGAAGGAGGCCGACCCAGAAGCGACGCCGCATGTCGTGATATTCTTCGCTGGGGCCGTCCGACGCGGTTGGCATGACGGGCTCGAGTGCCATGCCGCAGATCGGGCAGCTTCCAGGGCCGGGGCGTTGGATCTCGGGATGCATCGGGCAGGTCCAGATGGCCCCCTCGGGTGCGTCGGCTGCGGTCGGCTCGCTTTTTGCGGCGTAAAGATCGGGATCGGCCTCGAATTTGGCGAGGCAGCCCGCGCTGCAAAAATGATGATGGTTGCCGCCGTGCGTCGCCTTGTGCGGCGTGGTGGCCGGATCGACCGTCATGCCGCAGACCGGATCGGTGGTGCTCCCTCTGCCTTTTTCCGCGCCCTGATGATCGTGCATCGTCGCCGCTCCTGTACATGTAGGATGCCCGCTTGGTGGCGGGGCGTCCGAACGCCGCCGGCCGTGTTCGCCGTAGGCGGCTTTCCCTGACGGTTCCAGAATGAAGCCGCTCCTATCGATACGCAAGAAGAGCGGTTATCCCTCGGATTTTCTTTGCCCTGTGCAATCAGATCCGGGGTTTGTTGGCCTCGATGATCGCGATCGCACCGGTTGGCGTGCGAAACGTCTCAGGTTCGCGAACATCGCGAAAGCCGGCCTCTCTCATCAGCACCGGTAGCAATCCATCGGCATTGGGTTGGGTGTCTTGGACGCCATCGAGCTGCTGGATCGTCAGGCGGAACAGCAACCGCATGAGGCGGCTGCGCTGTTCCCCATAGTCCGCGACATAGAGTTTGCCGCCGGGTGCGAGCACCTGCCAGGCCTCGCGAAGCAGGCGTGCTTTTTCCTCAAGCCCGACCTGATGAAGAACGAGGCAAAGCGCTATCTTGGCGGGCGAAGGCCAGTCATCGATCGCCGAAGCCCCGAAAAAGCCAACACGAAACTCCGGCGGTGGAACAATCTGCGCGGTCTTGGTTTGGGCAATTCGCGTTGCTACTTCGTCGGGGTCGATGCCAAGATAGCGGACGCCCGGGCTATGGCGGGCGATCGCCAGCGCGAGATTGCCCGTACCCGAACCGATGTCGAGAATGACCTCTCCTTCGGCGAGCGCCATATGGTGAACGAGACGGTCGCGCCACACGCGCTCGCGCGTAGTCACCGCGACGCCGAAATCATAAAAGGGCGTCAGGAAGTGATATCCTGCCGCTGGCGTGTAGGAACGCGCCTCGGGTATCGGGTCGGGCATGGCCGTCTCCTTTCGACGCTTTGGCTTGCCGCTGGATTGCGGCCACGCGCGGGTCTCGACGAGACGTTTAGGGGCGAGCTGGCGCGCCCGTCTTGAATGTTTCGCCGGAGCCAGGCGCATGCCGCTCAGGGCACGATTTCGAAAGCGAAGGCGCTGAGGCCAGCCGAAGGCGTCACTCCGAGCCATTGGGCGCAGCGGCGCGTGAAGTGTGACTGATCGGCAAAGCCTCCCGCCGCCGCGGCGTCGGCGAGACCTCCGCCGCCGACCAGCGTCCGCACTGCGCGCTGAAGCTGGAGCCATTGCAGCAATTTGGCCGGAGGCACGCCGAAGTCGCGGTTGACGATTTCGCGCAGGCGCGAGGGTGAGAGGCAGGCAACGTCGGCCAGGGCGCGGGCACTCGACAAATCATCAGGGGCCGCGAGCGCCTCGGACAGGCGTGCATCCACCGGATGCGCCCGCGACCGATCGAGATAGCCGGACGCCCAGCGCTTCGCGTCCGCGCCGCTTGCTTTCCCGTCGAGGCCGGCCAACTCACCCGGCGTCAACAGGATCGGCATCGATCCGACGGACAGCCCGGTGCCGGCACGAAAAAGCGGGTCGAGATAAAATGACCGCACGAGGGCGCCCGGCGGCCCCAGGCAGTGCCGGACTTGCGATGCTATGGCAACGGCGTGTCCGGCAGGGACTATCATGTCGGCGTCGCCGGAAATTTCGAGGTCGCGTTCGACGGCGAGGCTGATCTGATGCGCCACATGGCTATGGGGACGGCTGGTCCCGATGCGCGCATCGATCAATGCCCAGCCGGTCCCGAGCATGATCGAGCCGGACCAAGAGGCGGTGCTGAGCGTCAAACCGGATCGGCGGCGACGAAGGGTTCGAGCGTCCCGAACCAGGCAACCAGCGCGAGTATGGCGAGCGCGGCCGACGCTTCGATGATCAGGCTCCTGCGCATGGCCGCGAGCGCTGCATCTGGATCGGAATCGACGCTTTCTGCATCGTCGCCTGCAGCCGCCACCGCGAGCGCAGGCGTCAGTCGCCAGCGATTGGCGGCCGCGAGCGCAAGCATCAGTCCAAACAGCGCGAGCTTGGCAAGGAGCAATTGTCCATAGGGCGACGCGAGAGACCGGCCGAGATTCTCGGCGCCGACGATCATCTGGCTATTGATGAGGCCGGTGGCGGCGATGACGAGGACGCAGATCGTGCCGACGCGCGAGAATTGATCGAGGCTCCGCACCGCAATTTGGAGTCCGCCCGGCCATTCGCGGACATGGCGCGGTGAGATCAGGATCAGGAAGGCGCCGATCGCGCCGATCCAGACGGCGGCTGCGATCAGGTGCAAGATGTCGCTGATCCGGTGCACGGTGCCTACGGCACCTTCGGTCGCGCCGGCGTGGCCGGACCAGACCAGACTCGCGACGGCCACCGAGCCTGCGGCCGCGAGTACGGCGGCCGAAGTTGTCGGCCAGCGGACCATCCAGATCGGGACTGCCAGCGCGAGCAGCAGCGCTGCGCTCCGGTAGACCCAGGCTGTCCCGACGTCGGTCTCGCGTACAAGGTCCCAGAAAGGCTGGAGTTCCAGCGATAATAGGCTTACGCCCTGCATCGAAGCCGCGAGCACGCCCATTCCCAAGATGGAGAGAAGCAGTCCGGCGGTGCAGAGCCATCGCTCAGCGCGCCAGATCGCGGCCATCATCGACTGCGGCGCAAGGCGTTCGCTTCGGGTCAGCGCATAGAGCGGGAACGTCGCGAGGCCGGCGATGAGCATCAGGTCCGCGTAGAGCGCGAACCTGATGCCGATCAATAGGGGGTCGCTCACCGCCTTACTTGACGGTGAAGCTGAATTCGCTGCCCATACGATGCGTGTCGGCGCCCGCGGCCGACCAGCTGACCTTGTAGGTTCCGGGCGAGAGCGGCCGCTTGAGCATCAGCATCGCCGACTTGCCGTCCTTGCCCATCATCGACGAGTAAGGCACCTTCATCGGCGCGTGATTGGCCATGCCGGGCATTCCGGTCATGACCAGTTCGGTCTTGAGCGTCGAGGCGATCACCTTCTCGTTGAACTGCAAATTGACCGACGTCACTTTGGCAACGGTCGAATTGGCGGCCGGCGTCGAGCCGACGAGCTTTGTGTGCGCGTTGGCGGCGGCCGGCATAAGCAAGAGGGCAAAAGCGGCGGCAGCCGAGGGGAGAAGCGATTTGAACATGAAACACCTCCAATTGCGTGTCTGTCCTGCTAATACGCAGGATATTGGCATGGCCCTCAAATATTGTGCCATGATCGCGATGTGAGGGATGGCGCGCTTCGGCGCGTATTTAGGATTACGGAACAGCTGGAAGAGACGATCCATGGATGAGGAACTTCGCATTTTGAAACGGGTCGACTTGCCCGCTGCGCTCGATGCGCTCGACGACCGCGTCATGGGCGCGCTCCGAATCCGTCGCCGCGAAGCGGTGGCGATGCGCCGCATCATGGCACTTGCCGCTTTTGTCTCGCTCGGCGGCGGAATGGTTGCGGGAAGTGCGGTATCGCAGCCGGCGGTCGCGGCAAGCCCGCTCAGCCCCTTTGGCCCGTCGAGCGCTCTGGCCCCCTCGAGCCTGCTGGACACGCAATAGGATGGCATCACGCCGCCTCATCCTTGTGGGACTCATCGCATTCGCCGCGGCAATTGCGGGTGTCTTTGTGGGCCGCGCCGTATCCGACGCGCCGAAGGCGAGTGAAACGGAATTGCACGCGCTTCTTCACGGCGATCTCGATCTGACGGCGGCGCAGAAGGCGAAGCTGGATAAGATCGAAACCGACTTCACGGTGCGCCGCAGGGCGCTCGAGCTCGAGATGCGGGGCGCTAATGTGCGGCTTGCGCAGGCGATCGAGGCCGAACATGGCTATGGGCCGCGCGTCACCGAGGCGATCGACGAAACGCACCGGGTGATGGGCGATCTGCAAAAGGAAACGCTCCGGCATTTATTCGCGATGCGAGGGGTGCTGACCCCCGCCCAGGCGGAAATGTTCGACAAGAGCGTGGTCAAGGCGCTGACCGCCGACGCGCGGTGAATATCGACCTGACGCAATGTAGCGATCAGGAACTGGCGGCGCTTGCCGACACCCGCGGCGACGAAGTTTGTCGCGAATTTCTGCGCCGCTACAAGGCTGGTGTCTACCGACTGATCGTCAAGCAGATCGGCGATGCCGATGAGGCGCTGGATTTGACGCAGGAGACGTTCATATCGGGTCTGGCGGCGCTCGGCCGCTTCGATGGCGATCGCCCCTTCCGCGCGTGGATTGCCCGGATCGCGCTCAACAAATGTCGCGACTGGGCGCGCCGGCGCAAGGTGCGGGCCTTTTTTTCCCGCGCGCTTCCGCTCCAGAGCGCCCATCATGTGGCTAGCGATAGCCCTGCGCCCGACGCCGCGGTGACCGACAAACTTGAGATTGCGCGAGTGCGCCAGGCAATCGATCAATTGCCGAATAATTTGCGCGAGGTTCTGATACTGCGCGGCGTCGATGAGGTCAGCCAGGCCGAGACCGCCGCCATCTTGCAGGTGAGCGAGAAGACGGTTGAGACCCGCCTCTATCGCGCGCGGACGAAGCTCAGGGAATTGCTCGCAGGAACATGAACGTGCAGGATTGACCCATGGGCTGTTCGTTTCGCGTGGTAGCTATCTATCAAGAGCATTTTTGTTGAGGGACGGCCGTCTCGGCCGCGTATGGCTATAGGAAGAGTCAATAACGGTCGGAAAGAATATGCAGATGGAAAGGCGTCGTTTCGTCAGTGGAGCTTTGGGCGGAGGCGCCGCCGCGGCAATGGCCGCATGGTTCCCCGCTTGGGCCCAGCCGGTGTCTTCGGGCGCTACCGCTCCTGTTCCTACCGTATCCGGCAACGATATTACGCTGCGCATCGCGCGCCAGACGATGCGAATCGACGGAAAATTAAGCCGCGCAATAGGGATCAACGGCACGGTGCCTGCGCCGCTCGTGCGGCTCAAGGAAGGGCAGACCGCGCGCCTTACCGTCGTCAATGATCTCGACGAGGACAGCTCGATCCACTGGCACGGCATAATCCTGCCCTTCCAGATGGACGGTGTCCCCGGCATCAGCTTTCCGGGCATCAAGCCGCGCTCGACCTTTGTTTACGAATTCCCGGTCGTCCAGTCGGGCACCTACTGGTATCACAGCCACTCGGGGCTTCAGGAACAGCTTGGCCATTACGGGCCGATCGTCATCGATCCCGCCGAACCCGACCCTATCGGCTATGACCGCGAACATGTCGTGGTCCTTTCGGATCACAGCCAGCTCTCGCCCGAGGCGATTTTCCACAAGCTCAAGGTCGATCCCGGCCATTTCAACATGCAACGCCAGACGCTTGCCGGCCTCCTCGCTGGCAAGGACCAGCCGCTCGCGGAGCGCATCGACTGGGGCAAGATGCGCATGGATCCAACCGACATCGCCGACGTGACCGGATCGACCTATACCTATCTCGTCAACGGCCATGGTCCGAAGGATAATTGGACCGCGCTGTTCAATCCCGGCGAACGCGTGCGGCTGCGGATCATCAACGCCTCGGCCATGTCGATCTTCAACGTCCGCATTCCCGGCCTTTCGATGACCGTCGTGCAGGCCGATGGATTGAATGTCGTCCCGGTCGCGATCGACGAATTCCAGATCGGTGTGGCCGAAACCTATGATGTCATCGTGACCCCGGTCGAGGATCGCGCCTACACGCTGGTCGCCGAGGCCAATGACCGGTCGGGCATGGGGCGGGCGACGCTGGCGCCGCGAGCCGGGATGGTCGCCGAAGTGCCGCCGCTTCGCGAACGTCCGCTCGCGACGATGAAGGATATGGGCATGGGCGACATGGACATGTCGGGCGGTTCGATGGCGGGGATGGACCATGGCGGCGGCGACATGGGCGTCATGCCGATGCCCGCGAGCGACCCGTCCTGCCCTCCCGAACATGCCAAGATGGGCCATTGCACCCCCGCCGGCGAAGGCGGCGCGATGGCGGGCATGGATCATAGCTCTGGCGGCATGCAGCACAGCATGCGTGATTTCAGTGTCGCGCCGCAGGTCAAGCGCGACCCGAGCGTCCAGACCATCTCGCCGATGCCGATGGATCGCATGGGCGAGCCGGGTCAGGGGCTCGAGGATGTCGGTCACCGGGTTCTGACATACCATGATCTTGTCGCGCTCGAGCGCAACCCCGATGTGCGCGCCGCGTCGCGCTCGCTCGACATTCACCTCACCGGCAACATGGAGCGTTTCATGTGGTCGTTCGACGGTATCAAGATGTCCGACTATCACGAACCGATCCCGTTCATCGAGGGCGAGCGGGTGCGGATCAATCTTATCAACGATTCGATGATGAGCCACCCAATCCATCTGCATGGCCATTTTTTCGAACTGGTCACGGGGAAAGGCGATCATGCGCCGCGCAAGCATACGGTGCTCGTCCAGCCGGGCGGGATCGCGAGCTTCGATCTGACCGCCGACGCGCCCGGCGACTGGGCGTTCCACTGCCACCTTCTCTATCACATGCACGCGGGGATGATGCGTGTTGTCAGCGTCCGTCCGAAGGAGGAAGCGCAATGACCCGGATCGCGCTTCTTCTGTCGGGAATCGCTCCGCTTGCTTTCGCCGTTCCGGCTGCTGCGCAGTCGATGGACCATTCGATGCACGGTTCGAAACCCGCTGCCGCTCCTGCGCCCGATGTGCCGGTTGAAGTGCCGATGGACCATGACAGCATGCAAGGCATGGACATGGCACCCGAAGCCCCGACCTGCCCACCAGAACATGCCGCGATGGGTCATTGTACCCCGAAGGCCGACACCGGCGATACAATGGCCGGGATGGAAAATATGCCCGGAATGGAGGCGATGCCGGGGATGGACGGCGCGAGCGGAACGGACTTGCCGCCGGGCGATGCCGTCGCCCCGGCGCCCCCAGGCGACTGGTATGCCGACCGCATCTACCCGAAAGCCGAAATGGAACGGTCCCGGCATGCCATGATGGAGGAAAACGGCGGGCAAACCCTCGCTTTCATCAGCTTCAACCTCGCTGAATATCAGGCGCGCAAGGGCCGGGACGGTTTTCGCTGGGACGGAGAGGCCTGGTATGGTGGCGATATCAACCGGCTGACGCTCAAGAGCGAAGGCGAGGGCGTGTTCGGCGAGGGAGTCGAAACCGCCGAGGTGCAGGGGCTCTATAGCCGGGCCATCGGCCCCTATTTCAACGCACAGGCCGGGATCAGGCAGGATCTTGGACCTGGCCCCGACCGCACCTATGCGACGATCGGTTTCGAGGGACTCGCCCCATATTGGTTCGAGGTCGAGGGTGCGCTGTTCCTTTCGAACAAGGGCGATCTTCTTGGCCGCCTCGCGGGCTATTACGACCAGCGCATTACTCAGAAGCTGATCCTGCAGCCGATGGCCGAGTTTAATTTTGCCCTTCAAAATGTCCCCGAAACCGGAACCGGCTCGGGTCTCTCCGATCTCGAGCTGGGGCTTCGCTTGCGCTACGAGGTTGTGAAGGAGTTCGCGCCCTATGTCGGCATCGAATGGGCGCGCAAGGTCGGCGACACGGCGCGTTTCGCCCGTGCTGCAGGCGAGGACGCGAGCAGTTTCAGCTTCGTGATGGGGGCGCGGGCCTGGTTCTAGGTGACATGCGGGATGGAAGCCATGTTTTTGGAGAAATGACATGAAAGGTTCGATGACCCGCCGCCATCTTCTCGGCCTGGTTGCGGCCGGATCCGGAATGGCGCTTGCGGCATGCAATTCGTCCTCGGGTTCGGCTGCTGACCGCGGGAACAGGCGGCCGGCGAGCGAGCCGCTTGCCGGGACGACGAGCGCCGAAACCATGCTCGTCTATCGCGACCCCGAATGCGGCTGCTGCGAGGCCTGGGCAGAGATCGCCCGTGCCGAGGGCTATGCCGTAACCGTGGAGAACCGCGCCGACATGGCTGCCGTGAAGGCGCGATATGGTGTCCCCCGGCAAATGGCGTCCTGCCACACCGCCATAGTCGGCGGCTACGCGATCGAGGGACATGTACCAATGCGGCATGTCGCCAGACTCCTCGACGACCGGCCACGCGACCTTCGCGGTCTCGCCGTACCCGGCATGCCGCGCGGTTCGCCGGGAATGGAAATGCCGGATGGAAGCGTGGACGCATTCGACGTGATGGCATTCGGCGCGGACGGGAAAGCGATGGTTTTCACCGCCTGACCGCTCCGGATGGATTGGGTGGGACCCGACGATGCAAGGCCCGCGCTTTTCGGCGGAGCCCAACCGCTCGCGCGCTTTGCTGGAACAGATATTTGCGCGTTGAACAGTCTTGCGACTGCTGCATCGCGCTGCGTCGGCCGGCTTGTCTTGTCATTTCGTGAGGAAGCTGGGAGCGGCTTCGCCTCGCTCCTTGCGCGAACGGATCTCTATCCGAAAAAAAATTTTAAAATCGATGAGGGGTAGAGCATTCGGATGCGTATTTAACACATGCTCTGCGCCTAAATTCTGCGGAATAACTAATTGATATGATTCGATAAATTCCTGTTGACCTGTATATACATTTGATGCTCTCTGAGGGGAATCAGCCAACCAACAGGGGGTTTCGCTATGATGATCAGGACATTTTTGCTCGCCAGCGTCGCGGCAGTCGCGGTCTTGGCAACGCCGGCACTTGCGCAGGACGAATCGTCCGCGCCGCCGCCCGTCGCCACCGACGCGCCGAATGGTTCGGACATCGTCGTGACGGGTTCACGCATCCGCCGCCAGGATCTCGCGGGCGTCGGACCTGCCACGGTCGTCTCGGCCGAGCAGATCGAGAATACCGGGATCGTCAACATCGAAACGGTATTGCAGCGCCTTCCCGCCAATGCGGGTTTTGCGGGCAACCAGACCTCGGCCTATTGGACAAGCAACGGCTATGGCACGGCGCAGGTGAACTTGCGCGGGCTTGGCATCAAGCGCACGCTCGTGCTGCTTAATGGTCGCCGTCTCGTGGCGGGCGGCACCGGCGCGAACTCGTCGCCGGACTTGAACATGATCCCGGTCGTCGCGCTGGCGCGTACCGACGTGCTGAAGGACGGCGCGTCGGCAATTTATGGCGCGGACGCGATGGCGGGTGTTGTCAACCTGGTCACCCGGACCGATTATGAAGGTCTTGGCCTGAGCGCGCGCTATGGCATCACGGGCGAGGGCGACGGTTCCGATTTTTCCGCCGACCTGATCTGGGGCATCCGCAATGATCGTGGTGGTGTCATGATCGCCGCGACGTATCAGAAGACCAGCGCGGTCAATATGGCGACGCGCGCGCCCTGTTCGCTCGCTGAGGTCACGCCAGGTTCGCTATCGTGCGTCAACAGTGCCTCGACGATCGGCGGCCGCGCCGTGTTGCCCAACGGGCAACAAATCAACTTCAATCAAACTCCCGGCGGCGATGGCGACTTCTTCGAGCCGTACAGCGCGGCGAAGCATAATTTCAATTCGGCGCCCTTCCTCAACGCGGTCAGCCCGGTCCAGCGCGTCAGCACGGCCTTCTTTGCCGACTATGACCTGACCGACAATATCGAGGCGTTCGGCGAGTTTCTCTATACCTTCCGCAAGTCGAACCAGATTGCGACCCCGGGCACGCTGCGCAACCTGTCGATCGCCGCGAGCAATCCCACCAACCCGACCGGGCAGGACATCGTGCTCATCCAGCGCCGGCTTGCCGAACCAGGGCCGCGTCAGTTCTTCCAGGAAACCGACACCTGGCAGGGCACCTTTGGCCTGCGCGGAAAATTGTCCAACGATTGGGCGTGGGAAGTCGCGGGGGCGTTCGGACGCAACACGGCGATCGACGGATCGACCAACATCGCCAACCTCGAACGCGTTCGCAACTCGATCGACCCGAGCAAGTGCAGCGTGACGGTTGGAGCTGCGATCCCCTGCGCTGACTATCTGGGCGCCGGCGACCTGACCCCCGAGGTTCTCGACTATATCCTTTTCACCTCGCGCGATCGCGGCGGCAACGAACTGGCGACGGTCACCGCCGATCTCAACGGCAGCCTGTTCAACCTGCCAGCTGGCCCCGTCTCCTTTGCGACAGGGGTCGTCTATCGCAAGGAAAAGGGCTGGCGCGATCCCGATCCGCTGACCGTGCTCGGTATTGCCAACACGAACCAGCAGGATCCGATTTCGGGTTCGACCACGGCGAAGGAAGCCTATCTCGAGCTGTCGGTTCCGATCCTCGCGGGCAAGCCTTTCTTCGAGGCGCTGACGCTGGACGGCGCGGTGCGCTATTCGGACTATAATCTGTTCGGCAGCGACTGGAATTACAAGGCTAGCCTCGACTGGATGATCAGCGACAGCTTCCGCCTGCGCGGGACCTATGGCACCGGCTTCCGCATTCCCAACGTGCCCGAACTTTACGGCGGCGTATCGGAAGGCAATCTGACCACCACCGATCCCTGTTCGCGCTATTCGACGAGCGGTAATGCGACGCTGATCGCCAATTGCCAGGCGTCGGGTGTTCCCGCCAACTATGTGCAGCTCGGCACGACGATCCTCACCACGGTCGGCGGCAACGAGAATCTGAAACCCGAAAGCTCGACGACCTGGACCGTCGGCACGGTGATCTCGCCCAAAGGGCTGGTTCCCGGTCTGTCGCTGACCGCCGACTGGTTCGACATCAAGATCAAGGATGCGATTCGCGCCATCCCCGGATCGACCAAGCTGTCGATATGCTATGCGAGCCAGAATCTGTCGCACCCTTTCTGCGACGATTTCACGCGCAGCCCGCTGACGGGCGAAGTGACCTTCCTATCCGCGCAGCCGATCAATACAGGGCGCGAGGAGATGAATGGCCTCGATCTGGGGCTCGTCTATGCGGGCGGCATCGGCAGCGTGAACATCTCGCTCGACGTCAACCTGACTTATCTCAACAAATATGTCGTTCTGCCGTTCCCCGGCGGCGACCCGATCGATTTCGACGGCTTCATCGGCGGCGGCAATGGCGGCTATCCCAAATGGCGCGGCTATGGCGTGCTGACCGCCGAGAAGGATGGCGTCAGCGCCACCTGGTCGACCCAATGGATCGGCAAGGCGACCGACTTCAATGCGGCGCCCGGCGAAATCGGCTACAGCACGCCGAACGTCTTCTACCACAATCTCCAGGTCGCCTTCAAGATTGACGAGAAGACGCGCTTCCAGGTCGGCGTCGACAATGTCTTCGATCGCAAGGCGCCCTATATCCAGAGCTTCACCGATGCGAACACCGACACGATGACCTACGATCTGCTCGGACGGCGCTTCTATGTCGGTTTCCGCACCGCCTTCTGAGGAACCAGGAGATGGCGATACGTTGGCCGCTGCTCGTTCGGCGAACGCATAAATGGCTGGCGCTGGTCGTGGGTGTCCAGGCTTTGCTCTGGACGTTGACCGGCTTCTACATGGTGGTCGTTCACATCGACACCATCCACGGCGATCATCTGGTGCGCTCCCCGGTGGCCCAGCCCTTCGACCTCGATGGCCTCGCAGCGCCGTCGAAGGTCGTCGCGGCCGCGCCGGGGGTGTCCGAAATCCGTCTCCAGCGCTTTTTCGGCCAACCGGTCTGGCGCGCCGAGACCCCTGAAGGCGCGCGCCTGTTCGACGCGCGTTCGGGTGCGCCGCTGCCTGCCCTGACCGAGTCCCAGGTCCGCGAACAGGCACGGCGCATCTACACGGGTGACGGCAAGATCGTCTCGGTGCGACTTTTGACCGAGGCACCTCAGGAAATGCAGGCGCGCAAGCCACCATATTGGCAGGTCGAGTTCGAAGGCTGGAACCGGCCGACGCTCTATCTGTCGCCGGCGACGGGTGAGCTCATCTCGCGCCGCCACGCGCTGTGGCGCGTTTTCGACTTCGCGTGGATGCTGCATATTATGGACTATGACGAGCGGACCGACGTCAACAATCCGCTGCTCCGCGTCGCGACCTGGAGCGCCTTTGCGATGGCGCTCTCCGGCGCTTGGCTGCTGATCTGGTCTTTCAAACGCCGCAAAAGGAAGCAGGCATGAAACGCATCCGGCTGACCCCGCTCTTTTTCCGGCGTATCCATAAATGGGTGGGGCTGATCCTCGGTCTGCAGTTCCTGCTCTGGGCGCTCAGCGGTTCGGTGATGGCGCTGCTCGACAAGGACAAGGTCGGCGGGCACGGCGGCGGCATGTCGCACGCGCACGCGCTGCCCGCCGGCGAATATTTCGATGTCGCCGCCCTGCCGCGCGGCGAACCCGTCACTGGCGTGGTTCTGCGCGATCTCGGTGCGCGGCCGGTCTATGAGGTCCGCGCCGCCGGGGGCACACGCCTTGTCGATGCGACGAGCGGCGAGGATATTCGGGTCGACGAGCAGGTCGCCCGCGATGTCGCGGCGATGATGAACGAGGCGCCGATCCGCAACGTAAGTGTGCTCGCCAAACCCAATCTTGAATCGCGCGACCATGAAGGCGCGATGTGGCGCGTCGATTTCGCGGACGCCGAAAACAGCAGTGCCTATGTTTCGCTCGACACCGCTCGTTTCCTGGTGATGCGTGGCGATACCTGGCGGACATGGGACTTCTTCTGGATGCTCCACAATATGGACTACATCAACCGGAAGAGCTTCAATCATCCGCTGATCATCTTCGTCGCCTTCGGCGTACTCTGGCTTTCCGGAACCGGCTTCTACCTGCTGTTCAAAAGCTTCAGTCGCGCCGATTTCCGCTGGCTACGCCGTCGCAAACCTGTGGTTGTCGCTCGAACCAGCTGATCGGCGTCAATCGTCGATCGAGAAGGCGGCCGACAGTTCGAACCGGGTGCCGGGGTGTGTCAGCCAGGCATGCGACACGAGACGCGACCGGCTCCATGTCCGGCGCGTCATCTGGAGTACCGGTTCGCTCGCGGACAGCCCTAACATGCCGCGCATTCGTTCGTCGGGCATCGTCGCACAGACACGGTGCTCGACCCGTTCGAGCGGCGCGATGCACGTCAGATATTCGTTCGGTGTCATCCGTGTGAAGTCGAGCGTGCCATAATCGGGCGCGATCGACGCGAGGACGAAACGCTCCTCGATCTGAATCGGGAATTCGGCCTCGTGATGGACGATGATCGAATGGAATAATTTGGTCCCTACCGAAACTTCGAGCAGCGCCGCCGTGTCGACATTGGCGCGCTCTTCCCGGTTCTGGATCACGCTGGCACGATAGGCATGACCTCGCTCGCGGATTTCCTCGGCGATGTTGCGGATTTCGATCATCTGGCCGATCGGCCTCGGCTCCGCGATGAACGAGCCACTTCCAGCGCGCCGCACGACAACACCGGCAGCCTGTAGCTCGCGGAGAGCACGATTCGCCGTCATGCGCGAAACGTCGAATTGTTGAACTAGTTCTGCTTCCGAGGGAACACGGTCGCCTGGTTGGAGGCGACCATCGCGAACGGCGTCGGAAATACTCTGCTTGATAACAACGTAGCGTGGTGTCGATTCATCACCGGCATGGTCGAGGGAAGGCATTGCCTCTCGGGGCTTGGGCATTGAAACTTTGGGCTTCCGAGTGGGCGAAGGACTCATAGGTCGTCTATACAACTTCACGGTTTCCCAGCTAGTTAAAAGAGAAGGCTGCCAATCGTCGATGTCGCAACGAAATGACGAGCGTCCTTGTCCGCTCGTCGAGCGCAGCGGCGTGCTCCTTTTTTTCAAAGAAACCTGGCTCGGCAAAGGTGGCCGGGGAACATCGCGATGGCAAAATCAGGCCGGCTGCTCCCTGTGTCTGTTTCGTCGACCGGCTCATAGGCTGCTTCTAATATATTGCTGGTCTGGGCGACCACATACCCGCCGGCTGAGAAGCCTATGACACCAATCTTATGGGGACCGATCTTGAGTTCGCCGGCGCGCGAGCGGACCAGGCGGATCGCACGCTGCGCGTCCTGCGGTGCAAGGAGGTGCTTGATGGGCCGCTTTACATTGCCGCTAGCACCAATCCGCGGAGCGGTTTGTGTACCGGCCAATTGAGTTGAGAAGACAGTGAGACTAGTTGGAGGCATGGAGGATATATCGGGCAACGAGCGGCCATCTGTTCGCGCTGGCAGTGCCCGCGAAGTATTTGCGGCCTTCCTGAAGCTCGGGGTGACGTCGTTTGGCGGGCCGATTGCACATCTGGGCTATTTTCGTGACGAGCTTGTCATCCGTCGTCGCTGGATCGACGACAGCGGTTTTGCCGAGTTGCTGGCGCTCTGTCAGTTCCTTCCTGGCCCCGCTTCGAGCCAAGCGGGGTTTGCGCTCGGCCTGATGCGCGCAGGTCCGTTGGGCGGGCTTGCCGCATGGACGGCATTTACATTTCCTTCGGCAGCGCTGATGTTTGGCTTTGCCGCGATGGCCGGCCATCTCGAAGGCGACATGGCGACTGCAGTGCTGCACGGCCTGAAACTTGCCGCAGTTGCCATTGTGGCTCAGGCGCTTTTCGGGATGGCGCGGACCCTTGTG
>ERZ778017.1423-NODE-1423-length-23733-cov-4.392432_pt1 | contig 23733 bp, 18 predicted proteins | sample MGYA00375747_ERZ778017 | MGnify/ENA primary metagenome ERZ778017 (study PRJEB29350, sample SAMN05509838) | bioreactor metagenome | biome: bioreactor; material: wastewater | place: South Africa: University of Cape Town | collected 2014-03-17 ...
CGCCGCGCCGCGGAAGGTAACGGCACGTTGCCCCGATCCGCAGAAAGTCCCGCCGATGTCAGGGCATATCGTTCGATGCGGTGGCGCTGTTCGAACCCGACGAGTGCCGTCCCGTGCTCGAGCGTGCCGCTCGCGAGCACAATGGATTCTGAATCTCGATCGCGGCCGTGGTCGATCGGCATCCCTTTGCGGTTGAGCAACGGCCCTATACGGGCGCCCGTGATTCCTAAAGGATGGATGCCGTCATAGACGATCGTGGCCGTCATCCAGACGCCGCTGTCGGAAATTGCCAGCAGGGATTTTGCATCGTCGCCAACGACGAGACCGGACCAGCCTCCGAAGTTGGAAGAGGGCGAAGAAAGGATCAGTCCGCCGCGAAACGTAAGCTTGCTCGTCGATGAGTGGTTCTGGCCTTCCGCGGAGCGCGCAAAGTCGCGGACCATCGTAGCGTGAACGGTGATCGGCCCAGCCTTGAGTTCGCTGATGTCCGGTTTCGATGCCGCAAGCACCGCGCAGGAATGAAAGCCAAGGAGAAGGGCGGCGAGTGCAAAGCGTCGATAGCTTGGGCGCTTCACACTGGCCTCAATGCAATATCGCGCGCCGCGCCGGATTACGGCTCATCTCTTCCGGTTCGCCCTTCCCTTCGAAAAGCTCGACAAGTTTTTCGGTCATCGCGCCGGCAAGCTCAGAAGCATCGGTAATCGTCACCGCGCGGCGATAATAACGCGTAACGTCGTGGCCGATGCCGATCGCAATAAGTTCAACCGGCGAGCGCGTCTCGATCTCGTGAATGACTTGGCGCAGATGCTGTTCGAGATAGCTGCCGCTGTTGACCGAAAGCGTCGAGTCGTCGACCGGCGCGCCGTCCGAAATCATCATCAGGATGCGCCGCTGCTCGGGACGTCCGACAAGGCGCGCGTGCGCCCAGGCGAGTGCTTCCCCGTCGATGTTCTCCTTGAGCAGGCCTTCGCGCATCATCAGCGCCAGGGCGTTCTTCGAGCGCCGCCACGGTGCATCCGCCGTCTTGTAGATGATGTGACGGAGATCGTTCAGGCGGCCCGGTGCCGACGGCTTTCCGGCCGCCAGCCATTCCTCGCGTGACTGGCCACCTTTCCACGCTTTGGTCGTGAAGCCCAAAATCTCGACTTTGACGCCGCAGCGTTCGAGCGTGCGTGCCAGAATATCGGCGCAGCATGCCGCGACCATGATCGGGCGGCCGCGCATCGAGCCCGAGTTGTCGAGCAGCAGCGTCACGACGGTGTCGCGGAAATCGGTATCGCGTTCACGCTTGTAGGTCAGGGCGCCCATCGGATCGATGATAACTCGCGTGAGGCGCCCGGCGTCGAGCTGACCTTCCTCGAGGTCGAAGTCCCAGCCGCGGTTCTGCTGCGCCAACAGACGGCGTTGCAACCGGTTTGCGAGCTTGGCGACGGCCGCCGAAAGCGTCTTCAATTCCTTGTCGAGAAACGACCGCAGGCGTTCCAATTCTTCCGGCGTCGACAGCTCCGCAGCACCGATCTCTTCATCGTGCGCGCGCGTAAAGACCTTGTAGCCAAAGGCTTCCGGATTATCGAGAACGGTCGTGTTCGGACGCCACGGCGCGGGAGCCTCCTCGTCCTCGACGTTGTCCTCGTCCATGTCGCGCTGCTCGGTCTGGCCGGAGTCGATCATCTCCTCCGTTTCGGAGAGATCGCCTTCGGAAAGCTGTTCCTCGCTTTCCTTGTCCTGGCCGTCAGAACCGTCGTCGTTCGTCTCTTCGGATTCATCGGAGCCGCCTTCGTTGGCGCCCTCGTCTCCCTCATCCTCGTTTTCATCGGGCTGCGTCTGATCGGATTGCTCGACCATTTCGAGGATCTTCAGAAGATCGCGAATCTGGCGGCCGAACTGTTCCTGGTTTTCCGACAGGCTTTCGAGGCGCTGCAAAAGCTTGCTGCAACGTGCTTCGATCAAGGGCCGCCAGACATCGACCAGACCCTTCGTCGATTGCGGCGGCGGCAGGCCGGTCAAGCGCTCGCGAATAAGCAACGCCAACGCATCTTCGAGCGGCGCGTCGCCCCGATCGCTCACGGAGCGAAAACGGCCGTGGCCGTATTGATCTTCGAGACGCGCCGTGAGGTTCGCTGCCATGCCCGGCATACGCATCGCACCCAGGCCTTCGACACGCGCGCGCTCGGCCGCTTCGAAGACGGCGCGTGCCGGTCCTGACGGAGGCGCAATGCGGCGATGGATTTTTGCATCATGGCAACCGATCTGCAGCGCCAAGCTATCGGCCCAGCCCCGCGCAAGTGCGATATCCTTGGCCGTCGGAGCGCGAGGCACATCGGGGATATAGACCGACTTGCCCGAGATATCGCCTTTGCCCGGCCCGAAGTCGACCTCGACACCGCTGTCTCCCGCGATGGCGCGAACGGCCGGGCCAAGAACGCGTTTCAGCGGCTCGGACGGTGCTTCACGGCGCTTGGTCGGAGGCGAAGCCACTTCAGCTCAGCGCGACGTTGGCGGTGCTTTCGGAGAGTTCCTCGCCGAAGCAGCGTTGATAGAACTCGGCAACGAGCGGCTTTTCGAGATCATCGCATTTGTTCAAGAACGTGACGCGGAACGCGAAGCCGATGTCGTTGAATATCTCGGCGTTCTCGGCCCAGGTCATCACGGTGCGCGGGCTCATCACCGTCGAAAGATCGCCGTTGATGAAAGCGGAGCGCGTCAGGTCGGCGACGCGGACCATGTGCGAAACCTGCTTGCGCTTGGCTTCGGTTTTCGCGAACGCCTTGACCTTCGACAGCACGATTTTCGCTTCGTCGTCGTGCGGCAGATAATTCAACGTCGCGACGATCGACCAACGGTCCATCTGGCCTTGGTTAATCTGCTGCGTGCCGTGGTAGAGCCCGGACGTATCGCCGAGGCCTATCGTGTTCGTCGTGGCGAACAACCGAAATGCCGGATGCGGACGGATTACCTTCGACTGGTCGAGCAACGTCAGCTTGCCCGAGACTTCTAGCACGCGCTGAATCACGAACATCACGTCGGGACGGCCAGCGTCGTATTCGTCGAAGACGAGTGCCGTATTGTTCTGCAACGCCCAAGGAAGGATACCCTCCTTGAACTCCGTCACCTGCTTGCCGTCCTTCAAGACGATCGCATCTTTGCCGACGAGATCGATACGCGAGACGTGGCTATCGAGGTTGACGCGAACGCAGGGCCAATTGAGGCGCGCCGCGACCTGCTCGATGTGCGTCGACTTACCGGTGCCGTGATAACCCTGGATCATCACGCGGCGGTTATGTTTGAAGCCGGCGAGGATCGCGAGGGTTACGTCGCGATTGAAAAGATAGTCCGGATCGAGGTCCGGCACATGATCTTCGGCTTTCGAATACGCCGGGACCTCAAGATCGCTGTCGATCCCGAAGACCTGGCGAACGGACAGCTTCATATCCGGCAAATTGACTGGTTGCGCGCCCGGGGCGCTGGTCGTCGTGCGCATATAGCGTGAATTCCCGATATTGCCGCCCAGCGGTCGCCAAGGCTCCTGCCGGTGCGACCTGGGGGCATGCACGCACGCGGCTTAACGGCCCGGCCCTATACCAAGCCCGCTTGCTTCAAATAGTTATAGGCTTGAAGGATTTCACGCAACTTTTCCTCCGACCGGCTGTCTCCGCCCTTTGCGTCGGGGTGGTGCACCTTCACAAGCTCCTTGAAACGCGCCTTGATGTCTTCGCGAGACGCGTCATCACCGAGATCCAGCGTCTTCAGCGCCTTGCGTTCCAGCGGCTTCAATTGGCGGCGGAAGCTCGACGGCGCGGTGCGCGACGATCTGGCTTTCCGCGTCATCCTGGCCGTACTTTGGGCCACACGCTCCGCTGCCTCTTCCGTGCGAGCGCCGTCACGCGTGCCGTGCGCCCAAGCATTGGCGCCGGCTTTCCATGTGGGCCGGTGCCCCGTCAGGGCGTCCTTGCGGAAGCTGTTTACCTCGGCGTCGCTCATGCCGTCGAAGTAGTTATAATCATGATTGTACTGCCGCACGTGGTCCATGCAGAAGTTGAAATACTCGCCGTCGCGCCCACGTCCCTTCGGGGCTTTGTGCGTGCCGGGTTTATCGCAGCCCTTCCACTGGCATGCAGGCGCGCGCTCTTTCCTGGCGCCCTGAGAGCGCCCCGACGACACGCGGATGCTGTCGAAGTATTTGGAATCGAGTTTCATCAGCCGGGTAGTATGATGGCTCGCGTCGTTGGAAACAAGGCGTCAAGAATTCCGATTGATTTATTCCGCTAGTGTGCTCGCAAGCGCTTAACAGGCCGTTTCGTGCATACCGAACGCCGACGAATGGCAGCGCCTAAAAAGAGAGCAACACTGAATGTCCATTACCAACCGCCTGCGCGAAAAGTTGATGCTGGAACTCCGTCCGACGCGGCTCGATGTTATCAACGAGTCCGAGATGCACGCAGGCCATAGAAGTTCTCCCGGGACCGGCGAAAGCCACTTCCGCATTCTCGTCGTCTCCGAGATGTTCTCCGGACGGTCACGCGTCGAGCGCCATCGCCTCGTCAACGATCTCCTGAAAGACGAAATTCAAGGCGGCGTCCACGCACTTGCGCTCGCGACGGTGGCACCGGGAGAGCCCATTCCGCCGGGCTTTTCCGGGGGCGCTTAAATCAGGCCCGCGAAACCTTCGCTTGTGTCGTACCCTTTCCCAATCCCGTCGCAACTGTCAAAGGCTTGACACGAATTGCGGTAATTTTATTGCGGCTCTTGCGCAGGATCTCGAAACGATAGCCGTGGAAGGTGAACACCTGTCCCGGCTCCGGAATAGTTTGCGCTTCGTGAATGACAAGCCCGGCAATCGTCGTCGCCTCGTCGTCCGGCAAATCCCAATCCAGATGGCGATTGAGATCGCGAATTGCAACCGTACCATCGACATTGACTGTGCCGTCGGACTGTAAGCGGATGTGACTATCCGGATTATCGTGCTCGTCGGTGATCTGCCCGACGATCTCTTCGAGAATATCCTCAAGCGTTATGAGGCCCTGCACCTCGCCGTACTCGTCGATGACGAGGGCCATCTGCGATTTCTTTTTCAAGAACTGGTTGAGTTGATCCTTGACGCTCGTCGTGTCGGGGACGAACCACGGCTCGCTCGCCGACTTCATAATGTCGAGATTGTCAGGAACCCAGCCGGTTCGCGACAGCGCGAGCAGCAGGTCCTTGGTGTGCAGAACACCGACGATATTCTCCGGCTCTTCCCTCCAGATCGGCACGCGCGTGTATTGCGATTTCATCAGCTGATCGAGAATCCTGGGTGGCGGATCGTCAGCATTTACCGTTTCCATCTTGGTACGGTGAACCATGATGTCAGCAACTTGCAGGTCGCCCAGATCCAGAATACCGCCGAGCATTTCGGCGTCGCCCTTGGCTACGGTGCCTTCTCGCGCCTGCAGGTCGATGGTGCCGCGAATCTCCTCATGCGCGGCAAGGATATTGGAGGCGTCGTCGGCCTCGCCCGGCGTCAGCTTCAGGATGTTGCGGACGACGAATTCGATCGCCTTCGTGAAGGGCGTCAAGATGTAGATCAGCCCACGCATCGGTGGCGCCAGCACGAGGGCGACGCGGTCGGCGTATGCAAGGGCATAGGTCTTCGGCAACACGGCGGCGAAGATCACGATGAGGATGGTGATCGCGCCGGTCGCGTAGGCGACACCGACCTGGCCATAAAGCGCAACAGCCAAATTCGACGCCATGGCGGCGGCGAGAACGTCGACGAGCGTATTGCCGAGCAGCACCGTACCGATCATTTTTTCGGGGCGCGACAGCACGGTATTGACGAGCGTGGCGCTGGCGTTCCCGTCTTCCTGCAGCGCGTGCATGCGGGCGCGCGACGCCGCTGTCAGCGCGGTCTCGCTGGCGTTGAAAAATGCCGACAGTACGATCAGCAATAAAATCGCAAAGAGGCTCAAAGCTATGGTCATGGGGGTGCTGGTGTCGATCCGAAGCCAATGAAAGGGTGCACTCTAGCACATCTTCCGAGGCCGTATCGCTAGCGGCCTATTTCGCGCGTCAAGAAGGTCTTAACGGTCTCGGGCGGGACCTCGCGAGAAACAAAAGCGTCGCCAATGTCGCGCGCCAGAATGAAAGCGAGCTTGCCACCACGCACTTTCTTGTCCTGTCCCATCAGGCGTAGAAGCTCATCGGCGTTGGCGTTAGCCATCGGAATATCGCGGATTGTCGTCGGCAGACCGACAGCCTTGAAATGGGCGGTGACGCGTTCGGCGCGACCGTGCGGACAGAGCCCAAGATCCTCCGACAAGCGGAAGGCCAGGCACATACCGATCGCGATCGCCTCGCCGTGCAGCAGCTTATCGGAATATCCAGTCCACGCTTCGAACGCGTGACCGAACGTATGACCGAGATTGAGGAGGGCGCGATCCCCCGTTTCGGTTTCGTCGCGCGCGACAATCGCCGCTTTCGCTGCAACGCTCGTTTCGATGGCCTTCGTGAGCGCCGGCCCGTGGTTGCCGAACACGCCCTGCCAGTTCCCTTCAAGCCACGCAAAAAATTTGGCATCGCCCAACAGGCCATACTTCGCGACTTCGGCGTACCCAGCGCGCATCTGGCGCGGCGGCAGCGTGGTCAGGACCGCCGTATCAGCGATTACGAGATTCGGCTGATGAAAGACGCCGATAAGATTCTTGCCTTGCGGCGTGTTGATGCCGGTCTTCCCGCCAACGGAGCTGTCGACCTGGGCCAGAAGCGACGTCGGGATCTGCACGAAGCGGATGCCGCGCCGCAGAATGCCAGCCGCGAATCCGGCGAGATCGCCGATGACGCCGCCGCCTAACGGCACGACGAGATCGCCACGCTCAAGGCCGAGCTCCAGCAGCCGCTCCGAAAGCGTTGCCAAGTCGCGGAAGCTCTTCGTCGCCTCGCCCGGCTTCATCACGATCGAACCTGCGAACAGGCCCTCAACCTTGAGGCTCTGTTCGAGCGCCGAAAGATGGTGGCGCGCAACGTTTTCGTCGGTGACGACCCCGCATTTGACGTTGCCAAGCCGCGCTTTGATCAGGGCACCGGTATCGGCCAACAGTCCGCTCGCGATCAGAACGTCGTATGAGCGATCACCGAGGTCGACGCGGACGCTGCGCGATGGGCTGGGCGTCTGCGTGGTCGTTGCCGCCGGGCCTGTCGCAAGCCGGTGCAAAATTTCGGTGACGGCCAAATCGTGGGGCTCGTCACGGCTTTCAACGGTCATATCGGCCTCGGCATAGATGGGGTAGCGTGCTTCGATGAGCTTGCGCATGGTGGCCTCGGGATTGCCATCGCGCAACAATGGCCGAGTGTCGCGCTTCATCACGCGGCGCATGAGCACCGGCAAGTCGGCGCGAAGCCAGATCGAAATGCCTTTCTCGCGCACGCGCTGGCGTGTTTCGGGATTTATGAATGCCCCGCCGCCAGTGGCGAGCACCTGTGGACCGTTCCCCAGCAGGCGGGCGATGACCTTGCGTTCGCCGTCGCGAAAATGCGCTTCGCCGTGATCGGTGAAAATGTCGTTGATCGTTTTGGCCGCAGCCCGCTCGATCTCGTCGTCGGCATCGACGAATGGCAGGCCAAGTTTGACCGCCAGGCGCTTTCCGATCGACGACTTCCCACAGCCCATCAAGCCGACGAGCACGATGGATCGCTTGCCAAGCCGCTTTTTAGCGATGTCGATGGCTTCAGCTTCCGTCATCTTGGTCTCGAAACGCCGATGGGGCGCGCGAATCGGCTAGGTTCGGCGCGGAAGCGCTGCGATGGGATCTTCATTTGCGCGCCGTCATGCCACGAACCTAATCGGGCCGCAAATCCGAAACGCCGGTTAAAGCGCGGCCAGCGTTCAACCGACGGGCGGATGCCCGTGACCTTACCGTATTGTGCCGAGAAGAGTCATAATCGCGCCGCCAAGGACGCCCACCTAGCGAGGGAGGATGGGAACCGAAAAATGCCGAGCCTTTTCCGGCTATTATTCGTACTTTGCGCATTAACCGGGCTCGTCCTCGGGGGACTGTACATTTTGGCGACCCGCTTCGAGCCGCGACAGCAGACCATCAGCAAGCCCGTTCCGGGCGTTAAAATTCGGCGTTGAACACCATGGGGCACTTTCACTTTGCTCGACGGGTCGCGGCGTCCGCGCGAGTTGCAGCGGCAGCGCTGGCGCTTTTTGCGATCTCTGCGGAAATCGGGTTGGTCAGAGATGCGGCGGCACAAGGGACCTCCGATGATTCTTATGCCGCGCCGCAGGCAGCGCCGAAGAAACGTGCCGACCGTAACGACGCCTATTCGCCGCCACCAGACAAACGGACCTATTTCCCGCAAATGGGCGCACCCTCCGGGGGAGGGACCACCGATAATGGCTGGTCGCCGCCGATCCAGGGTTTCGACAGGCCATACGGCGGTGGCAATGGAAGTCCGGCGCCGCAAAACTCCGTCATGCGAGGCGCAGTACCGACGCCCGTGGAAAAGGGTGATCTTGCGCCCGTCATGTCGTCGGACGGATCAGGCTTGCCATACGAACTGTGGCGTGGCCTCGATGTCGCGAATATCGAAAAGCTCATCAGCACGATCGAGATTCCGCCGCGCTCGCCGGCCCTCCATGAACTCTGGAAGCGGCTGATTACGGCGCAGTCCGGGGATTCATCCAATCCCGGTTTCACGGCTCTCCGGCTTGAAGCGCTTTATCGCTCGGGCCTCGCGCGCGCTGCGGCGGCGGAAATCGCAAAACAGAATGTTCAGGACAGCCCTCTGCTGCTGACGCTCGAAGCGCGCAACGAACTCGCGTCGCAACATCCGGATAAGGCCTGCGAGCTCGTGGCGCGCTCGGCGCGCGTCAAAGGCGATATTCCGGCTCGTCTCAAAGGCGAGGCGATTATGATGGCGGGTTATTGCTCGGCTATCCGCAACGACACCGCGGGTGCCGGACTAGCCGCCGACATGGCGCGCGAAGAAGGCGTCGAAACCTCGCTTGGACTGGAAGCGCTCGATGCGATTTCGATCAAGGCCAAACCGAAATACACGCGCGTCAAGAAGATTTCGCTTCTCGATTATCGAATTGCGGAGCGCGTCGGCGGGCTACCGCACCAGGAGGTTCTCGAAAAAGGCGAACCGGCGCTCCTTGTCGCGCTGGCGTCCGATCCTTCGACGCCGGTCGATCTTGGCCTGCCTGCGACGGAAGCGGCTGCCCGCTTGAACGCGCTATCTCCGGAAACGCTCGCAGGTATCTATCGGGTGAATGCAGCGGCTGTTTCACCGGACGATTTACTGGCGGACCGTGGTCCGCGAGGCGTGGCGCGGCGGACGGCGCTGTTCAAAGCCGCCGAAACCGAACACTCGCCGATGCGCAAGGCGCGCTTGATCCGCGCCTTTCTCGACGATGCCAAGCATCAGGGCCTGTTGATGATCGCGGCGAAGATGATCGCGCCCGCGGCTGCGGAATTGCGGCCGGCACCCGAAATCAACTGGTTTGCGGAGACCGGCGTCGAGATTGGACTGGCGTCAGGACGCTACGACATGGCGCGCAACTGGATCCGGCTCGGGGACGATCCGGGCGGGACGGGCAGCCTCGGGCACTGGCGGGCGCTGTTGGACATCGCCGATCCCAATGAGCGGGACCGCGGCAAGAACTTCGCGCCTCTGGAAGACTATGTCGCGCGCGGGCGGTTTCCGGCGGCTGCGCTTTATCGTTTGACGACGGTTCTCCAGGCCCTCAATTACGTCGTGCCGCTTCCGCTTTGGGAGGCCGCCAACAAAGCGCCGCAACCGACATCCGGCTATCTCCCTGAAACGGGTGTTCTGACGGAATTGCAGGTTGCATCGAAGAAGCAGGAGTTCGGGCATACCGTCCTGCTCGTGATGAAAGCACTTGGTCCGAACGGCGCCGAAGATGCCAACCTGATCGCGCTCGGCGACAGCATTCGCGCGCTGGAGCGTGCCGGCCTCGATGCCGATGCGCGCAGGCTGGCGCTCGAAGCGCTTCTGCCGTCATGGCCGCGTCTTGAAGAGAACTGAGGCGCGCATGGCGGCCATCCTTACACGCGAGAGCCACGTCGGGGAATTCCTCGACATGCTCACCGCGGAGCGTGGCGCATCCAGCAACACGATCGAAGCCTACGAGAGCGATCTGGACGGCTTCCTCCAATACCTGTCCGAAGTTGGAGTAGCGCCGCTGGGGGCAATGACGGCACACGTGCAGGGTTATATCGCGCTGATGGCAGAGGCTGGGCAGGCCCCCACGTCGCGGTCGCGACGCCTCTCGGCAATCAAGCAATACTACAGGTTTCTGCTTGCGGAGGGCGTCATCGATGCCGATCCGACGGTCGGCCTGCAGGGACCCAAAAAACAACGCTCCCTGCCCAAGGTCCTCAGTATCGCCGAGGTCGATCGCTTGCTCGAGGCATCACTCAAGCGATGCAGCGGCGTCGAGGGCAGAGCTTTGTTTCGCGCTCTCCGATTTCATTGCCTGCTCGAAATTCTTTATGCAACCGGCATGCGCGTATCGGAGCTGGTCGGCTTGCCTAGAACTGTTCTACGTGGCGACACCCGCATCTTTTCAATCAAAGGCAAAGGTGGGCGCGAGCGGCTCGTCCCTCTCAACCCGGCCGCACGGACAGCGCTCGACCGGTTTCTGGAGGTTTCCGGGCGGTTCGATAATTCCGAATGGCTCTTTCCATCCAAGTCGGCGTCGGGCCATATGACGAGACAAGGCTTCGCGCAAGACCTCAAGGATGTGGCGGCGGAGGCCGGACTCGGCCCGGATCGGATATCACCGCATGTTCTACGCCACGCGTTCGCGAGTCACCTGCTTGATCGGGGAGCCGACTTAAGAGCGGTGCAACAACTTCTCGGCCATGCTGACATTTCGACGACCGAGATCTATACGCACGTCTTACAGGAGCGGTTGAAAACGCTCGTTAACACCCATCATCCACTCGCCAAGCCCAAGGCATAGCGCGAGGATCCAAGCCCCACCACGAACTAACCTCGCAACATACCAAAAAGTAAGGCCCAGAAATTCGGAGGAGAACATAACATGAGCCGCCTATTTGGAGACATTCACCGCACCATGCAGATGGCATTCGATACGCGCGCTCTTGCTGACCGGATCGAGGCGATCGCGATGAAACCTGAAATCGATGACCAGGCGAAGGCATTCATCGAGACCCGCGATATGTTTTTTCTCTCGTCGGTCGATCACATGGGGCGGCCGACCGTTTCCTATAAGGGTGGCATGGCGGGTTTCGTTCGTGTGCTCGATGCGAATACGCTCATCTTCCCGAGCTACGATGGAAACGGCATGTATCTTTCTATGGGCAATATTTCGGGGAATCCGGAAATCGGCATGCTCTTCATCGATTTCGAAAGGCCCTTCCGCTTGCGCGCTCAAGGCAAAGCCGAGCTGATCGTCAGCGGACCGGAGGTCGAGGCGTTCAAGGATGCCGAGATGGTCGTGAAGGTCGCGATCCATGAAGTCTGGATGAACTGCCCGCGCTACATTCATCGCTTCAAGAAACTCGAAACGTCGCGCTATGCTCCGGGCGTCGAAGAGCACACCCCGTTCTGCGAATGGAAGCGCATCGATGCAGTACAGGACGTCGTGCGACCGGCAGAGCGTGAAAAAGTCGCGAAACTGGGCACCACGACGATCGATGACTGGATGGGCAAAGTGACAAGCGGCGACAGGGAGATCTGATCCCTTGCCAATGGCTCCTCGGCGGGTGTCTTAGCTTGATGGCCTCAGATGTCGTCCACGCGTTCTTTCGGAGGCTGGGGTTTGCCGAGCACCCTTCCGGCCTCTCGACGCTTTACTTCACCGAGCTGTGGGAACGGTTTTCCTATTACGGGATGCGGGCACTCCTGATCCTGTTCATGGTCGCGCCCGTCGAAGCCGGCGGTCTGGGCTTCCAGACGCCGAACGCCGGCAGCATCTACGGCTCGTATACGATGGCGGTCTATCTGCTGGCCGTTCCGGGCGGCTTCATCGCCGATCGCATGCTCGGCGCAAAGCGCAGCGTCATGGCGGGCGGGCTGACGATCGCGGCGGGCCATTACGCTCTGGCGATACCGTCGCTTACGACGTTCTATCTCGGGTTGATCCTGATCGCGCTCGGAACGGGTCTCTTCAAGCCGAATATCTCTGCTCTCGTCGGTGCCCTTTACACGCGCGATGACGTGCGCCGTGATTCCGGGTTCTCGCTTTTCTACATGGGCATCAATGTCGGGGCGTTCATCGCGCCGATCGTGACAGGCTTTCTGGCGCAAAGTTCCACTTTCAAAGCCTGGCTTGCGGCGGCTGGTTTCGATCCGACGCTCAGCTGGCATTGGGGATTTGCGGCAGCCGGAATTGGCATGACGGTCGCGATGATCCTGTTCGCGCGCAACATGTCTCGGCTGAATGATCCCGATCCGCGCCCAGTCGCGCTGGAGCAAAACTTTGCGCGTGAGGGACTGTACATCGCGATTGCCACAATCGCGCTTTTAGCGCTGGCGCTTCTGTCCGACGTTTCGGGCTTCCGATGGTTGCGATGGCTGTTCATCGCGGTGCCTCTGGCGGCCGTTCTTTACGGTTCCGCGCAGTCGAACCCCGACGCGCGGCGCTTGGCGGCGGTCGGCATCTACTTCATCGCCGCGATGATCTTTTGGGCCGTCTTTGAGCAGGCCGGCACGACGCTGTCGCTCTTTGCCGACCAGCTCACGCACAACGATTTCCTGGGGTTTTCATTTCCGTCGGCGTGGTATCAATCGGCCAACCCAATCTTCGTCATCCTGCTGACGCCTGTCGCCGCGGCACTGTGGTTGAAGCTGGGGAAAAATCAGCCTTCGTCGCCCGCAAAATTCGGGCTGGCGCTGGTGTTTCTCGCCGCGTCGTTCCTGCTGATGGTTCCCGCAGCAAGTTTCGCGGCAGAAGCCAGAGTTTCGCCGTTCTGGCTGATCGGCCTCTACTTCCTATTCACGATCGGCGAGCTGTTGCTGAGCCCGGTTGGCCTGTCGACAATGACGCGCATCGCTCCGGCGCACATGACAGGGATCGTGCTCGGCGTCTGGTTCCTGGCGGCGGCGCTCGGCAATAAGCTCGCGGGCGACATCGGCGGCGCGTTCACGGCCAGCGATCCCGATACGCTCGTTTTCTCGTTTTTGGCCCAGGCCGCCCTGGTGGCGGTCGCCGCCGCCCTCATGTTCGGCCTCGTGCCCATCGTCAAAAGGCTGTCGGAGGGCGATAGCGACCGCTGATCATGGCGTTTGTAGGCGACCGGTTAGCACATAATGCCGCTTCGCCTTGACACTGGGCGAGCTAGAAGGCGAATGTCGCGCGGCGGATGCGCGGACCAGCGCCCGCACGCTTCAGTTGCACAATTCGAGAGACCTTAGCCCGTGAACGCTTCGACTGCTCTTCGCACCTATCTCGATTTCGAAAAGCCGATCTTGGAGCTTGAGAACAAGGTGGCCGAACTCAAGGCCCTGCAGACGGAGGGCAAAGGACCCCAGATCGCGGACGAGATCGCCAAGCTCGAACAGAAATCCAAGGCGGCGCTCGTCGATACCTATGCGCGGCTGACGCCCTGGCAGAAGACGCTCGTCGCGCGGCATCCCGAACGCCCGCACGCGCTCGACTTCATTGGCAGTCTCATCGAGGATTTCACGCCACTCGCGGGCGACCGTTATTTTGCCGAAGATGAAGCCATCGTCGGTGGCCTGGGCCGGTTCCGCAACAAATCGGTCCTCGTTCTCGGGCATGAAAAAGGGTCCAATACCGAGAAGCGCATCAAGCACAATTTCGGCATGGCGCGGCCGGAAGGCTATCGCAAAGCCGTGCGGCTGATGGAGCTCGCGGACCGCTTCGGGCTCCCCATCATTACATTTGTCGACACGCCCGGGGCTTATCCCGGCATCGGCGCGGAAGAACGCGGACAAGCCGAAGCCATCGCGCGTTCGACGGAATGCTGCCTGAAGCTTGGCGTGCCGATCGTGGCGGTCATCGTCGGCGAGGGTGGTTCCGGCGGGGCCATCGCCATCGCCACGGCCAACCGCATTCTTATGCTCGAACACGCCATTTATTCGGTGATTTCACCCGAGGGCGCGGCCTCGATCATCTGGCGCGACAGCAACAAGAAAGAAGAAGCCGCGACCAACATGAAGATCACTGCCCAGGACCTGGAGCAGCTCGGCGTTATCGATGGAATCGTCAAGGAGCCGACCGGTGGAGCGCATCGGGACCGCGAATCAGTGATTATCTCCACCGGAAATGCGATTGCGCGGATGCTGTCGGAGTTCGACGGGAAATCGGCCGAGGACATTCGCGCGCAGCGTCATGAACGCTTTTTGTCCATCGGGCGATAAGCGGTCCTGGGCGTCGCGAAGGGCACGTCCATCGCGTGCCGCATTCGGTAATGATACTCGGCTTGATGCGGCAACGCGCTGTATCAAACCGTTGTTCGCATGAATTGCGTTCATAGTTCGCCAGCCTGCGCACGGGAAACAGTCGGGGATAATCGCATTGGTGCTGATACGCGTCGCATTGACGTGGAAGGCTGCTGTCCAGACGGCCCTCTTGGCGGTCGTGGTGCTGATAGCGGCCTGCTCGAACACGCCCACCATTCCGCCGCCATCGGAAGTTCCGCTTTCGAAAGAGACGCTGGCGCTTCTGGCGAAGAAGGGCATGCAGCCGGGATCTCCGGTCTTCGTGCGTATCTTCAAAGAAGAATCCGAACTCGAAATCTGGAAGCAGCGCGACGACGGGCGCTTCTACCATTTCAAGACGTACCCGATCTGTAATTGGTCGGGCACGATCGGTCCGAAGCTCAGCTATGGCGACCGGCAGGCACCGGAAGGATTCTACACGATCACGCCGACGCTGATGAATCCAAACTCCAAATATTATTTGTCGTTCAACGTCGGCTATCCCAACGCTTATGACAAATCGTGGGGCCGCACCGGCGATTCCGTCATGGTGCACGGCAACTGCCGCTCGGCGGGCTGCTATGCTATGACCGACGCGTTGATGGAAGAAATTTATGGACTGACGCGCGAGGCGCTGAAAGCCGGACAGCCGAGCTTCCAGCTGCAGGCGTTTCCATTTCGGATGACCGACGCGCGGATGGCGCGCGAAAAGCAAAATAAATGGTACGGGTATTGGAAGACGCTCAAGCAGGGCTACGACTTTTTCGAAAAGTACCGCGTGCCGCCGAACGTCATCGTTTGCGAACGCCGTTATATCGTCGGTGTCGTCGCTCAGAGCCGGTCCGATCCCGCGGGAGCTTGCCCCGCTTTCTCGAAGCAGGTCGTCTCACCGTTCACGCCGTTGCCCGAGCCCGCCGAGATGGACATCGCAAAAGGCAACAAGCTGAAGGGTATCGCGAATCCGGACGTCGAGCCGACACTCGCCGACATCAAAGCCGCGAAACAACGGCAAAGCGCCCAATCATTTCCGGGTTCTCCGCTCGCCAACGCGAACTGAAGCCGCGGGGTAGCGCCCATGCCTGACCCCATCGCCGGAGACCGAGGGCGGCCGCGGCGCCGAAGGCCGTGGCTTCACGCCGTTCTTTTCCTGTTCGTCGTATCGGCAGCGGGCATCGCGGCCTTCGCGTTCGCTCCGAGTTGGATACCGCAAACCTTCGGCGATGACGGGCTTATCGACTATCAGCGAACCCAGCGCTTCTTCAGATCCGAGTTCAAGTTGCCTTTGCCGGGACAGCCCGACCTTGCACGCTTCCCCGAGCGTCTCGCAGCGAGCGGCCTGAAACCCGGCGATCCCGTCCTGATCCGGATCTACAAGAGGGACTTCGAGCTTGAAGTCTGGATGCAAAGCGGCGGCGTTTTTCATCGCTTTGCCACTTATCCGATCTGCAGTTGGTCAGGCTATCTCGGGCCGAAGCTGCGGGAAGGCGACGGTCAGGCACCCGAGGGCTTTTATACGGTTGACGGGTCGGCCCTTAATCCGAACAGCAGTTACTATCGTTCGTTCAACGTGGGTTATCCCAATGCCTTCGATCGTGCAAAGGGGCGCACAGGCTCGCTCATCATGGTGCATGGCGACTGCCGGTCGATCGGATGCTTCGCCATGACGAATGCTCAGATCGCCGAAATCTGGAAACTCGTTACCGCGGCACTCGGCGCCGGACAGAAGCGGTTCCAGGTGCAGATCTATCCCTTTCGGATGTCGGATTACGCCTTGGTCGCGCACGCAGGCGACGCCAACGCAGCTTTCTGGCGCGACCTCAAGATCGGTAGCGATCTCTTTGACAAGACCTCGCTGCCACCGAAGGTTTCCGTCTGCGGGGGACGCTATCGATTTGAAGCTGGAATGGCGGGCACGGACGGCAGCAATCCTATTGCGGTAGACTGTCCTTCGGCGGCATCCAATGAGCGATAAATATCAATTTGAATCAGAGTACTTGCCATAGCGAGCGGCTAAACGTTGGTAATTAAAATCATCATCGCTGCGGAATTCCCAATCTCATCAAATAATAATTTAATTGGCGACAGTTCACGCCGTTTCCCTAAATAAACCAAATCGCAATTTACCTTATGCGGCCGCGCAATCGTATCGCCTCCCATATCGAAATGCGCTACATGTGCTTTATCGAGAGCTCATGGAGATCAGTGATGCGTAAAGCGTGGCTCGTCCCCGCCGTCATGGCGGTAAGTGTGGCTGCACTGGGATTTGGCGCGGCTTCGGCGTCCGCGGGCGTCGCCGGGTTGATTTCGCCGACGGCGGCCGTGGCCCATAACTCCAATGGGATTACGAAAGTCAATCACTGGCGCCGGTATCGCGACTGGGGATATTATCCAGGCTATTACTACGGGGCTCCATATGCGTATGCTTATCCGCCCGTCGCGTACTACGCGCCGCCGGTCCGGTATTATTACGTTCCGGTCCCCCGTTATGTCCCGTACTATCCCTATGAGGGATACTACGTGAGACACTACCGCAGCCGGTATTACTACGGCTGGTAACGCGCCACGAGAGCAGCGTGGCTCGGGTTGCTCGCAGTGCGACTAGCCGCACGCCGCGCTGTCATCACCGCGCCATCGGCTCGTGATCTCGTGCCTTTCCGATTGTGGGCGATAACGCCTGCGAGGTCGTTACCAGACGCATCCAATGCTGTTGGCAAGCGATCCCTGACGTTTCGCAGTTCTTTTCGGCTAGTGTTTTCGCCGACGTCGCATTGGCCTCTGCTGCCTCTCGTCCGCTAGTTCAGAAGCGAGCCTTGCGGTAAAAGCAAACCTCGAGCGCAACCACGGCGAAGGATTGCTGAGATGGCCGAGAAAACCATAGCGAAGCGTATTGAAATTACCCTTGAGAACCTATTATTCAGCTCGCGTTGGTTGCTTGCGCCATTCTATTTCGGGCTGGCCATATCGCTTATCATCCTACTCATAAAGTTCGTAGCCGAACTCGCGCATCTGGCTGGTAATCATCCACGTCGTCTTCGTCGTTTCAAGCGTGCTGCTTGCGCTCTCCGATCGGATCGCCGCCGGAACCCACGGGCATGGCAATGGAACCGATGCTGTAATCGACGCCTCACCTAATAATAGCCACTGATCGGTGTATCGTAAAAGCCTATCACTATCGGACAAGAGACGTGTCGCTCCTTGTCCAGCGGGGCTGCCATGACTGCGTCGTCAAACCGGAGACTGTTATCGCGAACGCAAAGATATTTGCTTTGCCGCCCGCAGGGCGGCTTGAATGATACTCTTTGCCAAATAGCGAAATGCTGGACGTACGCTTCGAGAACCAATCGCTTTTTGATAGTCGATACCCGTAATTCCGGACTTGCCGGCAATTTTTCCGAATTTTTTGAGCTTCGAAGAAAATCATCGCGCGTTATTTTCGATGCAAATCAGGAAACTTTTAAGTTTCTAAATGAACTCACCTGTTATCCCGTAGAGCTCCGCGGCAAACTCCATATTATGGATATGGCGCTTTTTATGGCGCCCAATTTTGTATTGAAAAGCAATCCCTCGATACCGCTGTCTTTCGATTTCTCGAAGGAATATGAGCACGCCGTACTCGTGCATGAGCAATGCGGGGGAGGACGGCTATCCCTCGACCTTTTAGAAAAGATACGGATATCGCCCGGGCTCCGCTCAATCGTTCTGGATCGTATCAGCCATTTGCATGGCAAGTACTGCGCAGTTCACGTTCGGAATACGGACCTCAAAACCGACTATAAAGAGTTCTTTGGCCGGATCCTGCCGGAAATTCAGGGCAAGCGGCTGTTAGTGTGCAGCGACGATGCTGCCGTAATTGAATACGCCCGGAGCCTTGGTCATTCTCTCGAAATTTTGACTTCAAGCGAAATACCCGATACGCGCGGGCGCGCACTTCATTATTTCGGCGATCGCAAAAAGAATGCTGTCGACGCTATTGTCGATCTCATTGCTCTCGGAAAATCAGAGAAGCTCTATTTCACAAATCACACCGGAGGTATTTCATCCGGCTTTTCGCGTTTGGCCGAACATCTATATCGAAATAAGTACGTAATCCAAAATCTGCTTCAGATTCCAGTATCCGGGCGCCGCCTGACGAAGTGGCGCATAACGCTATTCCGTCGACAATTGAAAGAATTTCTGCAGCAGACTTGTCATAAGGCGCGCTATTTCCAATCGCGCCCCCGCCAACCACTCTGATTATATTTCAACGGACGCTTCTCAATAGGAGATAGCGTCCGTCTATTTTGTTGCAGGCTGTTATACGACTGCCTAATCCATCTTCCCGTGGCAGTGCTTGTACTTCTTGCCTGAACCGCACGGGCAGAGCGCGTTGCGCGAAACGCGACCCCAAGTCGTTGGATCGTTGGGGTCCGTCGCGCCCTCGCTGCGGCGGCTTTGGATCGGCGCACGCTTTTCGGGTTCAGGCGGCGCATTGCGCCGCGCACGTGCACCCGAGATCGCGGCATCGGCCATCGCCAATTCGGGATCATGCTGGAATTCGTCGAAGCCTGTGGTTGGATCGACATGATGCGCCACCATCGGCGGCAAATCGATCGGCTGCAGGGCCGGCTGGTCCTCGGGCGGGGCAAGCTCAACGTGCATCAACTGCCCGGTAACGTTCTCGCGGAGACGGCCGAGCATGTTCTCGAACAGGATGAAAGCTTCCGACTTATATTCGTTCAGCGGATCGAGCTGTCCATAGGCGCGGAAACCAATCACCTGACGCAAGTGCTCCAGTGTCACCAGATGTTCGCGCCACAGATGATCGAGCGTCTGCAGCAGAACCATTTTCTCGATCTGGCGGTAAAGCTCGGTGCCAAGCTCGTTGGTTTTCGCCTCAACCTTGGCCTCGACGGCCGACTTGAGACGCTCGCGGATTTCTTCGTCCGCAATGCCTTCTTCTTCAGCCCACGCCTCGATCGGCAGATCAAGCGCGAACACGTCCTTGACCTGCTCTTTCAGGCCGGCAATGTTCCACTGCTCGGCATAGGCCGCCGGCGGAATGAACCGCGTGACGAACTCGTCGACCAGCTCGCTGCGGAGCCCGGCGACCGTTTCAGAGACGTCATCCTCGCCCATGATGTCGAGGCGCTGATCGAAGATGACCTTGCGCTGGTCATTCATCACGTCGTCGTATTTCAGGATCTGCTTGCGAATGTCGTAGTTGCGCTGCTCAACCTTCTTTTGCGCGGTCTCGAGCGACTTGTTCATCCACGGGTGCGTGATCGCCTCGCCTTCCTTGAGGCCAAGCGTCTGCAGCACCTTCTCCATGCGCTCCGAACCGAAGATGCGCATCAGATCGTCGTCAAGCGCGAGGTAGAATTTCGAACGGCCAGGGTCGCCCTGACGGCCGGAGCGGCCGCGAAGCTGGTTGTCGATGCGACGGCTTTCGTGGCGCTCGGTGGCGAGCACGTAAAGGCCACCGGCGTCCTGCGCCTGCTGCTTCTTCTCGGCGACGTCGGCGATCAGTTCGGCGCGCTTCTTCGCGATTGCCTCCTCGTCGGGAGGCGTGCCCTTCTGGGTCTCCTCCGCGATCCAGTCGCGAAGCCGGAATTCGGCGTTGCCCCCGAGCTGAATGTCGGTGCCGCGACCAGCCATGTTGGTCGCGATCGTTACCGAGCCCGGCACGCCCGCCTGGGCGACGATCGTCGCTTCCTGCTCATGGTAGCGCGCGTTGAGGACTTTATGCTCGATAGCCGCGTCCTTGCCCTTGGCCTCCGTGGCGTATCTGGTCAACAGCGCCGCCATGTCAGTGAAATGTTTGCGCAGCTCTTCCTCTTTCCCCGGCTTCAGCGCAGCGGCTTGCTGCTCCAGCGAACGCGCGAGGTTGCGGAGATACTTCGAGTCCTTCAAAAGCTCTGATAGCTGCTCGGATTTCTCGATCGAGGTCGTGCCGACGAGGATCGGCTGCCCCCGGTTTTTCGCCTCGGCAATCGACTGGACGATGGCCGCGAGCTTTTCGTTCTGCGTGCGATAGATTTCGTCGTCTTCGTCGATGCGGCGGACCGGGAGGTTGGTGGGAATGTCGATAACCTGCAGGCCATAGATATCGAGAAATTCTTCGGACTCGGTCATTGCCGTGCCGGTCATGCCGCCAAGCTTCTTGTAGAGGCGGAAGTAGTTCTGGAACGTGATCGACGCGAGTGTCTGGTTTTCGGGCTGAACTTCGACGTGCTCTTTGGCCTCGAGCGCCTGGTGCAGGCCTTCCGAATAGCGGCGGCCGGGTATCATGCGGCCGGTGAATTCGTCAATGATGACGAGCTCGCCGCCCTTGACGATGTAATCCTTGTCGCGCTGGAAAAGCTTGTGCGCCTTGAGCGCCTGATTGAGGTGGTGAACGATCGTGACGTTGTCGATGTCGTAAAGCGTGCCTTTCAGAAGGCCGGCTTCCTGCAGCGCATTTTCCATTTTTTCGTTGCCGGCTTCCGTGAAGGAAACCTGGCGCTGCTTCTCGTCGAGCTCGAAATCCTCCTTCACCACGATCTTCATCAATTCGTCGATCGTCTGGTAGAGTTCGGCGCGGTCTTCGAGCGGGCCGGAGATGATCAACGGCGTGCGCGCCTCATCGATCAAAATCGAATCGACCTCGTCGACGATTGCGTAGACGTGGCCACGCTGGACCATCTCGTCGCGATTCATCTTCATGTTGTCGCGAAGATAATCGAAGCCGAGTTCGTTATTGGTGCCGTAGGTGACATCGCAAGCGTAAGCGGTCTTACGCTCCTCGTCGGTCATGTCGTGATAGATGCAGCCGACGGTCAAACCGAGAAACCGATAGACTTGGCCCATCCACTCGGCGTCGCGCCGGGCGAGATAGTCGTTGACGGTGACGACGTGGACGCCTTTTCCGGTCAGTGCGTTCAGATAGACGGGAAGCGTTGCGACGAGCGTCTTGCCTTCGCCCGTTCGCATCTCGGCGATGTCACCCTGATGCAGAACCATGCCGCCGATCAGCTGAACATCGAAATGTCGCTGGCCAAGCGTGCGTTTCGCAGCCTCGCGGACGGTCGCGAACGCCGGCGCGAGCAGATCGTCGAGCGTCGTGCCTTCTTCCAGCTGTTTACGGAAAACCTCGGTGCGGGCCCTCAACTCGTCGTCGGAGAGCGCCTGAACTTCGCTTTCCAGCTCATTGATCGCCGCAACGCGGCTCCTGAAACTCTTGACCTTTCGCTCGTTGGACGAACCGAAGATTTTAGATGCGAAGCCACCGAACGAGAGCATATTGAAATCCGTCCTAAAAAGCGTCGTCCGCCCGCACGCTTGCTCGCGATTGGGCTGAGGTTGCGTTCACCGGGGGCGATCAGCAAAAAATGCGCGGCCAGGGCCTCCCCGCCACGCCTGCTTCACGTTTCCCTCGGCACTTCACACGTGGTTCAAGCCGAGCCGAAACCCGAGCCGATGTGGGGCAGACATAAGAACTCGCCCCCCTCACTGTCAATGTTCTGAACTTGACCAGCCGAAGATCGAAGTTTTACTGCCTGCCGCTAAATATTAACTTGGTTTTCGGGCGGTTGACCGCTATCGAGGCCAACTTGCCGCCAGACGAGCGGCAAATGCCGCTCCTTTTTTTGTATTCTCGCAGGGCGGCCTGCGGTCCCTAGCTCGGAGCTAATAATGAAGCGCATCGTCCAAACCGCCCTTACGGTCGCATTCGCGGTCGCGCTTTTTGGCGCACCGACGGTGCCCGCCTTCGCAGAGGACAAGGTCGTCGCAACGATCAACGGCAACCCCATCACGGAGGGCGATCTCGCCGTGGCCGAAAGCGAAATCGGCGGTGATATGGGGACGATGCCGGCGGCCCAAAAACGCACGTCGCTGCTGGAATTTTTGATCGACAATCAGCTTTTTGCCCAAGCCGCCGAAAAAGAGAAGCTCGACCAGGGCGCGGACTTCGAAACGCGCCTCAACTATCTGAAGCGCCGGGCGCTTCGGGAGGTGTATTTCGAGAAAGTCATCAAGGCTTCTGTAACGGACGCCGACGCGCGCAAGGTTTATGACGAACAGGTAAAGCTTTTGAAGCCGGAAGAGGAAGTTTCGGCGCGGCATATTCTAGTCGAGACCGAAGAACAGGCGAAGGCCCTGAAAGAACAACTCGATAAAGGCGCCGACTTTGCTAAGCTCGCCAAAGAAAATTCGAAAGATCCGGGCTCGAAGGATGACGGCGGAAACCTTGGCTACTTTGGACACGGGCAGATGGTGCCGCAGTTCGAGGACATCGTCTTCAAGCTGAAGAAGGGCGAAGTCTCGGAACCGGTCAAAACCCAGTTCGGCTGGCACCTCATCAAGCTCGAAGATCGCCGTATGAAAAAGCCGCCGGCCTTCGAGGTCGTGAAGGACCGCATCGTGCAGTCGATGCTGCTGCAGAAAGCTCAGAAGATCGCGACCGATCTGCGCGCGAGCGCCAAGATCGAGGTGGTCGACCCCGAGATCAAGAAATCCGTCGAAGACCGCAACGCGGTCATCATGAAGCACTCGGCACCCGCCGCGACGCCTGCGCCTGCGCCTGAGGATGCTCCGAAACCCTGAGGGCTATAGGGCCTCGCTCTTGTTTGAATCGCCGATCGGGCCGCTTGATTATGGCGGCTCGATCTGTTTCAGGACGCCTCGGCGTTTCGGTTTGTCGCATTCGTGGCGACAACCGCTGCTACTTCGCCGGAAGGTACTGCCGCAGTCGGAGGTTCCCGTGGGCAAGATCTCGAGCGTTTCACCGTTTGCGCCGGCCGCTCTTGTGAAGCTTCCGCCGATCGAGGGCGTGACCTTCGCGACGGCCGAAGCCGGCATTCGCTATAAAAAGCGCACGGATCTGCTGCTCGCGGTCCTGGCCAAGGGAACGACGGTCGCCGGTGTGCTCACGCAATCGCAAACGGCCTCGGCTCCGGTTCTCGCCTGCCGCAAGCACCTCAAGAAAGGCAATGCCCGCGCCCTCGTCGTCAACTCTGGCAACGCCAACGCCTTCACCGGCCGGAAAGGCCATGAAGCGGTCGAGATTACGGTCGAGCACGCGGTCGAAGCCGTGGGCTGCAAGGCGCACGAGGTGTTCGTTGCCTCGACCGGTGTGATCGGCGAGCCGCTCGACGCCGACAAATTTGCGCATCTGCTCGGCAGTCTCGCAAAACGCGCCAAGCCCGACGCTTTCGAGAGCGCGGCGCGGGCGATCATGACCACCGATACCTATCCAAAGCTTGCGACGCGCACCGCGCTGATCGGCGATACAGAGGTCACGATCAACGGCTTCTGCAAGGGCGCGGGCATGATCGCGCCCGACATGGCGACCATGCTGTG
>ERZ778017.1424-NODE-1424-length-23731-cov-4.850946_pt1 | contig 23731 bp, 24 predicted proteins | sample MGYA00375747_ERZ778017 | MGnify/ENA primary metagenome ERZ778017 (study PRJEB29350, sample SAMN05509838) | bioreactor metagenome | biome: bioreactor; material: wastewater | place: South Africa: University of Cape Town | collected 2014-03-17 ...
GCGTCGGTCGAGAAACTCGAACCGGACACCAGCGCCGCATAGTTCGGATAGCTCAGCCAATGGGTTTCCTTGACGGCATTGGCATAGACGCCGGAGAAGGTTTCCGGCGTCATGGCGATGAAGGGCGCGACGTTCTCCTTGACGAAGTCGGATTCGGAATTGTCGTAGATCTTCTGCAGCCGCTCGCGCAGCTTGGGCTCGGGTTCGGAAAGGTTCGCCCGCATCTGCCGCAGATGCTGGTTTTCTTCTTTCGTATGCCCGGACAGGCAAACGTCCGCGATCAGTGCGGTGATGAGCTGCAGCGCCGAAGCGCGAAAGAAGTCGTCACGGATCGAGGTCGACCGGCCGGTATCGGTCACCACCCAGCTGGCGACAGCGACAACATCTTCTTCCCTGGTGCTTCCGAAACGGCCGATCCAGTCAAGCACATTGAAACCGATGGCGGGTCTCTTCGGATCGAGCACGAAGACATCGCGACCGGCGCTGCGCCGATGTGCGATGACCATCGGCGCAACCTCGTTTGACGGATCGAGCGCGACAAGCGAGCCGCCCCATTTGAGCGCTGTGGGGATGGTGACGCTGGTCGTCTTGAAGCCGCCAGAACCCGCAAAGACCAGACCGTGCGTCGAGCCGAAGGATACGTCGAAACAGAGTAAGGGCGATTTGCCACCTGCGCCCCATGTCTCGGGATCATCGGCGCGAAATCCCCGCTCGGCGACACCATCCTTGTCGACACGATAGGCTTCGCCGATGACGATGCCGCCGGTTGCGGGAAAAAGCCGTTTCGCGTCATTACGACCCATCCAGTCGGCTTCGCCATGGATGGCGCGCTTCCCGCTCACGCGGCGCGGCGCGGCCGCCGCGAAGGCGGCATTGCCGCGCATGGCGACGCGCAATGCGAAACCGGCCGTGATCATCAACACCATCCCGCCGATGGAGGTGGCCGGGTCAACATAGACAGTGATGCTGCTTCCTGCAGGAATCGCATCGGCGTAGGATGCGATCCGGACGATCTCCCGGATCATGGCGATGGCAAAGACCGCAATCGCCCCGATCGTCGCGCCCGCCCCGGCATAGCGGATGGCGGCTGCCCCCTTCGCTGCAAAGAGGAAGATGAGGCCGATACCTGCCGCCGCGACATAGGGCAGTGCGAGCCCCACCCGGCCGAGGGCTAGGCGCGCTTCCTGCGTGGTGCCAAAATCCGCAGTCCAATGCTCGATGCCGGTGATGAGAAGCACCATGCCGGTCATCAGCATGGCGGGTGCGATGAGCAGTGCGGCCCTAGTCGGATTCACGACCAAAGGCCTTCTCCCCGATCTCGGTGAGCCGCGCGCGCTCGGCCTCGTCCCCCTTGAGGCGCTGTCTGGCATCGATGAGCAAGCCCAGCAGCAGCGCGCGCTTTTCATAGCGCAGCCCCACCTTGGCGATCAGGCCACCCAGCGCGATCTTGTCGCGCGTGTCTTTCTTTCTCGCTTCGGTCGTTTCCATTTGTTTTCTCCTTTCAAGCCTGATCAGTCGGCCTCGTAACCGGGCCAGACGCGACCGGCGCGGCCGTCGACCGACCACGCTCACCCCCTTTGCGAAACTTCCGCGCGATGTCCTCGAGCGCGGCGATCAGATTTCCGTCCTCGATCTCGATCTCGCCAAGCCCGGCCTTCAATGCGAGTCTCCCGATGCGCTCGGCCTCGCGTGTCTCGGCGGCCTTGAGCTGCTCCTGGAGTTTCGCGATCTCTTCCCTGATCCTCGAAGACGGCTTCTTCATTCCGGTCGTTCCTTTCTCGCCCGACTGCCTTTTGGCAGGGGCAAGAATTGCCCGGGATCGCGCGTTGCGCGACCCGGCAAAAATGCCGGGTCGGCGAAGCCGACGCTTCTTGAGATGATCCCGGCGTTCCGAAGGAATGCCTCCAAGGGCGCAATTATACGTCGCTGGCGCGACGCGTTGCTTCCCCGGTCGGGGTGCCGGGTCGCGGCATTCCCTTGGGACTGGTCATGTCGACCGGAAGAGGGAGCCTGCCGCCGGTGGCTATCGCGCATTTCTCAGCCAGCATTATCAGCCGAGGTGACGGCCGCAGCGCCGTGCTGTCTGCGGCCTACCGGCATTGCGCGAAGATGGAGTTCGAACGCGAAGCGAGGACGGTCGACTACACGCGCAAGATCGGGCTGCTGCACGAGGAGTTCATGGTTCCGGAAGACGCGCCGGACTGGCTTCGCCAGATGATTGCCGATCGTTCGGTGGCGGAAGCGTCCCAGGATTTCTGGAACAAGGTCGAAGCGTTCGAGAAGCGCTCCGATGCCCAACTCGCCAAGGACATCAACTTTGCCCTGCCCCTCGAACTGACGCCTGAGCAGAACATCGCCTTCGTGCGCGACTTCGTCGCAACCGAGATCCTGTCGCGTGGCATGGTGGCGGACTGGGTCTATCACGACAATCCCGGCAATCCGCATGTGCATCTGATGATGACCTTGCGCCCTCTGACCGAAGACGGTTTCGGCGCCAAGAAGGTTGCGGTGCTTGGTGAGAATGGCCAGCCTGTCAGAACCAAAGCCGGCAAGATCCTCTACGAGCTTTGGGCAGGTGGAACGGATGACTTCAACGCCATTCGCGATGCCTGGTTCGTGCGGCTCAATCATCATCTGGCGGTCAACGGGATCGATCTACGCGTTGACGGACGCTCCTACGAAAAGCAGGGCATCGCGCTGGCGCCCACCATCCATCTCGGCGTCGGCGCCACAGCGATGGACCGCAAGGCGCAGGCGTTGGGCGAGCGACTGGAGCTGGAGCGGATCGAACTCTTCGAAATGCGCCGCGCGGAAAACGCCAGCCGAATCGCGCAAAATCCTGACCTGGTGCTGGACCTTATCACCCGCGAGAAGAGCGTGTTCGACGAACGCGATGTCACCAAGGTGCTGCATCGCTATGTCGACGATGCCGGCCAGTTCCGGAACCTGCTGGTTCGCGTCCTGCAGAGCCCCGAGATCCTGCGGCTGGAGCGAGAGCAGATATCGCTGGCAACCGGGAGAAGGGAACCGGCAAAGCTGACGACGCGCGAGTTGATCACGCTCGAGGCGAGCATGGCGTCACGGGCGATTTGGCTGTCTCACCGCTCCTCGCACGGCGTCAGGAGCACTGTCCTGGAACATAGCTTCGCGCGCCATGAGCACCTGTCGACCGAGCAGCGTGCTGCCATCGAGCATGTTACCGGCAATGCGCGCATCGCCGCGATTGTCGGGCGTGCCGGCGCCGGCAAGACCACCATGATGAAAGCCGCGCGCGAGGCATGGGAAACGGCCGGATATCGTGTTGTCGGCGGTGCGTTGGCGGGCAAGGCGGCCGAGGGTCTGGAGAAGGAGGCGGGGATCGCGTCCCGGACGCTGTCGTCATGGGAGTTGCATTGGCAGAAGGACCGGGACCGCCTCGACGAGAAAGCCATCTTCGTTCTCGATGAAGCCGGCATGGTGTCGTCGCGGCAGATGGCGCTCGTCGTCGAAGCCGTCACCAGGGCCGGCGCCAAGCTCGTCCTGGTCGGTGATCCCGATCAGCTTCAGCCGATCGAGGCGGGTGCGGCGTTCCGGGCGATCGCAGATCGCATCGGCTATGCCGAACTTGGACTCATCTATCGCCAACGCGAGGCCTGGATGCGGCAGGCATCGACCGATCTTGCCGGTGGCAGGATCGGTGCGGCACTTGCTGCCTATGACGATGCCGGCATGGTCAGGACCGAATGGACTCGCGATGAGGCCATCGCCTCTCTGATCAGCGACTGGAACCGCGACTACGATCCGGCGAGGACCGCTCTCATCCTGGCGCATCGCCGTGCCGATGTGCGGATGCTCAACGAACGCGCCCGCGAGAAACTCGTCGAGCGCGGCGTGCTCGCCGAGGGTTTTGACTTCCAGACGGAGGATGGGCACCGCAACTTCGCGGTAGGCGACCAGATCGTCTTTCTCAGGAACGAGGGCTCCCTCGGGGTCAAGAACGGCATGTTGGCCAAGGTCGTTGACGCATCGGCCGGCCGTATCGTGGCGACGATCGGTGAGGACCATGATCACCGCGAGATCATTGTCGAACAGCGTTTCTACGCCAATGTCGATCACGGCTATGCGACCACGGTTCACAAGAGCCAGGGCGCCACGGTCGATAGCATCAAAGTGCTGGCGTCCCGCACGCTCGATCGTCATCTGACCTATGTCGCGCTGACGCGCCACCGGGATGATGCGCAGCTCTATGTGGGCTTGAACGAGTACACGCAGCGCGGCGGCATTCTCGTCGATCATGGTGTCGCGCCCTATGAGAACAAGCCGGACAACCGCGACAGCTATTTCGTGACGCTGGAAACCGGCGACGGGAAGCAGAACACAATCTGGGGCGTCGATCTCGAACGCGCCATGAAGGAGGCAGCGCCGGAGATCGGGGATCGGATTGGCCTTGAGCACAAGGGCTCTCAGCCGGTCGTACTTCCGAACGGCCAGACGGTTGAACGCCATGTCTGGAAGGTGGTCGATGTCCGGGCACTCGCCCTGGAGCGGCTCACCGAGCGCCTGTCGCGCGACGGTTCCAAGGAAACCACGCTCGATTATGAGGGCGCATCCGCCTATCGCGCCGCGCTGCGTTTTGCCGAGAACCGCGGGCTCAACCTCATGAATGTTGCGCGCACCATCGTCCGCGACCGGCTCGACTGGACCGTGCGGCAAAAGCAGCGCCTTGCCGATCTCGGTTCTCGTCTGGTCGCTCTGGCCGGCCGGCTGAGGCTTGTTACCAGCGCGCAGCAGCATGTTCCTTCCAGTCAGATCAGGGAGATCGAACCCATGGTTGCCGGCATCACCATCTTCCCGAAATCAGTCGAACAGGCCGCTGAGGACAAGCTTGCAGCCGACCCGGCTCTGAAGGCGCAGTGGGAGGAAGTCTCGACACGCTTTCGCTTGGTCTACGCGCAGCCGGAAGCAGCGTTCAGCGCTATCAATGTCGACGCCATCCTCAAGGATCCAGCTCTGGCCAAAGCCATAGTCGAGAAAGTTGTCAGCGACCCGGAAGGCTTCGGTGCCCTCAAGGGGAAGACCGGGCTTCTTGCCAGCCGAACCGACAAGCAGGATCGTGAGACTGCTCGGCTCAATGCGCCGGCACTCGCCCGCAACCTCGAGAATTACCTACGCCAGCGTGCCGAAGCCGAACGCAAGCACGACACCGAAGAGCGCGCCCGTCGTTTGAAGGTTTCCGTCGACATCCCAGCGCTCTCCGACAATGCACAACAGGTGCTCGAGCGGGTGCGCGACGCGATCGATCGTAACGATCTGCCGGCGGCTCTAGGCTTTGCGCTGGCCGACAAAATGGCCAAGGCAGAGATTGACGTGTTGAACAAGGCGGTGTCCGAACGTTTTGGCGAACGCAGTCTGCTCTCCAACGCAGCGAGCGAGGCGACAGGACCAGCTTTTGAGAGGCAGGCTTTTGGCATGTCGCCGGGCGAACGGCAGAAGCTCGCCTCAGCCTGGCCAATGATGCGTGCTGGCCAGCAGCTCGCGGCCCATGAGCGCACGACCCAGGCGCTCAAGGAGGCCGAAACACTTCGTCAGACGCAGCGGCAGTCGCAGGTGCTGAAATGACAATAAACTGGCGACGCGTCATCATCGTTGTGTCGATCATCGTTCTGCCGATCGTGATGCTCGCTGCCTCCTATGGCGCTGGGCTTCGTCTCAATCTGACACCGAGCTATCCGCTCGGGCTTTGGCGGATTGTCTCTTTGGACCGCCCGATAGCCACCGGGGATCTGGTCTTCATCTGCCCGCCTGAAACGGCCGTGTTCGTGCTTGGTCTCGAGCGTGGTTACGTCCGACGCGGCCTTTGCCCGGGCTGGTTAAGCCCGCTCATCAAGACGGTGGTGGCGTTGCCTGGCCAGCATATCGAGATCAATGTCGTCGTCATGATCGACGGGCAGGAGCTACTGCAGTCTGATGTTCGCACTGTCGATGCAGAGGGCAGAGCGCTTCCAACCCATCCCGGCGGCCGTGTGCCAGCCGGCCACCTCTTTCTTCATTCCCGCTTTGCAGGTTCCTATGACTCGAGATACTTCGGGCCGATCCCCGCTTCCGGCGTTCTCGGTCTCGCCCATCCTGTCCTTACGGTCGCGCCCTGAGATGAAAAAATCGGCAATTCTCACCATCGCCGCCATCGCCATCGGCATGATCGGCTGGAGCGGCAATCCCTTCCTTCTTGCCGTGGCGATGCTGTTCCCGGCCCTCTGGGCGATGGCGCCGACGCGGGCAAGCGCGGCGATGGTCGCGGCAGGATACTTCCTCGCCGCCTCACACGGTCTGCCGCAGGGGGTCATGAATTTTTACGGCGGCGGCATCGGCGCGGGGCTTGCGCTCTGGGTTGCAGCGTCGGCCGGCTTTGTGCTCGTTCACACCGTCCTCTGGACCGAGCGGCCGGGATGGGGCCGCGCACTGCGCTATGGCATCGCAGCGGTGCTGATGAGCGTACCGCCTTTCGGTATCGTCGGATGGGCGCATCCCATTACGGGCGCCGGTATGGTGTTCTCCGGATGGGGATGGCCAGGTCTGGTGGCTGCCGCGATCGGCCTTCTGGCGATGACAACCAGAATCTGGCCGATCACGACACTTGTCCTGGGAGGACTATATCTATGGTCAACCGTGGCCGACGCTCCTTTCAATTTGCCTGAAGGCTGGGTCGGTGTCGATACCCGGTTTCGTGGTGAGAATGGACAATATGCCGATTATGCGCAGCAGGTCGAAACCATCGGTCTTGTCATGGAAGCGGCCGATAATGGTGCGCGGTTTGTCGTGTTGCCGGAGAGTTCGGCAGGCATCTGGACCCCGACAGCAGCTCGCCTCTGGAGCAGGGCACTCGATGGTGGCGACCTGACAGTCATCGCCGGTGCGATCATCGTCGATGCCGTGGGCTACGACAATGTCATGGTGGAAATTTCCGGCAAGGGATCTCGGATTCTCTACCGCGAGCGGATGCCGGTGCCGCTGTCGATGTGGCAGCCTTGGCGGGCACTTATCGGTGAGCCGACAGGGGCGCGAGCGCATTTCTTCGATAACCCAACTGTCGAAATCGATGGCCACAGGATCGCACCGCTGATCTGCTACGAGCAACTCATCATCTGGCCGATCCTGCAATCCGCCTTGCACAACCCGGACGTCATTATCGTGACGGGCAATGGCTGGTGGACGGAGAATACGAATATCGTCGCCACCCAGCGGGCAAGTGCGACCGCCTGGGCGCGATTGTTTTCGCTTCCGCTCATCGTCTCATTCAACACCTGAGAGAAGGGGTCGCCATGATCGACGCCACACTGATCCATCAATGTACCGATTCCAAGATCGAGATTGCGATCATCGAACGCTTCATCCCCGAGGCCGGATCCGACAATCCCCTTTCCGTGACGATTACGGTTGGCGACAGGATTTTCTTGCCTGAGCCGCCGCGAAACGCGGATGATGCGATGAGGCTGATCCGGCGCTTCGTCGGCCAGGCGACCGTACGGGTCGGCGTCACCCAATACCCGGCGGGTTATGACGTTTCGGATGCGACGGAAATCTCGGCCGACCTCGTTGATCCTTGCCAAAATATCCGCATGGGTTCGGCGCTGTTCGGAAAGGTGTATCGAATTGTGGCCCACGCCCGGGGCGAAGATGGCTCAGACGTATTTCGCGAAGCCCTCGCCGCCTGGCGTACGGGAGTGTTCCAGGACGCCTATGTCTTCGGCGAAGCAGATCCCGGACCGCTTTCTGGTGAGGAGAATGTCTCGATAGAGGATTCGCCAGAAGCGATGGCGGATTCAGAGTTGGATCGCACGACACCGATGTCAGAGCAGAACTTCGATCCATATGCCGCCGGAATACGCGTTGATCTCTCAACGCTCAAAGGGCAGGAAAGCCATGAATGACAGGATGTCGTGCTGCAATTTCCAGCCTTTAGCTACTGCGGGCGAGCAGGCCGGTAACGCCGATGTGACCTGGAACAGTCGATTTGTCGCGGATGCAGATTGAGTTCCTGTGGTTTCAAAACCAAAATGACTAAAGAATTTCACCGCTTAGAGGCGCCGCGAAGTCTGGAACAGGAGGTAAACCCATAGGAGTTCGATAATCGCGGCAAAGCTACGTCGTGAGGAGGACGAAATGCAACCTGCAAGGCGAATAAACCCGTTGTCGGACCAGATCTCTGGCTTGCTCGAAGCGCTGGAACTCAACCGCGACGAACGTGCGGTACGTGCCGCGTTGCATAAATTCACGGTCGCTGCGGGACTGCAACGTTTTGCCTATGTCGGGGTGAGCGGCGATGGTGCTCGTACCCTCACCGATCTGCCGCAGGTGTGGGAGGACTATTATCTCGACGCGCAATTATCGATCGTCGATCCGGTTGTAAGACATGCCCGCAAGACGGCTGCGCCGTTCTGGTGGTCATTGGCGCGAATGGATTTGACTGAGCCTGTTGCACGAAAATATCGCGACGAGATCGGCGATTTCGGCGTGGTGTCCGGCATGACGATCCCGATGCGCGCCGGGTTCGGGAGAACGGCGATGCTGACGTTCATGTCCGAATGTGACATGGACGCGCCCTATAATATCGCCGCGCTTAAATCTGCCGTGGCGGCTGTCGCCTACACCCATATGCACGTATCCAGTACGGATTTCGCCGCACGCCAGATGCTTTCCAACCCGCTGACCCCGAGAGAACTCGACTGTGTCATGTGGACTTCGCTGGGCAAGACAAAAGCCGAAATTGCCCAGATGCATGAGATCTCCGAAAAGACGGTCCGGTTTCACATCGATAATGCCCAGGCCAAGCTGAACGCCACCAATGGGCCTCATATGGTGCGAATTGCTCTTGACCGCGGGCTCATTCCTCGTCGGTAGGGCCTTCCTGATCGAGGGTCGGGATATAGCCGAGGCGCTCTGTCAGGGATGCGACGAGGTTCATCTGGGCCTGGTAGCTTTTCAGGGCGTTGAGGTAGGTGCGCTCAAGCTCTTTCAGTCGGCAGTGTTCGCTGGCGAGCGCAGGTTTTGCCTGTTCCCATTGCTGATGGGCATCCTCTGCGCATTGCAGCAGGCGGCGATATTCCCTGATCGCCTCGGTCACAAGAGTCAAAAGCTGATCGTGATCGAGCGGGGCGATCAATGGGTCGAGCTTCTCGGACAGATCGGTAATCTGGCCTTTCAGCGAAGGGTCTCGCATCGTCATTCGACCTTCAGGGCAGGTGATTTGCGGTACGCCCCCGCAATCGATAACCCTGTGAACCCAAGCCGGGGGGTGGAAACTGCGTCTACCGCAGCCCTGTGACCTTTAGTACCGAGATACCTGGACATACGTCGCAGGACCCCGGCCAATGGCCAAAGGATCGTGGCGCCGTATCGGCCGGCGCCAACCGGTAGACAGGGGTTTCCACGCCCCAAAGCGGCGCGTACCGCTTCAGGGGAAACCATAGGGCATGCCTTGGCAAAATGCCAGTATACGTTACGCAAAAGCAGCCGCTGTCGGCGGCCAGTTGCCGGAATCCCGAATATTTGAATTGCGGCAACCAACATGGGCTTGGGCCTGGAAATGTAGCAGAATCCATCCGAGCCCTTTCGCTCGATCGAAAGAGCCCCCTCACGATGAGGTTTCGAAAAATTGTAGCCTTATTTTAACGATGTGGAAATGCGGGGCCGGAACATGGCCTGTCTCGGAAGGATGTGATGCGAAATTGCGTGAACTTCTTGGCTGGCTGTGTGCATCGCAGCCATGGCTGGAATTTGCTGACGAGGGTTCCAGGACCGCCAAGCCCCGGAGCAGGTGATATCCCGCAGATGAAATGAGATTGCGAGATGTACGGTAATCCCGTATAGTGGAGTCTTGTGGTGGAAGACAGGTTCGATCCTTCGAAAGACACGGCTAACCGTGCGAAACACAGGCTGCCGCTGGCATTTGGAGACCAGATTTTTGAGGACGACAACCATCTGGTTATTCCGTCCATCCGTGAAATTGACGGTGAAGAGCGGTTCAAGGTGGTTGGGATGGTCGGGGAGAAATTGTTCACCGGGGTTTTTGTCTGGCGAAGTGATCTACCTCGCTTCATTTCGGTGAGAAGGAGCAACAAAGGTGAAGAAAAATCATATCGTGCTACCTGCTGACCCGGCCGACACCGAAGATTTCGACGTAACAGCCGAAGCAATGGACCGGGGCCAGCGCGCGCGACTGATCCGCAAGACGAGGACAGGGCTTGGCTTATCCCAGTCCGAGTTCGCCAGCCGCTTCCGGGTCCCGGTCGGCACGCTGCGTGACTGGGAGCAGGCACGGGCGACCGCGCCGGATTTCGCCATCGCCTATGTGCGCGTGATCGGCCAGCATCCCGACATGGTGGCGAAGGCGGTTGCATAGCCGCCTTGCCATCGCCGGTTACGCAAATCGCAGGTTCAGTTCCTAGCGAACCGCGCCGGGAAACACGATGTCCTGGTCGACCAGTACATTGAATCGGTAGCCCGGCCGGATTTTTAATGTCGGCTGGACGTTGAGATTGCGCGACAGGGTCTGCTGCGACATCTGACTGAAGCTTTCGGCAAATGAGCGCCTGGCGGCATCCTCGGCGCTGCTGGAGGTTCCGAACGCATTGCGATCCTGCGGGATCATCATGTCGGTGCCCGCACCGATCAGGGCAACGAGGACGGCCGAGCCGAAGGTGCGAAGATAGTGATTGTCGACCCGATCCCGGAACCCGCCAAACCCGGCGGCATCGGTTCCGGCCATACCGCCGAGCTGGAGCGTCGACCCATTCGGGAAGATAATATCGGTCCAGATGACCAGCACGCGGTTCTGTCCAAAGGAGACGTTGGAGTCGTAGCGGCCGAACAATTTTGCGCCCTGCGGGATGAGCAGATGCCGGCCGGTGGCGCTGTCATAGACGTTCTGGCTGACCTGGGCAGTGATGCGACCGGGAAGATCAGAGTTGATGCCGGTTATGAGCGTTGCCGGAATGACCGAGCCACGCTTGAGCTCATAGGGCGACATCTGTGGCACGACCGGGTTCGGCAGATAGCCCAGTTCCGCGATGTCCTGATTGAAGAAGCGCTCCTTTCCGGCCTGCCCGTTCGGGTCGCCGTTGGGGCCGGTCAGGCCACCTTGCATGGCGGCGGCGTAGAGATCGAGTGCGCTTGAGGGCCGCCCAGACGAGCCGGCCGAGGTGGCCCCTCTCGCCGCTTCCACAGCCGGTTCCCGGTTGAGATCATTGATGCTAACCGCAATCGGAGAATCGTAGGCGGCATCATTGGCCTGTAGCCGCGCCATGCGTTGCCGGTGCTGCTCACGCAGATATTGCTCGCGCTGTTCGCGCTCAAGCCGCGCGCGCCAGACCTCTTCGGGCTCGAGCTGTGACGTGGCAGGCTGCGGGGTGGTTTGAGGTGCGGCCTCTGCTGCCGGGAAGGGATTGGTAGCGGTCTCTGCCGCTGTGGGTGGCCGCGGCTGGAATTGCGGCTGCGCCGGCTCGCCGATGATGCCGTCGGGAACGCCGCGGGTGAGCTGGTCGGCATAGGTTGAGGCCGATTGCGATCCGGCCGCACCAGCACCGCCATCATCGCGAAACCGCAACCCGCGCGATGTCAGCCCATAGAAGATGACGGCAAGGAAAATCACCACCAGAACAATGGCGCCGATAATCGGCAGCCGGTTGAGACGGCGGATTTTCGGGGTGGATGCGGCGTCAGTGCCGCCAAGCTTCAGCGACTGCGTCATGCCGTGCCTGCCGAGCCATGTTGCCGAATCGATAGCGGGCTGACCGGGGCAGCACCATCGGCGCCAGGTTTGTACATGCGCGTCAGATCGAAGCGCAGCGTCGACAGCCTGACCAGAACTGCGCCCTCGAATTCGTCAACTGTATATGCAAGGGCAAGGATATTGGCGTTGTCCGTCGTCTGGTCGGTAATGACGGCATAGCCCCAGCCTTGCAATGATGCCTGCAGCGCCTGGCCGAACAGGGAGCCATCGGGTGCGAACCGGATCGTCGTGGTGCCGGGGCCGGCCTGTTCGGCAAGCCTGCCGACCATGTCGCTGGCAATGCTGTTGGCGGCTTCCGGCGTCAATTGTGCTGTCACAGTGCTTTGGATCAGGCCGGCCTGTCCGAGTGTTTGGCAGGCCGAGAGTAGCCCCGCAAAAATGATCGCAGCGATGAGGCGGCCGGGAACGGAAAATCTGCGCATCCCCTACCCTCCCCGCCGGATGGTGATCTTTTGCTGCTGCCGGCCGACACCGGAGACGAGGATGGCGTGATCGATATGATAGTCGACCACCATCATCGAGCCGTTCATCCGGTAGTTGACGATGCGATTTTCGCCTCCGGACACGACAAACAGCACCGGAGCGTCCTGGCCGGAAAGCGAGGATGGAAACTGGATATAGGTCTTGCTCCCATCGCTATAGATCCGTGTCGGCCGCCAGCGCGCCGAGCCAGTTGTGCGGAAGCCGAAGTTCAACTGATCGGCGGGTACACCGGCGCCTGGAACGATGCTGGCTTCCATGCGCGCACTGATTTCGGCAAAGCGGGCGTTGACGTCCTCCGGATAGTCAAAACCGACCCGGGCCATATACTGGCTTTGATGCGATTTGAGCTGGATGTGATAGGTGCGCCGCGAGGTGGTCACCACCATGGAGGTGACAAGTCCGGCCTCTGAGGGCTTGACGATCAGATGCACGGCCTGGCCGCCGGGCGCGCCGGAAGTTGCCGGTTCAACCTTCCAGCGAACCGTGTCGCCAAGCAGCACGTCGCGGACGATTTCGCCGGCTTGCAATTCGATATCGCAGACCTGCAGCGGTGAGCAGACGACCGAAGGCTGGACCTCGCCATAGAGGAAGATGACCTTGCCGTCATTGCCACGGGTTACAACCCCCTGCCCCGATTGCCACTGCCCGGAAAGACCCGTTGCGCGCGCTTCGTTGGCGTTCAGCGCTTGCGCCTGAGCAGATGTCGGCATTGCCGACAGGAGGAGAGCGGCGCAGAAAACAACGCCTCTTGTCCTCGAAAAGTTCATGATACTCTCCTGCCGACACTCACAGTTGCGCCGTCCACTCGAAATCTCTCAAATAAAGACCGATCGGGTTGAAGCGGATGACAGCTTCGTCCTGCGGTGGGGTCAGTGTCACGGTGGCGATGCCACGGTAACGACGCGTGCCAAGCTCCTTGCCCTGCCGGTCGCGCTGGAATTCGGTCCAGTCGACCTGATAGCTCTGGTTCGACAAAGGCACGATGTTGGTCACTTCGATGGCGACAGTCATGGTGACGGCGCGATCGAATGGCGAATTGCCCCGGAACCAGGCATTGATCTTCTCGGTGGCGGGATCCGAGGTGCGCAGCAGCGCATAGGTGCGGTCGATATATTGCTTCTGGACGACGGCGTCGGGTGTCACCGACCGGAAGTTGCTCACGAAACTGCCGAGCGTGGCGCGCACGACCCTTGCATCGGCATATTCAATCTGCTGCGGGAACCCGGCGCTGACGGCTGTTCCAAGCCGGTCGACCTCGATGATATAGGGAACGAGCTTGACCTGTGTGCTTTGATAAAGTGCGTAGGAAAAGCCGATCACCGCCATCAGCATGCCGGTGATGCCGACAATACGCCAGGCACGCGCCGCCATCACATAGGAGCCGTAGCGCTCGTTCCATTCCTGACGCGCGGCAAGGTAGGGGTTTTCGGGTGGATTGCGTCCAGCCATGTCTTGTCACTCACGCTCTGTCGTCGCTGGAAGGTTTGCGCGTCGGCCGGCCCTGAGCCTGGTCGAGCTTGGAATTGGCGAGACCGAGCGTCGACGCGCCCCATGTTCCCGGAACGCCGATGGCCTTGTCGCGCGCAGCGCCTGCCAGCGCGCCGCCTGCCGCACTGGCGCCCGACGCCATGCCTTTAAGGGCGGCGGCTCCAAAAGAAGCGCCGGCGGCACGGGCATCGGAATAAGCGGCCGCCCCTGCCCTTGCACCGCCGGCGGCAAGTGCCGCGCCGCCGACAGCAAAGCTTGCGGCCTGCCCGCCATGGCGGATGGTCTCCATGCCGCCGGTTACCGAAACGCCCTGCACCACGCCCTGGATGATGTTGGGCACATAGATCGAGATAATGAAGACGACGACGGAAATGCCGGCAATGGCGAGCGTCGACAGATACTCGTCCGAACCTGCCGGGCCGCTCGCCAGACTGACCAGCACCTGCGATCCAATGCGCGCGATCATCACCAGCGCCATCAGTTTCATCCCGACACTGAAGGCATAGATGAGGTAGCGGACGGCAAAATCCTTCGTGAAGCTCGAGCCTCCGAGTCCCAGCATGATCATGCCGGCGAGCAGCCCGACATACATTTCCACCATCACGGAGATGAAGATCGCAGCGACGAGGCTGAAACAGATGACGACGACGATCATGGCAAAGACCGCGGCAATGGCGAGTGCATTGTCCTCGAAGAGACCGAACTGGGCCTTGCTCGACATGGCGCTCGCGACCTGAAGGCCGGCATTGAAGACATTGGCCGGCGAGGCCGAGCCGCCGCCGGCGCCGATCTGGAACAGGCTGTCGACCATCGCCTTGGCGAAGGCAGGTCCCTGTTCGAGAATGAAGACGAAGAGACCGATGAACATCATGCGGCGCACCAGTTCGGCAAACCATGTATCGAGCGATGCGGCTGCCAGTGCCAGCCAGACGGCGGCTATGCCGATCTCGATGCCGGCAAGGATCCAGAACAGCGAGCGGGCTGCCTGCAGGACGGTTGTCTCCCAGCCCTGGGCGGCACTTGCCACCTCATTTTCGAGATTGGTCAGGAGCGAGCCATCTTGCGCGAAGGCCGGTTCGATCAGGATCGACAGGCCAAGCAGGGTGATGAGCGCCGCCCTAATTCTCGGCGGCGTCATTGTCCTGCTCCTCCTGATTATTCCAGCGTGGCCGCATTTCCTGACCACCGGTCGTGTCGAATTGTTGCGCCGGTGCGGCCGCTGGCGCAGTTGCAGCCGGACTGCGGGCGTTGTCTGGGAGAATCCACACCACGACGGCAATGCCAATCACGACGACGGCCGTTGCAACAATGAAGAAAATCTTGCTCACCAGCGCGGCTCCATCATCTGACCGCCGGAACTTGACGGTGCCGTGGATTTGAAGAATTCCTCACGCCGTGTCTGGGCGAGGTCCTTTGCCGCCTGTTCGGATTGATACCAGGTGGCCATCATCGTCATTTGCTGGGACACCAGCCCGCGCAGCTTCTGGGACTGCGCAACCTGCTGGGTTGCGATCTGATGCCCGACCTGAAGGGCCTGCATCTGGCCGACCGCGCTTTCCGACATGGAGCGCAACTGCGACATGGTAGCTTCCTCGCTGCTGAATTGCTCCGCGGTCAGTCCGGCCGCGCGTAACGTTGAGGAGATCGTGTCCCGATTGGTGTCGGACCACTCCTGATAGCTTGAGGAAAAGCTCTCGCCATTGGCAAGGCCGCTTTTGAATTCGGCAAAGCTCTGGAACCGCTGCTTGAGCACATCGTCGATATTGCCCATGGAGAATGCGATCCCCTGCCCCTGGTTGACGAGGCCCTGAAGGCGGGTGAGGTCGCTTTCCACCTGCCCCCAGATATGGCTGGGAAGCTGCAGGGTGTTTTGCAGCATGTTCTCGTAGATCCGGATCTGGTTCTGGATCTGCTCGGCCAGTTGCGTGATCTGCTGCACCTGGTTCTGGATTTGCTCGGCGGATTGACCGACCAATCCCACCAGCTCGGAATTGTTGAGCAGTTGCGTCCATTCCGTCGCCTGCCCGGTGACAGCCCCGGCATATGCGGGCGCAGACGGGATTGTGCTGGTGATGGTGACCACCGCCACGGCGATCTTAACGGTGTGCGAGAATGGTTTCGGCATTGCCGATCCCCCTTTCTGTAAGCCAGACCTTGGGCCAGTTCACGCCATGGTCATGACCAAGCTGCTCAATGCGTTTGAGATCGTCCTTGCCGGCCGCACCAACGAAGGAAAGCGCGACCGGCCCGAGCGCCATGTCGAACAGACGTCTTCCTTCAGGCGATGCGACGTAATATTCGCGCTTGGGTGTGGCCGTTGCCACGATCTCGATCTGACGCTCGTTGAAGCCAATGCGCTCGTAGAATTCACGGGTGCCGGGTTCACGCGCCGCGCCATTCGGCAGGCAGATTTTTGTCGGACAGCTTTCTTTCAGCACGTCGATGATGCCGGAGCGCTCAGCGTCCGAAATCGATTGCGTGGCGAGCAGCACCGCGCAATTGGCCTTGCGCAGCACTTTCAACCATTCGCGGATCTTGTCCCTGAATGTTGGATGGCCAAGCATCAGCCAGGCCTCATCGAGTACGATCAGGCTTGGCGCGCCGGTCAGGCGCTTTTCGATCCGACGGAAGAGATAGAGCAGTACGGGCACGAGATTGCGCTCGCCCATATTCATCAGTTCCTCGACCTCGAAGCACTGGAAGGCGCCGAGCGTCAGACCGTCCTGTTCTGCGTCAAGCAACTGGCCCATTGGTCCGTCGATGGTGTAATGGTGCAGCGCATCCTTGATCTCACGCAGCTGCACGCCGCTGACGAAATCCGACAGCGAGCGGCCGGGCGCAGAGGCCATGAGCCTGATCTGGCGCGAAATTGCATTGCGATGATCGGGTGTGATCGTCACCCCTTGCATGGCGACCAGCGTTTCGATCCATTCGGCTGCCCAGGCGCGGTCACCATCACTGTCGAGTTCGGCCAGCGGGCAGAAGGCGAGCATGGCATTGCCCTCCCCTGCCCCGATTTCGTAATGATCGCCGCCGGCCGCCAGTGTCAGCGGCAGAAGTGACTTGCCCTTATCAAAAGCGAAGATCTGCGCATCGCGGTAGCGGCGGAATTGTGCGGCGATCAGGGCCAGCAGCGTTGACTTGCCGGATCCGGTCGGGCCGAATACCAGGGTGTGGCCGACATCATCGACATGAAGGTTCAACCGGAACGGGGTGGAGCCGCTGGCGACCTGCATCAGTGGTGGCGAGTTGGGCGGATAGAATGGACAAGGTGCGGTTGCGCTGCCCGACCATACCGAATTGACCGGGATAAGGTCGGCGAGGTTGCGCGTGTTGATCAACGGTTCGCGAATGTTGGCGTACCAGTTCCCCGGCAGTGATCCCAGATAAGCTTCGGTGGCATTGAGCGTTTCGATGCGCGCGCCAAAGCCTTCCGCCTGGATCAATCGACGGACTGCCTCGGCCTGTTCGCGCAGGCGGCTATCATCATGATCGAACATGACGATGACTGGCGTATAGTAGCCATAGGCAACCAGTTGCGATGCGGCTTCTGCGATCGCGTCCTCAGCTTCGGCCACCATCAGCATGGCGTCCTGATCGACCGACCGGCTCTGGGTCTGGAACAGCTGGTCAAAGAAGGGGCGCACTTTCTGCTGCCACTTCTTGCGGGTGCGCTCAAGCTTTTGCCGTGCGTCCTGTTCATCGAGGAAGACAAAGCGGCTCGACCAACGATAGGTCAGCGGCATCAGGTCAAGGTGGTTCAGGATACCTGGCCAGCTTTCGGCCGGAAAGCCGTCTATGGCGACGACTGCCAGATAATGACCGTCGACCATCGGCGACAGCCCATGATGGAATTCGGCAGTCGCCAGCCAGTCGAGATACATCGGGATTTCCGGCAGGCGGACCGGATGATTTTCTCCGACGATGCAAAAGCGGATGAACTGGAAAAGTTCGTCGTAGCGCGCTTCACGCCCGGTCTCGGGATCAATGACAGTCCGCGTGACCATGCGGCGGATCGAAAGAACGTTCGCCAGATACTGCTCTATCTCGCGGATTGAGGTCCGGAAACTGTCGAGCACCGTATCGGCATAGGTCTCGGAGCGGCTTTCGACGTCGGAATAGACATAACGAGTCATCGCCGAACGACGCCGTTCGGGCGGACGATAGGTGAGGATCAGTGCATGCTGGCTTTCATAATGGCCGCGTTCCGCCTCGAAGTGCGTGCGCCGCTCGTCATCGATAGCTGCCGTCACTGCGTCAGGGAAATAGCTCTCTTCGCGTGACGGGTAGGAAACAGCCGGCACCCGCACAGCCTCAACCTGGATCATCCAGCCGGAGCCAAGTCGTGACAGGATTGCGTTGATCTGACGCGAAACCTCGTTACGCTCCTGATTGGTTGAACTTTCCGAATCCGGACCGGCAAAATACCAGCCCGCCATCAGGCTCCCGTCCTTGAGCAGGATCACGCCATTGTCGACCAGCCCGGCATAAGGGACGAGATCGGAAAACGACGGCTGTGTGTTGCGGAACTGACGAAGTGCGACCATGGACGGATCAGTACCTGCGCCATGGCGAGGACGTCGGGCGGTAGGTTTGCCGATAGCGAACGTGGCGCAGATAGACCTGTCGCAACATCGGATCGGCCTTGGCCATCATTCGCAAGGCGCCAACGACACCAATCCAGATTGCGATGCCGAGCAGTGCAGAGAACCAGGTCAGAACGACAAAGATCAAAATGACCGTCGCAAGCCCGGTCAGAAGGACGAGTTCGCGATCGGCACCCATCAAATGGTTCGGGCGCGACAGCGCCCGATGAATGCGGGATCGTGCGAGCGGAGCGACGGGCTCAGCCATCACTGCCCTCCCCTGCCCCGGCAGGCTGGACAGCTTCGACTGTGCCGATCGATGCACCGGAAGCACCGAAGAGGCCAACGATTTGTGTCGCCCCGAGCAGGATGCCGGCGACCAGCACCACATACATCAGCCGTCTGGCAAAATCGTTCAGCTCGCCGCCGAAGATCAGCATCCCGCCCGCGACGGCAACTGCCGCGAGTGCGATGAAGCCGGCCACCGGCCCGGTAATCGATTGCTGGATCTGTTGCAATGGCCCTTCCCATGGCAGACCGCCACCGCCGGAGGCCAGAGCCGGATCGATCGACAGGATGAAAATGGTGATGCTCGCCGCCAGAAAGGCGACGGTCCTGTTATGCTGCATCAAGGTGGCCTTCTTTCGGATAGGTTTCGATCTGGTAGTTCCCGTCGCGCCAGGCCTCGACATGGATAACTTCGCGCACACGCCGCCCGGTCGACGTGCGCTCAATCGAGACGACAAGATCCACGGCCTCGCCGATCACGTCGTGCATCGGCTGCTGGCTGGCTTCGGCGGTGAGTTGCTCCAGCCGTCGCAGAGCCGATAACGCATTGTTGGCATGGATGGTGGTGATGCCGCCCGGATGACCAGTATTCCATGCCTTGAGCATGGTGAGCGCCGCACCATCGCGGACCTCGCTGACGATGATACGATCGGGCCGTAACCGCATGGTGCTCTTCAGCAGCCGGGCCATATCGACCGTATCGGTGGTATGAAGCTGAACCGCATTCTCGGCTGCGCACTGGATCTCCGCAGTATCTTCCAGGATCACCAGCCGGTGTTCCGGCGATGTCCGTACCATCTCGGCAATTACGGCATTGGCGAGCGTCGTCTTCCCCGAGCCTGTACCGCCGGAAATGACGATGTTGAGGCGCGCCTTGATCGCCTTGCGAATGAGGGTTGCCTGTTTGCACGTCATGATGGCGCTTCGGATGTAATCCTCCAGCGGGATCAAGCGCGAAGCTCGTTTGCGGATGGTGAAGCTTGGACCTGCCACCACCGGCGGCAGCAGCCCTTCAAAGCGGTGGCCACCGATCGGCAACTCACCGGAGATGATAGGCTGGTCTTCATCGGCTTCAGTCTGCAGTGCATGCGCGACGCTGCCGATGATGATCTCGGCAGCGCCCGGCTGCAGGTTGCCCATGCTGTCGATCCCCTGCCCCAGGCGCTCGACGAACAAGCGGCCATCCGGGTTCAGCATAATCTCGACAACGGATGTGTCCTCGAGCGCGGAACAGATGGTCTCGCCAAGCGCATCCTGCAGCTTGCGCACCAGACGATGATGGGAACGCGACGCGGTCATAGTGGACGCCTGCCATCGCACCGCATAACTGCTGGCATACGTCTGGACATGAAATCAGGTAGTTGGTGCTGTTGCATATGAAAACCCTGCCCCCGAGTGGTGGGAGCGACATCAACATCAGATCGGGAGGTGGGTCAGCCCGGCATAAATGAGGGGTACTGCCACAGTGAGTCGCGATGGTTCCTTGCCGTACGATTGGCAGGGATGAGAAATCAGCCTGTGCAGCGGATCTGTTGCCCCCGGCATTTATGCGGGGGCGCGACAGGATCTAGACCAGGATGAAGGCGAGAAGCAAATATTTGAAAACAAAGCAGAAAAGGGGTGGCAACACCAACCAACGGGTCGTCCGGTCGAGCGCGCGTTAACTTCTTGTTAACCTTAAAGCGCTGGACGAAGCGAGGAAACTATGCCCTAAGTTTGTCGGGAGAAGGCCGCTAAAACGCCTAGATGCCGCCAAGCAAGAATCGGGACGACAATGCAAGCTACACTGGTCAGCGCTCAAACTTTCGAGGACCCTGCAGATAAAATAGTGCGGCATGCGGCTTTGCTATCGGATCACTTGCAGGCTCGGCGCGAGCAGATGTATCCGCCAAACGCGGAGAAGTCTCTACGTTATTTTATGACCCATGAGGTCTCTAAGCTCACTTCGATACCCGAGTCGACACTCAAGCTGATGTCGAACGAGGGTAAAGGGCCGGCTCCCGCACGGCTCGAGAACAACCATCGCGCCTACACGCTTGCTCAGATCAACGATCTAAGGCGCTTGTTCGCCGAGCAAAGGCCAGCAGAGGTGCTGCGGTTTCTGCCCCAGCGCCGTGAAGGCGAACACCTGCAAATACTCGCAATTGCAAACTTCAAAGGCGGTAGCGCGAAGACAACGACCAGCGCGCACCTTGCGCACTATCTGGCGCTACATGGATATCGGGTCCTTGCAGTGGACCTTGACCCGCAAGCGTCATTGTCGGCCATGTTCGGGTCTCAGCCTGAAATGGACGTTCACCAGAACGAAACAATCTACGCCGCGCTTCGGTACGACGAAGATAGAAGGCCCATCAGGGAAATTATTCGCCCGACCTATTTCACTGGTATTGATCTCATTCCGGGCAACATTGAGGTGATGGAGTATGAGCATGAGACTCCCCGCTTGTTGGCGGAACGGAGATCTGGAACCCAAGAGATTTTCTTCGAGCGTCTCCGGCGTGTGATCGCCGAAGTTGAAGATGAATATGATATCGTGATCCTCGACACCCCACCGTCTCTGGGCTTCTTGACGCTTGGTGCGATCTACGCGGCAACGGGCCTGCTTGTTACGGTGCACCCGGCCATGCTGGACGTAATGTCAATGAACCAGTTCCTACTGATGATGGGGGACCTCATCTCGGTAATCCGAGATGCAGGCGCGATCTTGCATCACGACTTTTTGCACTACGTTGTGACGCGTCATGATCCGAACGACCAGTCGCAGGTGCATGTCGTTTCAATGTTGCGTCATCTCTTTGGCGAGGACGTCTTGGTCCCCACCGCTATAGAGAGCGCAGCAATCGAAACGGCGGGGCTCGCAAAGCGCACATTGTATGAACTTGAATCGGGGAATATCGCAGCGGCCACGGTCAAACGTGCCAGGGAGTCCATTGACGCGGTGAACGAGCAGATTGTTTCTCTTATTTCTGCGAGCTGGGGGCGATCGTGAGCAGACGAGGCGGCAAGTCGATCCTAGCTAATTTCGGATCTTTTGCGGATGCGAAAGATCAAGACGGTCGGCAGAATACGGATACCTCCAAACCGCAGATGTCCGGGCAGACCAGATCTCCGGGCCGCGTGGGTGCTGGTGTCATTGGGGCGACGCAGAGATCTCTAAGCGACCTCATTGAGCAGAGAGATCGCTTACAGGCCATTGTTGAAGGTGGGGGGAATGTTGAACTCTCACCTAATGTAATCGAGCCATCACCGTTCCCAGATCGTCTAGCGGACGACACAGAGGAGCAATTCGACGAGTTTAAGCGCTCTTTTGAGGAGGCCGGTCAGAAGGTTCCGATCCAAGTTCGGCGGCATCCTGAGAAGGACGGGGTCTACCAGGTTGTCTATGGGCATCGACGCTGGCGCGCGGCGAAAGAGCTGGGGGTCACGCTCAAGGCGGTTGTCGTCGAACTCGACGATTCGGAGCTGGTCGTTGCGCAGGGGATCGAGAACGGCCAGCGCCAGGATCTCACTTGGATAGAGCGAGCACTTTTTGTCGCAACAATGGACGACGCGGGCATTAGAACGAAGGATATTCGGGCTGCATTGTCTATTGACGATGCGGAGCTAGCGAAGATGCGTAGCGTCTGTAGAGCAATCCCAAGGGACATCATCCGATCCGTCGGCCGGGCCCCGGGGGTTGGGCGGCCACGCTGGCTGGAACTTGCAGCTGCGGTCGCCGCGCAGGGGGCGGAGGGAAAGCTGCGTGAAACCTTGTCAGCTGACAAGGTTATGTCGCTGGCGTCCGATGCGCGGTTTCGAAGGATACTTGCCTCTCTGAAGGAACCCGTACCGGAGACAAAAGCCCTAACAAAACTATATGGACCGAGCGGCCGGGAGCTCGGCACGATTGCGGTTGCAAACGGGGTAGTGAGGATCACCCTGCCGACCGAAAGCAGTGCCGATTTCGTTGAGTTTTTGGAGCGGGAGTTGCCATCCCTTGTTGATCAATTCGATTCAATGAAAAGTGACGGCAACTAGTAAGACCTTGTCAGCTGACAGAGATGATGGCGAAGGCAGTGAAGCCTGCATTTAGAATGCTGTAACTTAGGAAAGGGTCGCAAGCCAAAGAGCAAAAGAAAAAGGCCCCCGAAACGTCATCCGGAAGCCCTTCTCTGCGTGTGGTAGCCAGAGAATCGCACTTCCCGGAATCGCAGTCAAGGCCTAACGGCGACTGAATGTCAGTTCGGCGAGCAGATTTCTTTTGCCTAGCGATAGGTGAAGGACAATGCAGACGCATATTTCAACGACGCCCTTCGGGCGGCGAACGATGACGCTTGGCCAGATTGCAAGCCAGGCGGCCGCGAAGGCGATGCCGAAGGAGGCTACCGCTAATAAATGGCGGGTGTTCGAGGACATCCGTAAAGCCCGTGAACTGCTTGGTGCGACGGACCGTTCTCTGGCGATCCTCAATGCCTTGCTGTCATTCCACAGAGAAACGCAGCTCTCGGCCGAAGGTGAGCTTATCGTCTGGCCATCCAACGAGCAGCTTATCAACCGTGCTAACGGGATTTCGCCGGCGACGCTCCGGCGGCATCTATCCGTTCTGGTCGAATGTGGATTGATCATCCGGAGAGACAGCCCGAACGGCAAGCGCTTCGCCCGTCGGAGCAGGGCAGGGGAGATCGAGCAGGCCTATGGTTTCGATCTGTCGCCGATCGTCGCCCGTGCAGCAGAGTTCAGGGATCTGGCAGAGGCCGTCCAAGCCGAGAAGAAGGCATTCCGCGTCGCCCGGGAGCGCCTGACGCTGCTACGGCGCGATATCGTCAAGATGATCGATGCCGGGATCGAGGAGGGAGTGCCAGGGAACTGGGGCAGGGTGCTTCAGACCTATCAGGGCATCATCTTCAGGCTTCCCCGCACGGCCTCGAGGCAGCTCACCGAAGACATTTGCGCCGAGCTTCATCATTTGCATGTTGAAGTCCGGGATGTGTTGGAATCCTTCGCAAAAACACAGAATCTGAACGCCAATGAGTCTCATGCTGAACGCCACATACAGAATTCAAACCCAGACTCCATTTCTGAATCTGAATATAGCTTTCGAGAAAAGAAAGAAGCGAGCGGCAGCGTTGCGAAAACCGAC
>ERZ778017.1427-NODE-1427-length-23622-cov-8.127339_pt1 | contig 23622 bp, 20 predicted proteins | sample MGYA00375747_ERZ778017 | MGnify/ENA primary metagenome ERZ778017 (study PRJEB29350, sample SAMN05509838) | bioreactor metagenome | biome: bioreactor; material: wastewater | place: South Africa: University of Cape Town | collected 2014-03-17 ...
CCCGCCGCGCCGAGATCTCGCTGGCGCGGCTGCAGGCGCAGCAGGGAGATGGACTGGCGCTGGCGCGGCTGATCGCGCTGGGCGATACCCGCAGCAGCGACCTCGAGCAGCGCAAGGCGGCCTGGCTGGCACGCGCCTACGCCGCGGACCTGCAGTGCCGTGCGCGGCCGCGGGTGGCGCGGATGGCGCTGGACGCGGTGCTGGCCGACATGCGCGCGTTGCTCCCGGAAGGCGGTGCGATCCCGCGCGAAGTGCAGCGGCTGCGCGCTGGCTGCGGCAGCGGCCGACCGGCCGGCGCGACCATCGCCAGGCGTTGAGCGCCGTCGCGCCTGCGGGCGTCAGCCCGGCTGCAGGCTGTAGGTCCCGTACAGCGCCGCCTCGGCCAGCACGTGTCCCTGCATGGCGCGCAGCGCATCGCCGGCCGTGAAGCCGTCAGCCAGGCCGAGGCTGGGCACGTCGAGCGCGAACACACGGAAGAAGTAGCGGTGCGTGCGCAGGTCGTGCGCGGGCGGATAGGGTCCGTCGTAGCCGAAGTAGCGCCCGCCCATGCCGGCATCGCCGGCGAACCAGCCGGTGTAGTCGTTCAGCCCGCGCACGCCGTCGGCGTCGCGACCGGCCGGCTTGCCCTTCGCGGTGAATCCGTCGCTGCAGCTGCCGGCGGCGATCTCGCGGACATCCGCGGGGATGTCCGCCACCGCCCAATGCACGAAGTCGCCGCGCGGATGCGCCACCGGGATCGGGTTGGCGGTGTCGGCCACCAGCGCGCCATCGGTGGGGGCATCGGTGTCGATGCACAGCAGCACGAACGAGCGGGTGCCGGCGGGCGCGTCGTCCCAGGCCAGGTGCGGATTGCGGTTGCCGCCGAAGCCGTCCTTGCAGTCGCGCGCGCCCAGCGCGAATTCGGCCGGGATCGGCTGGCGGTGCTGGAAACTGTCGCTGTGGATGCGCATGCGGATGCCTCGCTGGAAACGTTGCGCCGATTCTAGGACGGCGGCGGCGCCAGCGCCGCGCGGGTGCCCCGGCCTAGGTCCCCGCACCCACCGCGGCCGCCAGCTTCGCCGCCACCCAGCGCTCGGCGTAACCGTCCAGCGTCATCGCCTCGATGAAGCCGCAGTGGCCGCCATGCGGCGCCAGCTCCAGGGTCACGTTGGGATAGCCGGCGATGCGATGGAACTCGTCGGCCGGGATTACCGGGTCGTCCTCGGCCATCAGCACGTCGACCGGCACCGGCAGCGCCTGCAGGCGGTCGCTGGCAACGGAATAACCGTCGAAATAGGCGTCCAGGTGCGGGAAGCCGGTGTTGTGCGCCACCATCCACGCGGTCAGCGCGCGCATGGGCAGGCGCAGCACGTCGTCGCCGAAGGCATGCGCCTGCGGGAACAGCGCGCGCTTGCGCGCCAGCGACTGCCGCCACTTGTGCTCGAAATGGCGCATGTAGTACGCCGGCCCCGCCTCCATCGCATCCATGGTCCGCGCCGGGTCCAGCAGCGGGCAGACGGCCGCCACCCGGCGCAGCGGCAGGCCGGCCGCGGGCGCGTGCAGGCCCAACCGCAGCGCGAAGTTGCCGCCCAGCGAATAGCCCGCGGCGACCAGCGGCAGCGTTGGCCAGCGCCCGGACACGGCGCGCGCCGCACCGATCACCTCATCCAAGCGATTGGAGTGGAACAGGCCCTCGTTGAGATGGTGGCTGTCGCCATGGTCACGGAAATCCAGCCGGAACACCGCGAAGCCGTCGCGCAGCAGGCGCGCCGCGGTCAGCTGCATGTAGCTGGACTCGGCGCTGCCTTCCCAGCCGTGCAGCAGCAGCGCCAGCGCGCGTGGCGCCCTGTCTTCGGGCAGGCTGGCGACGCCCTGCAGGCGCACGCCGCCGCCGACATCGAGGACCAGCGGGTCGTGGCGCGCCGGCACCTCGCGCAGGCGCCTGCGCGCCCGCGCGGCCCGCAGCGGGCTGGCGGCGACCACCGACTGCAGGTGCGGGTTGCGCAGCCACGCCGGCGGGTTGAAGGCGGAAGGCAGCAGCGGCATGCGCCTCCCTCAGGCCCCGGACATCGCCTGCAGCACGCGCTCGCGCGCTACCCGGGCGATGCCGCGGCGCCCTTCGTGTTCGCCCGGCAGGATCGGCTGCATGAAGCACACCCGCACCGGCCGCGGCGGTTCGCCGAGCAGGCGCACCAGGTTGCCGATGAAATGCTCGCGCGGGGCGAACGCGACGATCGGCTGCGCCTCGCAATGCACGCCGTAGCACAGCGCCACCGGCTGCACCGGTGCATTGGCGTCCACCGCGGCGGTGAAGATGCGGGCGTGGAAGGCACCGAGCTCGCGACCGTCGCGGGTGCCGCCTTCGGGGAACGCCGCCACCGCGCGGCCATCGCGCAGGCGCTGCGCCATCTCGGCCATCACCAGCCCCAGCGAGTCGCCGTTGCCGCGCTGCAGGAAGATGGTCTCGGCGTGGGTGGTGACCCACCCCACCACCGGCCAGCGGCGGATCTCCGACTTGGCGATGAAGCCCATCATGTGCTGCGAGTGCAGCGCCATGATGTCGACCCAGCTGACGTGGTTGGCGACGAACAAGGTGCCACCCGGCAGCGGCGTGCCGACGCGCTGCACCCGCATCCCGAACACCCGCAGCAGCCCGCCCGCCCACCAGCGCACGATGCCGTGCGACAGCGGCCCGCCGTTGCCGATGGCGATCAGCAGCAGGGTCAGCGGCAGGTGGATCAGGACGTGCCAGGCGAACAGCGGCAGGCGATACAGATAACGGAACGCGCGCATGGGCGACGGTGGGGGCGCCGGGAAGAGAGGCGACAAGTGTAAGGGGGAAGCGGCAAGGCCCGCGCCCGCGTCCAGCGCAGCTGCGCCGGTGCCGTCAGGCGGAAGCGGGGGGCTGTGGCAGCACTGCCAGGGTGATCCGGCTGATGCAGACCGGCCTGCCGGCCTCGTCCTCGATCTCGATCTCCCACACCTGGGTACTGCGACCGATGTGGAGGGGCCGGGTGGTGCCGGTGACGGTGCCTTCGCGCACCGCGCGCAGGTGGTTGGCGTTGATCTCCAGTCCCACCACCGCGTTGCCGCCGGCCAGCAGCGCGCCGGCGCTGCTGCCCAGGGTTTCCGCCAGCGCCACCGAAGCGCCGCCATGCAGCAGGCCGTAGGGCTGGTGGGTGCGCGCGTCCACCGGCATGGTGGCGCGCAGGTAGCCTTCGCCGAGTTCGGTGAAGACGATGCCGAGCGCCTCCATCAGCGTCCCGGCGGAGCGCGCGTTCAGCGCCGCGAGGGTGGTGCCCTCCGGCCAGGTGAAATCGCGCGCGGCCATCCGGCTCAGCGCACCTTGAACGCGCCGGGGCGCCAGGTGCGGATGTAGGAAGCACGTCCATAGCCGCTGCTGCGGCCGTAGCCGACGCCGAAATCGCGCTCGCGGCGGGCGTGCATGCGGTCCACCAGTTCCTCGCGGCGGCTGTCCAACCAGTCGGTGCGGCCCAGCGTGGCCGGATCGACGCCGAGGCGGGCGGCTTCGCGGGCGCGGTAGTCGCAGAAGTCGTCGTAGGCGTCCAGCTCGTGCGCCAGTTCGCGCACCGACAGCTCGATCATCACCGCGTCGTCGAGGAAGCCCAGTACCTGCACAGCGTCCGGGATGATGTCGTTCGGGTCGGCGAAATAGGCCAGTGCCGACAGCACGCGCTGGCGGTCGGCCTCGGGCATCGCCCAGGCCTCGTCGCGCACCATCGCGATCATGTCGTCCAGGCGCAGCAGGCGCTCGCGGATGAAATCCGGCAGCTGGGTCTTCTGCGCATCGTCCAGCAGCGCGACCGCGGCAGCCACGATCTCCTCGGCGCTCTTGCCTTCGACCGCCTTGCGGGAATGTTCCGCTGCCGCCTGGAAATGGGCCAGATCGTGGTCGTTGAGCTCGAAGTTCAGGGTGATCGACATGTGGGCCCCGGAAGGCAATGAAAATGAGTTTGGCAGACTAGGACGCGCGCGCTGGCGCGTCAATCGCCATCCGTCACGCCCTCCGGCGCCTCCCCTCACAGGATCGGCGACAGCCCCGAACCGAACGCGGTGAACGTGCGCACGCCCAGCCATTTCAGGCCGATGTCGACCTCCGGGAAGTCGCCCACCGGCTGGTTGCAGCGGCGGAACTCCGGCGCGAACGGCGACGGCGGCGCCACCGTGGGCGGGCAGCCCGGCCCCGGCACGTAGTCGTAGCTGGTGGCGTACTTGTAAGGCCACAGGTCGAACACCGGCATCCGCTCGGACAACTTCGACAGGTTGTATTCGATCCCGGAGAAGATCGGCGCGTCGTCGCGTCGGCCGATGGTCCACGCATTGGCCGGGGCCATGTCGCGACGGATGCTGGCGGCCAGCGCCGCGGCGAAGCCGGGGTCGGCGATCACCACCGCGCTCTCGGTATTCAGGCTGTCGCCGCGCGGGTCGAAGTTGTGGGTGCCCACCACGCCGACCCGGCCGTCGATCACCAGCGACTTGGCATGCATGCCCATGCGCAGGCCGGCGCGCTTGAGCCGCACCGGCAGACCGCCGGAGGAGGCGAACGGCGACGGCCGCCCGGCCTCGCTGGCCGGCTCGCTGCGCAGGCCGCGCTCGGCCAGCTGGCGTTCGCGCAGGCTGCCGGCACCGGCGCGCGCGGACGCGGCCGGCGGCTCGGCTTCCTGGAGGCCGGCGCCGGTGGCGCCCAGTTCGAACGGCGCGTCCGCCGGGAACGGCTTGAACTCGTGGATCTCGAAGCCGAAATCGCGCAGGTAGCGGCGCTTGTACTTGTAGGACAGGGCGTAGGCGATGAAGGCGTCAGTGGAGGCCAGGCTGTTGGTGGACACCAGCACGCGCGGCGGCTGCGGCCGCTGCTGCAGTTCGCGGAACAGCGCCTGCGCCGGCTTCGACAACACCAGGTAGGGCGTCTGCAGCAGGATTTCGCGGTCGGCGCCGGCGATCAGACCGCGCAGGCCGTGGCTGGTATCCGGTGAGGGGTTGCCTGCAACCGCGGTGGCATCGACAAGTTCCGCGGCTGTGTCCCGGCCATGCTTGGCGGGCAGGTCGGCAAGGAACTTTACCCCCTGCACCGGCAACGCCGGCGCGACGAAGCGTGTGCGCAGCACCGCATCGTCGGCCACCTCGGCCAGCAGCGCACGCACCCGCGCCGGGTTGTGGAACACGTGGTGCGGCGCCGGCGGCGGGCCGTGCTCCCGCAGATAGCGGGCCACGTCGCCCAGCTGCTCCGCCGGCACGCTGCGCCCCGACACCCAGAACGCCTCGAAATTCGCCGCCATGTCGGCCACCGCCGGCCCGGCCAACAGCAGGTCGCGGTCGCGGAAATTGAACTCGCCGCCCCAGTCGTAATAGTCGTCCTGGTAGTTGCGACCGCCGACGATGCCCACCGCATCGTCCACCACCAGCAGCTTGTTGTGCATGCGCCGGTTGAGCTGGCGCCAGCAGCAGGCCGCGGCCACCGCGTACATCGGCAGCGACAGCCGCGCGCGGTCCAGCACCGGGTTGTAGACGCGTAACTCCAGGTTGGCGTGCAGGGACGACAGCGCCGCCAGCGTTTCCACCTTGCGCAGCGCCGCCAGCTGGTCGACCAGGATGCGGACCTTGACGCCGCGGAACGCCGCCGCCTGCAGCTCGTCCAGCACCAGCTGGGCGGAATCGTCCTCGTCGAAGATATAGGTCTGCAGGCCGATGCTGCGCCGGGCGGCGCGGATCAGGTGGATCCGCGCCAGCAGCGCGTCGGGGGCATCGTCCAGGATCAGCGCACGGTGGCGCGGCGCCGCCGGGGTGGACGCGGCCAGGGTGTCCCGCGCCATCGCCATCAGCGGCGAGGGCAGCGCGCAGGCATCGGCACGCATGCAGTCCACCTGCGTGCTGCGTGCGCTGACCGCCACTTCGGCGGCGGCGCTGCGCTGCTGCGGCGACAGCGTGGCGCAACCGCCCAGCAGCAGGGCCAGCAGCCCCGCCAGCACGCGGCCGGGGCGAGGGTGTCTCATCGGCTCATCCTTCGGCGTCGGCGCGCCTCACGGCCACCAGAAGCGCGACAGCCGTGCCACGCCGGGCTCGATCGCCGCCTCCACCGGGAATTCCAGCACCGCAACCCCTGCCGGCGGCATGCCGCGGTAGTCGCCGGACTGGCCGGTGTGCAGCAGCGCAGCCAACTGTTCCAGACCGGGGTTGTGACCGATCAGCAGCAGCCGACGCGCGTCGCGGTGGGCATCGGCCAGTGCAATCAGGGTGCCCGGGCTGGCTTCGTAGATCGCTGCCTCCTCGCGCACGTCGGTGCAGCCCAGCTCGCCCAGCGCAGCCAGGGTCTGGCGGGTGCGCGCGGCGTTGGAGCACAGCACCCGATCCGGCAGCAGGGCATGCTCGCGCAGCCAGTCGCCGGCGGCCCGGGCCTCGGCCAGACCGGTGGCCGACAACGGCCGCAGCAGGTCGTCCTGGCCGGAAGCGGGCGCATCGGCGTGGGCATGGCGGAGCAGGATCAGTTCACGCATCGGATAAGTCCCTTCGCGGCCGCAGTGGCCGGTTGGAAGCAGGGTACACCGGCGCTGGCCGATCGCAGCGCCCTAATCCGGGTACTGCCGGGCCACGTACTCCTGCAGCCGCCAGTGGGCGGCGTGCAATGCGTCCTCCAGCGCCGGCAGCCGCTCACGGGCGCCGCTACGCAGCGTGCTTTCGAGCGCGGCGGCCGCCTCCCCCAGTTCGACCGCACCCACCAGCCGCGCCGCGCCTTTCAGCCGGTGCGCCTGGGTCACCAGCGCGGGCAGGTCACCGGCGGCGCGAAGGCGCTCCAGCGCCTCCATGTCGTCGCGGGTGCAGCGCAGGTAGTCCTCCAGCAGCGCGCGGATGTCGCCCGGGCGGTCTCCGGCCAGTTCGCGCAGCACGTCACCGGCGAGCACCGTCGCGCTCGCGCCCGGCGCGCCCTTCTGCGCAGGCGCAGCGACGGCAGCGGCTGGTGCAACCGCCACCGGCATGGCCGCGGCCGGCGCCCCGGCCGTGTGGGGCAGCCAGCGCTGCAGGCATACCCCGAGGCTGGCGATGCCCACCGGCTTGGTCAGGTAGTCGTCCATGCCGGCGCCCAGGCAGCGCTCGGCCTCGCCCTTCAGCGCCGAGGCGGTCAACGCCACGATCGGGGTGCGCGGCAGGCCGCGCCCCAGCTCTTCGGCGCGGATCGTGCGGGCCAACTGGTAGCCGTCCATGCGCGGCATGTGCACGTCGCTGAGCAGCAGCGCGTAGCGCCCGCTGCGCCAGCGTTCCAGTCCCTCCATACCGTCCTCGGCGGTTTCCGAGGCGTAGCCGGCCAGCGCCAGCTGGCGCTGGATCACCAGCCGATTGGTGGCGTGGTCGTCGACCAGCAGGACCAGGCTGCGCTCGCGCTCGGCCTCCTCCACCGATGGCAGCGGACGCGGCCGGAAGCCGGGCGCGTGCCGGCCCGGCAGGGTCAGCTCCGGCAGCTGGTCCGCCGGCGCCCGCGGCAGCTCCAGCTTCAGGCGCATGGTGGTGCCCCTGCCGGGCGCCGACTCCATTTCGATATGGCCCCCCATCAGCTCGGCGATGCGGCGGCTGATCGCCAGCCCGAGGCCGGTGCCACCGAACCGGCGGGTGGTGTCCACTTCCGCCTGCGAGAACGGCTTGAACAGCCGGGCCTGCGCCTGCTCGCTGATGCCGATGCCGGTGTCGGCCACGCTCAGTTCCAGCAGGTCCCTGCCCAAAGCACCTTCGCCCGGCGTGTGCTGGAGCAGCTTCACCGCGACGCTGACCTTGCCGTGGTCGGTGAACTTGATCGCGTTCGACAGGAAGTTGCCGATCACCTGGCGCAGCCGCACCGGGTCGCCCCGGTGCGCCGGTGCGACCTGCGGATCGACCTCGCTGTCCAGCACCAGGCCCTTGCTCGATGCCGAGCCCGAGAAGCTGGCGGCGACGCTGCGCACCAGCTCCGGCAGCGAAGTCGGCACCGGCTCGATCTCCATCTTGCCGGCCTCGATCTTCGAGAAATCGAGGATGTCGCCGATGATCCGCAGCAGGGTTTCGGCCGAGGCCTGGATGATGCCCAGCGCACGGCGCTGCTCCGGATCGAGTTCGGTATGCCCGAGGATCTCGATCATTCCGGTCACGCCGATCATCGGCGTGCGGATCTCGTGGCTCATTGCCGCCAGGAAGGCGCTCTTGGCCTGGCTGGCCTCGCGGGCACGCGCTTCGCTGTCGCGCAGGGCGCGCTCGAGCCGCTTCTGCATGGTCAGGTCGGTGGCCACCGCCAGCAGCCCGACCATCGCGCCGGTGTCGTCGCGCATCGCCGACAGCGCCAGCAACACCGGCAGGGTGCGGCCACGCTGGTGGCGCAGGGCGAATTCGCGCGGCGGTTCGCGATGGCGCGCCAACTCGCGCAGCGCGGTCCAGTCGGGCGGCACGGTATGGCCGTAGGCCTCGCTGAGCGAGCGCGCCAGCGCGCCGAGCGCCTCCGGGTCCAGCACCACATCCAGCTTCTCGCGCCCCAGCAGCTGACCGGCCGGCCAGCCCAGCAGCTTTTCCGCGAACGGATTGACCTGCGAGAACACGCCGTCCTCGTCGACCGCGAAGATCGCCGTCTGCGCCGCCTCCAGCAGCAGCCGCTGGAACTGCTCGCGCCGCTCCAGCGCCACCCGCACCCGGTCGATGCGATCCAGCTGTTCGGTCAGCTGGCCCTCGATCCGGTGCACGTGGTCGCGCATGCGCAGGAAGCTGTCCATGACTTCGCCGAGCTCGCCGCGCGGCAGGTAACGCGGCTGCGCGGTGTAGTCGTTCTGGGTCATCCGCCGCGCCAGCCAGGTCAGGCTTTCCACCCCACGGTAGCCGTCGCGCAGGATGCGCCGGCCGAACAGCAGCGCCAGCAGCACGCAGGCCAGCGACAGCCCGATTCGGATCCTGCTGACCCAGATGCCGCGCTCCAGCGCGCCCTGCGCCAGCGCCGCGGCGCGCGCCTGGCCGCGCGCATCGATCCGCTCCAGCCGCTGCACCAGCGGATCCACTGCCGGATACAGCTCGCGGTCGGCAAACCGGCCCAGCGCGAGGATGTCGCGCTGCCGCAGTATCTCGCGCAGGCTGGCGGCGGCGGCATCGGCACGCGGGCGCGCGCGCAGCGCCTGATCCAGCAACGCGCGGCTTTCCTCGTCCAGCGGCATCGCCTGCAGCGCCCGCCATTCGCGGTCCATGGTCGCCTGCGCCCGCTCGATCCGCTGGCCGGCCTGTTCCCAGCTGATCAGGTAGTTGCGGGTGCGGAAGGTCACGCCCACCATCTCGCTGCCGTACGCGTCGGACAATCCGCGGATCCGGCGCATGCCCACCAGCACGTCATCCCGCATCGACTCCATCGAACGCTGCGCGAAGTGCTGGCCGACCTCATCCGCCACCACCACCAGCGCGCCGGTCAGCAGGAACAACCCGAACAGGCCCAGCAGCTGGTGGCGGATGCCGAGGCGGGACAGGTCAAAGCGCACGGCGTCAGCAGGCGTTGGGGCCGGTGCGGCGACCGACGGCCATCGTCACAGTACCGGGCGGCGCCAGCGGGCGATCGCCGCCGGCAGTTCGCTGCCCGGCACCGGCCGCCCGATCAACCAGCCCTGGGCGATGCTGCAGCCGAGCTCGGCCAGCAACTGCCAGTCCTCAACGGTTTCCACGCCTTCCGCCACCGTGGTCAGGTTGAGCTTGCGCGCCAAGTCCAGGCTGGCCTCCACCACCGCCCGCTTGCGCGGCTGCGAATGCGCCGAAAACACGAATTCCCTGTCGACCTTGAGCTCGGTGAACGGCACCTGCGCCAGCTGCGCCAGCGAGGAATAGCCGGTGCCGAAGTCGTCGATCGACAGGCCGAACCCCTTAAGCCGCAGGCGTGCCAGCACCCCCAGGCCGCGCGCGGCATCCGTCATCACCGAACTCTCGGTGATCTCCAGCACCACGTCCTCCGGGCTGATCGCATGGCTTTCGACGATGGCCTGGTAGCGGTCGGCCGCCGCCGGGTCGGCCAGCGCCAGCGGCGAGACGTTGACCGACAGCTTCAACCGCATGCCGTCGCGGCACCAGCGCTGCAGCCAGCGGCACCCCTCGTCCAGCATGCGCTCGGTCAGCGCGTCGGCCCGGCCTTCGCGCTCCAGCAGCGGCACGAACAGCACCGGCCGCACCACGCTGCCGTCGGGGCGCTCCCAGCGCGCCAGCGCCTCCACGCCCACCACCTTGCCGTTGCCGAACTCCACCTGCGGCTGGAACCACGGCACGATCTCGCCGTTGCCCAGCGCCTCCAGCAACGCGGGCACGGTGAAGTCCGCCTCGCTCTCGTCGTGCTGTTCGCCGACATGGTCGCCGAACCGCACCAGCACTTCTTCAAGCTTGTCGCGGGTGAGCGGCTTCTCCACGCTACCCAGCACGCGCAGCCCGTAGGCGCGGGCCATGGTCTGCACGGTATGCAGCAGCGCCGGATCGAGCGCGCTCACCACCACCACCGCGCGCGCCAGCCGCTCCTGCGCGATCTGGCCGATGCATTCGATGCCGTCCATGCCGGGCATGTCCAGGTCCACCAGCACCACGTCCGGCGGCGTCGGCTGCCGGCGCAGCACGTCCAGCGCGTCCAGCCCGTCGGCACCTTCCAGTGCACGTTCGACGCCCAGCTCCGTCAACAGGCGCAGTGCGATGCGGCGCTGGAAGCCGTGATCCTCGACCACCATCACCTGCAGTTCCGACCAGTCCATGCCCTCTCCCCGGATGCATGCGGCGAATCGCAAGCCTACCGCAGCATGTGGGGTCTTGGGAGTGGGCGGTCGCGCCAGCCCGGTGCGCTTACACTCGGCGCATGGTCATCGACGAGTTCCTTGCCCACCTGACGGTCGAACGGCAGGGTTCGGCGCACACCCTGGACGCCTACCGCCGCGACTTGGGCGCGCTGGCCGGCTGGGCGCGCGGGCGCGACCTGCTGGCGCTGGACGGCAACGACCTGCGCGCCTTCGTCGCCGCCGAGCACCGCCGCGGACTGTCGCCGAAGTCGCTGCAGCGGCGGCTGTCCGCCTGCCGCAGCCTGTACCGCTGGCTGCTGAAGCAGGGTCGGCTTGCGGCCAGCCCGGCCGATGGCGTGCGCGCGCCGAAAGCCCCCCGCAAGCTGCCGCAGGTGCTGGACGTCGACGAGGCGGTGCAGCTGGTCCAGCTGCCCACCGACGCACCGCTGGGCCTGCGCGACCGCGCCCTGCTGGAGCTGTTCTATTCCTCCGGGCTGCGCCTGTCCGAGGTGTGCATGCTGCGCTGGGGCGACCTGGATTTCGAGGCCGGGCTGGTCACGGTGCTGGGCAAGGGCAGCAAGCAGCGCATCGTGCCGGTGGGTTCGCACGCGCGCCGCGCACTGCTGGACTGGCGCGAGGCCACGGCCGGCACCAGCACCGGTTTCGTGTTCCCCGGCCGCGGCGGCGCCCGGATCAGCGCGCGCGCCATCCAGCTGCGGATCAAGCAGCTGGCGCTGCGGCAGGGCATGTTCAAGCGCATCCATCCGCACCTGCTGCGCCACAGTTTCGCCAGCCACGTGCTGGAGTCCTCGAGCGACCTGCGCGGCGTGCAGGAACTGCTGGGACATGCCGACATCGCCACCACCCAGATCTACACCCATCTGGATTTCCAGCACCTGGCCAAGGTCTACGACGCCGCCCATCCGCGCGCCCGGCGCAAGCCCTGAACCTCTGTTTGATGTCGATCAATGCCGCCGCCGACGTACGGTCGCAGCATCGCGGCATGATCGAGACCATCGAAGGCTGGCGCTGCATCGGCTGCGGCAAGGTGGAAGCGCCGCGCCCCTGCATCGGCGTGTGCACGGACAAGCGTGTGGAACTGGTGCTGGCCGAGGACTACGCCGCGCTGGCGCTGCGCGTGGAGCAACTGGAAGAGGCGCTGGCGCTGATCGCGCGGACCACGCCGAAACCGGAGCGGCTGGCCGATTCGTGGGCAGCCCTGCAGGTGCGCGCCAGGCGCCTGCTCGACGACGCCACGCCGCTTTACTGAACCTGTAGCCGCTGCAGGATGTGCCAGCTGTCCACCTGCAGCGCGGTGTCGTAACGCGCATCCAGACCGCGCCGCCGCACCGCCGCGACGAAGGCGGCATAGCGCGCCTCGATGGCTTCCGCCCAGCGCGCCACTTCCGGTGCCGCGGCATGGATGCGGCGCAGGTACAGCGGTTGTGGCACATGCACCACCGCGCAGGTTTCCGACAGCCGCAGGCACAGGTCGTAGTCGATGGCGTCGGGATGGGCATCGGTATAGCCGCCGGCGCGCCGGTAGGCGGCGGTGCGCAGCAGCCGCAGCGGCCCGGTCATCCAATCCAGCAGCAGCGCCTCCGGCGAATACGGCAGCTCGCACAATGGCCCCGGGCCCAGCACGCGCCCGTCGGTGTCCACCAGCACATGCCGGCTGTAGGCCATCCCGGCATCGGGCCGGGCGGCCAGCGCGGCATGCAGGGCGGCCAGCGCCTGCGGCGCCAGCGCATCGTCGGGATCCAGCACGCACAGGAATTCCGTGTCGATGCCGTCCGCGGCCAGCGCCAGCGCGGCGGCTTCGCTCGCACCTGTCGGCCCGGCGCAAAAGCGCGGATCCGTGGCGGCCACCCTCGCCGCCAGCACCGTGGCCGCCTCGCCCACCGGACACAGCACGCCGCGCCAGTCGCCGGACGCCTGCGCCTGCAGGCTGGCCAAGGCCTGGCCGAGGAACGGCGCTGCGCCGCGCAGCGGCAGCAGCACGCTGATCGGCGCCGTCATGGCGCTGGCGCCGCTGCGGTCTTCGGCTGCAGCACGTGGCGCGCGCGGATCCCCAGCGACAGCGCCTGCCGGCCCTCCAGCCCGCGGCGCTGCAACGCGCGCCGGGCCGCGGCGAAACTGGCCTGCACCTGGCGCAGGCGGCTGGACTGCGAGACCGAGCCACGCCGAAGGCGGTAGCGGTACAGCGGCTGCGGCAGGTGGCCGATCTGACAGTACTCCGACAGGCGCAGGCACAGATCGTAGTCCTCGGCATGGGCGGCGGCCGGATCGAAGCCGCCCACCGTGCGATAGGCGTCCGCGCGCACCAGCCGGAACTGGAAGGTCATGAACTCCACCAGCAGGCCTGCCGGCGAATACGGGGTGAAGCTGCGCCGGCCCGGGCCCAGCACGTTGCCCGTCTCGTCGATCTCCAGGTACTGCGAATAGGCCATCCCCAGCGCCGGCCGCGCCTGCAGGAGGGCCAGCATCGCGGCCAGCGCCTGCGGTTCCAGCAGATCGTCGCTGTCGAGGGTGCCGAAATAGGCCCCGCGCGCCTGCGCCAGCGTGGCCGCCAGCGCCGCCGCCGGCCCGTGGTTACGGCCATCGCCCAGCAGGCGGAAGCGCGGATCGCGCGCGGCGTAGTCGGCGGCGATCCGCGCGCTGCCGTCGCTGGAGCCGTCGTCCCACAGCAGCGCTTCCCAGTCCCCGCAGCTCTGCGCCAGCAGGCTGTCCAGCGCCGCCGGCAGGAAGCGTGCGGTGTCCAGGATCGGCATCGCGATGCTGACCAGCGGTGGCGCCATGGCCGTTACTCCTGCTTGAAGCCGGGGCGCGTGCCCCCAGATAGCCGGTTCAACGGAGAAAACGATGGATCCCAGCCAGAACCCCAACGTATTCCATGCCACCACCATCTGTTCGGTGCGCCGCAACGGCCAGGTGGTGATCGCCGGCGACGGCCAGGTCACGCTGGGCCATACGGTGATGAAGGCCAACGCGCGCAAGGTGCGCCGGTTGGGCAAGGACGGCCGCGTGCTGGCCGGTTTCGCCGGCGCCGCCGCCGATGCGTTCACCCTGTTCGAGCTGTTCGAGGCCAAGCTGGAAAAGCATGGCCAGCTGACCCGCGCGGCGGTGGAGATGGCCAAGGATTGGCGCACCGAGCGCCGCTTCGGCAAGCTCGAGGCGCTGCTGGCGGTGGCCGATGCCGACACCTCGCTGGTGATCTCCGGCACCGGCGACGTGATCGAGCCGGAAGACGGCCTGATCGCCATCGGCTCCGGCGGCATGTACGCGCTGTCCGCCGCGCGCGCGCTGCTGGCGCATACCCAGCTGGACGCGAAAGCCATCGCCACCGAGGCGCTGGGCATCGCCGGCGACATCTGCATCTACACCAACCGCAACATCGTGGTCGAGACGCTCTAGCGCCTGCGATCCGCTCACCCGGCGCCGTGCCGGGGGCGACCCGATCAACCAAGCGAGTATCGGGGAGCGACTTGATCGGGTCGCCCCCGGCACGGCGCAGCCAAGGAAGCACCGATGACCGACTCCTCCTCCATGACCCCGCGCGAGATCGTCGCGGAACTCGACCGCCACATCGTCGGCCAGCACGCCGCCAAGCGCGCGGTCGCCATCGCGCTGCGCAACCGCTGGCGCCGCGCGCAGCTGCCGGCCGAGCTGCGCAACGAGGTGATGCCGAAGAACATCCTGATGATCGGCCCCACCGGCGTCGGCAAGACCGAGATCGCCCGGCGCCTGGCCACGCTGGCCAATGCGCCGTTCGTGAAGGTCGAGGCCACGCGCTTCACCGAGGTCGGCTACGTCGGCAAGGACGTGGAGCAGATCATCCGCGACCTGGCCGACACCGCGGTCAAGCTCTACCGCGGCCAGGCCAAGCAGCGCGTGCGCACGCAGGCCGAGGAGCGCGCCGAGGACCGCATCCTCGATGCGCTGCTGCCCAAGCGCGAAACCGCGCCCGGCTTCGGCTTCAACCCGGCGCAGACCACCACCATCGACATCGGCGCGGAGCCGTCGGCGCAGGAATCGTCGACCCGGCAGAAGCTGCGCAAGCAGCTGCGCGCCGGCGAGCTGGACGCGCGCGAGATCGAACTCGACCTCAGCATGAACATCGGCGTGGACATCATGGCCCCGCCGGGCATGGAGGAAATGGGCCAGCAGCTGCGGCAGATGTTCAGCCAGATCTCCGGCGGCAAGACCCACAAGAAGCGCATGACCATCCAGGCCGCGCGGCCGCTGCTGGTCGAGGAAGAGGCCGGCAAGCTGGTCAACGAGGACGAAGTGCGCGAGGCTGCCATCGAAGCCTGCGAGCAGCACGGCATCGTCTTCATCGACGAGATCGACAAGGTCGCCAAGCGCAGCGAGGGCATGGGCGCGGACGTGTCGCGCGAAGGCGTGCAGCGCGACCTGCTGCCGCTGGTGGAAGGCAGCACGGTCAGCACCAAGTACGGCCCGGTCAAGACCGACCACATCCTGTTCATCGCCAGCGGCGCCTTCCACCTGGCCAAGCCGTCCGACCTGATCCCGGAAATGCAGGGCCGCTTCCCGATCCGGGTGGAGCTGTCGGCGCTGGGCAAGGACGATTTCGTCCGCATCCTGACCGAACCCAGGGCGGCGCTGACCAGGCAGTACGTCGAGCTTATGCAGACCGAGGGCGTGACGCTGCGCTTCGAGGCCGAGGCGATCGACCGCCTCGCCGAGATCGCCGCGCACGTCAACGAGCGCCAGGAAAACATCGGCGCACGCCGCCTGCACACGGTGCTGGAGCGACTGCTGGAATCGCTGAGCTTCGAGGCCCCGGACAAGGGCGGCAGCGTCACAGTCGACCGCGCCTACGTCGACGCCCAGCTCGGCGAACTGGCGCAGGACCCGGACCTGAGCCGCTACATCCTGTGACGCCGACGCGCCGGCGCGCTGCCGTCAGAGCGGCAGCGGCGCCTGCAGCGGTTCGATGCTGCCTTCGCCGCGCATCACCTTCTTGAACTCCTTGCGCGACACCGAGACGTAGCGCTCGTTGCCGCCGATCTCCACCTGCGGGCCGTCCTGCAGCGCGCGCCCCTGGGCGTCGATGCGCACGTTCATGGTCGCCTTGCTGCCGCTGTGGCAGATGGTCTTGATCTCGGAAAGCTCGTCCGCCCACGCCAGCAGGTACTGGCTGCCCTCGAACAGCTCGCCGCGGAAATCGGTGCGCAGGCCGTAGCACAGCACCGGGATGCGCAATGCGTCCACCACCTCGCTGAGCTGCCATACCTGCGGCTTGGTCAGGAACTGCGCCTCGTCCACCAGCACGCAGTGCAGCGGGCCGCGGGCGGCGATGTCGGCTTCCACGATCCGCTGCAGGTCCGCGTCGCGGTCGAACGCGATGCCATCGGCCTGCAGCCCGATCCGCGAGGCCACGGTGCCGCTGCCGGCGCGGAAGTCAAGCTTCGGGGTGAGGATGGCCACCCGCATGCCGCGCTCGCGGTAGTTGTACGCGGATTGCAGCAGGGTGGTGGTCTTGCCGGCGTTCATCGCCGAGTAATAGAAATAGAGCTTGGCCATCAGGCGGGGCAGTGGGATTCGGCGAATGGGTGGAATGCAAGGGCGCAGGCCGCGGACGGCGATGCCAGAATAACCGCCCCCGCTCCTGCTGCCTCCCACTTCCGCTCCATGCACGGTCTCAACCCCCCGCAACGCCAAGCCGTCCTGCACACCGAAGGCCCCCTGCTGGTGCTGGCCGGCGCGGGCAGCGGCAAGACCCGCGTCATCATCGAGAAGATCGCGCACCTGGTGCAGAGCGGGCGCTACCCGGCACGGCGCATCGCCGCCATCACCTTCACCAACAAGTCCGCGCGCGAGATGCGCGAGCGCGTGGGCAAGCGCATCAAGGGGGATGCGGCGCAGGAACTGACCGTCAGCACCTTCCACGCGCTGGGGCTGAAGATCGTCCAGATCGACCACGCCAAGCTGGGCCTGCGGCGCGGGTTCTCGATCTTCGACGCCGACGATTCCGCCTCGCAGATCAAGGACCTGCTGCCGCCGGGCAGCAAGCCGGACGCGATCGAGGCGATGAAACAGCTGATCAGCCGCGCCAAGAACGCCGGGCTGTCGCCCGAACAGGCGGCGGAAGCGGCGCGCAGCAGCCGCGAGCGCGAGGCCGCGGCGCTGTACGCGCGCTACCAGCAGCGGCTCTCCGCGTTCAACGCGGTGGATTTCGACGACCTGATCCGGCTGCCGGTGCAGCTGCTGGAATCCGACGAGGAGGCGCGGATGGGCTGGCGCGAGCGCATCGGCTACCTGCTGGTGGACGAGTGCCAGGACACCAACGACGCCCAGTACCGCCTGCTCAAGGCGATCGCCGGCGACGCCGGCCAGTTCACCTGCGTGGGCGACGATGACCAGAGCATCTACGCCTGGCGCGGCGCCAACCCGGACAACCTGCTGGCGCTCGGCAGCGACTACCCGGCGTTGGAGATCATCAAGCTGGAGCAGAACTACCGCTGTTCCAACCGCGTGCTGCGCGCCGCCAATGCGCTGATCGCCAACAACCCGCACGAGCACCCCAAGACGCTGTGGAGCGAGGCCGCCGACGGCGAGCGCATCCGCGTCTGGGAGTGCCGCGATGCCGCCCACGAGGCGGACAAGGTGGCGGCGGAGATCCAGTTCATCACCAAGCAGCACGCGGCACCCGACGGCACCCTGCCGTGGAACGAGGTCTGCATCCTGTTCCGCGGCAACCACCAGAGCCGCGCGCTGGAGAAAGCGCTGCAGCTGCTGCGCATCCCCTACCACCTGAGCGGCGGCACGGCCTTCCTGGACCGCGGCGAGGTGAAGGACGCGCTTGCCTGGCTGCGCCTGCTGGCCAATCCCGACGACGACGCCGCCTTCCTGCGTGCGGTGCAGTCGCCCAACCGCGGCGTCGGCGCCGGCCCGCTGGCGAAGCTGGGCGAGCTGGCCAACCAGAAGCACCTGCCGCTGGCCCGCGCCGCCGAGTCGATGGCGGTGGCGCAGCAGCTGCCGGCGCGCGCCGCCAATGCGCTGCAGGGGTTCTCCACCATCGTGCAGGGCCTGCGCGCCGACGCGCGCACGCTGCCGCCGGCGGAACTGGTGCGCAGGCTCAACGAGCGCTCCGGCCTGCTTGCCGCGCTGCGCGCGACCTGCAAGGACGAGGCGCAGTTCCAGGCACGCCGGCGCAATCTGGATGAGCTGGCGGACTGGTTCGACGGTCCGAAGACCTCCGGCCCGGGCGAGCTGGCCGCCGCGCTGGCACTGCTCTCGCACGCCGACAAGGGCGATGCCGGCAACCAGGTGCGGCTGATGTCGATGCACGCCTCCAAGGGCCTGGAGTTCCGCTTCGTGTTCATCGTCGGCGTGGAGGACGGCAACCTGCCCCACGAGGCCAGCATCGAGGAAGGACGGATCGACGAGGAGCGCCGCCTGTTCTACGTCGGCATCACCCGCGCCAAGGAGCGGCTGTGGCTGTCGCATGCCAAGGAAGCCCAGCGCTGGGGCGACAAGCTGCGGCTGTCACCCAGCCGCTTCCTCGACGAGCTGCCGCCCGCCGAGGTGCAGCGCGACGGCGCCGACCCCGAAGCCGAGGCGGTGCAGAAGGCCGAGCGCCGCCGCGCCAGTTTCGCCGACATCCAGGCCCTGCTGGCGGACTGAGCTGTCATTTGCGCGGGCTACACTTGCCCGCCACCGCATCCACCCCGGGAATCGCCCATGCGCACCCTGCTTGCCGTCGTCCTCGCCGCCCTGCTCGGCGCCTGCGCCACCACGGCCCCGCGCAGCGACAGCGCGGCCTCCATCGTCCGCACCATCGACGACCTGGCCGCGGTGGCCCCGGCCCTGCAGGAATCGCCCAAGCGCACCCTGCTGGTGCTGGACATCGATGACACCCTGCTGACCTCGGCCGGCTTCTTCGGCAGCGACAAGTGGTACGAATGGCAGAAGACCCTGCCCGCCGGCGACCCGGGCAAGGTGGCCTGCCTGTTCGACGTGATTTCGCTGAACTACGAGGCCGGCGCCCAGCGCCCGACCCAACCCGACGGCCCCGCGCTGGTCAACGCCCTGGCGGTGGACAAACTGCTGCTCACCTCGCGCAACCCGCTGTATCGGGGCGGCACCCTGCGCACCCTGCGCGACGCCGGCTACACGCTGCCGGCGATGCTGGGCGGCCAGGCCGATGGCCGCAGCTGGGACTTCCGCAAGGCGCCCGAGGCAAAGCCGGCGCGCGTGCTCTATGACCAGGGCCTGTTCATGACCACCGGACAGGACAAGGGCCTGGTGCTGCTGGATCTGCTGCGCCGCTGGTCCCTGCGCTACGACCGCGTGGTGCTGGTGGACGACGGCCAGAAGAACATCGACAACATGCGCGCCGCGCTGCGCGAGGCCGGCATCGACTATCTGGGCCTGCATTACACCCGCATCGACAAGTCCATCGGCAGCGAGGACGTCGTCGCCGGCCGTGCCGGCTGGCAGGCCTGGCGACAACTGCTGGCCGCCACCTATCCGCAACGCCTGCAGGCCCTCGACGAAGGCCGATGTGCCTATTGAAATCAATTGGTTAGGCGCTAATTCTTGACCGTTGCATAAACATTGCGGCCGAGTTAGGCTGACCCCGTCCGGCGATGCCGGAGTCCTGCCACAACTGTCGTACACCGGCATCGCCGGCTTCGGGGAGACCTTCGGGTCTCCTTTTTCTTTTCCGCCGCAGCCCGGATCCGACCCTGCACGCTTGCGCTGGCGAACGCGCCCGCCGACACTCCGCGGATGCCTGCCGGGGATGCTTCCGCCCGCTACCGACGCCACGCGCTGGCCCTGTGCCTGGGGCTGGCGCTGCCGTGGCTGCCGGCCTGCCAGCGCGGCCCCGGCCCCAACCCCGATGCCGCCGCGACGGTCGCGGTGGCCGCCACGCGCCCGGTCGATGCGGTACTGGTGCTACGGGACCGGCTGCTGGCGCGCGACGGCGCCGGCTTCGCCCGGCTCGCCGTGCCGCCTGCCCTGCATGCCCAGCTGGAAGCCGCCTGGTCACGCGGGCAAAGCCGCTGGCCGCTGGACGAGCTGCCGCTGGACACCCACATCCCGCGCATGCTGATGGCACTGCAGGCGCCGCAGGCCGACAAGGCGCTGATGGCCACCTACCGCCGGCAGTTCGCCAACGCCGACAAGGACATCGACCAGGCGGTCCGCACCCTGGTGGTGTTCGGCGGCGAGTACGTGCAGAAGGACGCCAGCTACAGCGGGGACGAGCGTGCGCACATCAGCCAGGCCATCAATGCCCTTGGCAACTGGGCGCTGGCCGCACCGCTGGCCGACCCCAAGCGCGCGCAGCCATTCTTCTCCACCCTCGCCGCCGCCGCCACCCGCAGCGGCATCGAAGGCAAGGCCGGCGACGCGGCTTTCGCCGCGCTGGGCATGACCCAGAGCCTGAACCGGCTGTCGCCCTTCTTCGCCACCCTGCTGGCGCAACTGCGCCTGCAGTACGGCCTGGATGTCGACGCGGCCCTGCGCAGCCTGCACGTCAGCCTGCTCAGGCAGACTGGCGATACCGCCGAGCTGCGCCTGCAGTACACCCTCGCCGGCACCCGCATCGACGCCCTCGCGCCCGCAGTGCGCGTCGACGGCCACTGGTATCTGGCCAATTACCTGCGTCGCGCTGAGCAGTCGCTGCAGTCCGGGCCGTAGGGGCAGGAAGGGGCGGGCCCAAGATTCAAGCGGCGCGGCCGATACACTGGCGACAGGGCGCCCGGCTCCGCGGGACGGAAGCGGGCCGAGGCAGTGAGGCCAAGGGCGAGGGTATGAGCGACAGCCAGACATCGGATACAGGGGAGGGCGCGTGGACGCCGGGTGCGTCCGCATTCGCCGCTTCCGGCCTGTCCATCCTCGCCGCCACCGGCGTGGACGCCGCGGCTGCCGCGCTGCTGGAGGCCCTGCGCGATGGCGGCATCGCTGCCCTGGCAGTGGCCTGGACCGACCACGGCGAGCTGCTGTTCGAACCCGCGGAGGCCGGCACTGGCGACAACCGCGCCGCCGCCGAAGCCGCATTCGCCGGCCGGCCGCTGCCCGCCGGCAGCGGGCCGGACACCCAGCTGTTGCCGCCGGGGGCCGCCGAAGCCGGGGCGGTGCTGCTGGCCGCACCGGGCGCGCTGGCGACGCTGGACGCGTCCGCCAGCCGCCTGCTCGCGCTGGCCGGCAGGCGCCTGTCCGAACTGTTCTCGATCCAGCGCCTGCAGACCTCGGTCAAGGACCTGGAACAGGCCGAGCAGCTGCAGCACGCGCTGTTCGCGATCGCCGACATGGCCGCCTCCGACCGCGACATGCAGAGCCTGCTGCGCGGGCTGCACCAGATCATCGGCCGGCTGATGTACGCCGAGAATTTCTACATCGCCCTGTACGACCGCCAGCGCGAAACCATCCGCTTCATCTATTTCGCCGATGAGATGGACGGGGGCATGTACGGTCCCGAGCAGGAGTTCAAGGCCTCGGAGATGGGCGGCAGCCTCACCTTGGGCTTGATCCGCCATGGCCGCGCGGTCCGCGGTCCATCCGAGCAGATTGCCGAGACGCTGGGCCTGATCCATGAAGACGCGCTTGGCACGCCGTCGGTGGACTTCATGGGCGTGCCGATGCGCCGCAACGACGAAGTGGTCGGCGCGCTGGTGGTGCAGAGCTATCGCGAAGGCTTCAGTTACACCCAGTCTGACTGCGCGGTTTTGTCTTTCGTGGCGGAGCACGTGCTCAATGCGGTGGAGCGCAAGCGTGGCCAGGAGGCGCTGGAACAGCACGTCGCCGACCGCACCGTGGAGTTGGCACAGGCCAATATGCAGCTGCAGGCGCAGGTGGCCGAACGCGAACGCGCGGCGCACCTGCAGGCCACCCTGTACAAGATCGCCGCCCTGGCCAACAGCCAGGAGCGCGACGAGGACTTCTACCGCAGCATCCACCACTCGGTGGGTGAGTTGCTGTATGCCGAGAACTTCTACATCGCCCTGCTCTCCGCCGACGGCACCCAGCTGGAGATTCCCTACTCGGTGGACGTGGCCGGCGACGACCGTGTCGACCGCCCGTTGGGCCAGGGCCTGACCGAATACGCCCTGCGCCTGGGCCACGCCTTGCTGATCGATGACCAGGGCGTGCGCGAACTGGTGGCGCGCGGCGAGATGGACGCCACCCACCACGCCAGCCGCACGTCCGCGGTGTGCTGGCTGGGCGCGCCACTGATGGGCGCCGATGGGGTAATGGGAATGGTGGTGGTGCAGAGCTACCGGCCGGACCTGGTGTACAGCAGCGAGGACGCGGAACTGCTGACCTTCGTCGCCCACCAGATCGCCAACAGCGTGCAGCGCCGCCGCCACGCCGAAGCCCTGCACGCGCTCAACGCCGAACTCGAGCAGCGGGTGCAGGCACGCACCCGCGAACTGCGCCGCGAGATCTCTGTGCGCGAGCAGGTCGAGGCCCAGCTCAAGCACCAGGTCATGCATGACCCGCTGACCGGCCTGCCCAACAGGCTGTATCTGCGCGACCGGCTGGAACGCGCACTGTCCAGCCAGCAGCGCAACCCGCAGCACGCCTTCGCCCTGCTGTACCTGGACGTGGACCGCTTCAAGCTCTTCAACGACAGCCTCGGCCACCTGGCCGGCGACGCGGTGCTGCGCGAGGTCTCGCGCCGGCTGCTGGACTGCGTGCGCGGCCCCGACATCGTGGCCCGGCTGTCCGGCGACGAATTCGCGATCCTGCTGGAGGAGGGCGCCCAACCCGCCACCGCGGTCAAGATCGCCCAGCGCATCCAGTCGCGCATGCAGGCCTCGGTGCAGGTGGGCGAACGCGACCTGCAGGCATCGGTCAGCATCGGCATCGCCATCAGCCACCCGCGCTACCAGACCATCGACGAGATGCTGCACGACGCCGACGTGGCGCTGTACCGCGCCAAGGCCACCGGCCGGCAGCGCTTCGTGCTGTTCGACGAAAGCCAGCAGAAGGCGGCGATGAACGTGCTGGAGCTGGAGCTGCAGCTGCGCCATGCGCTGCATGCCGGCGAATTCGTGCCGTATTTCCAGCCCATCGTCCGCCTGGACGACGCCACCACGGTCGGCTACGAGGCGCTGATCCGCTGGCAGCACCCTGCCCGCGGCCTGCTGGGTCCCGGCGAGTTCCTGCCGGTGGCCGAGGAGAGCGGGCTGATCGAGGCGATCGACTGGCACATGTCCCGGCTGGCCTGCATCGCCGGCGCGCCGCTGGTCGCCGGCGGCGGCTTCATCAGCATCAACATCTCGCCGCGCCACTTCCAGTACGAGGATTTCGACCAGCGCCTGCTGGACCTGCTGCGGGAAACCGGGTTCCCGCCGGCGCAGCTGCGCATCGAAGTCACCGAAGGCACCCTGCTGGGCGACCCGGAGGCCGCCGCGCGGATCCTGCAGCGCCTGCAGGACGCCCAGGTGGGCACCGCGCTGGACGACTTCGGCACCGGCTACTCCTCGCTCAGCTACGTCCACCGCTTCCCGCTGCGGTCGATCAAGATCGACCGCTCGTTCATCAGCGACCTCGGCCAGGCCGACGCGCGCCGCAGCCTGGCGATCATCGAGGCGGTGCAGGGCCTGGCCCGCTCGCTGAGCCTGAGCGTGGTGGCGGAAGGGGTGGAAACCGAAGCCCAGCGGCAGGCGTTACTGGCGGCGGGGTGTCCGTGCGCGCAGGGGTTCCTGTTCGGACGGCCGCACCCGGCCGGGCACTGGCAGGCCGGAACAGCATCAACCGCCTGAAAACAGTGATGCATTTCACATGAAAACGGGCGTTTGGCCCCTCCGGGCCGCGCCGCCCGGCGACGGGCGTCCATAATGGTGGCGATGCCAGATCGCCAGACTCCCGCCCAGGCCGGCCTGTTCGACCCGCCGACCGCAGATGCCGC
>ERZ778017.1431-NODE-1431-length-23538-cov-7.007835_pt1 | contig 23538 bp, 13 predicted proteins | sample MGYA00375747_ERZ778017 | MGnify/ENA primary metagenome ERZ778017 (study PRJEB29350, sample SAMN05509838) | bioreactor metagenome | biome: bioreactor; material: wastewater | place: South Africa: University of Cape Town | collected 2014-03-17 ...
TGGCTTCGATCCGGCTGGGCTGGTACCGCGACCGGGTGAATGCTCCGACCGGAACTTTGACGGTCGTTGCGACGACCTGATGGGGGGGCCGGACGGTTGTGCCGACCGCAACGGCGATGGCCGCTGTGACGACGCGCGCTACGATCCGGCAATGGATTACTGCGCGCCTGGCGTTCGCTGTGATCCATACACCATCCGCCGCGCGCGTGAGACGGCTGCCGGGGTGGGTTCAGGTTACGGCTCGACGGCCCGCCCGGACCAGCGGCTGGACGGCGCCGCGGGCTACTCGGGTGCGTTCTGCTTCGATCGGGACCGCGACGGCCGCTGCGACGAGCCATGGATGAGCGCCGACCGGATTCCGCAGACCCTGCCGGAGATGGCCAGCGCCGTCGCCCTTCGCCGTGGTGTGCCGTCGTACGACGTGGAACGCTGGCTCCAGCGCTCCGATGCCCAGGCCCGGATCACCGACCGGGATGGCGACGGCATCCCGGAACGGGTGACCTGGATAGACCCTTCCGGGCGCATCGTCCAGATCTGGACGGACCGTAACGGCGACGGCATTGCCGATCGTGTCGAGCTGTTCCGCGACGGCTTGCCGGTACAGGTCATCTCCCGCTGAGAGGCCCATTCACGATCATTGCCCGCTGCTGGACGGCCAGTTGGTCAGTAGTTTGCCTGCTTCAGCCGGCGACTGACCGTCATCTCGCCCTGCCGTCTCCTGAATCCCGCACCCAGCAGCGATGACCCGCGCCACCACTGACCGTTCCCTGCCGCTCGATCGCGAAGCATTCGTGGCGGCCACGCCGCCCACCGGCCGCGTCATCGTGATCGCCCCCACCAGGGCGGCCTGTGAGACGATCGAACTGGCAATGGCCCTGCATCTCGAGACGTATCTCGAAGTGCATCACGGAGCGCGGGTGCGCGAGCTGGCTGCCTCGGGTCGCGGATTCGGCATCATCGCCGGCACGGGCACGGGCAAGACGCTCGCCATCCGTCCCATAGCCGAGACCATCCTGGGAACGGACAGGCTCCGTGTCGGGGTGGTGAACCGGGAGCGCGAGGCGACTCCGGAGACGCCCACATGGAACCTCATCATTGTCACTACGGGCATAGCCCGCCGATGGTTCCAGGACGGCGACATCCTGCCCCAGGACACGCTGGTCGTCGACGAGATCCACCAGACGTCGGCCGAGCTGGAGCTCTGCCTGGCCCTCGGCAAGCGAGTCGGCTGTCGCTTCGTGTGGCTCTCGGCCACTGTCGACCCCACCTTCTACGCCACCTACCTGGATTCCGGTGACGTGCTCGAGGTCTCGTCGTTCGACCCGACGAAGGCAGCAAAGGTGAAGGTGGTGAACGAGGCGCCGTTGCAGTTCCTTGGCGACCGCACGTTGCAGCGCTTCCACAGCGAGAAGCGAGGAGTGGTGATGTTCCTGCCCACTCGGGCCGGCGTGGAGGATGCGGCGGAGACGGTGAGTGAGCGCGCGCCACGCATCCGCAGCGCCTACTATCACGGCGGGGAGCCGATACGCATCCTGCGACCATTCCTCGAGGGCGGGGAGCAGAAGCCGTACTTCCTGGCGATGACCGCCGCCGGCCAGAGCGCACTCAACGTGCGTGGGCTGGACACGGTGATCATAGACGACGTGCGCTTCACCAACGTCATAGAGCGGGGCCGCAACGTACTCACCAAGCTGCACCTCGGCGCCAACGAGATCCTGCAGATGGCCGGCCGCGTTCACGGTCGGGTGGAGGGCGGTCGGGTATTCATACTCAGTGATCGCGACATCGACTTCGCCACGCTGCGACCGACGCCGCCGGAGTTCCAACTGGCTGGCGATTCCGAGCGTGTCGCGCTCACCTGCGCCGATCTCGGTGTGCGTGCCGACGAGTTGGAGTTGCCAGTGCCGCTGGACGCGGTAGCCTATCGGCGCTCGCTGGCCAGGCTGGAGAAGCGCGGGATCGTGGAGCATGGCCGCCTGACGGCCTACGGTCGGGCGGTCGAGGCGTTGCCGGTGGATCGCGCCTGGGCGGAGCTGATCGTGAACGGTGAGGACGAACTACTGCCCTACCTTGCCGTCATGAGTTCGATCGACAGCCTCCACAGGATGACACGCGACGAGCGCGACCTGGACGGCGTGCTGGTGCCGGGGAGCGACCATCTGACCGCCTACAACCTGTACGCCGAGGGTTATGGCGAGTGCGGATACATCGGTGAGGTCTATGGCCTGGAGCGGCACCTTTTCAGAACGGAGGAAGTGGAGCAGTGGGCCGAACGTCGTGGCGTGCTGGTGAAGGCTGTCGAGGATGCAGCGCTGGCCATGGCGAGTGTCTATCGCGGTGTCGGGGTGCGGCTGCCCACCCGCATGCCGCGCGTCAGCAATGCGATCCACAAGCGATTTGCCCAGTTGCTCGCGGAGTTCATGCCTTTCGATCTCGTGATCGACGAGGAGACGGCATGGGGTGAGTCGGCCCGCGTCTCCAAGACGAGCGTGGCCGGAAGCTGGGGCGCCATCGCTGGCTATCTGCGCTTCTTCGCCGATCGGATGGGGATACCGCGGGCGAGCATAGAGGGCACGCAGATACCGCTGGATCTCATCCGCCTCAATGCGCAACGCGGCGAGACCACGGTGAGCTACGACGCGCATCGCAAGCGCTCGCCGCTGCTGCTGACAACTCGCCTGGAATACCATGGATTCGAACTGGATCGCGAGGTGTCGGGAGTGGAGGAGCCGTGGCCGGAGGAGTTCCGCTCCGAGCTACGTCACGCGCTGGCGACCGCACTTGCTCGCGGGGAGGCCCGACACGTCGCGGTCCACCGGAACAGGCCGGTGGTGGAGGAGATTCGCGAGGTGTGGCGGCGATCTGGCGGCACCACGCCCAGGCTCGGTGAGCGCGAACTGATAGCCTGGTATGAGGAGCGCCTGGCCGATGTGACGTCGTTGCAGGAATTCCGCGCCGTTCGCCTTGCGCTACCGCGCGAGTCATTCGTCTCCGACGCTGAAGTCGAGCGATATGCCGACCTGCCCGACGCGGTGGAGATACGTGGGCACGAGGTACCCATCGCCTACGAGGTGGAAGAGACCGAGGATGGCCCGCGGGGGGTGGCTCGCCTGCGTCTGCAGGAGAAGGCGGCGCGCACGCTGACCGCGGAGGAGTTGCCAGAACTGGATCGTCCGGTGCGCCTGATGGTGCTGCGCGGAAAGCGCGGCTCGGTACGCGCGGACACATTGGGTGAATTGCAGGAACTGCTGGACCGACCCTGGTCGCCGGAAGAACTGGATGGTGACCGTTCGGCGCGCGGACGCGGCAGCCGCGAAGGTGGCAGTCGCGAACGTGGCAGTGGAGGCAGGCGTGGCTCGCGGGCAAGGCTCAACGACGGGGCACGAGGGGGCCGCACCGGCGACGCGTCGCGCGGGGGAGAGCGCGAGGATGGGGGCGACGCGAGGAAGCGTGATGGCGCGCGTCGTGGTGGAGCGCCAATGCCTCGCAGCAAGCGTGGTCGAGGACGTGGCCGCTGATGCGGTGACGGACGAGGGAAGGCCGAGCGTCGGGCTGTTCAGTCAGGGTCGCTGCTGCTGACAGGTTCGCGCCGCGCGCCTGCGGTGCGGGCGCGATGGCGGGCGGCCTTCGCGCGATTGCCGCAGCCACTCATGTCACACCAGCGCCGTGCGCCATTGCGCGTGGCATCGTGGAATACGCGGGAACAATCTGAACCAGCGCAGCGCCTGACGCGCGGGAGTTCGTCCAGAACCAGGGTGTCGGCTGCCGACTCGACGATGGGGATGAGGAGTCCGGTGAAGGCATCGCCGACAGGCACGAAGGTACGTGCGATGCTGCCGTCGCGACGAATCTCCAGGCGTCTCGTGCCCGCGCTCCGCCCGAGGATACGATTCAGCTCGGCGACAGCATCGGAGCGAGCGCGCTCGGCGCGGAATCCGCGCTCCGCCAACTGGCGAAGTATGGCGCGCGTCCGACGCGCTTCCACCAGTGCGGCAGTGGCTCCCGCAGGTTGCTCGAGGGCACGACGACGCATGGTCATCGCGCGCTCGCTGTCCAGCGCACCGGCAGCCTCGAGCCACCGCAGGTAGCTGTCGAAGCTCAGCAGTGCGTCCGTGCGTACCTTGCCACGAGTGGCGTCGGTATTCACGAAGTCCAGCCAGAGCCGTTCGCCGATGAAGGCGAAGGGCGGGCGAGCGATGGGGAGTGGGGATGCAGACATTGGGAGCAGCTAGCATAGGGCGCGGAGCAGGTCGGCGGAAGAGGGGCGCCACGCGCGCCGGCAAGGGGCGGTGGCAGGGGCGGTGGCCGCATGCTCGCCTCTGCCGCTGGCCGTCGGGACCGGGTGCCGGTGGGGATCCCCCCACTCAAGCGATACGACCGGCCGCGAGATTGGACGTCACCACTCCAACGCTCCCATCATCGTCATCGTGCCGTTTGCCGCCGCCGGTCGCCCTGAATCTTCGCGTGGCGGTTCCGGCCGCAACGCACCGGCCACATCTTGCGTTCCTCAAGGGCCAGTAGCGCCGCTCGTGCATTTCCGTGTTATCCAGCCGATCATTACCGTGACCAACGCATCGCCATCCCTGTCCGCGCCGTCGGCGCCCCTGCATGACTTCCCCTTTCGTGTCTCCGAGCGTGTGCGCTGGGAAGACGTCGATCTCGCCGGCATAGTCCGCTACAGCGCCTACACGCGCATGCTCGACGTCGCCGAGCAGGAGCTATGGCGCGCCGCGGGAACGTCCGCGCTGGATGTGGTTGAGCGCTACGGCCTCTGGCTGCCGCGGCGCGCATTGCAGATCGAGTACCACGCGCCGGCTCGCTTCGACGACCTGCTCGAGCTTCGCGCCGGTATCTTCGCCATCGGCAAGAGCTCGCTGACGCTGCTCGTCGACGCGTGGAGCGCCGACGGCCGGACACACCACGTGACGATCCGCGTCGTGCTGGTCGCGGTCCAGGCAGAGCACATGACGCCCCAGCCGATCCCCGAGGAGATCCGGGCGCTCATCGAGCCGTTCCGGATCGGGCGTTGAATCTGTAGATAGCCGGTCCTGTCAGGAGTCAGGCGGACAGGAATTGCCCCCCAGCGCACCAGACGAACATGGCGCGCTCTGTCGGCGGCGCGCCACATTCATCCTCGTTGCCCGGTGCCCCGGCCGTCAGCCTTCAGGTGGAATGCCTGTCGTGCGCCTGACCTCTGTCGGGGGCACGGCTCGCGGCGTCTCGGCCGACATCCTCGGTCCTCCGGCCACCACGGCTGGCTGCGTTTCAGGCGTCGCCTTCGGCCCACCAGCGGCGACAGCCCGTGAACCGCCGTTCCCACCGGTTGACGCGGCGTCCACGCCGTCGTCGGTGAGCGATCCCATGAACCCGGGCAACTCCACACCCGCAATATCCTTCAGAACATGCATCATGGGCGGCAGCGTCTTGCCCAGGTTCTGGAGAAAGCCCGCTGCCGCACCGGTACCCGCGCCCGAACCGCCGTCCCACACCACCACCTTGTCGAACTTGATGTTCGAGATGGCCGTCGCGGCGGTCTCGGCCAGCTTGTCCAGGTGCTCCAGCATGAGCATCTGATAAGCCTGCTCGGCACCGCCGCAGGCTTCCACCACGAGCTTCAACCCCTCGCCCTTCTTGGCCAGTATCTCGTACTGGCCGCGGGCCTCGGCTTCCAGCTTGAGGTATATCGTCGTCGCCTCCGCCTGCGCCGCCAGCGTGCGACGCTCGGCATCGGCCTGGGCGTCCACGATCATCTTCGCCTTCTCGGCCTTGGCCGGTGCCTCCAGGGAGGCGCGGCGCTCGGCCTCCACTCGCTCGGCGTCGGCCAGCGCGGCGCGCGTGAGGGCGCGGTTCTCTGCCTCCTTCACTGCCGCCTGCGCTTCCCGCTTCTTCGTCTCGGCGAGCTGGAAAGCTTCTGCCTCGCGCAATTGGAGTTGCGCCCGGGTGGCTACTATGTGTGCCTGCGAACTGGCCTCGCCGGCGATCGCCTTGGCCTCCGCCTCGGCCATCGACACGCGCTTGCGTTGCTCGGCGTCCTTCACCTGCGTCTCGCGCTCGAATATCGCCGTCTGCTCTCCGACCTGCTGCTCCTTGTCCAGCTCGGCCAGTCGCACGGCCTTCTCGCGCAACGCTTCCTGGATTCCGATGTCCCGCTGCTTCGTGTTGTCGGCCACCTTCACGTAACGCTCGCGCTCCGCCTCGGCGACGCGGATCTCGCCCAGCTTCTCCTGCTCGGCCACGTCGCCGCGAGCCTGCTGGACAGCGGTGCTCGCCGCCTTCCGGCCGATCGCCTCGATGTAGCCGCTCTCGTCGGTGATGTCGGTGATGTTCACGTTGATCAGCACCAGGCCGATCTTCTCCAGCTCCGGCTCCAGCGACTTCTGGATGTTCTGCAGGAAGGCGTCGCGATCACGGTTGATGTCCTCGATGCGCATCGAGGCGATCACCTGACGGAGCTGGCCGAAGATGATGTCCTGGGCCTGCCGCTTGATCTGGTTCTGATCCAGGGTGAGAAGACGGACCGCGGCGTTCTGGCGTACCATGGAGTCCGTGCCCACGGCAACCGTGAAGACGCTCGGCACGCTGACCCGGATGTTCTCGAAGCTCAGCGCATCCTTGAGCGGGATGTCGATCTGGATCGGCTCGAGGGTGAGGTAGTCCCACTCCTGGATCACCGGCCAGACGAAGGCGCCGCCGCCGGAGATGCAGCGCGCCGTGTTGCCCCCGCTCACACGCCCGCTGATGACCAGCAGCTTGTTGCTCGGGCAGCGCTTGTAGCGCTTGACGAAGAGGAGGAAGAGGCTGGCTAGCAGTACGAGAACCGCGGCCGCCCCGATGAGCGGCCAGGTGGCGGCATCGAGGATCGTGGCCAGCGGGTCAGCGGAAGTGTCGAGCTGGGCCGCCAGGACGGCCAGGACGGGGACCACTACCATCTCATGCTCCAGGTTCGGGAGTACGTACGACTTCGAGGGTGTCGTCGTCGGTCAGACCGACGACGGTGACGTTGGTGCCGGTGGGAATGTCTCCGTCAAGGCTGACGGCCTTCAATTCGAGAAGTCGATCCTGCAGAGTCAGGATGACCTTGCCCGCTCCACCGTCGGGCAGACCCACATGAACCACTGCCGGAAGCCCGATCGCTGCTTCCATCCGGATCACGCCATCGCTCTCCAGCCGCCCCAACTGTCGCATCACGACGGCAACGGCGAACGCGACAGCGGTTCCCGCTGCGACGCCGACGAGTGACGCGATCACGTTACCGGTACCGGCGGCAAGCATGGCCATGCCGCCAATACCGAAGAAGGTGAGGGCCGCCGCAACGCCGCGCACGGTGAGCAGTTGTAGCCCATCATCCACGATTCCGTCGTGCGCGCCCAGGTCATGCGCGACGCTCATGTCATGACCGCCGCCCAGGCCGACGAGGCCGAGCAGTAGTTGCAACAGGAGCACCGCACCGCCGAACGCGGCCGCGACGAGGAAGATGGTGGACAAATTCGGGAGACCGCGGACGGAGGATCGAAGCAGCTGCGGGAAGGCGGGCGTCAGGTGATGGCGAGGCCGTGCAGGACCGGGCGGGCGGCAGCGTGGCTCCGCCGCCGGAGGTGGTCACTCCGGGATGGCTGGTTCCTCGCGCCGCCCGCACTCAGTTGAACGTACGGGCGGCGCTGGCTCATGGTCGCGAAGGGTAAGATGTACAGGCGCGGGCGCATCACGTCCAGAGGCGCTACTGAGCTTCAGGCACGGGCGACGCCGCCACTCTCCGGGCTGTCTGCAGCGATTGCCTTCTCAGCGCCGTCCCGGGCGGCCAGTAGACGCTCCACCTCGATGCCCAGTAACTGCGCTCCGTGGATGGCCGTCGTCAGGCGGCCGACGTCTCCGACCCCGCCTTGCAGGCGCAGCAGGTCGAGGCGAATCGTCTCCAGAGCAGCCACAGTCTGGGCCAGCCGCTGCTGGGCGAGATCACGGGCGCCGCGCAGGTCGTCGCTCACCGAGTCGCGCTGGGTCATGACATCGTCGGCCACGGTGGCGCTGGCGAGCTGCCGGGAGTCGCCATCGTTCGGGGTGGCGCTGGAGAGCAGGATGTCCAGCTCGTCCAGCCGACGTCGCACGGTGCGAGCATGCTGCTCCAACTGGGTGACCACGTTCGGGAGTTCGTGGAGCTGAGCGCGCAACTGCCTGGGAAGGGCGGCAAAGAGCTGGTCGACGGCCAGCCCGATGGCGACCTCCGTATGGCGCTGGACGAGTTCCTCCGGCGCGCCGCGACCCTCGCTGCTCCCTTCCAGCAGACGTGCCAGCCAACGGCCTGGACGGCTCTCCCAGAATTTCAGCCGCAGTTCGGTGGCGCGGCCCGGGCGCAGGCCGCGCGCGGGAAAGGTCACGCCGAGCACGCTGCCTACGACGGTGAGGAGCGGCGGGACGCCGAGCACCCAGTTGGGGAACGGCAGGGAATGGCGCATGGAGAGAAAGAGCGGACCGACGCTGAACAACGCCAGAAACGCTGTCCAGGAGCCATATACGGAGAAGCGCAGCAGACGGTCGAGCCACGGCGGGACAGTGGGAACATCGAGCACCGACTCCTCTCGCTGCTGCTCAGAGTGTAGCCGGAGGGCCTGCAGCAGGTCGCCGCGCGTGTAGCCCAGCCGCAGGACGCGCCAGGAGTGACGCAGATGGTAGCCGGCGAGAGGGAGAAGGGGGAGAAGAGACGCCAGGAGAAACCTGCTGACCACCCCGCTCCGCGTCACCTCCGGCTGGTAGATGGACTGCAACGTCATCGCGTAAGCGCCGAGCAGAGACACCGAACTCCACACCAGGTATGCCGGAGTGAGCGGGACCCGTTTCTGTAGCCAGACCCGAAGTGGCGCCGGTAGCACCCGACGTCCCTGGGTCGATGCGGCGAGTGCGTCGGCGAGCGCCTCGCCGCTGGCGGGTCGGGCCGCCGGCGACTTGGCCATGCACCGTTCGATCGCCTGTGCCAGGCGGGGCGGAATGGCCCGGCCAGCGCCGGCTACGAGCAGCGGAGGCGCCTGCTCGCTGAGCTGCTTGACGAGCACCGCCGGCACCGTCGCCGCGTCGAACGGCAGACGGCCGGTGAGCATCAGGTAGCCCACTATGCCCAGGCTGTAGAGGTCGCTTCGCCCGTCCAGCGGCTCACCGGAGGCCTGCTCGGGGCTCATGAAGTGAGCCGTCCCCATTATGGCCTGCTCGTCGGTCAGCGAAGTCGTCTCCTGGACGCGGGCGATGCCGAAGTCGGTCAGCAGGGCCCGCCCGCTGGACCGTTCCAGGAGGATGTTGTCCGGCTTCACGTCCCTGTGGACGACTCCCTGCGCGTGCGCGTAGGCAAGCGCCCACGCCGCCTCGCGGAGTATGCGGGCGGCCTCGGCAGGGGGAAACGGACCCCGGCCGCGGAGGCGCTGGACCACCGTCTCGCCGTCCACGTAGGCCATCGCGAAATAGACGCAGTCGCCAGCCTCGCCCACCCGGAAGATGGGCACGATGTTGGGATGCGACAGCCGGGCCGCTGTGCGCGCCTCGCGCAGGAAGCGTTCACGCAACTCCGGGCGACTGGCATACACCGGTGGCAGCACCTTGATCGCCACCAGGCGCTCCAGGCTCACCTCGCGGGCCAGGTAGACGATTCCCATCCCTCCGCGGCCCAGCTCACGCTCCAGGGAGTACTGACCGGCGAGTGCCAGTTGCAGGGCCAGGAAGTCGGCGTCGAGGGCCATGTTCAGTGTCTGGGTGCGAGGACGACAGCGCGGGCCGGTAAGTCTGTTATCTTACAGATACTATGGCTTCTACCGAAAATGGCATCACCTACTTCCGGAAGGGGCTCGGCCTGAAGGCTGAGGTCCAGGAGACGTTGGCGTCGGATTACAGCGGCCACCTGGTGGATCTGCTGCGAGCCCGCGATTTCACTCTCACCGCTGATGACGTCACCGTACGTCTGGCCCGTGAGTTCGGTTTCTGCTACGGCGTTGAACGGGCGGTCGACTACGCCTACCAGACGCGGCGGAAATTCCCCGATCGGCGCGTCATCCTGGCTGGTGAGATCATCCACAACCCGCACGTCAACGCCAAGCTCAAGGAGATGGGGGTCATCTTCCTCGAGCCGGATAGCGCAGGTTTCGACTTCAGCATGGTTCAGCCCGACGACGTGGTGATCCTTCCCGCGTTCGGCGTCACCATCGAGGACTTCGAAGCGCTTCGCGCGCTTGGCTGTGTCGTCGTTGATACCACCTGCGGTTCGGTGCTCAATGTCTGGAAACGCGTGGAGAGCTATGCCCGCGACTCATTCACCGCGCTCATTCACGGCAAGTACTACCACGAGGAGACGCGCGCGACGGCGTCGCAGGTTGGCAAGTATCCCGGTGGACGCTACCTGGTCGTGCGGAACATGGAAGAGGCACGCTACGTCTGCGACTACATCGAAGGCCGGGGCGACCGCGAGGAATTCCTGAAGCGCTTCGCCCATGCCGCGAACCCTGGCTTCGATCCCGATGTGGATCTCAGCCGTGTGGGCGTCGCCAACCAGACGACGATGCTTGCCCGGGAATCGCTGGCCATCGGTGCCGAGGTCGGGAAGTCGATGGAGAAGGCGTACGGCGCCGAGCACCGCGCCGAGCACTTCCGCACGTTCGACACCATCTGCAGCGCGACCCAGGACCGCCAGGACGCCGTGCGCGAACTGCTGGATGAGCCGCTGGACGTGATGATCGTGATTGGCGGCTACAACTCGAGCAACACGATGTCGCTGGCCGCGCTCTGCGCCGAGCGCGTGACGACGTACCACATCGAGGACGCACATTGCCTGGACGTCGCCACCGGCGGCATCCGTCACCTGCCAATTGGCGGCAAGGAGGAAGTGCAGGGGGACTCCTGGCTGATCGGCGAGGGCCCGGTGCGGGTGGGACTCACCGCCGGGGCGAGCACGCCCAACAACAAGATCGGCGATGCTGTGGCCCGGATCTTCGCCACGCGCGGCATCGAGGAGATCGAGTAGCAGGTCCGGATTCTCGATACCCGATCCCGTTCCACCGCACTCTCCCACGGGGCGGTGCACCGGGACCGGTGCCGTGTCCTCGCATCGAGCCCGGGCCATCAGTCGGTCCGAGCGCGCCTCCGGCTCAGCCAGTGGTGTCGATGGCGTTGAAGGGAAGATTCAGGACCGGGTAGTTGCGCCAGCCCTCGTGGTCGAAGTGCCACCACTCGGGCGGATAGACATGGAAACCCTCCCTGGTCATCGCTCGCATCAGGAGGTCGCGAAGGGCGCGCTGGCGTGCCGTTCCACCTGGCCAGTCCCAGCGTGCACGGGGAGAGAATTCGTCGTAGCCGCTGGGCATCGCGACTGGCTCGCCGCTGTCCAGGTCATAGAGGGTGAGGTCCACCGCAGCTCCACGGTTGTGTCGCGAGCCGTTCGCGGGGTCGGCGACGAATGCGCGCTGGTGTTCGGGCGTGGCATCCCAGAACATCCGCGTCACGTACCACGGGCGGTAGGCATCGTGGACCAGTAGCCCCACGCCAAACCTGCGCAGGCGGTTGCTGACCCGTACCAGCGCCTCGGCGGCCGGTCGTTGGAGGAATGCCCGAGGCCCATCATAGAAGCGCGCCCCCATGAAGTTGTTGGTCGTCGCGTAGCGGATGTCCAGTCTTATCGACCGGTCCAGCGTGGTGAGTTCGACGAGGTCCGGTGCGCGAAGCGAATCGGGTTGGGCAGGCGGGTTGGCGGCGATCGCCTCGGCGCGCAGTTCCTCCACCGGGCGCTGGGGGACGATCCTGAAGCTTCCGCCGCTCTCCGGCTGGATGTGCAGCCGGACATATTCGCGTCCGCCCACGCGCAGGGCGATGACGTCACCGGTGCTTCGCGATGCCAGGTGCAGGCTGTCCTCGACATGGCCGGCCAGGCTGTAGCTGAACGGTGAATCACCGGCGAGGAGAGGGATGCGGGTGAAATCGGCGGTCAGCAGGAGGAGCCGGCCGTGTGTCTCGAGCAGGCCGAGGGTGTCGGCGCCGGACGCATAGAGCCCGACGGCATTGGCGACTTCGTCGGGCGGCGGCGCCGGCCAGGCGTCACTCACGCTCAGGGTATCGGCTGTTGCCGGAGGCAGCACGCCGTGGCTGACGGGTGACAGGCAGCCTGCGGAGGTCGCGGCCACGGCGACACCGGTAACGACAACCAGACGGTGGACGGACGGCAGGTAGCGGGCAGGCATCCGAGTGTGGCAGAATCAATGGACGGTGAAAGTCGTGACTTGCAAAGCTGGGGCTGTGCGCTCAGTGTGGGCAAGCGTGGCACCACACCGAACATCCACGGTAGAAGATCCAACGAATCGTGCGACCCCAGCGTGATCGACGCGCCCGCTACTCTCTGATCCTTCTTCATTGAAAATCCTCTCGCCATCCTCGCACCGCATCCCGGTTGCCATCGCCGGTTCGTTGGCTTTCCTGGCCGTCTCGATCTCTGCCTGCGCACCTTCTGCGGCCGCGAACCCTTCGCTCTCGCCGGCCGTGCCGAGTGCGCGACGCGCCATCGTCGTCAGCTTCGACGCGCTGAACGAGCAGCGCATGCTCCGGACGGTGGATGCGGATGCCGTCCCCACCTTTCGCGCCCTCTTCACGGATGGGGCCTGTGCCGACGGCGCGCGGCCGGCCTTTCCTAGCGTCACGTCACCCGGCCATGCCGCGCTGTGGACTGGTGCTTACGGAAATGTGAATGGGATAGCGGCCAACTCCCAACCCGTGCTACCGCAGCCGGAACACACGCTCCTAGAGAGCGTCTCCGGTTACAGTTCAGAGCCGTTGCGCGCCGAGCCGATCTGGCTCACAGCGGTCGCTAGCGGCCGGACGGCGTTCGGCCATCAGGTCACCCAGGCTCCGGGCGCACCTGGCTACCCTCCGGTCGGCGCAGCCGACGACCGACGGCTGGATTCCCTGCGCGCGGCAGGCCAGCGCCTGATCGTCCGGCCTGGCGTGCAGGTGGTGAACGGATACAACAGGCAGATCGAGCAGGATCGTGTGCTCACCGAGCGGGACACGCCGCCGCGTCCGGCTGTTGGCTGGGCAGGTGTGGAGCGGCTGCGCAGCGGTGTCGCGCCGCGGGAGATTGCCTGGGCCGCTGGCGAGGACTCCATCTTTGCCCTCCTGCACGGTGCCGACCGCTATGACCGTGTGCTCGTGGCCCGCAAGCGCGACGTGACGGGTGGAGTGGTGGCGATCGCCAGGCCGGTGGAACAATCACCGCTGGCCGGTCGCGAACTGGCGCGCAACTTCTCAGCGCCACTCATCATTCCGGTGGATAGCGGAACGGTCTACCTGAGGGCCCGGTTGTTCGAACTCAGTGCCGATGGCTCTCGCTATCTCCTCTTCATCCCCGAACTGCGAGTGGTGGAGGGGAACCGCCCGGAAGTGGCGGCCGCCTATGACGCGGCTGTCCAGGGTTGGTACGGCAACGGAGCCAGCTACCTCACCGAGCGCGGCGCATTCGGCAAGACGCTGTGGCAGGGGGGCGATGGCACCGCCGAGTCGCGCTACCTGGAGACCGCGGAACTGGTGACGCGGCAGTTCGAGCGCGGTAGCGAGTGGGCGTGGACGACATACCGGCCAGCCCTGATGCTGGACTACTTCCCGCTCATAGACGAGGCCGACCACATGCTGTTCGGCTACGTAGTGCCGGAGTCTCCGCTCTACGACGCGCGGGTGGCCGGTCGCGTGCAGGTGGTGCGTGCGCGGGCCTGGGCGCTGGCCGACCACAGGATGGCTGCGCTTCGCGCGCTCGTTGGCGATGATCCGGATGCCGCCCTCTTTGTTGGCGGCGACCATGGAATGCGAGCCACCTGGCGAACCTTTCGCCCGAACGCCGCCCTCGTCGCGGCCGGTCTCATGACACTCGACTCGGCCGGCCGGATCGACCTCGCACGCACGCAGGCGCTGTCGCCCAACGGATACTGGGTGATGGTGAATCGGACCGCCTGGAAGGGGGGAATCGTGGCGCCGGCTGAGGAGGCTGGAGTCCTGGCCCGGGCTGCCGCAGCACTGGAGGGGGTACGCGGCGTCGACGGACAGCCGGTCGTCACCCGGCTCTGGCGTCCGGCGGAGCACGACAGTCTGGGCATGGGCGGGCCGGTGGGCGGCGACCTGTACTACGAGGTGGCGGACGGCTACAGGTGGAGCGCGGATCCACGCGGCGCCATGGCCGGCCCCGATCGCGCTGGTGCCGGCCATGGTTATCCGTCGGTAGCCGCTGACATGCAGACCGTGCTCTGTGCGACCGGCGCCGGCTTCCCGGCGCGGCGGATCGGGCCGGCGAGCACTGTCCAGATGGCGCCGACCGTGGCTGCCTGGCTGGGGATCCGCCCACCGACCGACGCCGTGGGGCGGTCCCGATTGGCCGAACTGCGCGGACAGTGACGGCGGAGAACGAGCTGCGCCAGAGGGGGCGTGGGTTCGGGTTGCCTCTGGTGTGACAGTGCGAGCCGGCACCCGGGGGGCGGTCTGTTGCCTCCCTCGGGCGCGTCTCGTCAACCGCTGAGAAAGCCGCGCTCGCGGCCCGCCGCTGCCCCGCCAGGGGCCGTCCTCAGTCCTGCTGTTGCCATGTCAGCTCGCGCTCACGTCAGACCAGCCACGTCCATCCTCCATCTCGCTGCCCTGGCGATTCTCGTCGCCTGTGGCGGCAGTGATTCGCCAACGGGGCCCATCACCCCTCCGCCTACCGGCGGTCATGGGGGTGGCGGAGACGGAGCGAGGCTGGCGATGGTGCGCGTCACGCCCAGCACGGCGAATGTTCTCGCCGGCAACACCACTCGCCTGGTGGCGGCGGCCGTGGACGTCAGCGGACGCACGGTAACCGGTGCGTCGCTGAGCTGGGAGTCGCTGTCGACGTCGGTAGCCACCGTCAGCGGGGACGGTACCGTCACCGGCCTGGTGGCCGGGCGAGCGCTCATAGTGGCCCGGTCGGGTACGTTCTCCGACACGGCCACCATCACCGTGGAGGGCATTGCCGGCGGGAGCGTCACGGTGGAGCCATCCAGGCTGGCCCTTCGATTGGGTACGACCGGAGTGTTGACGGCATCTGTGCGCGATGTATCGGGCACTGTCGTCGGTCAGCCTGTCACATGGAGCACGGACTCGCCGCAGACGGTATCGGTGTCGTCCATCGGAATAGTGAGCGGCATCGCCGTGGGTAGCGCGCGCGTCATCGCCACCCGCGGGACCAGGGCCGACACATCCGTCGTCACAGTCGCTCCGACGAGCGTGACGGGCATCGTCTCGACGGTCACCATCTCGCCCGACCCGGTCGTCGTTCCGCGCGGCAAGACAGTGCAACTGTCCACCGTCGCCCACGACGACCAGGGGGCGTTGGTGACCGGCTATCCGCTCTCCTGGCGGTCGCTCGAACCGTCGGTGGCATCCGTCTCGGCGGGCGGCACGGTCACCGGCAATGCACAGGGAATGACGCGCGTGATCGCCGTCGTGGGTGCAGCAGCCGATACGGTTTCCGTCACCGTCGGCCCTCCACCGGTAGGCTCCGTGCTCATCTCTCCGCGCACGATGACGCTCTCCGTGGGCTCGTCGACAACGCTGGTCGGGATCGCGCGCGACGCGCTGGACAACGCCCTCGCCGGCCGCACATTGAGCTGGCGCAGCGACAGCCCGGATGTCGTGAACGTGACGGCCAGCGGCCGTGTGACCGCTGTGAGCGCTGGCCTGGCGCGCATCATCGTAGCCGCCGAGGGTCATGCCGACACCGCGTACGTGACCGTGAGAGCAGGCGCGGCACCTCCCAGGGCGACCTCGGTCGTGGTGACGCCCTCGCCCCTGTCGCTCAGTGTGGGCGGGACGCAACTCCTCTCCGCCGTCGTCAGCGACGGCAGCGGCGCCACCATGGGGAGCGCGAGTCTGATCTGGAAGAGCAGTAACCCGGCCGTGGCGAGCGTATCGGTGAATGGCACGGTCACCGCCATCACCGCCGGCAATGCGACGATCACCGCCACAGCCGACGGCGCCAGCGGTACGGCCGCCGTCACGGTGACGTCTCTGGCACCCAGCGCGGCGACGGTGACAGTGAGCCCCACTCCGGTTTCGCTCGAGGTGGGCGGAACGCAAGCGCTCGCCGCAGTGGTGCGCGACGCCAGCGGCGGTACCATGGCAAACGCGGCCGTGAGCTGGAGGAGCAGTGACGCGACCGTGGCCACGGTCTCCGGGAGCGGAATGGTGACGGCCATTGCCGCCGGTAGCGCGACCATCACTGCGAGCTCGGGAAGTGTCAGCGGCAGCGCCGCGATCACCGTGGCGGCATCGCCGCCGGTCGCGGCGAGCGTGACGATAACGCCGTCCTCGCTCTCGCTGGCCGTGGGCGGGTCGCGCACGTTGGCTGCGGCTGTGCGAGACGGCAGCGGTTCAGTGGTAGGCGGCGCGATCGTCAACTGGAAGAGCAGCAACACTGCCGTCGCGGCGGTGTCCGCCAGTGGCGTCGTGACCGCGATGGCGCCTGGTTCCGCGACCATCACGGCTACTTCCGGAGGAGTGAGCGGCACGTCCGCCGTGAGCGTGGGGGTAGCTGAGCCGGAACCCGCCAGCGTGGCCCTGGTTCCGTCGGCGGTAACGCTCCGGGTGGGCGTCACCGAGGCATTGCGAGCGACGGTGCGCGACGCCAGCGGCACCGTCATTGGCGGTACGACGATGGTGTGGGAGACGAGCAATGCCGCGGTGGCGACCGTCTCCAGCACGGGTATCGTGGCGGCGGTGAGTGCCGGAAGCGCGACAATAACCGTCACCACCGGCACCGTGAGCGCCAACGCCCTGGTCACGGTCATCGTGCCAGTGCGGGAGACGGTGGTGAAGCAGGCCACCGACATCGGTACGATTGGCGAGCTGGATGGAATGGCGGCGCAGCTACCCGGGGTCCTGGTGGTTGGTGACGACGATGAGAGCGACTTCGCGCCGCTCCAGGCGTTCATCACCTATTCTCTGGCTGACCTGCCGACCGACGCGCGGATCGAGAGCGCGTCGCTTGGACTGGTGATGGAGTCAGCAGGTGTCTTCGGCAACCCATTCGGTCTGGGCGGGCTCTACGTGGAATGGACCAGCTCCCTCTCCATCAATCACGCGGCACCAACCATCGCTTCGGTACTCGTGACGGGTGCGTTCGCCGGAACGACGGGCACCGACGTGACATCGCTGGTGGAGGCGGCACGAAGGGCGGGCGCTACGAGCATCACCTTCCGTCTCCGCTTCGCCCTGCCACGCAACAACAACGGTACCACGGATCAGTTGGAGCTGGCGGCCGATGCGCTGACCATCACCTACGCGCGGTGATGGCCGCCGGGTGCAGCGCTGAGGGGTAGGCAGGCCGGATCGGTTGGGCGATCTGTCAGAACTGAAGGGAGGGGACGCTCGATGACGAGCGTCCCCTCTCGCCTGGTGGCCCTCTCCACTCGAGCGCGAATCATCCGCCAGGCTCCACGTGGCGCTCCCGTCGTGTAACTTCGTCGACATCCTGCACGGAGCATTTCCGTCGCGCCGGCAGCCTTCGATACCGCGCCGTCGCCCGCCGACCCCCAGTCTGCTGGATGCATCGAAGCTTGTTTCCTACCCGAAAACTCCCCCTCGCAATCGTCACGCTCCTGGCTGGCGTGGGATCCACAGCAGTTGCCGTGGCCCAGCCACCTGTCCCAGCGACCGCACAGGACAGCCTCCGTCGAGATTCGACCGCTCAGCGATTGCCCGGCGTGACGGTGACGGTCACCGGCGAGCGCGAGTCGCTTACCCGTGCCCCATGGGCGATCGGTGTGGTCGAGAAGGACGCGCTGCGCGGGTCCCAGGCCACGGTGGGTCTGGACGAGGCGCTGGCGGCGATACCCGGTGTCTTCGTTGGCAATCGCTACAACTTCGCGCTCGACCAGCGGGTCTCGATCCGCGGCGCTGGCAGTCGTGCCAACTTCGGGGTTCGCGGCGTGGTTGTCCTTCTGGACGGCATACCGCAGACGTTGCCCGATGGCCAGAGCCAGTTGAGCAACGTCGAACTGGCCACGCTCTCGCGCGTGGAAGTACTGCGTGGTTCGGCGTCGTCACTCCATGGCAACAGCGCCGGCGGTGTGCTCAGCTTCACCACCGACCTCGGCGCGTCGACTGCCTTCGAGCCATCCACACGCCTGGAGGCGGGTTCATTCGGCATGCGGAAGTGGCAGGCGCGAGTGGGGGGGCGGAGCGGGCGAGCCGTGGGCGCGCTGTCGCTCTCGCGGCTGACATGGGACGGTTTCCGTCCGCACTCCGAGGCCGACGTGCGCCAGCTCAATGCCGCGCTGGACTATGCCACGGGGCCCAGCACCACGCTCGCCCTGCGCCTCAACCTGGGCGACGTTCCGACGGCGCTCAATCCCGGGCCCCTCACCGCTGCCGAATTTGCCGAGGATCCATCCAGGGCGGCGGAGAACAACATCCTGCGTGGGGCCGACAAGCGGGTGAGTCAGCAGCAACTGTCGCTGCGCCTGCGACACGACGCCGCGAGCGACAGCGACTGGAACTGGGACGCGAGTGTCTTCGGCCTGGGTCGTGACCTCCGGAACGCCATCGGCTCGGCGCCGCCGCCGCCCCGGGGACCCACCAACGGCACCTACATCACGATCGACCGGGTCGCCGCCGGAGCGCGTGTCTCGGGCGGACGGCGGCTGGGCAGCACTGCGAATGCGCCGCAATTCATTGCCGGAGTTCAGTGGCAGTGGATGCGCGATGATCGGGCGAACTATCGTGCTACCGGGGGCCGTCCGACGGCTCCCACCGACACCCTGCTGCTTGACCAGCGGGAGACCGTCTGGAGCATGGGTCCATTCGCCCAGGTCACCTGGTCGCCGCTGTCGCCGCTCACCCTGAGCGCTGGCGCGCGCCACGATCGCGTGCGATTCGCCGCCGCTGACAATTTCCTGAGTGACGGTGACGATGGCGGCACGCGTACGCTACCGGCGTGGAGCGGCCACCTGGGGGCGAGCTACATGGTGGACGCCGCGTTCGTTCCCTACGTCAACGTCTCCACCGCCTTCGAGACCCCGACGACTGTGGAGTTGCAGGGCCGCGCCGATGGTGGTGGCGGTTTCTCCACCGAACTCGGGCCGCAGCGTGCAGCGACGTTCGAGGCGGGCGCCCGCGGCACGCTGGCTAGTGGTCGTCTCACGTACTCCATGGCCGCGTTCCGCACGCGAGTGACCGACGCGATCGTGCAGTACGAGGAGACGAATGGGCGCGCCTTCTACCGGAACGCCGGCGCGACCGACAACGACGGCGTGGAGGTGGGTCTGGATGCGAGCCTGCACAGGGCGCTGTCATTGTCGGCCGCCTACACCTGGGCGCACTATCGATTCGGGGACTATCGCGTGGTGAGCGGTGACCGGACGACGGTGCTGGACGGCAATGAACTGCCCGGCGTCCCGAGCCACTTCCTGCGACTGGGACTACGCACCCGGCCGACCACGAAGCTGTCGTTGGACATCGACCAGACGATCAGTTCGGCCGTCTTCGCCGACGACGCCAACGTCGTGCGGGTGGAGGGCTGGGGCCCAGGCATCACGCGGGCCCGCGCGTCGTGGGCGACGCGGTTGGGCGGTGCGTCGGTGCTGCCGTTCGCCGGCGTCGAGAACCTGTTCGATCGCGACTATGTGAGCACGGTCGTCGTGAACGGCTTCGGTGGTCGGGTGCGTGAGCCGGGCCCCGGGCGGAACTGGTACGTGGGGATGGAGATCGGTCGCTGATCGTTCGCGCTCGCGGCCATGTGGGCTCCGTGGTCATGAATGGTTCCGGCGGTCCGGTGAGTGAGCCGGCGTCCGGGGCGGAACTGACTTGTGGGGACGGGACCGGCCGTTGATCGTTTGCGATCGCGGCCATCCGGCTCTGTCGTGGTTGATGGTTCGGCCGTTCGACTTCGCGCTCCGGGTCCTGCACTGAATCGGTACCAGACGATGGAGCAGCGCCGGCGCCCGTTGCGCCGGGGTGTGGATCGGCGACGTGGCAGGGAACGGCCGGCACACCAAGTCAGCGGTAATCATGTCTGCGCGCGTGCTCCGCGCCCACCGCTGCGCTCAGCGCGTGAAAGCTCTCACCGCGCAGGTTCACGACACCGCTCTCAACCTGCAGCGTGCCGCGAACCAGAAGCAGCGGAGCAGTGGATATCAGCCGTTCCTGGTTCAGGAAGCGGCGCGGCGTGACGACGACGTTCAGGCATCCTGTCTCATCTTCCAGGGTGAGGAAGGCGAATCCCTTTGCCGTCGGCGGACGCTGGCGGCAGATGACGAGGCCTGCCAGGGCGGCTCGCTCGCCATCCCGAGCCGCGAGTAGCGATTGTGCAGTACGAACGTCGTTGGGGGCCAGGACATCACGCAGGTGTCGCATGGGATGACCGTTGAGCGAGAGCGCGGTGAGGCGGTAGTCGGCCTCCGTCAACTCCATGGGGGACAGCGCGGGAAGCGGTGGCGTGATGGGTCGCGGCGCCATGGGGGCGAGTGGTCCAGCCGCCCCGCGCTGTGCCTCCAGCGCCTGCCAGAGCGCCGTCCGTCGCCGCTCGGCAGATGGTTGGTCGGCTACCAGGGAATCCAGTGCCCCGGATTCTGCCAGCAGCCGCAGGGCGCGCCGGTCGAGTCGGGTCCGCTGCACTACATCCACCACCGAGACGAATGCGCCGTCGGCCAACGCGCTCTCCAGTCGCTCACGCGCGCGATCGCCGAGGCCGCGAATGGAGCGCAGGCCGAGTAGTAGTCGGGGCTCACCAGCATGGCCAGCGCTGGCAGCGTTGCCGTTGCTGCCAGCCTCGCCCTCGGCCCATACCAGTCGGTGGTCCCACGTCGAGCGGGTGATGTCCACCGGCAGCACCGTCACGCCGTGGCGGCGCGCATCGTCGATGATGGTGCCGGGCGAGTAGAACCCCATGGGCTGCGCATTGAGCAGGGCGCAGGTGAATTCCGGCGCGTAGTGGTGCTTGAGGTACGCCGAGGCATAGACGAGCAGCGCGAAGCTGGCGGCGTGCGATTCGGGAAAGCCGTAGTCGGCGAAGGCATTGATCTGGTTGTAGATCCTGACCGCCGTCTCCTCGGGGATGCCGTTCCGCGCCATTCCCTGCACCAGCCGCTCGCAGATCTCGCTCATCCGTTCGCGCGAACGCTTGTGCCCCATCGCGCGGCGTAGTTCGTCAGACTCGCCAGGAGTGAAGCCGGCGCAGGCGATGGCCACCTGCATCCCCTGCTCCTGGAAGAGTGGGATGCCGAGTGTGCGGCGCAGGATGGGCTCGAGGGCCGGATGCGGGTAGGTGACCGCCTCGGTGCCGGCACGGCGCCGCAGGTAGGGGTGCACCATGTCGCCCTGGATGGGGCCGGGCCGGATGAGTGCCACCTCCACCACCAGGTCGTAGAAGTGGCGCGGCTTGAGGCGCGGCAGGGTGTTCTGTTGCGCGCGGCTCTCCACCTGGAAGACGCCGATGGTGTCGGCGCGGCAGAGCATGTCGTAGACGGCCGAGTCGTCGGCGGGGACGGTGGCCAGGTCGAGCGAGATGCCGCGGGTGGCACGGAGATAGACGAAACAGTCCTGAAGCAGCGTCAACATGCCCAGTCCCAGCAGGTCGATCTTGACCAGTCCCACGAGATCGAGGTCGTCCTTCTCCCACTGGATTACAGTACGCCCGGGCATCGAGGCGGGCTCGATGGGGACGACGGTGTGCAGCGGCTCGGCGGTGAGCACGAAACCGCCGACATGGATGGAGCGATGTCGCGGCACCTGCCGCAGACCTTCGGTGATGGTGGCGAGGAGTTCGGTCGTGCGTGGCGTGTCGGTCGCGGTCGTCGTTCCCGTCCCCAGGGGCCTATCCGTAGCCGTGGTCGCGGCTGTCCCCGTGTCGGCGGTGGGCGTGGCGGAGATGCCGAGCACGCGCAGTGCATCGCGCATGGCGGAGGGACCGCGCCAGGTGATGTGCTCGCAGACCATCGCGGCGTTGTCGCGGCCGTACCTGTCGTAGACGTACTGCAGCACGCGTTCGCGTTCACGATGGGCGAAGTCGATGTCTATGTCCGGCGGTTCGCGTCGTTCGTCGCTCAGGAATCGTTCGAAGAGAAGCCCCATCTTCACCGGGTCCACGGCGGTGATGCCCAGGCAGTAGCAGACGGCGGAGTTGGCGGCCGAGCCACGTCCCTGGCAGAGTATCCCCTCGCGGCGGGCGAAGCGCACGATGTCCCAGACGATGAGGAAGTAGCCGGCCAGGCCGAGTCTGCGAATGAGGGCCAGTTCGTGGGTGATCTGCCTGGATTGGGTGTCGTCGAGCGAGCCGCCCCATCGCTCGGCGGCTCCGGCCTCGACGAGTGAGGCGAGGTACTGGTCGGCGGTGACGCCGGGCGGGAGCGGAAAGTTGGGGAGGGTGGGGCGCAGTTCGGAGAAGCGGAAGGCGCATCGCTCGGCCACATCGAGTGTCGCTCGCAACCCGGATGTGTCGTGACGCCACCGGGCATGGAGTCGCCGCGCGCTGTGCAGGCACCACTCTCCGTTGGGTAGCAGGCGGGTGCCCATCTGGTGGAGGGGACGCTGATGGCGAAGGGCGCAGAGGACGTCGTGCACGGGATGGCCGGACGGATCGGCGTAGCGCACGTCGTTGGCCACCACCCAGGGCACGCCGAGCCAGCGCGCGAGTGGGGTGAGGAGGGCGGTGAGGGCACGCTCCTCGGCCAGCCCGTGGTACCAGCATTCGACAGTCAGCCGACTGCCGAACAGCTCGTGCAGCAGGCTGGCGGCGTCACGGGCGCCCTCGTTGTCGCCGGCGATGAGCCGGGCGGGCACGATGCCGCGCGGTCCGCCGGTGAGGGCGGTGAGCCCCTTGGTGTGGGCGGCGAGGATGTCCAGCGGGACGGCGGGCATGCCGCGTGGCCGGTCCATCCGGGCGCGGGTGACGAGCGTGCAGAGGTTGCCGTAGCCTTCGCGATCCTCGGCCAGGAGCACGATCTGCCCGTGGAGGGTGTCGGTCAGTTCCACTTCCAGTTCGGCGCCGACGATGGCGCGAATTCCGGCGGCGATGGCAGCCTGGTCGAAACGGACGATGCCGCCCAGGTCGGCGTGGTCGGTGAGGGCGAGGGCGGGGTAGCCGAGTGCCGCCGCCCGGCTCACGAGCTCCTCGGGCTGGGAGGCGCCGTCGAGGAGGGAGAAGGCGGAGTGGCAGTGCAGTTCGACGTAGGAGGCTGTGTCGCGGGAGCGCGTACTCGCGCGGCTGACGGCCGGCTCGTTCGAACCGTTCATGCTGGGGCCGGGATGCTGGTCAGTCATACCATCCCTGCAGGTACCACTGCGGTGCGGTGGGGCGTGTCGAGCCGTGGAGAGTGTCGCGGTAGACGAGGAACTCGCCGTCGGCGCCGGAGCAGCGCCAGTAGTCGCGTCGGTATGGCTCGGTCCACCAGTCTCCGGCCAGCCGTTCGGGGCCGTCGGCTCGCTGGACTGGAATGCCGCGTCCGCGCCACCAGAGTGTGCGCGGGATGCCGGCGTCCCAGTCGAGGGTCACGGGCTCGGGTGTGGCGAGGAGGCGGAGGGCGAGGG
>ERZ778017.1434-NODE-1434-length-23519-cov-6.827779_pt1 | contig 23519 bp, 11 predicted proteins | sample MGYA00375747_ERZ778017 | MGnify/ENA primary metagenome ERZ778017 (study PRJEB29350, sample SAMN05509838) | bioreactor metagenome | biome: bioreactor; material: wastewater | place: South Africa: University of Cape Town | collected 2014-03-17 ...
AACTTCGAAATAAGACGCAACGTGTACTCCGCAGATTCCAAAAAGTCATTCGCAACACCAAATATTGTTCAGTACTTTTGTAACGTCTGTGGTAAGGATACCACTGAATCTAGATATCACAATTTGAAAATCAAGGCGTACTCTCACAACCCATCATCATCAATGAATAATGCCAGCGTTGTTTGCTCGGTATGTTATGACCAAGGATTGTTTCCATCAAATTTCCAAACATCAGACTTCATCAAATTGTCCAAAAATCAAGATATCCAGCAATGGTCCGAGCAAGAAGTCTTGTTATTGTTGGAAGGAATTGAAATGTTTGGCACTTATGAGTCAACAACCGCTAACGGAAGCATTAATGCTAACTCGAATTCTCAATGGGATAAGATAGCAGAGCATGTTGCTACCAAATCTCGAGAACAATGTATTATGAAATTTATCCAATTACCTATTGAAGACAAATATTTAACGAAATTCATTGATCCATCCAATAATACAGACGAAAAACATACAGAGGGGGAAATTGATCAAAAAACCTTGATCCCTGCAATTGTAAAGCAACTCATAGCTGACAACGAGGGTGCCAAATTAATATCAAATAATGTAGAAAGCAACTTGCAGCAATCAATTCTTGAGCAAACCGACTTAATCAATCAGATATCTGAATTAACACTAACAAAATTAAACCACAAGTTGAAGAAAATCGATTCATTGCAAGAAAATATCTTGAAAATTGAACATCAACTTAATTTGGAAAGAAAACAAGTCTTAATTGAAAGATGGGTTCAATATGAAAAGCTTCAAAAATTAAAACAAGAGAGACCAGATTTGGCAAATATTTTAGATGACTTGATGAAACCAATCAAAATCGAAGAAATCAGTAAATCCTTACGTTCTGAGCATCAGACTATTATTGAAGAAACTAACGTCGAAACCCCAGAAAGCAACGGTACTACAAATGACAAATTACCTGTCAGTATTGCCAAACCAAAGACTTATCAATACTGGTCAGGTTAGGTAGGCCATATTCGAAATAGAAAAGTTTGTAATATACAATAATAACTTGTTTAAAATAACTCATTAAATACATAATCTTGAAGGGTATTAAATATTTGGCTACATAGAATGCTGAGTTCATAAAGCATTCATGTAATCATCTGTCTTTCCCATCACTTGGATTTCTCGTCCGTACTCTTAGAAGAAGTCGTACGATCGGAACTCGATATGAGAGTCTCTTGGTTAAAATAATCAGGTGATGCCGACCTGGTTCTAGACGTATCTAGCATGATTCCCGAGAATATGGCACCGCGAGAAACCCGAGGCGATCTACCACCTAACGTTGGTGTTGAAGTAGATTGTAATGAAGGACTTTGTGAACCCTGAATAATATTTCCCATTTGATCAGCATTCGAACTTCCACGAAATCTATTATGTAGTTTCTTAAGAGGAAACGATTCAGATGTCGGACTCAAACTTCCAACAATTTCGGGTATGTCAATAGTTGGGCATTCTCTTTGATTTTGTTCTACTTCAGCGCACAAATTCGTATTAGACAACAGCCCTTCACGATTTTCAGCCATACACCCTTTTGGATTATTTTGTTTGCACATTTCAATGAAGTTCTTCCGATAATAGTATGCCGAATCTTGTCTAAATACTCGAATTAGTCCTCGCAGGTCGGCGGTGACAATTATTTGTCCGTCCAATGCAACCTTAGAAGTCTTTCCTTTGTTTGAAAACGAACATGCTTTTCCTCTCCTAACCAAATCATAAATAATATCATCCGAAAGTTCCAACAATTGTCTGGTGTTATCAGGTGCAAATATTGCTGCATTCACTCTTGAATGATGTGCGTGGAAAGAAGTGTAACTGTTGTTTTCATTAGCAACGTAATCTTCCTTCTCTTTCTGTGTTCCAGCTGCTAAAAATCTTTTGACAAACTTATTATCAGGAAACAACTTCCCGTAGACCTTATGTCGGTGAATGTCAGAAATATGCTGTTTTCCTTCAATAATAAGTTCTTTCATTGATTGTCGTAATTTGTTGTTAATGATGGAATTGTTATTTTCCCATACGTAACAACGATGATCTTCAGATCCAGAAATAATATAATTATTGTCTCCACTAGTGGATGCAACAATGGAAGACGAGTTATTTGTTAGCCCTCTAAATCTTGTTACTAACTTCTTCTGATAACTGTTTATTAATCTGATTTTAGAATCGTTTGTTGTAATTAGAAAATTCCAATTTCCCAATGATTTCTCCTGATAAGGCATTTGCGTAACATCTCCAGCCCCGTATGCTTTTACTCCAGTGATTTTGTTTCCATGGTTTCCATCGGAAGTTGGAAAAAGTTGTTTGCCGAGAGAAGTATTCTTGATTTCAACTCTATCGACAATATATAGTCCTTTTGTTTCCAAAGCAATAATTGACCCGTTGAATCCTCCTACGACCAAATACAACCCATCTGGTGTAAACGTTAAACTTGTAACTAACACTTTGTCATCGAGGACTTTTTCGTATGCAATATTGTTCTCAAGAATCGACCAAAGTAAAACTCTATTATCGAGAGATCCACTAGCGAAAAATCTATCATCCGTTGGATGAAATTTCAATGCTGTAACGAAATCATTCAATTTAAATGTATGCAAACACTCATTTCTGTCAACATGCCAAAGTTTGGCGGTTCTATCCATACTTCCAGTAATTATGAAATTATTCTTTGACCAGTCAAGTGAAATAATGCTCAGGCTATGACCTTTAAATATCTTTACTGGTTTTTTGTGAAATACTAGGGCTGATGAATAGCCCCGTTTTTTTGATTTTTTGGATTTTTTTCGACCATTCTCTACTTCAGGATTGTTTGTATACTCTAAACGTGCCAATGGAGACGAAATTACTTTCCAAATCTTCAATACTCCATCTCTGCCAGCAGCAGCCAAATACATTCCATCCTTGCTGAATTCCATAGAAAGAATTTCTCCCGGGTATTGCGAATTTGACTCTAAGTTATCGCCTGATAGAATCGATTGCTGATCGGATATTCTTTCTTCATCGTCTTCGTCGGTGTCAGTTTTTGAACCACTTTCCTTGTTTAATTCTTGCGCTAAAAATAAATGATTCAATCTTGGTGATAACTTGTGCTTCTTGGAAGTTTTGATGTATTTAGGAAATCTCAATGATTCATACGTTAACCCTGCCCATGGAGGGTCAGAACTTTGCATTAAATTGGCGTCATATTTGATATTTGAAACGGATGGGAATCGGACTTTTTCGTTTAGATGGTGGTTATCAAAGTTATTGTCGGTGATGTCAGCTGACGATGTAATTGATATTTCATCGGAACCCAACTCGTGCTCAATTCCTTCATCGTAAAGACTATGATCCTCGTCGAGATAATTGTCGCTATTTGATATCGTTGTAGACGTGGACTTCATGGAGCCATTTCTTTTGAGGCTGGATGATCGTTTGGAAGTTGACGATACGGACTTTGACAGCAGCACCGGGCTGATTTTCGTCCGGTTGGATGATGATGCTGATATAGTTGAACCCGATGATTTCCGCAATATCTTCGTGAAGAATCGTTTTGGACTGGATTTTGGTGAAGCGGTCAGCATGGCATAACGAGGTGTTCTGTGACTTGAGACCGGTACCGTAGTATATCGTGGCTCAATTGCTAGTAGCAGCCAAATAGCACCAGTGCAACAGGCAATTAGGTATGGAAGGCAACTAACTGAACTAGTGGATCAGGTTGGCCCTAGGAACTAACTCTGTAAATAAGCCGTGGTTCAACGGAATATAGAGAACAAACTCACACTACTGGATAAGCGCACGGAAACCCAGATTATCACCAAATATAAGGAAAAACTTTAGTTGCTAAATAGTTCTCGGTTGAAAATATCTAAGGATATTGTGAAATTAGTGAAAAATGACTAACAAGCGATTACAAATAACTCCGATTTTTTACTAACTTTAACGCGTTGTACCGGTGGTAAATGTACAAAAGTTGATATAATTGCAAGTACCAAAACTTCTTCAGTACGAAGTACGTCTTGACTGGTTTTCCAGCCTTTTAAACGGTTTCGCTGCCAACTGCCAAGGTGCGTCTGGCCAGGAACATGCCACTCAAGCCGGAGTGAAAGTGATAGTATACACAGTATAGGCGTTACCGGAGATCTACGGGCGTTCTACAATGATGACGTGCGAATGGGTCATCGGGTTTGTTTCCACAGCATTGTAGGGTATCGTAGATGAGTTTGTATTGTAATTGCTATATGCACCGATTGCTACTAAAGCATTATTTTTGAGACCCTGCCAGAATTTGTTAAATGCTACAAATATGACGCTTCCAAAGTTTGGAAGATTGCGGAGAATTGCGCTACTAGTAAATTGTTTGTTTTGACACATCGTAATCAGGGACTACAGCCGAACAGGGCAAAACTTACCACCTGACGCAGTGCCAGTGTGAAATTGCACTGTTGTGCCACGGCTTTCGGCTTGATTTTAGGTTCGGTGTGGTTCGGTGTGTTTCGGGGTGCTTCATTCTCGTAAATATTTCGCTTGGACAATTTCTTATTTCCTAGCTGTTCTTCCTCGGTGAATAATTACTTCCGTTACTTCCTTCCGTGGCTTCCTTTCTCTATTGTGTCCTGTTCTTCTATACCTTACAATTGAGGTACATTGTCTTACAATTCTCGCCCTTCTTTGGTTTTCACTACTGTCTACTGCTCTGTTCTCTGTGAATATTACTATACAATTATGACATTATATGCATCTAGGTTGGCTTCTTCTTCTTAGACCATTCCAAATGTAAAATTAATGAGTGGTACCCCTTTCCGTTCAAGTTGTCCAATGCCCTTTGAGCAAGTTCTTCGGTAGCAAAAGACACATAAGCAAACCCCTTGGATTCCCCGGTGTCTCTGTTTCTGATAATGGCAACTCTTTGCAATGGAGCGTATCTTGCGAATAATTCGTTTCTCAACATATCTTCATCAACAAAAGTGTTCAATTGAGAAACCTTAAGGGTAGTAGAATCATCTCTGGTATCCTTAGGAAGAGTTCCATCGGCATTGGCTCTAAGATGTCTTGGAACATATTTACCTGATCCAGAACCACTGTCTGCTTCGGCGGTGGTGGTTGCGGTAGTAGCAGCTCCAAGAGTTTCTTTGAATGGACATTGAGTGGTATAATGTTCTCCACCACAGGTTCTACAACGAATGGTTTGAATAGCAATCTTTTGTGCACGAGTAGCATTCTTGGCTTCTTCTTCATCCTTTTCAACTTGTTTCCATGATAAGCCTAACTTCAATTCAACTTTTTCCCCTAACTGGGTGGTAGAAGTATCAGGCCCAGGAGCACTATTTTTTTCCTTTCCGTACTTAGCCCAGGTCTTACGCTTGGCAATCAACGGATGCACCTTCTCTTGTACTTTGACTTCTCTAATCTTTTGTGATACTTTGACTTTCTTGCCATCTTGATTTAATCTGTAGGTCACAACCGTCTTGGTTCCATCGGGATTTATCGTCACATCTGGTGCCGAAAACTCATCTCCGGCATCGGCCCATGATCCTATAACTGTGGTAGACATCTCTTTGCAGTTTTACTGTGACAAATACAATATCTATCGTTGTTACTTTCTTCTATTCTCTACCATTGCATTTTGAAAAATTTTTAGTATGGAGGATTGATTGAAGCGCACACGTATTTTTCGGCGCTACCGCAACGGTAGTAATTTGACGCGCAGCCGTGGTAACCTACCGCGACGCAGTCCTAAGTGCACCGTGAATTGGACGCAAGTAGAACTGACCTAGATAAGATGGCCCGACAAACACATCCTTCTTGATGTTGCAAATTATCTTTCTTCGATTGTAGTGGATTAGGCATGCAATTAAGATGTTGAGCACCAGAAAGTGACAATATTAAATTGTGTTTGATACCAGTGCTTGAACTGAACATTTATACTTGCAATTTGCGAGTGCGGATGTGTTGCGCTTCTTGACTTAATCAGCTTTTTTGTTTGGAATTGGGGCATTTATTTTAGCTGGTTGTTGTAATTTTAAAGGTGTAGAACTTGTTTATAAACTATAGGTTAGAATGAAATCATCCGAGTAGATGATATCTGATTTATTGTTAGAACGTAATGGACCCGAATTATAATTCAAACTAATTGTAGCCTTCGTAATCCATCTAGCCATTTATTTTTGTCAAGAAATGACTACTGGAGTGTATTTCTGCCCATAATCAAGGATCTTGATTATGTCTGGACTGAATTTCGTGCTTATCTCTGCTTCGTTTCATTGTGTTCTCATTCACAATACCTCGATACTTCGGACTTCTCTACTTTTTGCACTTGTCAATAATCAATTCTGCAACAGCATTGTTCCTATACACTTGTTCATGTTGACCCCATCTATCTGTTTCCAAACTGAAAGTTAAGTTTCGCTCTCGTAAGTGCTCCACAAGCAAATTGGTTTGGTGTAGAGAAAGCAATTCGTCTTCAACTGATTGAAGCACGAAAATCTTTGGAAGAAGCTTATGAAACTTAATTTTCGAATTCGACAACTGGCTTGCATCGGCATAGTCATTGACATCAGTGAATGCATCGTTTACGAACAGTGTGTACAGTGGATATTCCTTGACTAGCTGTACAATATCGTAGATTCCGTCAATTAAAAATATATTCTTCCAAACGATCTGTTTTACGAACACAAGTGCTGCAAACACATCGTGGTCCATCACAACCTTGTATGGCTGAAGAAATTGCTCTGCATTGAGCAATTGCATAATCAACGTGGCTCCTACGGAATGGCCCACCATATCAATTCTTCTACCATAGTGCATTACAATGTGTCTCAAGGCCAATACAACATCAATTAAATGAGTAGGGTGTTTGAATTCGGGAGATAATCGATAATTAATCCCGATTAAGTTGAATTTGGCATCACTTTTGATAAACCTACTGGCCATGTCATCAAAATCATCGTATGTGTTTCTTGGATCTCTCCAAGCTCCACCATGAATAAACACTACAGTCCTGGCTTTTACTTCTTCAAAATGAAACACTTTTATGGTTTGTAAGGGGTGATCTCCGTATGCTTCTACTTTCATTTTGTGGTGTTTACTTACGTTTCTGTTAATGGTTGCAAAAGGAGTCTAAATCGCAAAATATTTAAAATCTGAATTTTGTTAATTTCCACTAAATAGTGCGGAAGTAGTACAAAAACGTAAACTTCGTATTAGGATCTACTTCTAGTATAGTTAAGTCTACAAATTTTGACCCATTTCTAGACGTTATGAACTGTATATCCTATTCATACCGCCTAGTGATAGTAATGCATAGAGTTCGCCAAAGTATCATGCTATTTGTCGTTATTTGGTACCGGCTTGTCGAGCTGGGTTATATCCATGATTTGTGGAGACAGGTCCTGCCTGTTCCACATCAACCATTATCTTCTGGTGTTTGGCCGTAGTATTTCTCAGAGTTTCTTTATTCTATTCTAATCCTTTGTGTACGTGATAAAACTTCCTCATCGAGACGACATCAGCTGAATCTGTTTGAGTGTTTTGTGAAATAGTAATCAAATATCATCATGCCATCCCTTTACTTTTTACAATCTTTATGTATTACATTTAAACACTCTTAATCCACTAACATTGAACATTACAACAATTGTCGGTAAACAACCTGGAAACTCTTCAACTTCAAATTTTAAATCTTAAACTTCATGACATCTTGACAAACAAATAAGTTATTCCCTAGTAACGGGTTGGGGATCTATCACGAGAAAAGGAGGAATCTCTTTCGAAATCGTCTCTACGGTAGTTTTCACGGTCACCTCTGAAATCTTCACGGTCTCCGTATCCACCACGGTCTCCATATCTGTCGTATCCACCACGGCCACCTCTGAAGCCACCACGGCCACCTCTAAAGCCACCACGGTCGCCGTATCCACCACGGTCTCCATATCTGTCATATCCACCACGGCCACCTCTGAAGCCACCACGGCCCCTGAAGCCACCACGGCCTCTAAAACCACCACGGTCAAACCCACGGCCACCTCTGAATCCACCTCTTCTTGGTGGTGGTGGAACGAATGGAGAAGTGTCTTCTTCAGCAGAAATTTCAACTTCTTGGAATTCAGCTTTGTCCAACAATGGAATAGCTGCTTCTAATTGTTCACCAGATTCGAATTCCAAAGCACCAATAGTTTCACCAGATTCGTAATCACGGAAAACCTTAGCAAAACTTGGAGAACTTCCGGTTTTGTCTCTGACAAAGTCTTTGAAATCTTGCCATGCGGTACCTTCTGGCAAGTTAGTAACCTTGACTCTGTATTTACCTCTGGTATCCTCTTTCTTTTCTTGGGCAGCTTCAACTTGAAGTTGTTGACCATCGAATTCGGAATCGTTCAAAGTCTCGATAGCCTTAGTGGCACCTTCGCTGTCTTCAAAAGAAACAAATGCAAATCCTTTCATGATTTGACATCCAACAACTTTTCCCGCAGAACCAAAATGTTCTTCCAATGCTTCATTGGTCACTATACGTTAGTAAAATATTCGAAAAGTGCATCAAAGAATCAACAATTTCTTTTAGGACACAACTCACAAACTCCGGCAATTGATTGGGATAATGTGAACACGTTGATATCCTGGAATGGTAAACTCCTGATACTAAACAATCGAAAAAGTTTAGCTTGGGCACCGCCGAACAATCTCACTACCAGAAAACGTTCTTATTAATAAACATACCTTCAAACCCAATAGGTCTCACAAACACTTTGTTAGGTTCACTCATACTATACTATCGGATAAAGAAGAGTGTTGTTAAATTGGAAATATAAAGTTTTTTTTTGTAGTGGCGATGGTAGCGGTCCTGCAGTTATCCGGCGATGAGGTCGCAACCCGTGCTACCACTCTAACTTGTACCAGCGCCATTTCGTGGAAGTCCATTGTGCTCCATTAGCACTAGCATCGCCATAGGCTACTGCTTGGGTTTGCAAATTGTGTTAGACAGTTTCTGTTCTAGTATGGTACGATGCGAAGATGTTGATGTTGCATGAAGTACAGCACTCCTCGAAAAGTGGTATCTAGCGTCTTGTACTGTGGAACTACTTGCATTACCACACGAGCGCTATTATCAATGTTAACCAAGCTTCCCTATAACCCAGGATCTTTGTATATGTCTACATGTACTCTGCTATGCACTGGCGAAGTGATTTATTTCCATGTACACACTCGTTTCAGAATATTCGCTTTACCTTCTCCAGAGACAAGAAAAAAGGAGATTTGTTTTATAGTGTTCAAACTTCACATCCGTTTTCAACATTTCTTAGAAGTTACAGTTCCCCAGTAGACTTTCCCCATGTAATTTGCATCAGGGTCGACAATTCCAGCGCAATAAGCATGTGCACTCTATTGTATTATTTCTGCGCATATCATCTTTATTTTCTGCGTCTTTTCCATACAGTTATTATAATGCACAGAAAAGTCAATTCCTGGAAAGCATAGTAAGCCTGTAGTCGACGCCGGGAACAATCACCGTTCTATGTATAACCTTTTAGCCATCCAGTAACACTACTCATTATTTGACTATTAAACCCATGTGTGATCTATAAAGATATTCAATGTCATCTTTAAAATTGTGTTAGGTTGTGTTCTTTGGTTATAGTCCTATTCTTGCTTGTTTTGACACCGGTAAAACGATGCTTAATATTAAATTGCACAATTTAATACCGCTCTGTGTTCACACTTTCCATCATTTAACCGATAAAAACCCCCTATATGTATATTCGGATTGTCGCATTTCCACTCCTAGCTTTATGAGATGCATGCGGCTACACTATTCTGCAACAATCCGTATTTCTGCAAAAACCTGCAACTTTCTCAGAAACTCCATCAGACATTTCTCTTCGAATGAATATAAATAGTATTCTCAACCATTAATATTACAGCTTGATACCTCAGTTGTCGTTACTTTCTCTGACGTTGCGGGTTTTATTCCACTTAGAAACGAAAGTGTGGCAGTGGAAAGCTTGACTATATAAATATGAAAATAAAAAGAGCGATATTACCTTTTACCACTTTACTTCCGTGCAACAGATTCCAATTATATATTCAAGGATACGAACCAAAACACGTCTTTATCTAAAATTATTATGAATATGTAAAAAGTTGAAAAAAATAACTAATAGAACAATGATAAAACAACATTACTAAAAAGACATAACATATTAACACAATTGCCTCGTGCAATGACATATAAGACAGATTATAAGATACAACTAGTGCTTCCACAGTGATCTTTTCCATGAACGTTTTCAATAAACAATACTACCACATCCTTATTAAGCTAATTTTTTGAAGAATCTCTTGAAAATGTTGTCCTTCTTCTTCTTCTTTTCTTTAGGAGCAGCTTTGGTCGATGTAGTTTCTGTCTTCTTAGCGGTAGATTCAGCTGCAGGGCTGCCAGAAGTAGCAGAAGCTGCGGCGGGGGTACCAGTAGATGCAGCTGCCTCTTCCTTCAACTTCTTTGCTTCTTCTTCAGATGGTTTGAATTCTTCTACAGTGACGTCTTTACCTTCTTGAGCATGAATTTCATCCGCAACTTGTTTCTGAGTAACATCACCTTGGGCAATAACAATTTCTTCTTCAGCCTCAGCCTTTTCGACAGCGTCTTTAACTGGAGCTGTCACAGGGACGGCAGAGATTTCACTTTCTTCTTGTCCGACTTTTGGATCTAAAGTCTTAGTAACTTCTGATACTGATTCTACGACTGGTTTTGGTTGAGCTTCGTTGATTGGAGCACTGGCATCAATAGGATCAACAGACTCCTCAGTAGCTGGGACAACCGCGGCCGAATCAGTGATTGCTGGAGCAATGGTATCAGCATTGGCTTCAGCATCCTTACCGAGAGTAGCAACACCAGCAACACCAGCAGCACCAGCAACGGCACCCGCAACAGCAGCAACACCAACAGCTTCTTCGGATTTGTCCTTGGTGTCAGTTTCTGGTTCATTTTCTTTGGTTTCTGGTTCAACATCCCTAGTTTCTGGTACAACGTCTTTAGTTTCTGGTACAACGTCTTTAGTTTCTGGTACAACGTCTTTAGTTTCGGTTGGTAATTCAGTTTTTGCATCTGGTACGGCTTCATTTTCAATAGTTTCTGGACCCTTAGCAATTGCAGTAGCAGCAGCAGCTTCAGCAACGGATTTGTCGGCAGCAGACTTTTCTGGTTCAGGAGTATTATTAGAAGAACTACTTTCTGCGTTATTTTGAGCCTTCTTCTTGGCTTTGTATTGAGTTCTCTTGACCTTCTTCTTCAACTTTTTCTTTTCTTCTGGGGTCAATGCTGGCTCGTTTAAAGTCTTTGGGTCAACATCTCTTACAGTTTCGAAAGCCTTTAATTGTTCTTGATCTTTTGGAACAAAAATACCTGGTTCACCAAGGGTTTTTTGTTTAGTATGTTCAGTTTCCTCGGTAGGCATAACGGTAGTCTTTACATCATTGACTGCTTTGGAACCAACAACTGCTGCAGCTAAACCACCAGCTTCTGGAATCTTTGCAGAACTAGAAGTGGTAGTAAGTTCATCTTTGGAAATATAATTGTTTTCATTTCCAGCGTCATCATTAGTGATGTGGTGGGTCTTAGAAACTAACCATTCACCATCAACGACGTATTTGTATAAAAGCTTTTCTTTAGTGAGAGTGAAAGGAACTGATAATTCGAATGAGCCATCAGCTTGTTTAACAAGAGGCATGGTTTTTTGCCAGTTATCAAATTCACCAGTTACAATGACATCTTCTGGTCCCTTTGGCCTGTAACGTTAGTAAATGAAAAAAAAGTATAGCTTTTCGATGTAAATGTCCTTCATTGATTGTTGAGAACAAATGTTAACGATACTTCAACTAGTCTTTCAACGGTACTGATTGCTTTACTTCTTCCTTACATGGAAATGAAATAATTGCATTTGTCAAGACAGGTGTAACGTAGAACAATTGCTCTTGGAATTTGGCAAAATTCAACAAAACGGTTACATATATTCACAAATCCATCACAACAACTCAGCACAGGATGCTAGCATGTAAAAAGCTCCAAAAATCCCCACTAGTTGAATTGTCAAAATTGTGCAACACTAATTCTAACAGTTATTGAAACGAAATCCAGTCATAATTGCTAATCCTCTTTTTCCTGGTCTTGCAGTATCCCCAAAGAGTTTGAAATTGGAAATTGTGGGCCCTAATGGCCAAGGAACGACGGTCATTCAAAATGGTCCCATTAAACTCAGATGGCAAAATATACACACAATCCCAGTGAAAACAGTCCAAATGAATCTTTCGTAACCATTATACAGCAATTGAACAAAATTGGTAACGAATTTCGACTTGTGGATAACTGTTTGCTGATGGTCAACAACTGGTGGATGGAGAACATAGGTACACTGACGTAGTCGAATGAAAGTTTTATGATACATACCACTTAAAAACGTAATTTCCTGACATGCCGTTCAGTTTAAATATCGAACAATGCTATTAATCTAGACTATAGTAGGTTTATAATCCCAAACTAAACTTTAGAAGGAACGGTATATGTTTGTATTTCATAAAAATCTTCTTTTTCCGTTTGGAGCCACGACATTAACTATTTGGGAAATTCGATAATAACGACATTTTGGGTTGCACGACATTTTCTCCAGCCTCGCCACCACGGCTGCAAAATCTAACCAGCATGCCATGTACGCTGGCTGAATTTGGCATCTACTGAATTGCTAGCACTTGCACTACTTGGGACAAATAGAACTATCTCATTGCAGTCCTTGATTACTTTTTTCAAGGTTTGGTTAAGCCAGGTGGTAGGAAGCAACTATGACGCACGGCAATCACGGCTAAACCCTTGCTATACAGAGGCTTCATGAAGGCGCAAGAAGCCACTAATCGTACCATACCTTCTGTTCTCCATTACAGGAAGTTAATACAGGCTGGTATTTACATGTTTGGTAAAACTACAAACATTAGTGTACTCTACCTCTATGCCAGTTTCGCAATCTCCACGTTTTGTGTATCCTTCATATCTATACATTTATACTTAAGCCCTATCCTTTGTCATACAAATTCTTTAATCATCATAGTCCAGATAATGCACTTCCTCGATTCCAGTATCGTCTACGACCGTGTACTTAGATTTATGGTCATCTCCGAAATAACTGAGTAAAATTGGTAATAAACATAGGCCATGAACAGCCGCAATGATTACCAATGTGAACCACATACGGAAGTAGTAGACTTCAAAAATTTTGGAACGAGTAAATGCTAGTATGGATATCCCAATGAACTTCGTTAATGTAATGCCACCAAGAACAGAGCCACCGACAGACGTAAGTGCATTAAATGCTTTCAACTGTTTGATTCCAATATCCTTACCTTCCACACTGGCACTCATAAAGTTATCGTAAATCGTATCTGTATTTTCATCAAAAATCTTCAATGGGGTCATAACATATGCCCGAGTAATGTGAATTGTAAACTCAACAGCTAATCCAATGCAAATTATCAAGTTGACTAATGATACTGCATTAAGATCAATTTTCCATATACTCAACACTCCACCAATATTGACCATAATAGAGATTACTGTCACAAGTAATACGGTTGCTGACCTTATCGACCCAAGTAATATAATACTCAATAGCCAAATAATCACACTGGCGAATCCCAACAATTTGAATGTCAATGGTACAATTGTTTCATACTGAACAAAGTAGACATAAAATGGACTAAATACAAACATGTCCAAGGCAGGTTGGAATTTCTTGATTTCGTCCAAAATTCTAAGCCCATTTTTATGGGCAACAATAAAATCATGTTGTGATCTTAAAGGTTTATGACTTGTTCTGAAGTAACTCGCGGTAATTGTATTATTTTTCCAATCAATGCTAGAGCCGTATGTCGCCTTTCCGCCAAGTGGACATGGGTCACTAGGTTGCTCAATCCATTCATCAAAATACTTCATGAATTCGTCATTTTCAGGGAAGCCACTCATATAGGAATCATATGGCTTATCGGCGTAGCATGTATCACATTGTCTTTCGGGAGCATGAGGGGAACAAAACAAATCTTTGTTTGATTTCTGTACTCGGCAGCACTGATCCAAGTTTGGATTCAACCATGACAAGAAATCGTCTATCCAACTAGTGCTAGGTTCAATTATAGTTGACTTTCCAGCGCGTTTGTATTCCTGATTTAAAATATTTGCAACCGAATATTCATCACAAGTACTGAACTTTCCACAAAGCTTCTGTTGGTTTTCACGTAAAGTCACATCTAAATCTTTGACAACATAAAACACTGGTGGCCCAGAATTGAAGTAATTATAAACAGAGTTGAAATAATTAACCAAATACGAATCAGCAGGGAGGGCAATTCTTTGATCTAACCCTAGTTCAACATGGGGGATAAAACTTAGGGATATTCCAAGCCATAATATGAAAAGTGTCAAAAGTTTGGGTTTTGTTGTAGGTTTTAGGATATATGGTGCATAATAAGAAGAAATCAAGTGAGAAAAGTTTATCTCAACAGCTTCCCCTCTATTCACAATGTCAGAATGCAATTGTATCCATGGGAAACAGTCAATTCGATTATCTTCAAGTCTTTTTTGGTCAATTGTTAATAATGAAACAAACCCTGTCATTTGAATTAAGAAATTGAACAATATAGCGCCAGCACTATAAAATGCAAAGTTCCTGACTGCTGGCATGTCGACTTTCGTTGCTAATATGAACATACTGAATTGTAAAATGGCACTTGAAAAGCATGATGGTCCAACACGACGTAGTGCTGTCGAAACTCTATCTTCAACAAGAAGTTCAGGTTGAGATTCATTCACAAGATGCAATTCATGAACTAATAAGAAGATATTATCAATACCAATTGCCAAAATCAAAAATGGAATGACTTCCGCAATGATCAATGTGGATTTAATTCCAATCATTGAAAAAAATCCAGCTGATGATGTCACAGAAATCAAAATAATCAAAATTCCTCCCAAAGCCAATCCAATGCGAGTTCTAACTAGACTTGACAACCTGGCAGAGGGCAATCTTCCTCCTAATGCTATTGAAGCATATATAAACATTGCAACATAGGATATAATAACAATCTTAAAGTCGGTATTTGTTGATTTATTCAATTCCTCAGTTAAAGAGACTTCAGTGCTGAAATCAATGTTGACATTCTTATTCTCTTGTTTCAAACTTCTTACCCAATCCTGAATCAGATGCTCGTAATCTACTGCTGATTTTGTGTGGGCTTCATCGGTACTATTATTGTTAATCAATATAGTTACAGTAAATGCTTTCGCTTTTAATGGGTCGTCATTATCAAATAGCAAAGATGGCTTTAAAGGTTGCTGGAAAGATGGCAAGCAAGATACTGGTGAGTTTGTACAACTCTTCAATTGTTGTTTCCAATTCTTCTCGTTTATATTGTTGATATCACCCCAGAAGTACTGGGTAAATGATTCAATTGCACAACTGTCACCTAAAGGTTTGAAGCAAATATCTTCGAGAGAAACATTTTTGTTTAGAGAAATTAATTCATTTTCCCTTTCAAACCACCACTTTATAGTTGGCCAGTCCAAAATTGAAGTATCATCTTTAGAGCTTACTATAATTTGCTCAATCCGATACCATTCTCCAAATTTTTCCTCAAAATATTGCATATTTTTATAAGCTGGTTCTTTGGGACTAACCCATAAATCAACAGGATTTGTTTCAAATTGAATCCATGCAATACCAGATGAAAATATGATTGCAAGAAGCAAGTTAAATCCGATGGTAAAGCCGGGGTAAGTTGCACAAAATTTACCCAACTTACCAAACAAATCTTCCAAAACCCCTGACAAATCTTGGTGGTATATGCGGAAGCTTTCAATTGGACGTCTCTGAGTCACGTAGCTTAATGGACTAATTATTACATCTGTGTCACTAGGGTCATCCGACAAGGAAATTCGTTTTGAACGGGCCAAATATACATGATAGCCACCTAACAATGCAATTAAACAGATCCAAATAACAAGAATCGAAAATGAAAAACAGTGTAAACTGCCAACCATGCATTTATTTTTGAAGTTTTTGAATTTAGGCAACTTGGGGCAACTCTTGGAACAATCTGAGCAAGCACATTTATATTCAAAATCATCACAAGCCTTCATGTCTCCTGTACGGGGTAAAAGTCCATCCTGTGTCTCTTTTTCTGTGGTGTTGTACACAAAATTAATTTGAAAAGGAGATCCTCCTAATAATGGTTTTTCGTCACCAATGAATTTTAAAAACTGAGAGTAATTTTTGGCACCACCTCCAATTAAGTCCATTGCAAACCCGTTCGTTGCCGAGAATTTAACTTCTTTGCAAGAATCGTAAAATTTTTTGGCGTATTCCGGATCAACATATTGAGATATTTCACTCACAATCTCCTTCTTTGTATCAATGGCAATAGCCGTTTTTGTGATATTGATAAACGTAGACTGATCAGGAGAACATGTAAAATGGCAGATAAAGTCATAAAAGTTCCTTCTACAAGCTGGGCAGGAGCTGATTATCGGATCAACCCGTTTAAGCGACGATTGCATCAGCTTCAATTGATCAAGACTACAACAAATTGATTCATTGGGGAAATCTGGACCACACACCGCCGACAATAATTCAATGGACTCTGTATCAGGCTCTACTGCCTTTATATTCGACACACATGGCAAGGATGATCCAAAAACCAGCTTCTTGCCGCAATCACCATACATAGCACAGTAACCCAGTTGGTGAACTGACACCACCAACTGTACCCAGCAACTTAGAAATACCAAAAGTTGTAGTAATTTCATCGTAAGTATACTTTTTAAATGTCAGATTAGCAAATTTATTGCAATTTTGACCAAATCTGGCTAATCAAGAACTAACTTTGCTTCCCTCTATTCCGTTTCGGAGCTTATTTCCTATCAATATATTTTGATGGAGACAAAACACCACACTTTTTGTGGTTTCAATTAATCTCGCTACGCAATATAGCCAGTACAAACAACTCTGACGCTAATTAATCTCAAATTGCTTCCACAGTAGAAGGCTGGTGCAAGGAAGAATGGCGTGGAGTCGTAAGGTTCTTATCAGAGCATAGTGGTAGCGCCAAGATTTAATATGTCGATGGTAGCGCCTGGAATTCCCTAATGGTGGGGCTATATTAGCACGAAGCCCGCCGCAGTGCGTGCCGAGCATGGGTCCGGAGACGAAACGCGTGGTACCGCGCCTGTTGCTTTTACGAGATAAGGAAAGCCTAAACACAACCACAAGGATACAAGCAAACAGCACTAAACCAGCAATGTTAATTGGGATTTCTGGCACTTTGAGTAGTGGAAAGACTGAAGTGGTTCGGTATTTGACTTTTCAAGGGTTCAAACTCCTTCAGTATGACCCCACTGATTGCGATGAGCTTGATGAGATCAATGGAAAATTAGCCAGCGTCGAAGTAGCGCAACTGAATGGGAAACTGGCACCTCCTGGTGTCCGTAATGGGACTGCGACGGGCACAAACTCCACCAATGGGTCGTTAATGAAACCTCGTGCCGTAAGTGGTATTGAGGTACACAAGAAGTTCAACCAGTTGACCGAGTTTATTGACTTTGTCACCGCTAATTGGCAACAAAACTATGTTATTTCGCATATAAATGACATGACGATGCTCCATGGGTTGCAGAAACGGCCGTTTTTCTTGCATATCTCCATAGATGCGCCGATTAGTTTACGGTACGAGCGATATTGCCAGAAATCGTCAGACTCATCCCAGACCCTAGATGGGTTTATCTCTGCTAACGACTCCATCTTATTTGGTACAACACAGTTGATAGAAATCAATAACCAGGCACAAGTTAAAATCATCAACACAACGTCGTCCATCGAGAATCTCTACATCAAACTAAGCGAACTAAATTTATCGGATTTATCACGATTGAGGCCTACGTGGGATCTGTACTTTATGAGATTGGCCGATTTGGCAGCATTGAGATCAAACTGTATGAAGCGAAGAGTGGGATGTGTCATTGTAAAGCAAGCCAGAGTCATTGCCACAGGGTATAATGGTACTCCTAGACACCTTACAAACTGTAACCAGGGGGGATGTCCTCGGTGTAACAGTAGCCAGGGCAGTGGAACCAGTCTTTCTACATGTCTTTGTTTGCATGCAGAGGAAAACGCTCTTTTGGAGGCGGGAAGAGACAGAATTGGTAACGAAAGTATCCTCTATTGCAATACTTGTCCTTGCTTGACTTGTAGTATAAAGATTGTCCAGTCAGGTATCAAAGAAGTTGTTTATGCTCAAAGCTATTCCATGGACGATGCCAGCCACAAGGTCATGAGCAACGCTGGGATCATATTGCGGCAGTTCCAGCCACCTATAGATGGGATTTTTATTTAGAACTTACTATAGAATAACTCGGTTAAATTATTAGGAGCTAGCAACTGTAGCCTTGGTGTCCAGTGTGTCTAGATTTGCTTGTACTCATAAGGACCAGGTTTTTGTTCTGCGTCGAACTTGATTTCTTCCAACGTCTTACCGTCGTAGTTTAAGTATGCTTCCACCTTGTCTCCAGGACTGATTTGGCTAACTCCCTTAGGAGTTCCGGTCAAAATTAAGTCGCCCTTTTCTAACGTCATAATGGCAGACATGTGTGACAAGATCTTGTGGATGGGGAAAATCATCAAGTTGGTTTTATCTTGTTGTTTGACATCACCGTTGATTTTCAACACCAATTCTACGTTGTAGGGGTCAGGAATCTTTTCTTTAGGAATGAATCCTGACAATGGCAAGAACGTGTCGAAACCTTTACCAATGGACCAGGGCAATCCTTTCTTTTTAGCTTCATCTTGAACGTTTCTTGCTGTCATGTCAATTGACAAAACATACCCATCGATAGCATCCAATGCTTCCTCGGCTGAGAATGTTGCTGGCAAGTCTTTCAAGGTTTTGTTCAACACAAATGCCAATTCCACTTCGTGGTGGACTACAACCCCCTTGGGGACCAAAAATGGGCCACCGTTTGGCTTCAAAATCGACGAACTGGGTTTCAAAAAGAAAAATGGCTGTTGAGGGTTGGCATTGTTCAATTCGGCAATATGAGCAGCATAATTTCTCCCAATACAGAGGATCTTTCTCGCGTTGTCGATGTATTTCAATGACATTTCATATAAAGTGTTGGTTGTTTCGGTGAGTAATTGGAATTTCCCCAGAAATGGCCATTTTTATAGGCCAATGGGCCCGGACTTAGTCCGGGCCCGAAATGTTAAAAAATGCAACCACATTAACCACTTTCGATGTACGAGTCAAAGTAACCAGCGGCATTGGACTACGACGTGGACAGTAGCTTGGCTGTGCTGTAGTGATCACTTGATACCGTTGTGGTGCTTATATATGAAATTGTAATATTGGCCCTGACCCAAAACAGCACCGGTCAAATTGGAAATGGTGTTTTATAAAACCCGTTATTCGTATAGTCGAGTCACGATGTTGCTGTAGTGTTTCGGGTCACAATTCCGTGGGCCCAATTCTGTGAACTGTCTTCAAATGGCTGCAAAAACACACATTCCTCAATTTGCCATTTTAAGGAGCCCAAATATCCATTGCTCGAGTAAGCCACTTGTTTTGTCACGAAGATCAGTTATGTTCATTTTATACCATTTTAGTTGCCTCCAGCGTATGTACTGGTGTCCTGTCATGTTTCAAATAGTTGCAAAACGGTACAAGTATTGAGATTAGTGTTCATTTCGGGGTCTAGAGACAAGGCGTTTCTGTAGATTCTTCAACAGAACCGGTATAGCAGTACTCACTCTATTATCGGCTCTCTGTTGGGGATTCTTTGTTTGATTCGCTACATGGCAACTTTAGTCTCTGTCTTTGAGATTGTATATTGCAAAATTCTGACTGCGATCTCTAACTACTATGATGCTGAGCTTGAACATGCTACTACCGTTACGTGGACACAGCGTAGTTAGAGCTGGTATAGTGCGAAGGTATACTCGCCTTCTACACAGCGAGAGTTTTCTGCTCGTGAATCTGTTAGGTCAAGATTACGTCCAGCGAGTACCTGATTCTGGCGATGAGATTGTCATCGCAATGAGTTCGGGGGTGGATTCGTCGGTAGCAGCAGCGATCTATGCTTCCAAGTACCGTAATGTGCGTGGTATATACATGGCTAACTGGTCCCAGACCGCTAAATGTACTGAGGCGGACTGGAACGACGTCCAAAAGGTCTGCTCCCAATTGAAGATTCCTTGTGAACGAGTAAATTTCGAGAAGGAGTACTGGAACGACGTGTTCCAGCCGATGCTAGCGATGTATGAGCGTGGGTTAACGCCAAACCCGGACACAGGGTGCAACAAGTACGTTAAATTTGGCAAAATGATCGAGCATTTGACATCAACCTTGCCTGACAAGAAGTGGTGGCTAGTGACTGGCCACTACGCCAGGATTATGTATCATACCTCTAGTAGAGAGTGCCATCTTTTGCGAGGATACTCGCAACAGAAGGATCAGTCGTATTATTTATCTTCTATTCCGCAAAGTGTTCTTTCTCGGGTGTTGATGCCCATAGGACATTATGTCAAACCACAAGTTCGACAGCTAGCCAAGGAATACAATCTTCACATTGCATCGAAACCAGACTCGCAAGGTCTCTGTTTCGTATCGCAAGAGCACACCAAGTTCAGGGATTTCCTCAATGAGTACCTTCCTCCTAACCCAGGAAATATTATTACAGAAGATGGTAAGGTCTGGGGTAAGCATCAGGGACTTTGGCACGCAACTATCGGTCAAAAGTCATCGATATCAATGCCACAAGGTGATCCCGAGTACCATGGAACATGGTTTGTTAGTGAGAAACGACCAGAAACCAATGAGCTAGTAATTGTAAGAGGAGGAAATAACCCCAAGCTCTTTCATTCTGGTGTAAACGTCACCGATTGGCAATGGTTGAATGGAGAACCAGAAAGCTACAATAATTTACAATTACAATACCGATCATTACAGGGCCCGCTCTCAGTTGTTTCGGTGAAAGCAGTACCAGGTGGCCTTGAAATCGAACTACGCGAAAAGACAAGAGCCATGGCCCCAGGACAAAATGTAGTGCTTTATTCAGGGAACCACGTCTTGGGATCGGGAGTAATAGACCATGTGTTTAATGCTAAATAGCCCGAGTTGTCACCAAAAGTTCAAACCAAATATCTTTCTCATTAACACGGAAGCAGCCTCGCAACAGAGATCTCGAAGTTCACGTTAAATTAATGGCTCCTACGACATAACAGAGTGGGACTATATAGTTACATATACCACTAGTCTGAAACCTCGGGACTTAGTATTCCAATGTACATAGAACAAACTCGGTTTCACGAATGAATCAGCCGGGACCAAAAAAATACAAAATCAGTATTTATCACCCTGGAAACGTGTGATTGAAATAAATCCTTGCTACTACAAAAGTGGACGGGCACAAGAACAGGTAGTCATACGCATTTATGTATTTCGGTATAGGTTCGCACTAACATAGTCTGATAGTTATACCCGAGCATCAACCCGACCATCTATAATAGTAGACAACTACACAGCGTAAAGCACAATGACAGGTACAACGAGGCTTAAGTATACGCTAGGGTTTATCTACTGTCGTGAGACGGAACAAGTTTTGCTATTGAATCGTATGAAATCGCCTTGGATGGGTAAATGGAATGGAGTCGGTGGGAAGCTAAACCCAGGAGAAACTGCCTACGAGTGTATTGTTCGGGAAACTCTAGAAGAAACGGGCTTGACGCTACCACAATTTCGTTGCAGAGGTATTTTGATGTGGGATGTTCGCGAATACGGTACCATAAACTCTGGTGATGTTGACAGTGGAGGATTATATCTTTTTACTGCTGAAGTTTCTAGACAACAAGTGTTGGATTTTCCAACTCCTCAGTTGTTTGACGAAGGAATATTGCATTGGCATTCAGTGAAGTGGATTACGGATGCAGATAACTTGGGTATTGTCGATAATGTCAAAATCTTGTTTCAAAATGATACCATTTTCAATAGTAATGTCAACGATCTATTCACGGTGAAGTACCAGGATAACAATTTGGTCAGTTTTATTCATTTACCAGGTAAAAATAATGTATACTTGGACTAAGGTAGCGTCCGAAACTCACAGAACACCAGACGAATAGTAGCGTTGTGCACCACTACATGTCTTTTATTGGAACAAACATTTTGGGCTTCCAAGGAAGAATGTAAGCTCAAGTTTCATCAGTCACACCAGGAGATTCTAGTGACAGAAACCTTAAACGGCATGTTTGGAGCAGAGATTTTTCCAGGTTTGGGTAAACTTTATTTCAGCAGTTGACCACCTCCTTGTCACTTAATAGACTGTGACGTTCCTTCCCCTATATTCTCGCAACAACCAAGAGATTGTCATAGAAACATGTACATGCATTGCACATTTACATAGTGTAATTAACCCATTTATACATCTACATAAAACTATCACTATAAATTAACCTAATACACTTTAAACCATTGAAAACTCCCCCATTTGAAATCGTATATCATTATGCATTTCCATTGTCAACAAACGTTATCAAATACAATCTATCATTTGGTCAAAATGCCGCGATCGTTGGATATAAACTTGATGTGTTTTGTTTGACATCAACATCTTCCGTTTTAGATTGTTTAGATTCAAAATCGTTGATTTTTTCTCTTAATACTTTGACCACTAAGTCAATCATTTCCTTATGCTTTTCGACATCCTTCAAATCAAACTCTTGTTTAGTTCTAACAGACAATTTGTCAAACATTTCTGAGACTTCGTCATCACTTGAATTATTAGAATTGGCGTTATATGTTTCTTTGTCACATTCGCTCTCATGTAATTCTCGTGCTGATCTTTGATAATTAGAAACACCACCAAAGTCTTGGGCGATACCTTGTGAATAAGAAGGATAATTGACACGGTTGATTTGGGGGTATGATGGTGCCAATGGCATTTGATTGTTAACCAACAAGTCTGGTTGGTGCTTGAACAATGGGTTCGGGTTCACAGAAGGAACATTGTTACTCATGTTCACGTTGAATTGTGGGTAACTAACGGGATTTTGTAATTGATGATATTGGCTATCAATTGAAGTAGCCAAATTGTTGAAAAATCTTTCTGCCTCATAAATATGAGATTGGTTCATTTGGAGTTGTTGTGGAAGTTGATTAGGCACCTGTTGGTGAGCTGTTTGTGTGTAGTGTGAATTGTTCATTTCGTCGAGTTGATTCAATTTGTTAAACACATCCAAATTGTAGGTTGAGTCTGGTCTCATTTTCTTGCTTATGTTTTGGGAATTGAGCGAACTCATGTTTGTAGAATATTCCTGCGAAAGAGGAAAGTTAAAGTCATTAAGAATATTATTGACCATATTCATATTGTGTTGACTGGCGTCATATGTTCTCTTACGTGAGTATGGGTC